>SXGS01518274.1_pt1 | contig 44324 bp, 41 predicted proteins | sample 3174681 | NCBI WGS metagenome assembly SXGS01 (sample SAMN11356861, study PRJNA531348) | freshwater metagenome | isolation source: freshwater sample F1-80 | place: China: Fuxian Lake, Yuxi | collected 2017-12-25 | reverse complement strand
GGCGAGGCAGAAGATCGCCATGATCTCTGAGGCCACGACGATATCGAAGCCATCAGAGCGCGGGAACCCATTCCCGGGCCCGCCAAGTGCGATCGTGATATCGCGAAGTGCCCGATCATTCATGTCGATTACCCGTTTCCAGGTCACCCTCCGCACGTCAATGTCAAGGGAGTTGCCGTGGTGGATGTGGTTGTCGATCAGGGCGGATAGCAAGTTATGTGCCAGTGCGATGGCATTGAAGTCACCCGTGAAATGCAAGTTTATGTCTTCCATCGGCACGATCTGGGCGTATCCGCCGCCTGCCGCGCCACCCTTCATCCCGAACACCGGGCCAAGGGATGGCTCGCGCAGGCAGATCATGGCGCGCTTGCCGATTGCCCTTAGGCCATCTCCGAGGCCGACGCTGGTAGTGGTCTTGCCTTCACCGGCGGGTGTCGGGCTGATCGCGGTTACCAAAATCAACTTGGCGTTTGCATTAGCGGGAAGTGAATCCAGATAGTCGAGTGAAATCTTGGCCTTGAAGTGACCGTAGGGCTCGACGAATGCCTCGGGGATGCCGAGGCCGGCCGCGACATCTGTTATGCGCTGCATCTTTGCGGCTTGGGCTATTTCAATATCTGCGGGCAATTACGTCCTCCGGAGGCACGGTGCGATGGCTGCCGATTAGTTGACATGCTACCGGCGCAGGGGCTGGCAGTGCGGCAGAAGTGGAGCCTCCGGTCAGGATTGAACTGACGACCTACCGCTTACAAGGCGGTTGCTCTACCACTGAGCTACAGAGGCGTTACCTAACTAAGGAATAATACTGGGCATGATGCCAATCGAAAATCTGGCCGAGGCCAAATACCTGTCGTTGACCACATTCCGTGGGGACGGCACCCCGGTGGCGACACCGGTCTGGTTAGTTCGAGATGGCGATCACCTATATGTGATGACGGAGTCGGGCTCGGGCAAGGTGAAGCGCATTCGGGCTAACTCCACGGTGGAGCTAGCTCCATGCGATATGCGCGGGTCCATTAAGGGCGACTGCGTTACCGGACACGCCGTAATTCAAGACGCTGCCGGCACCGCAGCAACGATAAAGAAGATCAGTAAGCGCTACGGCCTGATGTTCAAGTTGATGGGGGTGCTCGACAGAATCCCCGGGCGCGCACCAGGAGAGCGGGTCGGTGTTGAGATAACTATCGGTTCGAGCGCTTCGGAGTAATCGCGTAGGCAACCACGCCGATGGCGGGAGTAACCAGTTGGGTCACACACGCAAAAGGCGCTTGGCGAAACGCCCGCCGATCAGCACCGCGATCAGGTACATCAGGGCTACCACGAGGATGAGCCACTGGTAGCCAAGTACCAACGACAGGTACTCAAGGCAGCCGCCGATCATCGCGCCGAAGAGGTTTGCGGCGAAGGCAGACGTCGGGTTGCTCGCATCCTTAAAGCGCGAGGTGAACAGCAGGTTGGCGCAGAACACCGGCAAGAACGCCAAGATCACGGCAAACAGCAGACGCATTGGTACCGGCAGGCTTAGGAGCGCCGAGTTGGGCACCAGGAAAGCGAGGAGAAGCGAAGCAAAGAGCGAGGTGATTATCACCGGTCGGGGAACCGTGAACTTCTTGGTTACCTCGATCGCGGCCAATACCGCGAGTAGCACACCGGTGAACACCAAGGCGTTCACGAGCCAAGTGGTGCCAAACAGTAGGGCGAATGTCGTAATTGATCTGGTCTCCAGAAGCAGGAAGGCAATGCCCATGAAGAATAGGTCGGCGTAACCGGCCATCGAACGAAGTGGCCCTCCAAAAATACGCACGCCGAGTAGTGAAACGCCAAGAATCAGTGCAATCACAATGAGATAAAGGGTTGGGATTGTCCGCTCCTTGAGATAAAGGAACGGCCGGTCATCGACGGCGGGTGGCGGTACCTCGGTGGCAACGATCGCCGCCCGATCCCAGATGGCATTCGGGGCGCAAACCACATTGCCCTGCTCCTTGCCGACGGCAATCACGGCCAGGGACTGAACCGCGGTGAAAGTGTCGAGGCAAGGGGCGTGGCCGTAGACCTCATCGACGGTGCCCGCTAGACGATTGATCAGCCACGGTTCCCGGTAGTAGTTGTACATGGCAAAGACGCCCTGATCAGTTAAGTGGTCTCTAGCCGCCAGCATTGATTCCTCAGTGAACAGGTACGACTCCAGGCGCAGTTGGCTGGCCCCGGAGACAAGTGTCAGTGAGTCTGGTAAGGCGAACAAGATGAGGTCGTACTTATTAGTGTTAGCAGATAGGAACGCTCGGCCGTCATTGATGTGGACGGAGACCCGTGGATCGTCATATGGCTTATTGGGATTTATCTGTGAGCCTATTTGCTGGATCCGTGGATCAATCTCAACCGCATCCACACGTTTAGCCCCGTTGGCAAGTGCGAGCGCAACGTCGGTACCCGTACCGGCACCAACAATTAGTACGTTGTTTAGCGGGTTACCGGCCGCTCTTTCATATGGTCGCCCATACATCGGCTCGGACTTCAGCCGCTCTTGAACGTCCATCACATTTTGATGGGGAATGCCATTGACGCCAATCGTTGTGTATTCGACAGTTGTCCCGGCATTGAAAGTTTCGGTATGCACTTTGTAGTAAGGTGACCACGAGACCCCTGCGGAAATCGACTCGAAAACCAATAAGCCGACAACCGCCAGCATCGCTAGCCGGGAGATCCAGGGCAGGCGCACACCGTATAGCAACCACAGGGCGATAAAAGTAACTACGGGCCAGGCCCACGATGGTGCGCGCAGAAATGAAATAGCGGTAAAGGCCAAAGTGCCGGCAATTGAACCGATGATGTCCCAGCGGTAGGCGTCAAGGGCACCGAAGGCGCGAAAGGCGCGGCCGGTGATCTCGCCGAACATTGTCATAGTGATCGCGATGACGATGAATACCAGCGGCAGTGAGACCCAGGTGGGCAACCCGGAGGGCTGAACCATGGTGAAGAAGATCAACTCAGTTGATGAGCCTTCAATTTTCGCGGGGAAGACGGAGATGAAAGCGACGATGAGCAGCAAGCCGATCGGAACGTACCGTCCGACATCGGTTGGTCGCCGCGACCGCAGGAAGCCAAGGCCAATACCAAGGAAGGATGCCAGCAGGATCAGGTTCGAGAAATACGACAGGTGCACAAGGTTCGCACCGCTCCACCTGATCAGCGCGAGTTGCACGAACAGCATCAGGGCGCTGGCAACGATGAGCCGGGCGCGGCCGGTCAAGACCAAGGATGCGGGGGAAGTCACCGGGTCAGGGTAGTACGCGCAGAATTGGGTCAGGCCCGGTAGCCGAAACGGCTGCGAGCCACGAGTCACTGATTGGCACCGGCCGGGTCGGGATCCCCCACGGCAGGTAGCCAGACCAAAGGCGCGCGCCACCTTGCACTACCTCGAGCCGGGGCAGCCGGCGGCGCTCATTGAACTGCACCAGCACCTTGCCGCGGGCGGCGGTGCGCACAGCCGGGGGCAGCAGGTTCGGGCTGACCCAGTCGATCGGCCCTTCGGTGCGTAGCCGCAGTGACCGGGTCGGCCAACTACCGGGTGCACTTAGAAAGTCCGCGATGCCGGCGGCAGCGTGGGCGCCGTCGAGGGCGCAGATGTCGGCGGTGGCCGCCGGGTGCAGGACATTGCCGATCGCGAAGATGCCAGGTGCGCTAGTTGCCAGCCGCGCATCCACGGCCGGGCCACCGGTGCCCGGATCAATCACCAGCCCAGCGCGGCGAGCAAGTTCGTTCTCCGAAATCCAATCACCGGTGAAAACCACGTTGTCGCAGTTCAGGACTTTCGTTCGCCCTTTGGCATCTTGGATCTGGACCCCGGTCACCTGATGATCGCCAAGGATCCCCGTTACGGTGGTTTGAGTCAGCAACGGAAAGCGCCACCTGGCACGGGCACCGATGTTGAAGGCCGTGAATGAATCATGACGCGAGCGCTCGGTGACCATCGCAACTATTGAGCATTTAGCGTGACGCAAAGTCAAGACGGCCGAATACGAAACATGCTCGGCACCAACTATCAGGGCGCGCTTGCCCGGTGAGCCGTGTTGCAGGTGCACCAGGCGCTGCAACCAACCGGTGGTGAAAACACCGGCAGGCCTGGTGCCCGGTACCAAGCGAGCTGCTCGCGGTCGCTCCCGGCACCCGGTAGCGATGACGATCACCTTGGCTTTGATCGTGACGCGACCACTTGGTGCGGTGACTTCGATGGTGCGCATTGTCGCGTTGATGTCGGTTACGGTCGCCTCGGTCATGATTCGCGCTCCGCCTTTGACGGCCCGCAGCGCGAGGTGTCCGGCGTAAATCGGGCCGCGCAGGGGTTGGCGCAGGTCACGGAGCCCGTAACCATGGTGATCGGAGTATCGAGGGACTCCGCCGGGCTGGGTGTCGCGGTCTACAACCAACACGTTTTCGATGTTGAGCTCGCCGAGTGCGTGCGCCAGCGTCAAGCCGGCTGGGCCGGCACCGATGATGACAACGTCCACATCCTCGTCAGTTGGTTGCGGCAGGTCAGGCATGGGAATGTCCCGACCACGCGGATGTCATCTCGGTAATCATGGCGCCGCAGTGAAACCCCTGACACCGGCCAGCAAGGGCTCGGGTGCGTCGGCGTAGCCCGTCAAGATCACTCGCGGGGACCGGGCTGGTCAGGGCATCGCGCACCTCGCCAAGGCTCACTCGTTCGCATAGGCAAAGCACCCGGCCGTACGCCGGATCCGCTGCGATTCGCGCAGCGTCCTGATACGGACGCATGCGTGACTCGGCGAGATTTGGGATCTGGACGGTGATGGGGGCTGCCAGGCCCGCCATCTTGACACCGCGCTCACGAAGGTCGGCGACGACGTGCTCGGCGATCGCTAGTGCTGAGGAGATCCCGGTTGACCTGATGCCACCAACTCGCACATATTGATCGGGGAAGACGTCATAGCAATAGTCGCTGTGCTCACTTGCCGCCCGCAGGCCCGAGTAGGTGGCGGTGACTTCCTCGGCCATCAGGCTTGGCATGATCGCGCGGCCTTTGGCGACAAGGGTAGCCAAGCCCTCGGCGGTCGTGCCCGTCGCGGATTTATCGGTTAGGTCCTCCGCGGTTGGCCCGAGTAACACATTGCCGTAGACAGTGGGTGAAACCAACACCCCTTTCGTGGTAGCTGTTGGCACCGGCAAGATCACGTGCGTAATGAGTTGGCGCGCCAGCTTGTCGAATACGATCAATTGCCCGCGGCGCGGGGTGATGGTGAAGCCGTCATGGCCTAGCAGTCGGTCCACGACATCACTGTTCAAGCCGGCTGCATTGATCACCCAAGTGGCTCTGACGCTGCCGGTGCTCGTCTGCAATTCATGGGCGCCGGCAGCACGCATTGCTCCGGTGACCGCGGCCTTGCGTCGCAAAGTGCCACCGTTCACCACAAAGTCAGTGGCAAGTGCGATAACGATTGACCACGGGTCTAGCAGCCCCTCATCAGGCACCAACAGCCCGCCGAGTGCCCCAGTGCCAAGATTTGGTTCCAGCTCATAAACCTGCGATGCACTTTTCACTTCAACTTGTGAGTAGCCATTGGCCTGCGCATTGGCAATGATGGAGTTCAAGCGCGAGAGTTGGTCTGCGTCCCAAGCAACAAGCAGTGCACCCGTTCGCTCAAGGGGCCAACCGAAATCAGCCTGGCGTTCGGTGAGTAAGCGGTGCCCACGCGTGACAAGCCTGGCTTCAAGGGTGCCTGGCTTGGCGTCGAATCCGGTGTGCCAGATGGCGGTATTTGCCTTGCTGGTGCCGGCGCCCACGTCGATTGCTGCTTCAAGCAGCACCACTTGCAGGCTTTCGCGCACCAAGGCGCTGGCAATAGCGCACCCGACGGCACCGCCCCCGATCACCGCGACGTCAAAGGTTTGCTCCACGTCGACGATTATCGTGCCATCGGGTGAAAGGTTCGCGACGGTTGCCAGCCCGCGGTGATCGCCGCCTCCGCGCCGGGCCCAGCCAGCCCCCGCAGGGTCGCTGCGGCGACCCCAAGTGCGGTTGCGCAAGTGTGGGGGTAGACCTCGATGACTTGGCCCAGATCATCGGCTTGCAACTGCATCAGGACTTCTGAGTTGGTCAGCCCACCGTCGACCCGGAGCACCTCAAGGGCGGTACCTAGATCCGCTTCGACAGCGCGCACCAGGGCGGTGATCTCGGCCGCCAACCCCACCAGGAATGCGCGAACGATGTGACCTGGGGTGGTGGCGAGTGCGAGCCCGGTTAGCCGTGCTCGTACCGCCGGATCCCAAATCGGGGCTCCGCGGCCGGTGAAGGCGGGCTCGAAGATCACCCCCGCGCAATCGGGCACCGACATTGCCAGGGCATCTAGCTCGGTTGCATCCTTGATGAACCCGACCCGAGCCAACCACGAAACACCAGCGCCGGCGCTGTAGACCTGGCCGTCGATGCAAGAGGCGCGCGTACCGTCGGCGAATACCCAGGCAAGTGAGGTCGCCAGTCCAGCGGTTGAGGGCAGGTGGTCGGGCCCCACATTTGCCAGCAAGAACGCTCCCGTGCCGTAGGTGCACTTCGCCAGGCCCCGCACGTCGCAACCTTCGGCGAAAAGTGCGGCCTGCTGATCCACCATCAGGCCCACGACCGGCAGGGATTCGCCGAATAACTCGGTGGTGCCGACTTGCGCATCGCAGGGCAAGAGCTCTGGCAGCGATTCCGGACCGATTTCGTAGGCGTCGCACGCGGTGGCTGACCACCGCAAAGTCCTTGGGTCAAGAAGTTGGGTCCGCGAGGCGGTCGAGTAGTCGGTGGCGTAGCGCCCGGTGAGTCTGGTCGTAACAAATGCATCGATCGTCGAGATCACCGCGTCGGCGGGCAATTGGTAGTTGCGTTTGAGCCAGGTCATCTTGGGGGCCGCGAAATATGGGTCAACAGGCAAGCCGGTGATCGACCAGAGTTCAGCACGTAACTGCTGCGACAACTGATCGGTGATGACATGTGCGCGTCGGTCCTGCCAAGACAGCGCGGGTGTCAGTGCGGCGCCGGTCACCCGGTCCCAGGCTAGGACGGTTTCACCTTGATTACCCAGGCCAACACCGTCAATGCGCGCACCCGACTGCGCGATCGCTGCGCGACCAGCCTCGACCACGCTTTCGACAAGTGACTCTGGGTCTTGCTCGATGTGGTCACCGGCAAAAGTCAATCCGCGCACCGGGATATCAACCTCGCTGAGGATCCCGCGCGATTGACACCACACCACGGCCTTGGTGGCCGAAGTCCCTTGATCAATTGCGAGGATGATCAATGGCTATTAGCCGATGGATTGGCCGAGTAACTCGCGCGAGACGGCATCGGCTCCGCGCCAGCAGTCATGGAATGAAGTGTAGAGGGGGATCGGTGCCATGCGGATGATGTTTGGCTTCCGATCATCGGGGATGACCCCCCAGTTCTCGTCCATCCGCCTGGCGAATGCCGCGACGTCGGTGTCGATGCGGATGGAAATCTGACTGCCGCGTCGAGCTGCCTCGCGTGGGGTGACGATCTCAAGGGGTGCTCTGGTCGCGAGTTCGTCGAGCAGGGCAAGCAGGTAATCGGTCAGTTGCAAACTGCGCTCGCGCAATGCGGGCATGCCAACCTCGTCGAAGATCTCAAGGGACGCGCGAATCGGTGCGATGGCAAGAATCGGTGAGGTGGAAAGCACCCATGCCTCAGCCGTCGGTGGAGTGTCGATGAGGGGCGACATGTCGAAGCGGGTTTCGAGCCGATTGCCATACCAACCCTCCAGGCGTTGAATAGCGGGGTCGGCCAGGTGCCGCTCGTGGACAAAGGCCGCGGCAACGGCACCGGGCCCAGAGTTCAGGTACTTGTAGGTGCACCAAGCCGCGAAGTCAACATCCCAATCGTGCAGTGAAAGCAGCACATTGCCCGCTGCGTGCGCTAGATCCCAGCCGACGAAAATCCCGGCTTTGCGGCCCGCGGCGGTGATCGCGGCGATGTCCATCAGTTCGCCCGTCAGGTAGTTGATGCCGCTGAGCATCAGGGTGGCGATTTGCGGCCCTTGTTGTTCGATAACGGAAATCACATCTTCGGTACGCAGCAAATCCTCGCCGGCGCGCGGACGTAACCGCAGGATGGCTTCATCTGGGTCATAGCCGCGAAGGCGCGCATGGCTGCGGACGGCATAGGAGTCAGATGGAAACGCGTAGTCCTCGATGACGATCCGGTGTCGCTCGGCGGTAGGTCGATAAAAGGAAGCCAGCATAAGGTGCAAGTTCACCGTCAAGGTATTCATCACTGAAACCTCCGTGGGGAGCGCGCCGACCACCCGGCTCAAAGCTTCATTCACATACTGGTGGTAGTTCAGCCACGGATCACCGCCGGTGAAGTGCCCGTGCACCCCCCGCTGCGACCAGGTGTCAAGAACATCCTTGATCGCTGCGGCCGTGGTGATTGGCTGCAGCCCGAGCGAATTGCCGGCGAAGTATGCCTCGTGCGGATAGGCGCCGCTATCTGACGGCAGTTGGATGAACTTCGACCGGGTTGCCGACGGGTGTGCGGCATCTAGGTCGTGGGCATACTGCTCTGACAGGTTCATTATCTGCTCACTCTTTGGCGGGTTGGATCGGATCTGGGGTGTTAACGGATACACCGCGAAGGGTAGGCGTAATCAGATGTAGGCGCGATACGACCATAGTTCATCGAAGGTTACCCGTGACATGCTTTTCTCAAGCCACTCGATACCCGACGAACCTCCGCTGCCGACCTTGGCACCCATTGACTGCTTGACCGCCCGCAGGTGCAGGGCCCGCCAATCCAGGAAGGCCTGTGAGATCTCCGAAAGTACATCGCCGAGCATACGCAGTGGATCGTTGATCGGCAGCTCGCCGTAAACCTTCACCCAGGCGGCTTGGACCGAGTCATCTGGGGTGTAGGCCTCGGCGAAATCTCGATTTAGGTGATCGGCATCGATGGTGTACCCGGCGCGCGCGAGCACCGCCAGTGCCTCTTCGTAAAGGCTCGGTGACTCCAGGGTCAGGGTGAGCGGAACGAAGACCTCGGGGTTGGGTTCGTAGAGCCGGGTAAGTGCGCGTGACTTCAGGCCCATGAGAAACTCAACGTGCCGGTAAGTCCAGGATTGAAATCCCGACGCCACCCCGAGTTGATCGCGGAAGCGATTGAATTCCATTGGCGTCATGGCATTAAATGACGGCCAGGTGGCGTTCAGTGCCCGCCAATGTAAGGTCGAGCGGCGCAGGGTCACGACAGCGCCGAGAATGTCGTCAGCTCGCATTTCAGCAATGGCCCGTTGCCATTCACGCCAGATCAGGCCGAAGTAGAGCTCCATCACCTGGGAGATGACTAGGAAGGGGAGCTCGGCAGGCTCATCGGTGCGGGTCTTTTGCATACGATGAAGTGCCATCGTGTGCACGTATTGGTCGTATGGCGTCTCGCCGGTGAACTCAACAACGGGGGCCCCACCGGTATCGGTGGCTCGTTGCTCGCGGTCTGCTGCTGTTGCGGGGATTGTCATTGGGACATGATGCTGATCAAGCACCGGCGGGGGAAGTAGGAACAAAAGGTTGGTAGTCGATTATACTTTCAGATCATAACTTATTACGTTAATTGACTTACCGAATGAAAGGTCGCACCGTGGCCATCGCCCCTGACCAGATCGCCCTTGACCAACTCGACTGGCGGCTCCTAGCCGAACTCCAAGGCGATGCCCGGCTGTCATTTAGCGAACTATCGCGTCGGGTGCACCTGTCCGCGCCGGCGGTGGGCGAGCGCGTCCGACGCCTCGAGCAGGCCGGGGTTATCACCGGCTACCACGCCGGCCTTGATCTTGCGGCGACCGGCTGGGCGGTACTAGCGATGGTGCGCCTCGCCTGCTACGGCAGCACCTGCGTCCTACGCGACCCGACTGTTGCGACCTGGCCGGGGGTACTTGAGATTCATCGGGTAACTGGTGCGGACTGCTCATTACTGAAAGTGGCCGCCGCTTCGATGCAGGGTTTCGAGGAGCTCATTGACAAACTCGCCGCCTACGGCACCCCCTCTAGTACCTTGATTCTGTCGAGCCCGTTGACTAGGAGCGAGGTAGTGGCGCCCCAAAACTCACCACTCAACTAGGTGGTGGGGTTGTTCGGGTGTCGTGCACGGCTGCCAAAACCGCTGGCCAGGCCACACTCGTCGGGTCAATGAGTTCGAAATGGGCGACGTCATCAATTTCGATTAACGTGACGTCGTCGCCAACATGCGCCGTCAAGTAGTTGCGAGCTAGGGCAATGGGCACAAGTGAGTCCAACTTGCCGTGCAAGTTGATGACAGGAACAACAGGCGGCAAGTGCATTGGGTCTAGGTCTAGGCGCTCCTGTGCTGCGCAACCCAAGAAATCGCGCACCCCGCCATCGTCTAGATCAAGTTGCTGGGCTAACTCAAGGTCGCTGACGGCTCCCAGTGCAATGACGCCCGCGATTTGATCACCTAGATCAACCTGTGCTGCGGCCCAGAGCGCCAAGTGGCCACCGGCCGAGTGGCCAATGATGATGACCTGATCACTGTGACCGGCGAATTGCGCTGGGATGGTGGTGATGGCAGCGCGGATATCCGCGACCATGGCATCTGGTTCACCGGGGATGCGTCGGTACTCGATTGATGCCACCTGCCAGCCGGCGCCGGCCAGGGCCGACGCGAAAGTGCGCAGGTGCACCCGGTCATATGGTGGGCGCCAGTAGCCGCCATGAATTAGCAGCAGCAGCGGCCGGGTAGCCGCGACGTCGAGATCGGCGCTGAAATAGCAGTCCACGACCTGATCTGGCAGCGGCCCGTACGCGATTAGGCGATCGGGAGCCGGTGCCTCTCGCGTCAGCACACTGCGGTCCTCGATATCGGGTCTGGGATCACCGTTGCCCACGGCCGGCACGCTACGCCGCCAGCTCTCAGTGAGTCGATGTGGGTCTTAGGTAAGGCGGTACAAGCGGACCCGAAGAACACGAAAGCCCAGTCCGACTCAGTCAGTCCAAAAGGACCAATTGGCGGTAGGGGGCTCGGGTGCCTAGTATTTGGCCTTGAAGGAATAGACCCGCGACCGAAAGGCTCAAATCGTGACCGAAGAGGCACTTTTGAAATTGTGGAACGAAAAGCGTGTTCAATTGATTCTGGCTCAAATTGCTCCGGCTTTGGTTCTCATCGCAATCTTCGTGCTGGCCGCCCAAGGCACTTTCGCCAGTGCCAGTGCTGCATCAAAGTACCTAGCAATTGCAGTCGCCGCGGTAACTGGGATTTTAGCGATTATTTCGCAATTCGCAGTGATTCGTGAGGCCGGTTCCTTGCTCGATGATTTGGCGAAGATTCAGAACGGCTCTGAACTGACTAGAAAAATTGCGGCTTCGAAGTCATTTCTGTCCTTGACCGCAGTGGCGGTAATTGGGCTAGGCCTAATTATTTTTGCCCTAATAGTGTGGAGTGTCTTAGGCTGACCATGGTTGCTGGGATAGTTGTTATTGCGGTCTATGTGGCGGTGATTGGCGTGTTGGTTTTGGTATACGAAAGGCCGGCGCGGCGGCGCGCAAAGATCAGCGGCCGAGGCGGCGATTTCGAGAGTTGAGTGCGGCCCGCTGATCTTGTGAGCATGGAAGTTTGCATCGGGCGGTCCAGTCAGACGCGGTGATATAGGTTTGTCGAGGGGCGCGAGCGTGGATCTGTTCATTTGGTCCGGACCTGCCCAAGAAGCCGGGCTGCCTTTGTGGCCCCTGGTGGTCGTTATTGCAGTGCTGCTGGTTATCAACGTCATAAATAATCGCGTCGCACCCAATTCACACTACCTACTCTGGTCGTTTGCCAGTTCGCTGCTCCTGCTAGCACTAGGCCTGCTCGATGGCAACTCTTTCACCGAAATGGGCTTGAGTTGGAAGTATTACCTGAGCGGGCTGATCTGGGCCGGTCTCTGCATCGGTGCAGTGACCTTGGTTTATGTTTTCGGCATTATCTACAAGCCCACGCGCAAAGCCTTCCGCGATGAAAGGCACGCCGAATTAAGTGGTGGGCGCCTGGCTTTCCACGCACTCCTTGAAGTGCCATTCGGCACCGTGCTACTTGAGGAGATCGCCTTTCGTGCGGTGTTGTTCTCGATGCTCGCGCGCCGCTACGGGTTGGTTTGGGGCATCGTGTTGTCGTCCATCTTGTTCGGCCTATGGCATGTGCTGCCGTCAATCGGCAGCCACGAGCAGAACCCGGCACTCGGGTCGGTGGTGGGCCGGGGCCGGCGGGGCAATATTTTCGCTATCGCATTAAGTGTTTTGACGACCACGGCGGCGGGGTTTGTCTTCTGCGCACTGCGGCTGCTATCGGGCAGCGTATTGGCGCCGATGGGGCTGCATTGGGCGACCAATGGCCTCGGCTATGCCTTTAGTTGGGCCATCATCAGGCGAACGCGGCGGATACCGGAGTGACCGATGTGACTCCTGTGGTTGGCGGTCGGCGAAAGTCCGCGAAAGCCACAAATCGGGTGACACGCGACCGACGGGCTTCCGGCACAAGCGGCGCCCCGGGCGATATGGTCAAGGCAAAGCCGCCCAGCACAGTTGCCCACCACCATGGAGGATGCCCCAATGGAAGCCGCGCGTACCCCCCTTGACCATGAGGCCGCGGCGGCCCTACTCAGTGAGCGCGATCGCAGTATTTTGGAGTTTGAGCGCCAATGGTGGAAGTACGCCGGCGCCAAGGAACAGGCCATCCGGGATCTTTTCGAAATGAGCAGCACCCGTTACTACCAAATATTGAATAACTTGATCGACACCCCGGAAGCGTTGGCCTTTGACCCCATGCTCGTCAAGCGTTTGGGCCGCATGCGGGCCGCCCGCCAGCGTTCAAGGTCAGCGCGACGATTGGGCATTGACGTCGACGCAAGGTGAGCAGAGATTAGGTGCGAGAGGTGAATAGGCCGCGAAGAGTAGGCGCACGCAGCGCACTCGCCGTTGCAATCGCGCCAATAGTTGCCGCTAGCGCACTGCTGGCGGCGTCGGCACCGAGTGCAACGGCAGCCCCGCAGCCGATAACTATCTGGATTGACGTGGCACGTGCCGCAACTGTCTCCGAATTATTGAAGGATGGTTACAAAGGGCACCCCGTCAATGTGGTGACAAAAGAACTGTCCGCAATCAAGACCGAGCTTGCCACGGTGCCGGTCGAACAAGCCCCGGATATCATCTGGGCGGAAAACACCTGGACCGGTGAACTTGCTACCGCTGCGCTGGTCGTGCCCTTGACTCTAAACACTGCCAGGCGGGCCCTCTTCGCGCCGAATGTGCTTTCGGGATTCCAGTTTGGATCCAGCGTCTACGGGATCCCGGTGCAGTACGAAACCTGGGCGCTGGTCACCAACGCCTCGCTCGCCCCAAAACCAGCCCCGACGTTCGCGCGCTTGTCAGTCAAAGCCCTCGCGCTCAAGGCCGCGGGTCGAGCAGATGTCGCATTAGCCGTTGGTCAGGGCGCAAAGGGCAACGCGTACTTCACCTACCCGCTCTTCGCCGGCTTAGGTGGTTATGTATTCGGAAAGGATGCCGAGGGCAGCTTGAACGCTGCGGATCTCGGTATCAATAACGCAGTTTTCCGGAAGAACGCAAGCTTGATTGATGACTGGAATAGCACCGGGCTGATCAATTCATCGATCGATGTTGTTGCGGCAGAGGCGGCTTTCAAGGCGGGCCGGGCGCCTTATTGGATTACCGGCCCATGGAGTGCGTCAACACTTCAGGCCCTTAAGTTCAAATACTTCATTTCACCGGTGCCACGAGTCGACGCCGCTGTTCCCATGGCGCCGCTCCTTGGCATCAAGGGATTCATGACCACTTCAGCTGCGCAAACCCATGGTGTCGCGGCCGTGGCAGCGGCGCTGGTGATCAAGAAACTCAGCGATGCCGACTTCCAGACAAAGATGGCGGCCATTTCGCTAAGGGCGCCAGCGAACAAGAAATCCACCTACAGCACTTCAATTGGCGGCCGCTTGGCCCAGGCTTTCGGCACCGCCGGTGTCGACGGTATCCCAATGCCGAATATCTCCCAGGCGGCATCGGCCTGGGGCCCACTTAGTACCGCCTGGGCCACCTCAACAAGTGGACCAGATGCCACCCCGGCCAAGAAGGCTTTCGCTGCCGCGCAGAATGAAATTAAAAAAGCAATCGGCTAGTTACGTACCGCCGCAGATTTAGCGCTGCGAAACCTCAGGCCAACTCGAAGCAGTGACCAAGCGATAAAGAGCACTGCCAGCGCCAGGACCCCGCCGCGAGTTTGGGGGAGCTGGAGGACGATTTCAAGGATCCCGTAGCCGACGACGCCGGCGGCAAGAACTCCTTGCGCAATGTCGAGCGGTGCCAACCGGCCCATGGTGTTCCACGCCAAGATCGTCAGCCCGACAAGCAGTGCTCCTACTGCTAAAGCAAAAAACCCAGCACTATCGGGTGGCCAAGTGCTTTGGGTAGTACCGGCGAAAATAGCCATCTCATCAACTGCTGCTCCGACTCCGAGTATCAGCAGAAAGTGCGCAAAGACGGTGACTCGCCAAAGGCGAGGGTTAGCCAGCTTATTTTCAGCGAAGACATCATCGAAATAGAAGGCGGCAATGGATAGGTTGAATAGCAGCACTAGGGCGAAGAATCGGTAATCTATTAGTTGCTCCGAATTCGTTATCTGCACTACGAGTTGGATGAATCCTTCACCAATGGCTATCAGCAGGAGCAGGCTGAGCCGCTCGCGCAAGTGCTCTGGGTGTATCGGAAAGACCCCAGCGTCCTTCTTTCGCAGAGTCAACATGATCGGTACCAGGGTTACCGATATGACGACGGCAATCACTAGTGGTAGCAGGTCACGTGGCAGGGTCGCTCCGAATAGACAGATCAGTGCCCCGACAAGTGGGCTGATGATCGACACTCGAATTCCCGGGATCGGTTGATCAGCGCGTGTTGCCGCGATAACGAACAGGCAACTGATGGTGACAAGTGTGATCGCCATGCTGAGCAGGCCACCACGCCAAGTGATAGATGCGTCGGCGTTGATTGCGATAGCAGCCAGCAGGATGCATGCCATTTGGATTAGCAGGAGCCCCCGATACATCAAGCCATCAACCAGGAACCGATTGTGGATGAGTGATGTTAGAAACCAGAAGATGAACAGCGTTCCAAGGGATAACACGGCGAACAGCCCGGAGTCGATATTCGGATCTTCGATAAACAAGTCACTTGATGCGGCGAGTGCAGCTACGACGGCGAGGTCATAGAAAAGCTCAAGCCACCCGGCCCTGCGCTCCCCTTTGGCTATGAATTGTTCTTCGTTTGACACGTGGCAACTTCCCCTCAGATCAACTTCAGTTTGCGTGGGTGGCGGCAACGTCGGCGATGATGTAAGCGAGTAAGTCGCGCCCGTGATCTGAGGCCGTCGAGATATCGGATGAGTGAATATCGACATTGTTCAGGGATTGCAAACGCAGGGCATCACCGTCTAAATGCTGGTTTGGGAACACGCCGGCGAAAGCGAAACCAAGCTCTGCCAGATCGGCATCCAAGATGATTTTGGTTGCGGGGTTATTGAGTGGCAGGTCAAGGTAGACGGCGTCGCGACCGCGAATAGCGAAAAGTTCTTCGCGCGCGTTCATCACGACTTGCCGTAGGTCTCGGCCAGGTTGCTGAACCGTAATTATCGAGAGATTGTGATCGTCTTTATGAGTAATGGCGATTGCGGTTGACTCGGCGACCTCGCTCTCGATGTGAGCATCTGCGGTAATCACGCGACCTCGCAACCCGGTGACGGTGACAATGTCATTGACGATATTGCGATGACGCGCTGGAGCGTAGATCGGTCGATCGTGACCGTCATTTTCCTTCAGATAAAACAGTGCAACCGATTGACGACGAGCATCCTTGGCCAGCGCGGCATTATTTCGTACGGTGCCAGGGATCCAGCCGAGCAGAAAGCCGGTTTCATGGGCGCCGAGATCAATGTTGGCTCTCTGGCTATATGGGTGCGCAGCGGTTGCCTCGCTGAAAATACCTAAAATTCCCTGACCCTTGGCCCAGAGCGCGGCATATTGCTTTAGGGAAGTAAATTAGGCGATGGCCGCGGGCAGCCTCGGTGACAACGGCAATCCCGGCATGCAGGACTGGTGCATCAGGCTCTTCTCGCATCAGGGCCACATGCCCGGCGACGGTGCCGTCAGGAAGCAGCCCGATGGTGCTGATCAGCGAGCCTGCGTCGATGCGCCTGGCGATCTCAGCGGGGTCATAAACCCAATCGGCGTCATAGGAGGTGCCGTAGGCGTCGGTCACCAAAGCAGTGAGGATATGCGCCTCATCGGTGCGCAGAAACCGGATCTCGACGTCATTCCCTAGCACATTATGGCGTCAATGCTGTGAGCTAGGTCAACATCGAGTGCTGTTAGGCAGCCGGTGCTGTGCGTGGATAAGGCCAGGTGCAAGGTGCGCCAGCGGATATCGATATCGGGATGATGGTCCATTGCCTCGGCGGCCTGGGCGATCGCTACCACCCAATTGATCGCAATCGCAAAGGTTGGCGCTTGGATTTCGCGAACAAGTTGGCCTTCGGTGACCTGCCAAGCGGGCAGGGTTCGCCTCAACTCGGCTATTTCGGCGGGGGTGAGACGGTGGGGTGCCATTGCGCATTTCTACTAGCCAACGGCGATTTCGACTAATCGGTGCGTCAAATCGCCAGATCGGGCCGCAAGTGGGAGACTCCAGTATGTCAACAGCCACGGCCACGGCCGCCGAAATCCCGGTCGCACCTGACCAACTCCGCAAATTGCGTCGACTAAATGTCATCGCAGGCTTTGCGCATCTGCTGCAGATGATTGCCGTCCTGGCACTGACCAACGACTTCGTGCTGCCCGTGACGGCGACCTACATGACCGGCCCGCCCGGAAGTCCGCTTGGTGATCCAACGGTGCTCTTCGATTCACGGGTCGGCTGGGGTGTCGCGTTGTTCTTCGGCCTCTCGGCGCTGTTCCATTTCTTAGTAGCGAGCCCAATGTTCTACAGCAGGTACGCCAATGGGCTGGCCCATCAGCGCAATTATTTCAGGTGGGTTGAGTATTCGATCAGTTCATCGGTGATGATCGTGCTGATTGCCCAGATTTGTGGTATCTCTGACGCGGCGGCCTTGCTTGCGATCTTCGGCGTGAACGCCTCGATGATCCTGTTCGGCTGGCTGCAGGAAAAGTACGAGACCCCAGGCTCCGGCGGCTGGCTGCCATTCATCTTCGGCTGCATCGCGGGCATCGTGCCCTGGTTGGCCATCCTCATCTACGTCGTTTCACCCGGGGCCCCCGGTGAGCTATCACCGCCCGCATTTGTCTACGGCATCATCGTCTCGCTTTTCATCTTCTTCAATATCTTCGCGCTGGTGCAATGGCTGCAGTACAAGAAGGTGGGCCGATGGGCGAACTACCTGGCCGGTGAGCGCAGTTACATAGTGCTGAGTTTGGTCGCGAAGTCGCTGCTGGCTTGGCAGATCTTTGCGGGTACTTTAGCCACCTGACTACGCTCTACCTGTGCGAGGTAGCGGAACAATTCTGAACATGGTTGCGATCCTCATTGGATCTGGCCTTGGCGTCTTGATCGGCCACCGGCTGCCGCAGCGCACCCGCGACACCGTCACCGATGCCCTAGGGCTGGTGACGTTGGTAATTGGGGCCTTGAGCATCGTTACCCTGACCAGCGAGGCATTCGCTGACTCCGTAGGCGCAGTTGCCCCGTTGCTGATTGTGCTTGGCGCGCTGGTCATCGGCGGAATTATCGGATCGCTATTGCAAATTGAGCTTCGGCTCGAGCAAGTGGGCAGTTGGCTCCAGCGCAAGTTGAGCCGAAAGGGCGAAAGTGAATCAGCGGACAAACGGAGGCGGTTCGTTGAAGGCTTCGTCGATGCCTCACTCGTATTTTGTATCGGCCCACTTGCAATACTAGGTGCGCTCAATGACGGTCTTGGTTTAGGTATCGAGCAGTTGGCGTTGAAATCAACCCTGGACGGATTCGCGTCCCTCGCCTTTGCCGCCTCCTTGGGCTGGGGTGTTGCACTCTCCGCGTTGTCGGTCGGCATCGTGCAGGGCGCCTTCACGATTCTCGGGGCCCTCGTCGGGTCGGTGCTCTCGGCGGCATTGATTGATGCGATCACGGTGACAGGTGGCGTGCTGCTTCTAGGAGTGGGTCTGCGCCTGTTGAAAATCAAGTCGGTGCCGGTCGGCGACTTGCTGCCCGCACTGATCGTGGCACCGCTGTTGGCGGCGACCGTCGCAATTTTCGCGGGGTCATAACCTCGTGGGTAACGCGGCAGCCAAGCTGCGGGGGTTTGCCGCCGCCTGTCATTTCGCACCGACGCTGTCGGTGACATTCATGGTGAGTCTGCTGGCCTGGCGGTCCGGCTGGTCCGGCTGGCACTTATGTCTGCTTGTGGTGGCGGTTTTCACGGGTCAACTCTCGGTGGGATGGAGTAATGACGCCATAGATGCGCCGATCGACATAGCAGCGGGCCGCACCGCGAAACCAATTGTCGCCGGGGTGTTGTCAGTGCGCGGGCTGTGGGTGGCAGCGGTTGCCGCACTCATCACGACGGTGGTTGCCTCTTTCATGGCCGCCGGGGTACCGGGCGGGGCGATTCAAGTAATTGCCGTTGCCAGCGCTTGGCTCTACAACCTGCGGTTGTCGCGCACCACCTGGTCGTGGTTGCCGTATGCGGTTTCCTTCGCGTGCGTGACCCCATTCATCACCTTAGGGCTGGCACCGCCCATGGCCCCAGCCCTGTGGGCTATCGCGGTATTCGTCAGTACCGGGGTTGCGGCACACCTGGCTAATGCGCTGCCGGATCTGGCCACCGACCAAGAGCGCGGTCTAGGTGGGCTAGTGACCCGTTTGGGTGAAGTTCGCGCGAAAAGGCTGGCGCTGGCATTGCTCGTGCTGAGCGCCTTCATCCTGCTGACGCAAGTAGCCCAGATCAATCCCGTCGCCGCCTACCTCATCCCAGTTGCGACGGGCGTTGTCCTGGTTTTGGCACTTCGCCCAACACGACGCTCGGTGTTCTTTCAGGCTGTCCAAGGCCTGGCCATCTTTGAGGTGGTAGTGATCTTGGTGACAGGCATCCCCATCACGTCATGAAGGGGCCTCAACCGGGGCTGTATGACGTGCGCTGCGCCAGATCATCTGGGCAGAAACTGCTATCAGTAGCAGCGCGAAGCCTATTTGCAGTAACGGTCCGGATACCCGAAATGCCAGCAGCGCGCCGGCCAAAGCGCCGCAGATAGCGCCAGCACCCAGTCGCAGGCCCATGGGCCAATTAGTAAGCCCGGCCCGAGATAACCGGGTAGCGCCGAGCAGTGCAGTCGGGATCATCACCAACAGCGAGGTGCCCGATGCGAGGAGCTGGGGGAAGCCGAAGAAGAAGATGAGGATCGGGATCAGCAAAATGCCACCGCCAACTCCGAGCATGGCCGAGAAGACGCCCATGGCGAGGCCGGATATCAGATAGCCGGCTATCACTAGGGCGGTTAGGACGGGCGCCTCACTTGCCGAAGCCGCAGGGGAGAAAAACAACATCCGCAGCGCTATTAGGGTAAGTAACACCCCGAATGCCAGCTGCAGCCCTCGGTCTGGCAGTTTTTGAACGACGTGCGCACCGATCCAGGCACCGGCCAGACTGCCCGCAAGGATGAACAGCGCCGGGACCCAGGCGATGCTGCTGGCGATGGCATAGGAGATCACCCCCGCGACCCCCCCGCAGCTGATCATGACCAAAGAAGTGGCCTGCGCCCGTTTTTGGGCAATGTGCAAAGCGATTACCAAGATCGGGACGACGATGATCCCCCCGCCGACCCCGAAGAACCCGGAGATCAACCCGGCGGCAACCCCAAGGGCAAGATCGCGGCAGAGCCGGGACCAGGAGATGCTCATTTGCGGGCCACCTTCATTTAGGTCAGGTTATCGGTTGTCCACCGACGGCGCAGTGCCATATCCTGCGACCATGACCAGGTATCAGCCTCGTATCGCCATTGCACTACTCGCCGCCGGTCTTGCTGCCGCCGCGCTTGCCGCTCCAGCCAACGCGGTGGTCGATCCGGCCAAGTATGAGCAGGCCCAGGTCGGCTTGACCTATACCGTCTATGCGCCTACCACCTCGATGGATCTAAAAGGCACCTCATTTCAGCTCACGGATTGCGGCGGCGGCAAGGATGAGCAGATCAACGCGTCATTTGGATCCCAGATGAGCAACAAGGGTTGGATCTCATTGAGCGAGTCACAGACCGGTTGCCAGGATGGGCCGGACGGGGTTGGTCCGGTGACAACTTTCACCGTCAAGGGTGCCACGGCAACGATCATGGGCAGTTGCAAGGGCGGCAAAAGCACCTGCACTAAGTCAAACCCGGCCCTGCTACGCAAAGGCCAGGGCTACACAACGGTGACTTTGCCCGCTGGTAGTTCCGCGCTGAAGTCCACCTTCGTCGAGGTCTATACCGATGGGATGTCGGTCAAGGACATCAAGGCCTTCGTCACTGGGCTAAAGCCCGCTCAGTGAGGAAGTAACTGGTTTACCGAAGTAGGCGGCCGGCTTTTGGGCTGGTTCCCGAACGCGCAGTTAATGATCGTGAAAAACGGGTTTCGGGCGGGTTTAACGACCAAAACGTGCGCATCAGCCGGCCGAGCCGCGAAGTTATCCAGTATTCGGCGCGCGGTGGACTCAGTAGGCCTGAAAGCCCGGTAAAGGAGGGCTGCACTCGGTTTATTGCCGTCGCGCGGCGAGTGCTCCGCATTCGACAGGTCCGCGGAAAATTCCGGAAAGAAGTACCAAATTTCTTCAGCACAAACTGCCCGCACCCCAGCGATAGGTAGCGACAACCGGCGACGATGGCCTAGCAAGCCGGCCTCGGGAAGTATTGGCGGCCAGCAAGGCCAAAGCACCGCGCCATGAAGCCAAGGCAGTTACGGTGCCGCGACCTATGCACTGGCTTTGGCACCAGCGGGTACCGAACGTCGACATCACCGGAAACCGATTTTCCGAACTAGAGGTGCCGGAGAAACTGGCTCAAACACCTGTGGGCCAAGGGGTCACGGAACCGTTCCCGATCTAAGAGGAGACCTTGCCCGCTTAGCGGCCAAGCAGGTGGTAAAGATGCGTGGGCGCCCGCGGGCACTGGTTCAGGTACCAACGCGTGAACTCGCAATCCAAGTTGCGGCGGTAATCGCACCACTTGCTGCGACCTACCAGATGTCTACCCTCACCGTCTTTGGCGGCGTCACCTATGGGGTGCAGCGCAAGGCCTTCGCTGATCAAGGGTTGCTACCGATGGTTAAGCGCAGTCTGATCAAGACGCCAGCATTGCTTGAGCACCATGTCCTAGTTGCTGAAGAAGGCGATCACCTGATGGAAATCCCGAATTCTGTCAGTGGTAAGGCTACCGCTCTCGTGGCAACCGACATTGTGTCGCCCGGGATCCATGTTGATGATGTGTCGCAGTTGGCGCGCGCGGATCCGCCCGTTGAGCAATCCCGCAAGGCCGCTAGGAGTGTTGGCAAAGGTCGGTTAGCGTTCAAGAACACGGGGGTGTTGCAGCCCATCCGAGGGGGGTAACCCCTTGGCCGAGCTGCGGCTTCGGTGTTACCGTTAGGGCCTACGAAAGGGTGATTCAATGACTTGGGTACTTATCGTCATCTTGGTGCTGATCGTCATCTTGGTGCTTGTCGGCTTCAGCCAGTTCAACAAGCTGCGCCGCCTCAACCTGCTCTGCACCGGCGCACTTGGTGATATCGACACTTTGCTTACCAAACGAGCTGACTTGATCCCTAACCTGGTGTCAACCGTGCAAGGGGCCAAGGATTTCGAGTCGTCAACCCTGGAGGCGGTGACCGAAGCCCGCACTGCTGGTATGCAGGCGCAGAGCCTGGAAGCGAAGGCTGAGGCCGACGGGATGCTAACCCAAGCGCTCGGCAAGTTGTTTGCCGTTGCCGAGGCCTATCCGGCCTTGACCGCCACCGAGAACTTTCGACTACTGCAGGTGCAACTCTCTGAGATTGAAAGTCAACTGCAGTTCGCGCGCCAGTTCTATAACGACACCGTGGTTACCCTCAACACCGCTGTTGTCACGGTGCCGTCGATGTGGTTCACCGGGATCGCCAAGGTTACCGAGCGTTCGGTTTACGCCGAGACCGATGAGACCAAGCGTGCGGTGCCAAAGGTCGAGTTCTAGCAGGTGCCAGCACTCCGATCTCGGCTAATTGCACTATGGGCTGTTCCGCTATTTGCTCTTTCAACCGGAGTCGCTTCGGCTGTCAGCGCACCGCATCTCGAAGATTCGATCAACCCGTGGGAATCGATTATCACCTATGACGTTGTCGCTCAGGTGCAGCCGAATACCGATCTGCTGATCACCGAAACTATCGTCTACGACCCGGGCACCGAAGAGGTGCATCGCGGTATTCTGCGCGACATCCCACTGCGGGATGCGCTATCCAATGGTGATATTCGCACCTACGGTGTCGAGATTGAATCCATTAGCCGCGATGGCGCGGACGTCACGTATGCGCAGTCTTACTCCGATTCCTATCTTTCCCTCCAAATCGGCGACCCGGACATCCCTATCGAAGGACTACACACTTTCGTCATCTCCTATCGGGTCACCGACGCTTTGGATGTCATCAAGGACGTTGACCTATCGGCGGATTCACCCTCTGGGATTAGCGCTGGGGATATCGAGCTCTATTGGGATTTCATCGGCACGCAGTGGCCATTTCCGATCTACCAGGGCAGTGCCACCGTCACCGGCCCCTCACCAGCACTAGCTGTCTTGTGCTTTTCGGGCCCACAGGGCTCAACCGGGTCATGTCGGGTTGAAGAAAATGTTGGGCCCCGCGCGGCGACTTTAATGGTGGCTGACTTAAGTGGCGGCGGTGGCCTGACCGGGGTACTGGCTTGGGCACCGACCGGCTTCACCGAATCGCCAACACCGAACATCACGGCTGACCCAGGTGCCGCGGAGGCGGCTCGAGCAGCTGCCCTCATCCCATTGCTACTTTTGATTGGCGCCGCGGGCATCCTCGCGCCAATCGTGATTGCAGTCCTACGCCGGCGCACCAGCGCTGGTGTCGTACTCGCCGCGACCCCGGTGCGCTACCAACCACCTCAAGGGTTGCGCCCGGCGCAGGTGCAGGCCGGCATTGGTGGCACGGTTGATAACCGGGGTTATTCGGCGACCCTTTTGGATCTAGCCGCCCGCGGCCATGTCACCGTCAAAGAGCAAGCCGGTGGCATGTTCTCGGGCGGCGGTATGGATCTAACCTGGACCGGGGCCGGTACGGACGAGTTGGCCGACTGGGAGACGGCGCTGCTTGCGGCGATCTTCAAGGGCGCACCAACGGCATCGATCGGTGCGTATGACTCGGTCTTGGCTGCGGCGACTGAGGCACTCTCGAGCCAGCTGGCCACCGAAGCGACCTCATCGGGTCGGTTCAATCCACTGGGTGAAGTCCCCGATCGGCCCTATAAGTTAATAGCCGCCCTGGGTGGACTAATGCTGGCTGGGGGTCTGGTATCGCTGATCTTCGCCGGTGCTTTCACCATCGCTGCGGTGCTCGGCATCGTCGGGCTGGGCCTGCTCATCGGTGGGGTGGCCGGCGCAATTATCACGCCGAGGCAGCAGACCAAAATCTCGGCCGCGTTCCTCGGCGAAGTGGAAGGTTTCAAGAGGCTACTTAATTCGGACTCGGCCGATGCCCGGCGCGACTTCGCGCAGAAGATCAACCTGCCCCCGGCCGCGATCTTTGCGACCTTCATGCCATACGCCGTAGTACTCGGCCTCGAAGACACGTGGCTGAAGAACTTCCCGGACCTGCGACCAGAAGAGTTGCAGAACTACGGGATCTACGTAGCCAGTATGTACGCGATGGCTGGGTGGTCATCGAGTATGGAATCCAACTTCGACTCCGGAATGACCGAACGCTCAAGTGGTTCTGGGTTCGGCGGTGGGTTCGGCGGTGGGTTCAGCGGCGGCGGCGGCGGTGGCGGCGGCGGTGGCTCGTTTTAGCCCCGCCGGCACCCGACTACGAAGTGCACGCCGCCCGGGCAGCTCGAACCCGGCCCACCGCTAGGGCATTGACGCAACTGGCCTGCAATGCCGGCGTTGTTGCCGATGAGGTGCCATCGGTCACCGCTTGCGTGATCGTGGTGGCCAGATCAAGGCGCACCAAGCCAGCGGCCATTGCCACTAGGTCACGCTCGGCCCCACTGCTGATCGCTGGGGTGCGCAAGTCCTCGCGAACGGCGTCCCTTTCATCCTCGGGCAACGCCCGCACCCCGGACCAGATGTAAACCCACTGCAGTCGCTTGGCCTGATCAATGGCCGACCCGATCTGCCCAGAACCCAGTGCGGTAACCAACTGGGCGGCTAGGTCGATGCGACGTTCGGCCGCGGCGTCGGTGATCACCAGCGGATATTCTGCTTCTAAGGCCACCGGCGCAACGAATGTTTGACTAAGTGCGATCCACGTTGAACTTGGAGCTTGGGGCTCACCGCCTGGCTCGGCACCAGGTGCGCTACCTGGCCTGGTGCTTGAAGTCAGTGGCGTTTCCTCGGAACCGGCGTAGACCAATGTCAAATGATCGCTGCCCGAAGGGTAGGCAATGGCCATGTTGTAGGTGTCATTACCGGATTCAAGGGTCCACTGCCCGGTGGCGAAGTTGTAACGCGCCCCACTGCTATAGCCGGCGACGTTTCCGACGCCATTTGCCGATGCCGCAGCCTCGACCGGATCCTGCACCGTTTGCAAGACCAGGCGCTGCCCGGCCCAGTAGCCGCCGCCATAACCTGGATTGCCGGCAATCAGCGGGCTGTTGGCCCCGCAAACCTCTGGGGTGCAGACAATGACGCCGCCGGTGACGTTGCCATTGGCATCGACTAATGCCCAACCGGCGTGCTCGCCCGGGCACAGACCGCGACCGGTGACACACCCTGGGTCAGGGTTTGGCACCGTGGGGCAGCCCCTCGTCCACGATCCGTAAACCGTCGGGCACGGCTCACCGTAGGAGTTCGTGGTCTGGGTCGGGGTGGTGTGGACGGCCAAGATTTCGTGCGGCAACGGCGTGCTTGCCGATGGGGTCGGTGTCGGTGTTGGTGTGGGCGTTGGCGTAGCACTGGGCGCCGGCTCGCTACTAGCACTCGGCGTGGGGGTAGGTGTTGGGTCATCAACAACCGCGAACGCCGGCATCGCCAACGCGAAACTGTAAATACCAATTAGTAGTGATCCGGCAAATAGGCGCTTATTAGCGGGAGCAATTGTCATGGCCTTACCCCTTGATTCATTGCCCATGATGGGTACGTCGATTTCAGGATACGCCCGGCAAACCGCTTTGGCCAACCAGCCGCTTCTTGGGTGCTATGCACCACAAAGATATGCCACACCACTGACAATGGTGACGTACGTACAAATATGGGCAGTGCGACGACCCCCGGGCCGATCACGAAGGTGAAGTTGACGAATACGACGCCGAAGGCGCCGAAGATGAGAATTGGAACGAGGGCGAGTACCAATCCGAGGATGGGGAACTGCATGAAGTACTTATTCGACTTCAGGAGCGTCCAGCACTTCTTGCTTAGGAGTTTGCCGTCACTTCGCCTGCTCGTGGGCTAATTACAGAAGTGTAGGAAAACTGGTATTGGCAATTCACGCAACACGCAGGACGGCGGGCAGCAGTTGTCCAGAACCCGTGGGCCAGGAGGTGGGGTCGGCTCCGAGCTCGGAGAGCAGATCGATCTGCATGAGGCACCAAGGTGACAGCGCCAAGGCCCCGCTCTTGGCATCGCGCACCACCTCAGCCCACGGCAGCCACCTGGTGTCTTCGACCTCGGTCGGGTCGGGCGCGAGCGCGGTGCCCCGCTCCACCACGGCCATCAACACCGGACACATTTCATTTTCGATCAGCCCGTTCATTTCCGCCCGGTATTGAAACGTCGGCAGGATCAGCCGCGGATCAGTGATCTGGAGGCCAAGTTCGTCGAGGCAGCGACGCATGGCGGCCGCGGTCACGCTCTCATCGGGGCCCGGGTGCCCGCAGACTGAGTTTGTCCACAGCCCGGGGAATGTCGACTTCGATAGTGCGCGCTGACTGAGCAGGAGCCGGTTATCAGTATCGAAGACGTAGCAGGAGAAAGCCAGGTGCAGGGGAGTGTCGCCGTGGTGCACGAGGGATTTATCCAAGGTGCCGGCTGCGGCCCCGTCAGAATCCAGCAGTACCACCAACTCGGGGTTTGCCATGGCGCAATGATAATCCGAATTAGACCGGGTTGAGACTGAGCCTAGAAGTTAGGTGCTAGCCGCACCCTAGCTTGCCACGCAGGGCAGGGCCCCCTGCTGGTTTCCGATACCACCTTTATAGGTTGGCTCGAAAATCTTCAGGGCGGACGCCGTTGGTGCCGCAAAGACCACCGGGTACGGCCCCTTGCCCACACTCTCCGGGAACCCGGTAATCCGCACGCGGCCTACCCGCAAGTCAATTGTCGCGTCACCGGAGGCCACGCCGGCCCAGCAGCCGGATGCCTTCTTGGAGTCAAGTGCCTGCGCCCGGGTTGGCGTACTGCCCGCCGCTGCACCTTTATATTGCAGGACGATGTTCTGCAGGCCGTTTTGCTGGACGGCCCAGGGCGCGCTGAAGTTAAAGCTCATGCCTTGGTGTTAGCGGTTGGCACCGTCGCGGTCGCAACGCCATTGACGATGGTGACGGGGTCGCCCTGCCAGGGCTCAGCACTCGTATCAACCCATTGGACGGGCGTGATGGTGCAGCCATTGCAGCCGGTCACGTTGAAGGTGATGGTGGTGGTGCCCGCGGCCGCGGCGGCTGGAGCTAGCACTACCCCAGCGGCTAATGTCACGGACGTCAGGCCTAGGGCCAAGATTTTGGTTCGCATTGCCGAACCGTAGCAACTTCGGGCCAGATAGCCAAAACCCCCAGATAACCAAAAATCACTGGAACCTAGACTGAAGAGGACAGAAGGAGCACCAGATGCCAAGTTATGACGTTATGCAGCCCGCTGCACCAGTCATTGGGATTCTGCTTCGAAGGTGAATAGCAAAGGCTCCCTCCTGATCTAGAACGGGTGGGGCCGCGGAGTTTGGGGGAGCCGGCAGATGCCTGGATTAGTTAGTGGTCCGGAGTATGTGATTTTCCTGCTCGGCCTAGTGGCGAGCATTATTTATGGGGTGGTGGCCACATCTGGCATTACGTCAAGCGCAAGAAATGACCGGTAGGTCAGTAAGTGTCGGGACATGCGGTGAAGAGGTGGCCTAGGCCACCGCACCGACCTTTAGGCGAATCTAAGGCTCAAGTGACATCACCTAGATGTCATTTCGACGCCTTGATCCTCTTCAGCCGGTTTTTTGGGACCGGTCAACTTCGACCACCACGAGGAGAGTTTGTCCTTGATCCTGCTGCCGAATCCCTTGGCTGAATCCATGGCGTCAACGGCAGTCTTGCGGTGATTAAGTGCCTTGGTCTTAAGGTCATCGACAGCGTGTGAAGCCTTGGTCTTAGCTTGGTGCTTCCCTGAGCTCTGCAACCCCTTAAGCAAGCCGGTGATGCCGCCATCTTTATAGCTTTCACCGGCGACCGGGGCGGGGTCTAGTTCAGCGCCGGACTCCTTCCAGCCAACGCCGCCCTCACCTGTTGGCTGGCCACGCCACCGAATACCGCGATGCAAGATGCTGCCGGCCTGGGTCTGGGCGGTGCCCGCTGCGCGCTCTTCCGCACTACCGCCATCTAGGTGTTTGTCAAAGGCATCTGCTTGATCTTGCTTATTGCCACCCAGCCATTCGAAAGGTTTTGAAAGAACTGTTCCGGCTAGCCGGGCCGCGTACCCGATGCCTTTAACTGCGGTAGAAGCCGCGACGCCACCCAATCCCGGAGCGACGATGTGACCGGCTGTTGCGAGGCCAGCCTTAGTTGCTTGCGTGCCGAGTCCTAGCACCGAAACTGCTGCTGCAGTTTTCAAGTTACCCTTCAGCAGGTCTTCTTCGCCATCCGCGCCGTTAATGACTTTACCGGCTTTGTTGAGGGCTTGTCCTGGCAAAGCGGCCATCTGCATTGCTTTCGTCCTGCTGCTTGTTTCCGGACGAGCCTGGTTCAGCTTCGCAGACTCTTTCATTGTCCCTTCATAGACAGCGCGGTGCCCGCCAGCTTGAACGGCGTCACCGAGCCTCTTTGCTGCCATGGCTTTCAGGACCGCAGACTTAAGCATGCCTTTCTTATTCAGGCGGGCCACCATTCGTTGCATGTCTGCAGCTACGTAATCTTTGCGTGCCTCTCCAGCTACGTCTGTTGGCTTTTCGCCAGCAGCGTCCTTTGCCATCCAAGCAGCGGCCTGCATGCCGACGCCCCAGTGCTTGGCTGCTTTACTTGGATCAACAGGCAGCATGGCCTCAGAGAGACTGTGTAGGACACCCGAGCCTTTCACGACATTTGCCGCGGTCCCGGTGATCCTGCCGGCGGTGTGGCCGCTCACCTGCGCGAAGGCCTTGTCCCCGCGCAAGCCGGCCCCGAAACCAGTTAGGCCATCGGTTATGCGCTTGAAGATGGAGGGTCGACCTGTAGATACCGATGGCGCTGGTGAGTCAACGGTCGTTGGATTCGTCAGTGGCCGTGAGGTGCTGACAGCGGCGGTCTGTGTTGGCGCCTTTGCGGCTCCGTCCCGAGCAGCCAACCGATGGCGGTCGGCTTCTTGTTCAGCCTTCGGGTGGAGGACATGAATCATGCTCACTGCCGTTGCTCCCTGCTACGACGATCTTCTGCTTTACCCATGCGACGGTTGAGGATTATTCCGAAAAGCAGTGAGAGCAGACCAAGGGCGAGAAGAATCGTAATGAAACCTGGGATCGAGATGAGCGTGGTCTCGGTGCCATTTCGGGTGATCGCAAAGGTGAATTGCACACTTTGGGCACCCGTGCTCGCTGGGTTGGTCGGGCAGGCCGATACCCCGCAGTTAACAAGTACCTGCCAGATGGTTAGGCAAACGTAACTGAAGAGCCAGCCAATAACTGTGAAAGTTGCGACGCGGGCCGGGCCGCGGTGATGCAGCAAACCCTCGTCATCTGTTTGCCAGGAGGCCGTCCAAAGCAGGATGAAAGCGCAAACGAGAATACCCGCAACAAAGATACTCAAGGCCCAATAAAAAAGCGGAATACTCATGACAACATCATTTGGGTCAAGTACCAAGGTGCCGTTAGCTTTGCCGATGGCTTGTTTCCCGGCAGCTGCGGATCCAACAAGCGCGGCAATGATCGTGATCGCGTAGTGCTTGGGGGAAAGCCCCATGAGTAAATTCATGATGGGGCCGATGGCCATGCCAATTAGTGCCGAGCGCTCGATGACGCAAAGCGCGCAGGGCGGTTGCCCATAGCCGAATTGCTGCACCAAGGAACCAGTAACCATCGTGATGATTACCAGCACTGCAATGATGTTTATCCACCGAGCCGCTCCGACGGCCGGTGTCGGCTCTGACCCCTGGGTCAGCTCAGTTGTGCTCGCTGACCCGGACCAGCCGCTTGATAAACCACCGGGCATCTTCGGCGCCGAACTTGGCATTTTGGGCAGAGCGGACTTCTCTTTGGCTATTAGCCCTTGGAGGCCGCTCACGAGGCACGCGTTAACAAATTCATGTCCACCTAATTCCAGACGACAAACAGCGACGTGAGACCAAGGGTCGCCAAGGCGACCGGGGCGACCCAGCGGGTTCTGAAGGCGGCGGCCACGATGACGCCGGCCCATAGGGCGAACATGAAAACCACAGCCCAACTATACTTAAGGGTAGTGTCTGCGATGCGAACTTTAGCAAAAGCGGCCTTAGTACCCCGGTAAGTGCAGGTTGGGGAAGGAGAAGGGCGTGAAAAGCCGTGCTAGCTGACCTTGACGCTGCTTTGAAGGGCTACCTGCAGCAGCAGACCATCCCGGGCCAAAGTGTCCAAGTTGCCCTTGAGCCCCCGACCAAGGATTGGGCAGCCCGGCGCACCGGGGCGGTCCTAAACCTCTTCTTGGCCGATATCCGGGAGGATGTTGACCGCCGTGATGTAAATCTTCGGGAGATCACCAATGACCAAGGGGTGGTGGTAGCCCGCCAGCCGGCGAACCGGTTCTTCCTGGTCAACTACTTACTGACGGCCTGGACCGCGACCCCCGAGGACGACCACCGGCTCCTAGGTCTCGCCCTGGTGGCGCTGCTGCGGCAGGACTATCTCCCGTTTGAGTATGTGTCCGGTGAACTATCGGTTTTGGTGGAAGCTGGATTTCCGCTGACCACCCGGGTTGGCTTACGGGCCGCGAGCGAGCGCACCTACGCAGAACTCATGACAGCGGTGGGGGCGGAGTATCGACCACTGCTATCAGTAACGATTTCAATGCCGGTGCCAACCGGTACGCCGGAAGCGGCTGGCCCGCCACAAACCAAGCCCCCCGTTGTCAGTATCGGTGATACCAGATCCGATGCAGCAGAGCAGGTTCAAGGCCCGAATCCGGAAGACCCCGATGCCGGCTTTAGAACAAGAACTCGCCCAGCCAATGGTGGCAATGCGCCAGTAAAGCCGTAGGTGGTTGCAGTGGAGGCCGAAGGGAACTTGGAGCAGGAGAATTCTTACGGGATGCGGCGGGTACTTGATGTGCTCGCCGAACGCATCGCGAGGATCATTGAATTTGAACGCGACAGCGACGACGTTGCAGATCATCAGCGTGGCCATTATTTTCCACCACACCTGGTAACTCGCGATGCCCGCAGAGGGGCGCCACAAAGTTTCAAGGAGGTCATCCCATTCGAGGATTTACCCCCCCGACTTCTTCGACTAGCAAAACGTGCAGGTCTACTCGACATTGATGTGGGTATTCTTTTGACGGCAATGGCAGTTAATCTGCAGCAACGCTTTGAGCATTTCTTTATCGTGCTCAACAATGAGGTCGATACTCGTGGGCCAAATATCTCAACCGCTATCCGCCTCGCTGGATATGACCCGGACAGCGCCGAGGCACGAAGTCGCCTGCGCCCTGATCGGCCGCTGCTAGCACTTGGGTTAGTGGAAATCACCAATCCCAACAGGTCTTTACTGACCCAGGTGCTGACCGTGCCAGAACGCGTGGTTGCACATCTGCTAGGTGATGATGAGTTCGCGCCGGGCACTGGGTCTATTGCATCATTCATGGGTTCACCGCTGCTTCCAGAGGAGTTACTTCCAAAGCTTCCTGTTGATTTAGAGCTACCAGTGATTTTTCGTGCGGGTTCAGGTACAGCTGGGCGGGAGCAGGCTTACGCCCTCGCCTTTAACTCAACGGGCAAATCCCCATTACTCATCGATGGCTCAGTGTTAAACCGCGCAGCGGATATCTGCGCGCAGCAATTACGTGAGTGTGTTCGCGAGGCGGCTCTTGCTGGGAGCCCCATCGTTTTAGATATCAGGCATGCGGATGCGGGAATGTCAGCAAGTGAGATCGCGCGCCTCTTCAACACGCTCTCGGTGGCATTTGTGATTCTCATCGAGGCGAAGGCCCAGGTCGAACTTTGGCATGGCCTGACCGTGGACCTGCCGCTTCCCACCGCGGGGTTGCGGCGGAATTGGTGGGCCCACCTAGGTGATGGCTCGCAGCGTTCAGCAGCCGCTGATGCGACGATCCATGTTGATCCGCAGGAGCTATATGAGCACTTGGCCAAGGGCGGCCCATTGACTCCGAGGGCCATCGAAAGCGGAACCTTGACCCAATCGGTTGCCCCCGAGTTCACCTTGGACGATCTGGTGGGCGGGGATCGGGTTACCGAGGCGCTCCGCGAACTTCGGGATCGGGTCAGGCACCGCACGGTGGTTTTGGATGAGTGGCGGATGCGGCCGGGGGGTGGCCGCGGGCGCGGTGTTACCGCCTTGTTCTCCGGCCCGTCTGGCACGGGGAAAACCATGGCTGCTGAGGCCTTGGCAGGAGAGCTAGGAGTGCCGCTTTTTCGGGTGAACCTTGCCAGTGTGGTCGACAAATACATCGGAGAGACGGAAAAGAAGCTGGACCGGGTCTTCTCCTCGGTCGAGGATGTAGATGGGGTGCTCCTATTTGATGAGGCCGATGCCCTGTTTAGTAAGCGTTCTGGGGTTTCTGATGCCCGAGACCGGTACGCGAACCTCGAAGTGGCCTATCTCCTGCAGCGGATGGAGTCCTTTGACGGCCTGGCGGTCCTGACCACCAATCTGCGGGCCAACTTGGATGAGGCCCTGATCCGGCGCCTTGATGCGGCAATTGACTTCCCCGAGCCCCAGCCCGAGGAACGGTACCTTTTGTGGCTGGCGTGTCTAAAGGGAAATATGGGGCTAGTGGGGCAGAATCACCTACAACGGTTATCAGTGCTTCCCCTGACCGGCGGTTCTATTCGGGCAGCATCGGTGTCCGCCGCTTACTTGGCTGCCGCCCAGGGGGAGTTACTCGGCCCCGCGCATCTGCTCCGGGGCGTGCAGCAGGAGTGGAGCAAGCAAGGTCGGCTGTCCTTCCCCACAACCGAGTTTGAAGAGAGTTTCGCGGAGGCTGCGCATGTCCAACCTGATCAACGAACTTGATGCGTTTGGGGAAGACAAATATGTGACCGCGGCTAAGACCGCGCTAATTGACGCGAGCCACAAGCGGGGCAATGCCGATAGTGACAAACTCGGCGGGGATCTTGACGAGGTCCAGTTTGACACCACGATGGATCCGCAAATTGATCCGACTCGAGTTGATCCCCCGGTGGATCCGTCCGCCGAGACCCTCGCGACGCGCCCCCTGATCTGGACTTCTGAGACCCTCACGGATGTAGTGCCCGGACAGGCTGTCCGAATCAAATTGAGTGTGCGAAATGTCGGCACCATTGTTGAGACCTACGACCTAAGTGTCCTGGGCCCGGCCCGAACCTGGGTTTCGGTAGCGCCCGCTGAGATATCGCTTTTCCCCGGCGACGAAGGCACGGCTGTTGTCACCATCAAGCCGCCCCGGACTCCGAATATGCTCGCGGGTCGATACGAGGTGGGAATCAAGGCCACTTCGCAGGTCCTATGGATCGAGCGAGCGGTGGCGGAGTTCAGCGTTATCGTTGGCCCCTACCATCAATTCAAGGCCGTCATCGCTCGCAGCACCCTGGAATTGAAGACCAAGACCTCCACTTATCTGCAGATTGTCAATGAGGGGAACTCCGCCACCAAGTTTGCCGTTGACGTCACCGATCCTGATGGTGTCTTCGAAGGCCAGCTAGAGGCGCCCAGCTATGTGCTGGACCCGGGGCAGCCCGCCTGGCTCAAAGTCGCAGTTACGTGTCCGGTGCATATTGTGGGCAAGCAGGTGCACGGAGCGGTATTCGCGCACGTGAATCAAGTTCTTGACATGGTGACGAACACACCGGTCATCGGTTCAAAGCCATTTGTCCAACGGGTGGCCGTAACGCAAAAACCAGTTATTGGCTTTAGATTGGGCTGGTTAGGCCGGATTCTGATCATTTTCGCACTGTTTGCCTTGATCATCACCTTCATTTTGTCCCGATTCTTCAGCACTACTCCGACCACATCCCAAGGGGCGCCCTCCTATCCGACCAACCTCGCGGCGGTGATGAGCGGCAACACCAATGTGGTTCTCACCTGGGATCCTGTGGCGGGCGCAAGTGGCTATCACATCTACGCGGTCGGTGATGCCGGAAGCCCGCCGTCACCCTCGGCTTCTGCTTCGTCCGCGAGTTCCGCTGCGCCGAGTTCCGCTGCGCCGAGTTCCGCTGCGCCGAGTTCCGCTGCGCCGAGTTCCGCTGCGCCGAGTTCCGCTGCGCCGAGTTCCGCTGCGCCGAGTTCCGCTGCCGCCTCGGCCGCACCGGTGATCTATGTGCAGCCCGCAATTGTTTCCAGCCGTACTTCAAATGCCCTCATAGCAAGTACCTACGTATCCGAATCGACCATGTTTATGCTAGAACGGCAAAGTGAGCCAAAGGAAGACTTTCACAAGAAAGCCAAGAAGCAGCGTCAGATACTCGCGCACAAGAGGCTAAAGGTGCCTGCGGGCGTACCGATGGGTGGGGCCGCCTCGACCGCATCTGCATCGGCGAGTGCCTCGCCTTCGAGCGGGTCCGCTCTGGCCACGGCCACCCCGTCATCCTCGGCCTCGGCTTTGAGTTCCGCATCTGCATCATCCTTGGACTTATCCAACCCAACCGCGGCCTGCCAAAACTGCACGTCGGTGACCGCCTTGCCCCAAGGATCGACGCGTTTTGAGGTGGCCGGAGTCAAAGCCGGTGTCTTGGCGTGCTACCGCATAGTGGCGCTGAGCGGGAACTACACCTCGCTTTATAGCGGTGCGGCTTGTGTGCAGGTGCCCACTATCGAGCAGGCCGCAGCGGCCGACAACGCCGCCGCCGCAAGTGCAGCAGCAGCCTCGCCCTCGCCAACGGTAATTCCAGCCTGCGCTCCGGTTAAATTCAAGGTAACCGAGATGGGGCCGACTGCGATTGGCATCACTTGGCAGGCGCCGAAGAAGTTACCAAAGGGTGCAGCAGATGATTACTGTGATCTGACCATGGCGGTAACAGGATGGGATATTCAGCATCAGATCCTGACCGGTTGGTCATCGATCTCGCCAGCACCACAGGTGAATGACACCGCCGTCCAACTCAGTGGGTTGACTCCAGCCACGGAGTATTGCTTCCGGATGAATAGTGTCTCGGCTACCGGTCCGTCGCTCTTTAGCGCTGAGGTCTGTGCCACGACGGCTGATGAGGTGGTGGCATCACCATCCGCATCACCCACGGCCTCGGGCAGCGCCTCAGCTGCGTCGGGTGCTACTCCCGCCGACAGCGCGGCACCGGTGCCAAGTAGCTCATAACGTCTGCGGCCGTCGAGCCGTCACGATTTCGGGGTCTTTGTTGCCGATGGGCTCGATTTAACACTGGGTGTCGTGCTCGGTTCCGCACTGGGTGTCGCACTGGGTGTCGCACTGGGTGTCGCACTGGGTGTCGCACTGGGGGCCGTTCCTGGGGCCGCACATGGGATTGCCGTTGCACTGGGTGAACTTGAGGGCGAAGCCGTGGATAGGCTGGCTCCGGATGGTGCTGGTGCACCCGATGCGGTGGGACTTGGTGCCGCGGCAGAACTGCTCGGGGTGCGCTCAAAGTCAATCGGGTTGAGGATTGAGACCGTGCTTGCGTTCGGGCGCTGCAGGAAATTTAGTGAACTAATTGCCACGGAACCGAAGTTCGGATCGGGTGCTATTACATATCTAGATTGGTACACCGAGTCAATTGAGATGGTAACGCTGGTTGCATAGGTGGTGTTGAAGTTACCGGTCTGCGTGTACAGGCTGTTGCTGGTGGGTGCTTGAAGTACGGCAGTCTCAATTGACCCTCCCGGTGAGAATGTCATTGTCAAGTTTTTTGGTTGCGCGAGAGCCTGCACATCCAGGTCGCCACCTTGCGTCCCCGGGGCCACCACGATTCGATCCACGGCAAAACATTGTGTGAAAGTGACCGTAAGAGTGGTGCCAACACCAAGCCCATCCATTTCAGCACTGGCCCAGAAATCAACCGAGTTCGCTTGATTGAGGCTACTTGCCGTGGTGCCGGGCAGTGATGAACTTGCGACGATACTTGCGACTGTGGTCTCCTCGCCAATTCTTGGAAAGATGAATTCGCTGATACTCTGAGTGGCTTCCTTGAACCAGGTTCTCGTCGCGGTAGCCATTGGCCCCCAGAAGAAGAACCAGATGAGAAGTACGACAAGGGCGAGCACTACATAGAGCCAGTAACTCTTTCGCCAAGCCTGTCGATTAGGAGAGCGGTGATTTGCCTTGGACTTAGTGTTCCCCGTTGATTCAGCGATAGTTGGCGGGGCGGGAGCCAATCGGTAGGTTGATAGGTAACTACCGCACCATTCGCAGTAGGCATGCTCAATGGGATTCTCATGCCCACAGTGGGCGCATTTAACGGATATGCCTTGGACCTGTGACTCGGTATTGATCGAGCGCCGAGTGCGTTGCAGTCTTGCCTGTTCGGCTTGCGGGAGTTCCGCTACTACGTCGATCATGGGACGGGCAGCGACAACGTCAACCACCGTCTCCTCCATGACCGAATCGTCGCCAGTGGGAGGTGCATCAGCGGTGCTCTGTGGGTCAAGATCATTAGCGGCAGCCGCCGCTACGAGGGCCGGGTCGACAGCCTTTAGGGCTTTGGGCCGGCGCCAAAATGCCCACCACGGTATCGGCTTTTGGTCAACCGGCTCCAAGTCCGCGCCAAGTTCCCCCGCATCATGGTGGCCAAAGTGCAGACCATGGAAGTGATGGTGCGGCTCCTCCGGTAGTTCCTCGTCAGCGCCAGCTGCCTCGTCAGCATCAGGGTGCTTCGGCTCAGGCGCTGGCGGTGGTTCATCGGCTGGCTCCGCAGGTATTACGACCGGTGGCTTCGGCTCCGGAACCGTTGAGGTGACCTGGGTCGGGGTCCACGGGGGGGCGCCCATGAACTCAAGATAGGCACCGCAGGTCGGGCAGTACGGGTTCCAGGTCGTTTCCGTGCCGCAACGCTTACAGGTGATATTCGGGTCGCCGGCCGGTGTGTCAGCCGGTGTGTCAGCCGGTGTGTCGGCCGGTGTGTCGGCCGGTGTGTCGGCCGGTGTGTCGGCCGGTGTGTCGGGTTCCACGGCAGGCGGAGAATTCTCGCCACCCTCAACTGGAAGGGGCGAATCGTTCATGATGAAATCACAACATTTAGCTGCACATGAGCCGGCGCGAAGTCCAAAATGAGCTGAATCATGCTCTCAGTGGTGTTTGGGCTGTCGGGAAGCGGCGTTATGGTGACCGTAGCCGTCATCGGCGGCGTGTCAGGCCAAGTCGCCGGATCGGTCGCGGTCGTGCTCACCGTGATCCCACCGCTCTCCTCCAGCACGATATCTTGAAGATCAAATGGGAAGAAGCGCGCCTGCAGGGAGGACGGGGTGCCGCGCCACTCTGACGCTGCCACGGCGGTGGCGATCTCATGCCTAAGCCCCGGCACCGAATTCTCGTTTCCGGTGTGCGAGGTCACCCAAGTGGACAAATACCGTAAGAAATCCTCTGGGGCTATCTGCGGATCAAAATATGAGTCGAGGCAGTCGAGCGTACTGATTATCGGAGCGAGTAGTTCGTCGAAGGCAGGCAGCATTCGTTGAATGAAATGGTCCTGGGCCAGCATCGGAGGCACGGCTTGGATAAGGGGAAACGGGCTTTGCAGATTTTGGACACAGCCACGCTGGCCCGTGGGAACTAGGTCTGTTCCCATATGCTGCATGATGCTTCCTGCCGGTGTTGTCATTCGATAACCTCGATCTGGTTATCCATGTTGAACAGCAACTGGAGTGATTCCGGTTGAATGCGATCGCCAGGTTCACCTCGGTCACCGGTAACTGGATCAACCGCAACCAGTCGAATCAGATCCGTGTAAGCCACCCCCGGCACATTTTGCAAGATCCCGTAGATATCGCCGACCACAAGTGCTCTTCCAAAAGGCCAACCCGAACCGTTATAGCCACCGATAACTGGATGCAGGAAGCGCGTAATCGCACTATTGACATCGGCGGTGACACGCGCCGCCGCCAACTTATCCTTGGTGGCCAATCTGACCATGACCGAAACGCCCAAGTATTTGGGTGGCTCGATCCGCACGGTTGCTCCGATGAGGCGGCGCAGGTCCAAGAATTCCTTCAGTTCGTTTAGCATTTCGATCGGGGGTTGCAACACCTCGAATGAAAATACTCCATCAGGAACCTGTGGAACCACCAGAACGAGGATTGTTCCGGGCTTGCCCAGCTCCGAGGCGTCGATGCATTTGGTGCGGACGATACCGGGGCTTGCCGCCCGAACAAGCTGTTCGAAATCTAAGGCTGTTACGGCTCGATTGCGCGAACGCACCGTCAGCGCGGCTCTTTCTTTGAGACTTTCGATTGATTCTGGGTCGACTCCGCCGGCTGCGGCCTCGATACTCTCGACTTTGGATACCGAAGAAATATTTGTTCGCATGACCGAGATGGCACCCCGCTCTACGTTGCCCAAGGCGCCACCACCGACCAAGTACTTTGGGACTCGCACGGTGCTGCCGCTCATCGGGGTAGCGCCGTAGTAGCGCGGGCTGCCGTCAGCGTTTCGAATCATCGGCCCGAATCTCAACTGCCCCTTTATGTCATCAACGGAAAAAACTAGATCAGTTGGGCCAACCTCCGCAAAGGTGTCCACGCGGTTCCAGACGGTCCAACCATCGGGGGTGCTTACCTCGATGGTCAGTCGCTCCTGTCCGGCGACGAGTGGGAATCGATTGAGTTGCAGGATCTCACCAGGAGTGCCTGATGCCGTCCCGACAATTTCGTTTGTGATCGGCGTGCACTGCGCCACCGAAGTTATGCCACCGACCGTTGCAAGGTCGATACTTTTGATTTGGGGTGAGGACGTGTAGTGCGGCTGGTCGTCTACAGTGTCGGTGACCCGCACCCGCAACCACCCCGCGGAGATCCCCGAATATGATGAAAGCGCATGTTGTTCTAGGTAGACCTCAATCGTGCCGCGTTGGTTCAATCCACCCGTGGTATCCAGCAGGGTCTTGATCTGCCGCCATTGCTGGCCATCCCAGCCCTCGGCGATCAATGGTGGCCTTAGTGGATCAACGCCGATACCTTCGATACGGCAGTCAACTGAAAGTCGGACTATGCAATTAGGTGCTGCTCGGGTCAAGCCCAGATACACTGCGTCGCCAACTTGTGGCACCTCAGAGAAGCAGGCAAATTCAGAGTGCTCAGCGAGGCTTTCGCCTTGGGAGACAGCCTCTTTGCCTACAGCCTGAGTCAAAACCGCCTGAAGTGAGACGGTCACTAGGTCGAGGTCTGCTTGAGTAGAAAAGTTTATTGGCGGCTCTTGCCCGCGACGCGCTGTCGACACTAGGGTACCGGCCGGGATGAGCACATTGGTGGTTTTCGGCACCGCCAGCAAAAACTTCACGGGAGCGATGGCGGCCGATGGCGGCCGGAGTTGTTCGCCCAGTAAGTCCAGAAACTTAATGTAGTTGAGGTCCGGCACTCGGTTTAGTCGATAGATCAGTTGATCGACCATGTAAGCGAAGGATTCAATCAAAGTCACGCCAGGGTCCGCCACATTGTTATCTGTCCATTCGGGACACCTCAACTGGACGAGGCGCTTAGCCTCATCTACCAGATCCTGAAAGGATCGATCATCAAGGTTGGGTGCCGGAAGGCTCATTGGTCTTCCTCCCTAGGGATCACATAGAACGGGACTAGAAGGTTTCGTGGGTTGTAATCGCGTTTGACTCGGTAGGTCACAGAGATGTTAATTATCGAAGGATCTTCCCCGTATTGGGCGGTGACCTCAATTATGTCAGCCCTAGTCTCCCAGCGGCGCAGCGATGCCGTCACCTGCACCTGAACCTGTCCGAGGAGCTCGAGGGAAGTGGAATCAAAGATTAGGTCATGTATGCCACAGCCAAATTCCGGACGCATGGGGCGTTCGCCGTAGGCGGTCCCCATGATTAATCGAATTGAGCGGTCAATGTTCTCGGTGCCGCCGACCATGCGAATGCCACCTTGAGAGTCAACACCCATCGGAAAGGCAAACCCGCTACCCACAAAATCCTGCTTTGACATCTGCCTCACGCGCCCAGACTCACAACGCCGCCGGCGATATTGATCTCGCCAGCGGTAAGAGTAATGACATCCGCTTCGATGGATACCGAACCCTCTGAGGCGAGATTAATCGCGCTACCGCTCAAGGACACAACTGCGTCTGTCGATATCTCGATGGCCCCCTCGGCGCTGATTGAGACATCAGCCCCGTTTATGGCCACCGCCCCCTCGCCGCTCAGGGTAACCTCACTGGAATTAATCAACACTGCGCCCTCTGAGTTGATGGTGATTTCTGCTGCACTATTTACAGTGATCGGCTGACCTTCAATAGTTGAAATGCTTATTCCTGTTTCGGGAGACAGTCGTACCATGCAACTGGCCCCGAAGGTAGTTTGAATCGTCAAGCTTGATGCCTCAGGATTGTCGTTGAAGATAAGTTGGTGGCCATCACGTGAGGTGAACGCACGCATCATCGGAGTGCCGATTACGAGTTCGGCCGCAGGTATGGCACCGAAGCGATCGGCGCTATACAGCCCTCCCAAGACGTAGGGCGAGTCGAGTTGACCGTTTTCGAATGCGACGAGGACCTCATCGGTTGGCTCAGGCAAGATCTGCATTCCCAGACCTTCGCCAGCACCGGCCTGCACGACACGCGCCCAGTTGCTGATGAAGGTCTCAGAGAGCCAAGGAAAGCTCAGGAGGACCCGGCCGAGAAACTCCGGGTCTTCGCTATCGATGACGATCGCCGGGTAGACCCCGGTGAGCTTGAACGAGGATTCGGCCGCCCCCTGCAAACCCATCAGGGTGCGGTCTTCGTAGCCAGCGCAGGATATTGAGGTGCGGTATCCGAAACTACTGGGTTCGTAAGTGTGCACCACCGCAGTGACGGTGTATTCGCCCGTGAGAATTCCGGCTTTACCGATGCTGATAGCGGTGTTCGGCATTAGGAACGGGTTGCCTTGTACGGTCGCTTCGATATTAGAGTACGAGCCGGCAAGGCGAAACCCGAGGCCCACCGAGGCCGCCTCGGTAGCCGCCTCGTTCTCGGCAAGTCGCTCAAGGGTGACCATCTGAGCCGTTGGCCCGCCGAGTTCGGCCGCCAATTCGACAGGGAGCATCACGTTTAAGGCGGCATCGCTTAGTGTCGGGCCTTCACCGATAGCGGGTATTGCCAGTGACTGGTCCCATCCTCGGGTGGACGCAGTCGCTGTAATTCCAGAACCTGACACGGTGGCGCGTAGTGAGATGAGGCCGTCATCGCCGATCACTATGGCTCGCGGTGTGAGCTCGACCCCGACGGGGGGCGGTGCCGTCTCGGCGGGTGTCATCAAGCCCCAAAACAAAGTTGGCAGACCTACCACTGGATCAAGTGAGATGTAGGTGACATAGCCAACCTCACGAGCGAGGCGGACGATGAAATCCCAATCGCTCTCATTTGACTGGACCACCATCTCGTACGGAACTTCAGTCGGTTCGGCGACGGTGATGATGCCATGCTCAAGCCCGATAATTTCAACTATTTCGGAGTACAGGCTGAGCGGGAAGCCGGTGGTTTTGCGCCCGTGCAGCAGTCGGTGCGCCAGATCATAGGCGCGCACCACGCTTCGCACACCCGAGGTGTGATCGAAACGAAGCTCGATGGATTCGATCTGGCCACTAAACAAAGGCACCCCGACTATGTCTTCCCCGGAAACAGCACGCACCTCGATCAGGACACCGGTGATCAGGCCATTTTCAACGAGTACGAGCTGCGACGAATCAATAAGCTCAATCTCGCACAGTGATGGAAGGAATATTTGCGACTCAATAGTGATACTGCGAATGAGGTTAGGCGAGAGCAGGGGCACGCCGTCGATGACAACGTGAAGTTGCACCCCCGAGGTGCTAAATGGATTTAGGCTCACTTGCTTGGACCCGGTGACTTCTTCGAGGGTAGCTGCCTACGAGTTTTCAATTGCGGTGCTGAGTTGGCAGGTGGCCTAATCTGGCCAGTTTCAGTCCGACTTGGTAACTCCTCAGGTGCAGGGATGAGCAGTTTTCGACCTGGCTTGACGCGCAGCGGGTCATCAATGTCATTGGCGGCGGCCACATCACGCCAGCGATTTGGAGTCCGGTACATCCGATACGCAATGTGTGCCAAAGTGTCTGCCTCATGCACCAACGCACTTTTTCGGGGCATCTCGCCGCCCGAGGTTGGGTTCTGCAAGGCATCGAAGACAGGATACTGCTTAAGTTGGATAGTGCCTTCAGCTCGAATTGGTTGCCCGCCGGAATTGAATCTCGTGAAATTCAGATTGATATTTGTGACATAAGAGACAGGGGAAATGAAGTCACCCCAGACGAAGACCACCAGGGGCGAACTGCCGTAGCCCAACACCTGACTCATCATTTCAACTTCGCAAAGGGAGAGCAGTCGCTCCGCGGTTGGTAGTATCGATTGCCCAGCCGGGCCGTTGCCCAGTGTCTGCGCAGAAGTGGCGGAGGATTCGGTGTAGTTCAAGTCAGAGTTGGCCCCATCCAAGAGGAAGTCGAAACTCAACTCGGTTGGGTCGGTGCCGTTCCATGATGCTGGTCCGGAGCCAATCGCGGTTGGTGACGGGTCAACGGTCCAGTTAGCTGACTTCACGACGTTCATTGACTGCGGTGGCACCCAGAAGGTGATGGACGGGAATGGCCCCAGCATCCCGACGGCTTGGCTGGCCACGCTGTTAATTGAAAGGCCGAGGGCGGCCGTGGTTGGCAGTGTCCACGAGGTCAGGGCGGCCAGTGCGCTGGCAATGCCGATTGGTGCACCACTACCCCCGGGCAAAATCACCAACTTGCAGGGTTGGACGGCCTCCGCTGTGTCGATACCGGCAGCAAGCCCGCTGGTATCGTAGTACCCGGAGTGGCTGAACGTGATGCTCTCGGTGATTACTGGCGGGGTTTCGGTTCCGGTGACGGTTGTGAATTGAGGCTGGGTCCATGTAACCGGGTAGGCATTTCGAAAGTTGTAGGTCGCCTGCTGCAAGATGCCCGTCGGATCCAGGTAATTAACCGCTATCCCTACCGTCGTCCCGCCATATTGCTGTGCCAGTGCGAACCACTCGGGGATCCACCCCGACTGATTTGGAGTCCACGGCCGCGAGAGGGTGACATTGCCGTATTCCAGTTGGCCGATCAGTTGGAATCTAGAAAGTTGGAACCCGCCAGCCGAGGCGTCCTGTGCGCCTAAGGTCGTGTCACCCATCTGCAGGCTCTGCCAGTTGGCACCGAGATTCTGATCACCACCGACAAGATCCACGCTCAGGCTGAAACCGGCGAAATTGGTCGCGGTAAAACCTGAGTCGTAGGGCATTGGGCTGGTCATCTCTTAATACTCCCGCATCAACTTGGAGCGCCGCTCGCGGTCTTTGAGGAGATCCGCTCTTAGCATGTTTCTAATCAGCGGATAGAGCGCATTGGCGTGCTGCTCCAGCCAGCGTGCGTCCGACACGAAACTTGTCGGTTGCGCCGCCGCGGCCTCAACTCGAGGTGCTGGTTCTCGGTGTGGCCTCACGCTGGCCGCTTCCGGTTTGGCACTTGGCTGCTGGTGTGCCTGCGCCCGGGCCTTGCGTTGGATTTGCTCGGGTGCCGCAGCCTGAATTGCCTGGGTAGGCTGCGGTGCGCCGGGTTGGCTAGTTGAGCCCGGACCTAGACTCGCGCCGCCACCGGTTCGGCTCGACCAGGTTGGTTGTCCGGGCAGCAGTTGTCGAGTTGGCTCCGCCGTCGCCACCGTCGCAAGCCGTCGGGGCGAGAGCACGACCTCAGCGGGCCGCGAGTGCTCGGGTTTAAGTCTGACTTCCTGCGGTGCCATGCCATTGCCGCTGCGATTTTGACCATTAACGCGGGCCGGGGTCAGGTGCGCTTGCGTCACCGGGTCGGCTGCCGGCGCAGAACGTTCATCCAACTCTGGGTAGCTAGGTGTTACCAAGGGCAACGCTGACGAAGTGGATGCGACAAGGGACTCCGCATGGAGGGCACTTGCCTCCAACTGTCGACCCAGTGGGGTGTGCTCAGGTGGCAGATTCTTGCCGTATTGCTGTTGCTGCACAACGTGGGTTAGTTCATGGGCGAGTAATTGCCGGGACTTATCGGACACAAGTGGAGTGGTCCCGGGGATGTGGACGGCCCCATCGTGCGCGTACGCATCCGCATTGAGTGCCTGGGCCTTTTTGGTCACGGCTTCGCCGCGATGCAAGGTAACCGAAGGCGGGCTGGTGCCGGCCGCAGCTGTTACCGCTGCCCGCACGTCGGCTGGCACCGAATGTTGCCCAAGAGACTTGACGTTCTCTTTAGTGATAGTTGGCAGCTGCCTTGGTTCAGCGGCCGGGGCAGCGGGCGGTGTGCCCGTTGCCCGTCGCTGCACGCGAGTAATTGGTGCTGGCACGGGCGCATTGGATATCGCCGTGCTGTCAACACCTGCAGTCGATATTGGCTTTGGGGTTAGTGCAGTGTCAGCTGATGCGCTGCCAAGTTTTGGTATGAGGAGTTCCGCGCTGCGCACCGGGCTCGCCGGGGGACTTGCAACCGGTGCGGGTGCGGGTGGTGTGCTCGCACTGCTGTTTGGGGTGCTGTTCGGGGTGCGCGAGGTGCGCGGAGCGAGCGTGGGTGCACTCGCGCCGCTGGGCTCCGGTGTTGGCGGCAGCGGTGCTGCCGGTGTTGCC
>SXGS01248431.1_pt1 | contig 44324 bp, 12 predicted proteins | sample 3174681 | NCBI WGS metagenome assembly SXGS01 (sample SAMN11356861, study PRJNA531348) | freshwater metagenome | isolation source: freshwater sample F1-80 | place: China: Fuxian Lake, Yuxi | collected 2017-12-25 | reverse complement strand
TTCAGGATGTCGCTCAATTCGATGACCGGCGCCTGTGTGGAGCCGCGCTGCTCTACAGGTTGGACCCACGCCCAGTGTTTTTTCATCTGCAGGAAGAGACCGGTGACGATCAGCGTCAGCAAGGAGTCGGCATCCGCATCGGAGTCAGCGTCTGCATCTGAGTCAGCGTCTGCATCGGAGTCGGCATCCGCATCTGAGTCAGCGTCCGCATCTGAGTCGGCATCCGCATCCGAGTCGGCATCCGCATCCGAGTCAGCGTCCGCATCCGAGTCAGCATCCGCATCTGAGTCAGCATCCGCATCTGAGTCGGCATCTGCATCGGAGTCGGCATCTGCGTCTGAGTCACTGTCCGCGTCGTCGTTGTCGAGGATTGTTCCCAAGGCAGTGTCGTTCAACAGGGTGGCTCCGGAGACTTGGAGCAGTTCGACGGTGAAGGACTCGTCCGGTTCGTCGGCTGAGTCATCCATGATCTAGACGCTGAGCGACTTCACCGACTCGCCAGGCATGAACGTCAATGTGCCTAAAGCTGCGGAAAAGTCAGCACCACTGGTGGCACTGCCTGCGGAAGTCGCGTAGGCGACCGTGACGTTTCCATTGAATGTGCCGGGTGCGACACCGGACCAATCGACGAAAACGGGGAATGCCATCATCCCGTTGTTTTCGGGCGTGCTGGCATTGGCGATCGAGACCACGGGTTGGCCGTCTAAGACCGTGCGTGCTTCCAGCAATTCGATGTGGGCATTGATCGGCCAAGGTCGTTCACGGCGACGGAGCGAGCGGCGTCGATTTGCAGAACGCAGCAGCTTTTGGAAGCGAGTCAACCAATTCAGGAGCAGCATGGCCATCTCCAGGAGGATGTGTCGAAGTTCGCTGAGGTCTGAGTTTGATTTACATCTGCGGAAGTCATTGGGTTGTCGAGTGAGACTGCGTCAGGCAGTCGTTCGACGACGTGAAGACACCGGGGGGCTGACGCCGCCCCGCTCGCCTTGAAACGATGTGGCATCGAACCGATGAAAAGCTGCGAGTTGCGTTGAGCGGATCGCTGAGAGCGAAAGGCCGATCGAAGCGGAAGCAGTTGAGGCCACAGAGCCAAGCGTGGCTCAATCGTGAAGCGACTATTGCGACGTTGCGGCGTTCATCGAATGTTCACACCAAAGAAATGTGCGTAAGGCGAGTGACGATGAGGCGAGGGAGTGTACGAGTCCTCAACGGAAATACAATCAAACGAATCGGAAATGTCCGAAAGCGTTGATTAGGCTCAGAAGTTCAGCCGCTGATCACCAGGGGGCAATTGTTGCAATCGAACCTCATTGTGGACTTGGCTCGACGTCGCGACCTCTTTGGAGGACTGTCCGTCGAGCACCGGGACTTTGCTGGAGCCATCTGGCGGGGCCGAAGCCGTCAGGGGAGCCGGCTTCCGCGCCGTCGGCGAGGCCGTACCGTTCGAGGTCGCGTAAATCGTCAGCTTGATGACTTCACCGCGAGCCAACATCTTGCCTGCCGCCGGTGACTGCGCGTAAACCGTCTGAGCAACATCGGAATGAGGCGGGGTGAAAGCAAGTCGCCGAGAACGCTGGAACGGTGAGCGTTTCAAAGCCAGGTCGAACGGGGCTGATTATCCGCGCCGCGACTCGAAAATCAAACAAAACGACGTTGGCGAAGAGATCAAGCCGCCTCGGGCTGCGTCGCGTCCACCGGCTTCGGAGCGATCTTCTTCGTGCCTTTGCCGTGGCGAGCCTTCAAATCGAACAGGCCGAAGATTTCCGAAGCGGTCAGGCTCAGTGAAACATTGCTGCTGTCCCCGTCTCCCAGCACCGCGCGGAAGAGTTCCCGCTTCTCGTGCAGGACTTTGTCGATCTTCTCTTCAATCGTGTCCTTGCAGATGAACTTCGTGACGATCACCGGGTTCTTCACGCCGATACGGTGTGCGCGATTGATGGCTTGGTCCTCGATGGCCGGATTCCACCAGCGGTCATAGAGGAAAACATAGCCGGCGAATTGCAGGTTCAACCCGACCGCTCCGGTGCCGTAGCTCATCAGCAGCAGGTGCGCGTTGGGATCTTCTTTGAACTTCTTGAGGATCGGCTCGCGTTGTTTATGGGGGACACCGCCGTGATAAATCAGCGTGCCGCATTCGGACGGCAATCGCTCGGCCAGCCAGTCAATCGTCTTGGTCCACTGGCTGAAGAGGATCGCTTTGCCGCCGCTGGCCGAGATTTCTTCCATGTCCGCCGCAAGCCGCTCGAACTTCACGCTCTCGCCAGTCAGTGGGTCGAAGTTCGTGATCTGCTTGAGCCGGATGACCAACTCGAAGACGTGCTGCACGGTGGCTTGGTCCCCCATCTCGTTGAGATGGATGATCCCATCATTCTCGGCAGCCATATACGCCGTCTTCTGCGCCGGAGTCAGTTCGAGAATCTCGTCACGATCCAGGCGAGGCGGCAGGTCTTTCATCACGCGGTCCTTCGTCCGCCGCAGCACATAGTCGCGAGACAACCGCTGCATCTGCCGCAAATCGGGCGAGCCACCTTTCGGGATGACCTTGAGGTATTCAAACAGCGTATGCATCTCTTCGGGACGGTTCTCGATCGGCGTTCCGGTCAGCGCCCAGCTTCGTTTCCGAGGCACCGACCGCGCGGTCTCCGAGGTACACGAGTCGCGATTCTTAATCCGCTGCGCCTCATCCAGCACGACCAGATCAAACGCCGGCCGCTCGTCGTCAAGCATCTCGGCCCAGTCGCGGACCAGCAGTTCGTAGTTGACCAGCAACACCGGCACCGGCATTTGCCAGAGCATTCGTCGTCGCACGCTGTCCCCTTCCAACACGGTCAGCGGCAGTTCTTCCGCCCACGCTTTGAACTCGCGCTGCCAGTTGGGAATCAGTGGCTTCGGGCAGACCATCAACACTCGGCGAATCTTCCCGCCGCGCAGCAGCAGCCGGATCGCGGTGATCGTCTGCATGGTTTTGCCCAGCCCCATCTCATCGGCCAGGAGCGCCGACTTTTGCTCGAACAGCCAGGCGATCCCTTCGTACTGATACGGGAACGGCTCGAACGGCATGATCAATTCTTGCCCGGCCAGCATCGTCTGCAACGGCGGCTGCAAGAGATAGAACAGCCGATCCTCCAACGAGATCGCATCACTGGGGGGCTTCAGTCGCGTGACTTTCTTTTCGGTCGGGTTCGCCGCGCGTTCCGGCTGTTCTGAGTCGGCAACTTTCGGGGGCTCAATCTTCTTGAGATCCTCGGCCGCCTCATCCGGTTTCGGCTGAAACTCGAAGCCCAGCGGAAAGGTCAGCCCGACGGTGGGAACTCGCGACCAAAGCGGTTTCCATGAGGGTGTCAAACCAGCTCGCTTGTCGAACAACGAATGCGTCTGCGTTTCGACATTCGGCCAACGACGAAGAGCACCGTTGAGTCCCGCCGGAAAGATGTCGGCTGACAGCGAGAGTAAAGACTGATGGGTGGCAATCGGTAAGTCGAACGGCACACGCTCAGCATCCACGAGCGAGAGATTCGCCGCGTCTGCCACATCCTCAACCCCTCGCCCCTCGTCCCTCGCCACTGGCTCCTCCTCTCACGCCGCGACCTTCATCGTCTCCTGCAACGCCTCGCGCACACGGTCCAGCGGTTCCAGCAAATCCGCGTCGCCAGCCATATCTTTCGCGAGCTTCTCAAACGATTTCAAGTCTTCGTTGAACTCGGCATGGAGCATGAACGACTGCTTGCCAAGGCGCAACGAATCCCAGTCAAACTCTCGCCCCTTGACCATCTCTTTGCTGACAGCGCATGCGACCGGCAGTGACACATGCGGTCGCGAGTCCAACATCTCGACCCGGTCGGTCAGCACGACATGCGGTTTGACGCCGATCCGTTCGAGCAGCGTCTTGCTGAGCAGTTCCCCCAGCAGGAACGGCACGAGCGTTGGTCCGTACAACAGCTCTTGAGTCCGATTCGGCCGCACGGGAGCCGTGCATTGGAACTCCAGCGGCCGGCCGTATTTGTTCGTCACCAGCAAGCCCGCGACGTGGCCGCGATTTTCGAGGTGAATGGCGGTCAGGAAACCCAGCCGGAGTTGTTCGTTCATAGCGAGCGACGTGGACATGCCCGTTCCATCGACTAGCGAACGGGGACGGGTTCAGTCTCGAAGCGATGTCTCCGAAGACACGGGTCATGCCGAGGGTCGGAGAACTTGCCTGACCCGCACGGTTTGACTGAATAGATTTGTCCGCCGAAGCCAAAAGCCGAACGGCAACAGATCTTTCTCCCGTCGCCGCACTCGCCAGAGTGCGGAACAACCCCGCGAGTACCCGCGTTCTGACGAACGCGGCGACAGCCTCCGGTCCGATTCGCGAGGAAATCTTCGTCGGCTGATACCATCACGCCGACGTTTTCTTCGGTCTGGAACTCAATCTCCACGGACGAGTTCTCATTGAGCTTTCCCGCGACACGGCATTCTCTGATTCAGCGGCTGGCGGTGACCGGGGCCGAAGAGGACTGGCGGCAGTTCCTGGAAGACTATTGGCAGCCGGTCTGCCGGTTCGCGGCCAATTGGGGACGGCTGCGGTTTGAGGATGCGTAGGATGTCGGATCGGCGACGTTCCAAGTGGTGCTCGCCGGAAACTTGTTGCAGCGCTGGCTGCAGCAACCGACAGCGAAACTGCGGACGCTGTTGTGCTCGGTGGTCCGCAAGGTGCTCGCCAACCGCGAGCGAGTTGACATCGGACGCCAACGGTAGCTGCGCGAGAACCGCGAACTGCGCCAAGAGTTGATGGACGTCTCGTTCGACAGAGACGAACCGGCCGCTACTGAATCGCAAGATGCGTTCTATGCCGCATGGGCCGAGGAATTGGTGATCCGTAATGAATTCGCCAAACTGTGGGACGCACAGAAACGTCTGAGCGGGACGCCGGGGACCAACGTATGACGGATTGAAAATCGGGCAATTCAAGAAAGACATCAAAGACATTCAGCAGATGACGGAGCGGCAGGGTGCCGCGACCAAATACGCCGCGCGGCAAGTCATGACCTGAGAGCAGTCCGCAACAGCGGTTGGTGTCTCACTCACCTGGTGAAGAGCGTAACCAACCCTGACCTGAGAGCAGTCCGCAACTCAGTTTGGCCAAGTCCCCCAACGCACGATCCAGACCGGTAGTCAAAGCGATGAGTGGAATGCTTCACCAAGTCTATGTAACCAAGTGCTACGACCGGTCACAGGATTTCCTGATTCGAGCAGATTTCATCCGCAATCCTCACCAACGCTAAGCTCCCAGCGAATGCTCGAACGAGTCCGCGAGGTGCGTCGTGGGCTCTGGCAGCACTCCGCGACCGAGCTTGCTGGCAGATGACCCGGTTGAGACAACACGCCAAATCACTCACAGTCGCAATGATGCCGCGCACTCGATCCCCGGAGACTTTCACGATGACGAACTTAACGACTCAACTGGCGACGATCGGTGGCGGTTGCTTTTGGTGTTTGGAGGCGGTCTTCGAGCAGCTTCGCGGAGTCCAGCAAGTGGTCTCCGGCTATTGCGGCGGGAGCGTGCCGAATGCGACCTACGAACAAGTCTGTGGCGGAAGGACCGGGCACGCGGAGGTGATTCAAATCACGTTCGATCCGGCCGAGATTTCCTTCGCCGATTTGCTTGACGTGTTCTTCGCGACGCACGATCCGACGACGCTCAATCGACAAGGGGCCGATAGCGGCACGCAATATCGCTCTTCGATCTTCTACCACGATGACGAGCAACAACGGATCGCCGCCGCCAAGATCGCCGAACTGAACGCGGCGAAACTGTTTAACGGACCGATCGTCACACAGGTCGCGCCGTTCGAGGTGTTCTATGCGGCCGAGGACTATCACCAAGGCTACTTCCGCACGCACCCGGGGCAGGGGTATTGCCAAGCGGTCATCTCGCCCAAGCTCGGCAAGTTCCGACAGAAGTTCGCGCATCGACTGCGCGGCGACTGACCGAGGCGAGCGGGGCGGCGTCGGCCCCCCCGGTTGGTTCGTTACAGGACCGGGGGGCTGACGCCGCCCTGCTCGCCAAAACATTCACAAAACCTCGTTTTATTTTGGTCGTCTTGAATTACTCGTGAGCCACTGTTGGGAGACCTCGACTGATGCGTTGCTTGCTCATGATTCTTGCTGTCGTCGCGTGCGGTGTGTCCTCTCTTCCGGCTGCTGAGTTGTTATTCCCGCAGGAGCGGCAGGCGTTCTACACCTTCGAGCCAATTGAGATCGCGATCGCGGAATTGCCAGCGGGAATGACGGCAAAAGTGGAACTCACTCCGACTCGCACAGGCGTCGCGGGACTTTCCTTCGAGGTTGTTGGTAAGACCGGCACGGCCACTGTGGAATTGATCTCAGGCTCGCTTGCGCCCGACGTGTACGCCGTGAAGCTCGATGGCCAAGAGGTTGGGAAGCTGACGATCAGCAGTGGCGTCATCGATTCGACGCTGCTGGTCTCGCAGACTGCGAACCTCAACGAGTTGAAGGCGGGGGGCGCGAATTTCCTTTTGGGGAATGCATTCAACTTCGGCCGGCTCAACCCACAGCAGACTGGGCCTAGTCTTGCGCCGCGCGGAGTGAAGACGACTGGGATGCGTGTCTTCGAGGAGGCCATCGCCGCGAACTTGCCGACCGTCGTCTACATGTATTGGACGGGTTATGTGACTCACAAACCGTTCGGCTCGATGAAGAGCTGGGCGGCGGCCGACATGAACGACGCGATGCGGTTGCTGAGCTTTCACACGTCGCAACGAGTGCGAAGGTTCGCGCCCAATATCATCAGCATCGGCACGCTGGATGAGCCGGGGCTCGGTTGGGGCAAGACTCCCGCTGGCGGTTCCGCCTCCGGCTTTCCCGATTGGGATGAGCAGGCGTGGTACGAGCAGCGAGGCTGGCAATTCACCGACAACCCCGCGGCGCGGTCGAGCGACGACTGGCTGAAATACATGACAGTTCGCTGCGAAATCGTGAAAGACTGCCAACGGCAGGCGCGCCGAGACATCAAGCTCCCTTGGCCGCAAGCGACGTTTAGCACCGACTTGTACGCTCCGCACGCGATCATGGACGGCACCGATCCGCTCAATCAGGAAGTGAATGACATCCCCTCGTCACACGTCTTCGTCGATTGGGGCATCGACCGGTTGGGTGTGTACTCCGGAGTGCAGCTTGAGAAATCTCACGATCCAACTTCGCGCATGGCTCACGCGATGAACGGGCAGCTCTTCGGCGATCCGGTGCTGCCACCGCAACAGACGCACGCTTATCGCGCCGCGATGAACGGGATGCTGGCCGCAGGACTGACCAGCAATTGGTGGTTGAATACGACGGCGATGAAGCCGGTCGATCTCGCCGAGGTCAACAACGCCGCCAAGAAGATCGGGCCCGTGCTGAAGGAAACGCTGCTGACTGGCCACGACGTCGCGGTCTTATGGAGTTTCACCGAACTCGCGATGCGTGAGGAAGACATCACGCTCCAGGAGGCCAGCAAGAAAACCGGCGAGCAGATCAAGCGGAAGATCGCCTCGCTGCCGGAGAACTCTGCGCTCAAGAACAAAGAGATCGACATCAACGCCTACAACATCGGCGGCGATTACAAAGAGTCCGTGCTGACCGCGCACTATGCCCTCGCGCGAGCCGGTTATCCCGCGCACATCATTCACGAACGGACGCTGCCGTATGGGGCGCTCAAGAGCTACAAGACGCTGGTCATCGTCGGGCAAACGCACGAGCTGCCCGATTTGATCGAAGAGCATCTCAAGAAATTCACCGACGCCGGCGGCCGCATCGTCGTGGATAAGAGCACGACCGTTAAGTTCGATAACGCGACTGTCGCCGATGTCGATCTCAGCGGGCTGTCGTACCGCTGGAACGTGCTGTTCCAGACCGACGCCAAGCAATTCAAAACGGCTCGCGAGGCCAGCCTGTTTCAAACCAACCATTTCATGGACGAACCGGTGCGGAATGCCGTCGTCCCGTTCAAAGTCGCAATGCGTCAGACCGCGTCGAAGCCGTGGGCTGAGACCGACTCCAATGAATTGCTCATCGAGCAACAACGTGGCGGCGAAGGGATCATCGTTCTGGCGATCAACGGCCACGAAGAGCACCCCGCCATCGCCGACGACAAGAAGCATGCGATCTACAACTACGCGCCGCACTTGGCCACGTTGGCCCTGAGGCTCCCTGAGGAAATGCCGGTCGTCTACACGCTGGAAGGTGTCCACTTCGACCGCTCAACCGCTCTCGCCAATCCGGCCGAGCCTTTCAAGACACAATTCGAACCGGGCGAGATGAAAGTCTTCTTCGCCGCGCCGCGCAAGCCCGAAGGGTTCGACGTGACCGCCAGCATTCACAATGGCGTGCTCTCGATCGCCGCGTCGCTCAAGCGGCTGAGCATGCCCTGGCCGATTGTCGTTTCGGTCTCCGATCCCGCGGGCAAAGAACTCTACCGCGTGCATCGCTCGATGAATCTCACCGGCAAGTATCACGAGTCCTTGTCGCTTGGCTCGAACGCACCGGGCGGCGAGTACCTCATCAAACTAAGCAGCCCCGTCGCCAACCTCGTCGGCGAAACCAAGGCCGCTCACAAAACTGACGCCCGCACGCCGCGTCTCGTCGCCCCAGTTCGAGTCTTCGACGCCGAACGGCTCAAGGATTTTCTGCTGAGCAAGCCGGAGATCGTCATCGCCACGAATGCGAACACTCCGCCGGACGTCATTCGCACGCTGACCGACCGGCTCGGAATCGCCGGAGTCAAAGTCACCGTCAAACCCGAAGCCGAGGTGCTTCGCAAAGTCGCCTACCCGCGCGTTTGGAATCCGTATGCGAAAGTCTTTTCCGTCTCGATGAAGTCAGAACCGATCGGCGTGAAGGTCGATCAAGAGATCGTGTTGGGAGTGGCCGCCGACGGTACGTTCACGGCCCAGACCAAGGAGGGCAAAGACGTCTCGTCCGATTGGCGGCAGCCCAACAGTCGCATCACGATCACCGGCGAAGGGTTCGTCGATTTCAGCGGCGACATTGAGCAGTGCTATGAACCGGGAGTCCAACTGCACGTCAACGAGCAACGCCAAGTCACCGTGCTCAACGCGGCAGCGGCGGAAGCGAAGACATCGGCCGAATTCCGCACGCGATGGGCCAAGCCGTGGTCGAGGCTGACGCAGCATGTCGGCGCATACCAACTCCCCGCACAGTTGCCCGAAGCCTACACGACCAATTCGCACTTGATCGTGCTGGGCAGCAGCGCGACCAGTTCTATCGTGGCGGTCCTGCAAGCCAGCGAGCTGCAGCCGCAGATCGCCGACGAAAAATACCCTGGGCCGGGTGGTGCGCTGGTCAGCCTTTGCTGGAGTCCGTTCGCCGTCGAGAAGAATGCGATCGTCGTGGCTGGCACCGATGCGGCTGGTTTGAAGGCGGGAGTCGAAGAACTCACGAAGCTGTTGAAGTAGCGACAGCACGTTCTCAGGCGAGCGGGGCGACGTCAGCCCCCGGTCTTGCGGCGAACGCACGGGGGGCTGACGCCGCGCCGCTCGCCAATTTGTCACCGGTGTCCGCGCAAGAAAAAACCCGGCTTCGCGGACGAAGCCGGGCACTGGCGTTGGCCCGCCGGGTTCTCGGTCTCTGTTAGAAATTCAGTTCGTTAAAGATGCTGGGCCGAGCGGTCAGGATCTTGAACAGCTCGTTGATTTCGCTGGAGGAGCCGAGCACGGTGTCGCCCGGAGCCTTAGTATTCGTCCCCTGACCATTGCCGCCGAGCACTCGGTCAGTGCCACCCTGGCCATCGACGTAGTCGTTGCCCGCTTCGCCGACGCAGGTGTCGTTGCCGGCTCCGCCCAGAATCCGGTCGTTGTCAAAGCCGCCCAGCAGGAAGTCATTCCCGGCACCGCCATTGATGGTGTCGTTGCCATTGTCGCCGCTGACCAGATCGTTGCCGTCGCCGGCGTCAATGGTGTCGTTGCCTTCTCCACCCTTAATGGTGTCGTCGCCCGCCTCACCGAAAAGCGTATCCGCTCCATCGCGACCGGCGATCTTGTCGTTGCCGGCTCCGCCGCGGATCGAATCGTTGCCGGTGCCGCTGGCTCCCGGCACCGACTCTGGAACGCCATAGCCGCCGTCCAGGAAGTCATCGCCGATGCCGCCGTCGATGGTGTCATTGCCCGCTTGGCCCCAGATGGTGTCCTTTCCATCCAAGCCGGTCAGCAAGTCGTTGCCGCCACCGCCCCAGATGGAATCGTCCCCGAGTCCACCATTGATGGTGTCGTTGCCGGCGTTGCCATTCAGGCTGTCGTTGCCGTCACCGCCGACCAACGAGTCGGTGCCGTCGCCGGCCAGGATCGTGTCGTTACCGGCCTCACCCTGAACCGTGTCGTTGCCCGCGCCGCCAAGGACCGAGTCATTGCCGGCTCCAAGGAAAGATCGCAGCGATACCGTGGTGCTCGTGGAGAGGGCGGCGTCAATTACGTCGTCCCCGTCTCCACCATTGATGTTCAACACGGTGAGGTCGTTGACGCTGGCCAGATCGCTGATCGTGACCAGATCGTTACCACCGTTCAGATTCAACGTGAAGACTTCGACTCCTAGCAGTACCGTTGTGAACGACAGGCCGGGATTCAAGCGTGCCAGCCCGATCCCCACGCGACCGGTGCCGGGATTGGGATCGGCGACGGCCGTGATCGTGAAAATGTCTCCGATCGTGTTGTCGCCGTTGAAGGTGAACGTGTCCCCCGATCCACCCTGGCCGAGCAACTGATCGCCGTCGTTGGTGGAGATCATCAGGTCATCGCCCGCACCTCCGAAGAGCGTATCGCGGCCGAGGTTGCCATCCAGCGTGTCGTTGCCGTCCATGCCGTTGACCGAGTCATCGCCGTCGTTGCCTTGCAGCGTGTCGTTGCCGGCACCGCCGCGGACATCGTCGTTGCCGGTCTGTCCAAAGGCGGTGTCATCTCCGTCGCCGCCGTCGATCGAGTCGGCTCCATCACCGCCGTCGAGCGAGTCCTGGCCGGCTCCACCCAGCAAGCTGTCACCGTCATCGTTGCCGAAGAGGGTGTCGTTGTTGTCGCCGCCGTCGAGCGTATCGATTCCGATGCCACCGGTGATCGAGTCATTGTCGGCCCCGCCCGAAGCGTTGTCGTTGCCGTCGCCACCACTGATGGTGTCGACCCCGATGTCGCCAGTCATGACGTCGTCGCCAAGCCCACCCGAGATACAGTCGTTGCCATCACCGGCGTTGATCGTATCGCTGCCGTCGTTCCCCACCAGCGAATCGTTCCCCACGCCGCCGATCAGCGAATCGCTACCCGATCCACCCAGCAGCGTGTCGAGTCCGCCGCCGCCGTTCATCGTGACCGAACCGGTGAAGGTCGTCGCGGTCATCAGGTTGTTGCCGCTGCCGGCAACCAGGAAGGCTTGGTTCGCATCGACAATCACTTCGACTTCCGCACCGACCATGAGCTGTGTCGTGGTAAGCGTAAACGTGTTGCCTGCCGTGCTGACGTCGACGTATCCGATGATGTCGCTGCCGTCCTGGCCGTTGATGGTGTCCGCGCTGCCGTCCCCGGAAACCGAATCGTTGCCGTACATCAGATCGTCGCCGAATCCGCCATCCACGGAGTCCGCACCGGTTCCACCGCTGAGCGTGTCGTTGCCATTGTTCCCCAGCACGACGTCGTCACCCGAACCGCCGCTGACAATGTCGTCGCCCGAACCGCCATCGACGGTCTCGTTGCCGGCACCGCCATCCACGTTGTCGTTACCGAAACCGCCGAAGAGAGCATCGACGCCGTCGTTCCCCTGGATGGTGTCGTTGCCGCCGAGCGGATCGACGTCGTTTAGGTCGTCGCCGTGGACCACATCGTCGCCGTCATTACCGTTCAGGATGTCGTTGCCCAAACCTCCAAGAATCAGATCGCTACCGGCCCCGCCTAGAATCGAGTCGTTTCCGTCACCACCGTCGATCGTGTCGGTGTTGCTGCCGCCGGTGATCGTGTCGTTGTCGTTACCGCCAACGAGCGACGAAGTCAGCGTCCAATTCCCGAAGTTGATCGTGTCGTTGCCCGCGCCGCCGTTGACAGTCAGCGCTCCCAGGAACGAGAGGTCCGACGATCCGGTGATCGTGTCGTCGCCGCTGTTGGCATTGATGATCAACGAGGACAGCGGAGCGAATGCCAGGATGCGTTCAAAGGTCGGCATCGCGCTGTTACTGCTGATGCTCACTGTGCCGCCGCTGCTGGAGACCCCGATGTTGTCGTTGACCGTTCCGACTTGTGCGTTGAACACGCGGCTGACGGCCTGAGTCAGATCCAACACCGGTTCCAAGTTCACGTAGGTCACGACCCCCATGCCCAAGACTGGGTCGGAGAAGGTCACGCTGCCAGAGTTCCCGCTGGTCGAGTCGTAAACCACCGAGTCAAACGTGTTGTTGCCCCCTTGGAACCGCAACGTGTCGGCACCGACTTGGCTCAGCCCATCGACTGCGATCCCTGTCGCCGGAATCGGGTTTGCGTTTCCAACCACTTGCGACTGGTCGATCACACCTGTCGTGTCGTACTGAGCGAAACTGGCGGCCGTGCTGCTGTTGTACAGGTTGAAATCGACGACGAACAAATCGTCCGTCAGATTCATTCCGGCCTGCGAAATCATGCCGGCTCCTGCTTGCGGGGTTTCTTGGACCAACGTGCGAGTTGGAACACCCAAGACCGTGGCGATCCGATCGACGCGAATCGTCGGCGTGCCGGCATTCAGGTAGGTGTAGAAGTGGTACTGATCGGGCGGCGGATCGTTATCGACGATCGTTCCTGTCCCGTTGTTGCTCTGCGTCGCGACGTTGAGATCGGCCACGGTGTTGATCGTGCCGCCGGTGACTTGAAGCTGGAACGTCTCATTGGGAACTTCAAACTGCGAGTCGCCGTTGATCGTCACCGTAACCGACTGCGTGGTCGTGCCGGCGGAGAACGGCAAGGTCTGAGTCACCGCGACGAAATCTTGGCCGGCGGTGGCTGTCCCCGACGCGGTCGAGACGTTTGCGGTGGTGCTTGCCAACGTCGGGATGCCGCCGACGCTGGTATAGACCAAGTGCCGCTGACTGACGTTGAACTGCATCGTCGAGGTGAGTGGCGGGTTAAGTTCGTTCGCGCTGGCGTTGGAGACGTTGAAGCCGAGGTCGTCGTTGAAGATCGTGCCGATGCCGATGCTCTTGCCGAATTCGAACGGCAGCGTGCTGCCGGTCAGATGCACGAAGAAGTTCTCATTGGCTTCGGTGTTGAGATCGCTGTTGACCGTGACGGTGAAGCTTTGCGGAGCCGGGTTAGTCGCCCCAGCCGTGAAGTTCAAAGTGATCGGCGCGGCTTGATCAATGAAGTCCACGTTTCCGCCGGTGGCGGCGTTGGTGCGGACCAGAGTCACCGTGGCTCCCATCGAGTGCGCGGCGGCCACGCTGCCGTTGGTGGCGCGAGTGACCGTGAGCACGCCGGTGCCGACATCAACATTGGTCACCTGCATGAACTCGTTGTCGACTTGGATGGCAAAGCCACCCGCACTGGGGAAGCTGGCGGCGCTGGCGACCGTGATGGTGGAATCACCGGTCATGATGTTGGCGGCCGCCGTGCTGGCTCCGACCAACGCCACCGCGACGCCCGCGTTGTGACTCGCCGTGGCGGGGGCAGCGAGATTGAAGACGTTCCCCGCGACGCTGTTTACCAGCAGTTGTTCCGAATCAACCTGAATCGTGAACGAGCCAGAGGTCGGGAACGCATTCGGGTTATTGACGTTGACCGTCATTGCTCCCGCAGTCACCGCTGACGTCAACGCGCCGGTGGACGAACTGACGATGTAGTTCACGCTGGCATTCGTCGTCAGCAGAGCGCCGACCACTTCCACCGAGAAGGTGTAGGTCTGCGTGCCGGAGTCGGTCTCGACTCGGTTGACGTCGTTGATGCGGAAGCCGGTGTCGTCCGTCACGATCGTGCCAATGGCACGATTGACGTCCAGAGTCACGTTGACCGGATTGACCAGGTTGACGAAGAACTGCTCGGTCTGTTCGACCGACGTGTCGCCGTTGACGTTGACGATGATCGTCTGGATCAGCGTTCCCGGAGCGAAGACTGCCGTTCCGCCCAGATTGATGAAGTCCTCGCCGGCGAGAGCAGTGTCTCCTTGCAGCGTGTAGCCGATGCGAACTTCCTCGACGCTGGCTTGATTTAAGGTCAGCGTGAAGGCGAGGGGGGTCGATCCCGCGTTGCCTTCCGGCAACATGACATTGGGAGTGATCGAGACAAGGTGGATGTCCTGGCGTTCGACCGAGCCGACGTCACTGTCGTCGTTGGTGGGGCGAGGTGCTCCGCGTTGATCGACGGTGTCTTTGTCGGCCGCGCCGGTGTTGTTGCCGGCGTCGATGGCCGGGCTGCCTGTGCGGGGGGCTTGCGTCAGCGTCAGGCCGCCGTTGTCGGACAAGCCCTCGATGACCGGATCAAACGGGCTGGTCGAGGAACCGACCTGATCGAAGCTGACATTGTTGACGAAGCCGGCGCTGTCCGCGTTGTTGCCGACGAAGTTATTGCCGGCCGTTGTGAACGAACCGCGAGCGTTCGGAGCCTTGATGCCGGCGATCGCCGTAGACAGGTTGTTGGCCAGGATCGTGTTCCGGACGGTCACGGTCCCCAGCGTGGTGTTCGCCAATCCGCCGCCACGGAAAGCGACGTTGTCCACCACCGTGCTGTTGTTGATATCGACGGTGCCGGTCAGTGTGTTGCCGATCGCGGCGTTGGTCCCCGAATCGTTGCTGGAGATCGTGCTGTTGGTGATCAGCAGCGTGTCTTCGTTGTAAAGCGCCGCACCGCGTGAGCTGGCGAAGTTGTCGGCGAACGTCGTCTGTTGAATATCGAGCGTATTGGCGGCCGCCGTCGCCCCGTTGTAGATCGCTCCGCCGCGCGAGTCCGCCACGTTCCCCACGAAGAAGTTCTGCTGAACCAGGGCTTCGCCCAAGTTGTACAAGCCGCCGCCATGCGCGTTCGCGAAGTTTCCTTGCGAGACCAGTGCATTCTGCGAATGGGCCGCCAGCACGCCGTTGACTCGGCGGACCACGGTGAATTGATTGCCGGAGATCGCGGTGACGCGCATCTCTTCCGCGTCGATACGAATCACGAATCCCGGTGTCGCCGGGAACTGGCTGACATCCGCCACGGTAACAGTGGTTTGCGCGACACCGCTGCCGGAAACATGTGCGGGGGCTGCCGTGCCATTGAAACCGCGCGTCACAGTAAAGGTATTGCCCATGATTCCCGTCACGAGCATTTGCTCCGCATCCACTTGAATGACGAACCCCGTAGTCGTTGGAAACTGACCGACGGAATCGAGGGTAATCACGCTGGAATTGCCGGGAATGGACGCGGCAACTGCGGCAGTCAATCTGCTATTTGTGAGGCTGGCCGACAACTGCGTCGCCACTCCGATGTTGCTGCCGGTCAATTCGAGCGAACCGTTGTTGAAGAGTGCTCCACCTTGCAGATAGGCGGTGTTGCCTCGGAACAGGCTGTTGGTGACGGTCAAGTTGCCGGTGGCCTCGTTGAAGATGGCACCGCCGCGAGCCGCCGAGCTATCCAGCACTTGAACGTTCCGCAGGGCTACGGTCCCTTGGTTGCGAACCGCACCGCCGTTGTCGGTCGTCGAAGCGTTGCCACGCAGCAGCGTCAGGTTCGACAGATTCAGAGTCACGCCCGGCAGGACGTGGAAGATGCGGTCGATCTGTGCTCCGTCGATGAAGGTCTGGTCGGTGCCCGATCCAATGATGTTGAGCGTCGTCTCGGTGATGTCCAAGTCGCCGGTCGCGGCTCCGTCCTCTTCGCGGCCACCCAGAGTCAGGGTGTAAGTGCCGGGGCTGAGGATGATGGTGTCTTCGCCAACCCGTGCGTTGGCCTGCATGATGGTCGCTCGCAGCGTGCTGACACCGAAGCGGTCGGCATTGATGCCGTCGTTGATGTTCTCGTCGATCGTGTCCGCGAAGCTGTTGATGATGAATCCGGACTCGAACGCACCGATATCGACGGTGGCGATGCCGTTGCCGTCGCCGTCGAAGATGCGGGTGAAGCCCCGTTGATCTCCGACCGTCGTCCCGGCGTTGTCACCGGCATCGCGAGCCAGGCTGCCGAACAGCAAGGCGTGCGTGAACGTCGGCCCGCCGTTGTCTTGCAGAACATCGAGTTGCGGGCTGTTCGGGGTCATGGCATCGCCAAGCAGATTGCCATTGAGCGGAGCGACCACGTTGCCATAGGTGGTGATCGTGCCGATGTCCTCGATCAGGTTGCGACCGCCGTCCGTGAAGTTCGCGTCGAATCCGCTGAGATCCGCGGAAATCGTGCTGCCCCCCGCCACGATCGTGTTCTTCAAGTTGACTTGAGCCAACGGCGTCGAACCATCGCTGTTACTGGCAATCCCGTCTCCTGTCATGGCGTCGTTGAGGTGCACCGTGGCATTCAGCAACGTGGCGGAGCCGAAGTTCGCCAGTCCGCCACCGGTGAGCGTCGCGGTGTTCGCCGAGAGCGTGCTGTTCTGGATGCTGAGGCTGCCGAAGCCTCGGTTGAAGATCGCACCACCGTTGTTCGCGCGGTTCTGCGCGAACGTGCTGCTGGTGATCACGGCCGCCGCGGCGGGACGATCCACCAACGCGACCGGATCGGTATCGTTGTGAGCTGCGGCGTTCGTGCCGTTGACTCCGCGCACCACCTGGAAGGTGTTCCCAGTCACTCGCGTGACCAGCAGGATTTCGGTGCCGATCTGAATCAGGAAGCCCCCTTGCGACGGGAACTGGCTGACATCCAACAAGGCCAGCGTCAACACGGCCGCGTTGATGTTGCCGACGAGCTGGCTGCTGGCCGGAGACAGCGGGCTGCTGTTGAGTTCCGAGTTGTTGTAGAAGCCGCCGCCGTCCGCGGAAGAGACGTTGTTGGAGAAGGTGCTGCGGTCGATGAGCACCTGCCCCACGTTGTCGTTGTAGACCGCTCCGGCATGGCCGACCGCCGTGTTGCCATTCAACGTCGAGAGCGTGATCGAAACAAATCCCGCATCTTGATTGAAGATCGCGCCGGCCTGGCCAAACGACTGGTTTTGATTGAACTCGACGCTGGTGAGGATCACCGAGCCATCGTCGTTGAAGATCGCGCCGCCCCGGCCATCGTCCACGTCGCCGGAGCGAGTATCCGTGCCGGCGGCGTTGTTCAGGAATTCGGTTCCCGTGACGCCCAGCGTGCCGTAATTCTGAATCGCACCGCCGTCATCGCTGGCCGAGTTCGTCGTGAAGATGCCGCCGGTCAGAATCAGCGTGCCACCCACCGAGTTGAAGATCGCGCCGCCCACACCCGTGCCGACTCCCAACGCTCCCGACAAACCGCCGCGTGCGGTATTCAGCTCGAAGAGGTTGCCATCGAGCGTCAGGCTCGCGTCGTCGTTGTACAACGCACCGCCAGCCCGGGCGCTGTTCGATCGCAGAATGCTGGTGCTCAGAGTCAGCGTGGCCCCGGCTTCGGTGAAGAGGGCACCACCTTCCCCGTCGCCATCGTTGTCCGAATCCGCCAGGTTGTTGGCCAGCGTCGTGCTGAGAATCGTCAGCACCGAGGTGTCGCCGTTGTAGACCGCACCGCCGTCTCGGCCCGCCGAGTTGTTCGACAACATCGAACTGGAGATCGTGGCCGTCGTACTGTTGTCGTTGTAGATCACGCCGCCGTCGGCGAACGCCACGTTGGACGAGAACGTGCTGTCGGTGATCGTGACCGAACCACTTTGGTTGAAGATCGCTCCACCGAGGCCGAACTGCGAACCGCTGGCGACCGACCCAGCCGAGTTCGATTGCAGCGTCGAGCCGTTCAGAATCAACGTGCCGACGTTCAAGCTGTCGCCGTTGCTGATGCCACCTCCGTTGCCGTCCGCGAAGCTGCTCAGCAGATCGGAGCTATTGATCGTCAGCGCACCGAGATTGCGGATGCCGCCGCCGTTTCGCTCGAAGACTACGCGGCCATTCCTGAGTTCAACCCCGGTGATCGTCGTGTTGGACGCCGCTGCCAAGTCGAACAACCGGTCGTTGGTCAAGCCGTCGATGATCGAGGGATTGACCGTGACACCCAGCACGTTCGTGGTGACGTCTTTGCTCACGCCGATGATCTGCACGCTGCCGGCCGCTCCGCCGAAGATGTCCAAGTCGCCAAACAGACCGGCGTCTTCGCCGATTTGGAAGGGCAGCATCGCGGTCGTCGGGATGAAGTTCGCTCCGGTCGCCGTGACCAGCACGTTACCGTTGGTCAGGCCATCGAAGTTGAGCTGATACAGCCCATCGCGCGCCGCTTCGTTGTTGGTGAACGTGAAGGTCCACTGCGTCGCGGCGTTGCCGTTCGCGGGAGTCGCGACGACCGCTCCCAGCGTGGCGAGCGTCGGATTCGTGATTGTCACCGGCTGGAAACCCAGGCCGGTGCCGTCGTCATAGGTCAACGTGAAGTCTTCCGCGACCAGTCCGGCAACCGGTTCGCTGAATTGCAGCGTGACCGTGGTCACTGCGGATGTACGCGGAGTCGTGATCGCCGCAAACTGAGCGAATTCGACTTTCGACCAGGCTTGCGAGGTTCCCGCTGCCAAGTTGTTGTTCGCCGTGTCCCGGATCGTCACGTTCGCACCGACGTTGGGGCTGACGGTCAACAAGTAGTTGCCGGACAACTGCGAAACCGTGGTCAGGTCCAAAGTCACGACCGTCCGGCCATTGAAGTTCGGGTCTTGCGTGTTCGCCAGAGTGACACCCGCCAACGAGACCGCGACACCATTGCGAGTCAGCGAGAAGTTGTTGATCGACACTCCGTTGACTCGTTCGCTGAAGATCACCGAGGCCACGCCCGCGTTGATGACCGGTTGGCTGACGATCGGGTTGATCGAGACCGTCGGCGCGAACGTGTCCGTGCCGCGCACCCAGTTGACCGTCGCCGGGTTGGCCAGCGCGTTGTTGTCTTTGTCCCGAATGTTGGACGCCACCGAATTGACCGTCAGGTTGTAAAGCCCATTGACTCCCGTGGCGCTCGTCAGATTGATCGTGTAGACCGAGCGGCTGACCTGTGTCAGCGTGAAGGTGGGGGCGGTCAGCGCGATGTTGGTCACCACCGCTCCGACCGTGCGCGTCAGGCGCAAATCAGTCAGATCGAAACCGGCGACATCTTCCGAGAACGTGATCGTGACCACGCCAACCGCACCGGTGGTCGGAGCGGTGGGGACACCGAGGATGCTGGCGACTACGGGAGCCGTCGTGTCGGGAGCCAGCCGATTGAGTTGATAGACCTGCCCGTCCAGAAGAATCGCGCTTTCGCCGACCAGTGCGTTGGATTCCATGATCGCCGCACGCAGTGAGGTCAGCCCCAAGCCGTCTTCGGCCAAACCGTCTCCCGCGTTGACGTCGCTGGTGTCGGTAATCGTGTTGACGAAGAAGTTGCCGAACTCGATCGCTCCAGAATCAACCGCGTTGAAGACAGCCGTGGGGCCGTCGAGGCGACGGGGCGCGCCCCGTTGATCGGTCGTCACACCCGCGCTGATGTTGGCGTTCAACCCGCGATCAATCGCCGCGCTGCCGATCAGCACCGTGTGGGTCTGCGTCGGGCCACCGTAGTTGGCCAGCGGTTGCAGGCCCGGATTGACGTTGAGCTGATCCTGTGCACCGAAGCCCGCCGCCGCACCGGGCGTGCGGATGATGTTGCCCCCCAGCGACACGAACGCTCCGGCCGACAAATCGTTGAGCACGCCGCTGGTGAACAGATTATCGGACACGATCGTGTTGCCAATCGTGATGACCCCGTTGCGTGAAATGCCCGCGCCCCCTTGTGTGGCCAGCGAGCGGTTGTTGGCGATCGTGTCGTTGATCAGTCGCAGCGTGCCGTCGTTGCGAATGCCGCCGCCGGCCCCGGAGGTCGCCGCGTTACCGGAAATCGTCACCCCTTGCAGCGTCGCATTGGCCCCCAAGACGTTGATCAAGCCTCCACCGTTGCCGGTTGATGTGTTGCCTGACAACGTGCTGTTGGTGAAATTCAATGTGCCCGTGTTGCGAATCGCGCCGCCGGTCGCCGTCGCGGTGTTGCCGGCGATTGTGGTCCGCGTGATTGTCGCCGTGCCGGCGTTCGCAATCGCGCCGCCGTCGTCCAACGACCGGTTCCCCTTGGTCGCAACGAGCGTGGCGTCCGTCGTGCCGATCACGGCATCGGACAGAATCAGCGTGCCGGAATTCAGAATCGCTCCACCGTCTTGGCTACTGGGAGTGCTGCCGCCCAACAGTGTGACCCCCTGCAAGTTGAGCGTCGCTCCGGCCATGATCTGGAAGATACGGTCGCGCTGCGCCGCCGGCAGGCCGCTGGCGTCGATGATCGTCTGGCCGGCTCCCTTGCCGCGAATCGTCAGGTTCTCGCGGATGTCCAAGTCGCCCGACACCGCGAAGTCCTCTTGGACTCCGCCGAGCGTCAGGACGTAAGTGCCAACTCCCAGTTCGATCGAGTCGTCTCCCGCCAGAGCGTTGGCCTCTTGAATGGCCGCTCGCAGAGTCACTCGGCCAGCCGACGTGCGGACGACTTCGTTCCCCAGCGACGTGGCATCGGTGCCGTCGGTGAGCAGCGCGTTGGAATTCTTGTTGGCGTTGGTGGCGTTGTTCGCATCGTCGGGAACAACGTGAATGGTGCCGTCCTTCGTCCAGGCAATCGTCCTGGAGTTCAGCAGCGACAAGCTACCCATCGTGGACTGGATCAAATTGCCTGCCAGCACCGTGAAGGCGTACCGGCCATCGGCACCCGTCAAAGCGCTGACGTTGATGCGGTAGGACCTCGGGGTGATCTGCGTGATCGGCAGACCGTCCAGCGAGACCGGCAACACCGGGCCAGTCCCCGTGCCCGCTTGCCGAGTGAGTCGGAAGTATTGCGAGGCATCCGACGGTCCGTTGACGAAGGTCACGTCGGTCGAAAAGTTGATCGTCAACGTTTGCACGGCGCGCAGTTTGGTCTGCGTCACCGGATCGGTATCGAAGCTCGCCGAGTCCGCAGATCCTTGGAAGATTCCCTTGATGCTAGTCACGGACGGATCGGTGGCGATCTTCGTCCAAGTGATCTGGCTGGCAATTCCCGCTGCGACCGACGGGACCAGCAAGTTGCCCGCCGTGTCTCGGATCGGCGTCGCGAGGTCTGTCGTCACCAGCCGGAAGTCATAGCTGCCGTCGTTATTCGTTACCGACGACAAGTCCACCAGGAAGGTCGTGGCGCTGGTCTGAGTGATGGCCACTCCCGTCAAGGAGACCAAGCTGCCATTCAACCGCAACTGGAAGTCCGCCAGGTTGACCGGCGAAGCTCCACTGATTTGCTGCAACGGCTCGCTGAACCGAACCTCGACCATGCCGGCGTTCGTGCCGATCATCGCCGGCAGCGGAGTGATCACTCCCGTCGGAGCCACGTCCGGCCCATAGGTCCAGATGTCTTGCCCGGCCACGTTGAACTGAGCCGGAGCGGCCGTCATCGGATTGTCGGCCGAGTCCCGCAGTTGCATCGGGATGTCTGCCAAGGCGGAGGTCGCCGGCTGCAACGAGTTCCCTGCCGCATCCACGGCTCCCGCGTTCGCCAGCAGCGACACGATGTAGGTGCCCGGATTGTTCGAGACCGACGCGAGGTTGGCGACGAAGCGTGTTGAAGTCTGCATGGTCAGCGCCGCAGCGCCGAGGAATCCAAGATTGACACTGCGCGCCCAGCGTCCGCCGCTGGTATAGATGCCGTTGCCCGGTACGGGATTCATGCCGGCCGCATCGAACAGTTGAAACGTATTCGGAGTCGTGCCCATCACTCTGAAAACACCGTTGGCGTTCGTATTGCCCTGCACTCCGTAAATCGTGATCAGATCGTTGTTGTTCAGGCCGTGCGCATCCGAGGTGACGACGATCGTGGGCGCGTTCGTCGCGTTGCTGACTGTGCCGCCGGTCGCGCTCGTCCCGTCGTCGAAGGCCAGCACGTATTGGCCGATCGTCAAGCCGTTGACCGCTTCCGTGAAGATCGTGTTGAGCGCATCGACCGGAGCCTGCCGTGGGTCCGGTGCCACATCCACGACATCGCCAACCGGAGCGGTGAGGTCCAAGACGAATGTCCGGGAGAAGCTCGTTTCAAACGCATTCTGCGCGAGATCGAAGATCCCTGAATTCACCGCGTTGACCGTCAACGTGTAGGTGCCGGCAGCTCCGGTGACCGCGCTCAAGTTGACTTCGTATTGCTGTGGGGTGTTCGGCACCAATGGCGTGAGTGCCTGCGAGAGCGGAACATTACTCACGGTTCCGGCGGCGTCTGTCCGAGTCAGCCGGAGATCGCTGATGTCCACACCGGTCACCGCTTCGCTGAAATTGATCCGCACCGAACCGACCGGCACGTTGCTCGGCGACGTGACAAGGCCCGTATCAATGGCGGGCACTCCCATCGTGACGGAACCCATGGGCAACGTCGTATCGACGGTCCAGAGGTTCTGCGAAGCGACTCCGGCAACATTCAGGACGGGATTGTTCGCGGTATCCAAAATTGGCGAGACCGGGTCTGTGGAGACCAGCGTCAACGTGTAGTTGCCGGGCGCGCCGGTGAGCTGATTGAGGTTCAGCGTGTAGTTGGACGAGCTGACTTGCGTCACGGCGATGCTGCCCAGGTTCACCGGGACACCGTCGCGAGTCAGCGTAAAGTCGGCGATATCCACACCGCTGACCGGCTCGCTGAACGTCACCGACACAATGCCCGCCGCCGCGTTTCGCAAGGCGGGAGTCACCGGCGAGATCGTTCCCACCGGCTGCACACTGTCGATCGTGAAATTCAGGCTCGCCGTGTAGTTCTGCAACACCCCCTCGTTGTCGACCACGGGCACCAACACATTTCCCAGTCCGTTGACTTGGGGGAGCGTGTCCCGCACCACCGTGACCGCGTCGTTGGTCAACACGCGCAGCTCGTAGTTGCCTGCGGTGGCCGTCGGGAAACTGAGGTCGATGGTGTAGCTCTTGAAGGCGAGTGGGTTGTTCGGGTCCACGGTGCTCGCGTCGGGAACCACCGCGAGCGGCGCATTCAAGGCGTCCACCAACGGAACGACAAACGCCACTTCCAGCACACGACTGGCCGACCCGTTATGCACGGCCGTCGTGGGATTCAGCAGCGTCAGCGTGTTCGTCATCAAGTTCACGCCGGTCACCCTCAGCGTCTCCCCTTCGAGGCGAATGTCAAAGGGGGTCGCTGGAAACACGCTCGCGTTGGTCACCACAAAAGAGCCTGAGCCAACGGGGACGGAGTTGGTCAAAGTCGTGGCGATCGTGTGGCTGAGCAATTGGAAGTCGAGAAGATCAACCCCCGTGACGAACTCGGTGAACGAGGTCCGAATCGCACTGACCGGCACCGGAGAAGGATCAGCGACGACACTGATCTCGGCCGTCACCAAGCTGGGTGACGCCACATTGGGGTATGTGAAAGCTCCCACTCCCAGGACGCTCCACAAACCCGTGGGATCGGAGAAGTTGTTCTGGCTCGCGCCGCCAGCGTTGGGGTTGAAGAAGGGGAACGTGGCATTGTTTCCCGACGTATCAAAGTTCGCTTCGACCTGCCAAGTCGTGGGGCCTAAGGCTTCATAGGCGAATTGAGCACCGAAGTTGGGCGCGAACGGCGCAGCCGTGTCCGTACCCGTCGCGAGATCGAAACCACCACGCAAGTTCGTGACACTTCGACCGCGTGCCGTGCCTCCAAACGGTCCCGGCGGATTCGCGACCGCGCCGTCACTGCTGCGCGACTTCCAGGTCGGCTCATTGTTCGAGAAAAACGCGGAGTTCTGCACGTTGATGCCGTTGCCGGTGTTCCCCTCGAAGACCATGTTCAAACGGGACAGTGGATCGCGTTGAAGCCCGGCAGGATTAAATCCATTGGTATCCCATTGGCCGCCTGTGTTGCCTGGCCCTGTCGACAAGAAGGGCTCGACGTAAAAGTCGTTGCCAAAGTTGCCATCAAACGTGTTGGCAAAGACGCGCGAATTCACTCGGCCGTTACCCGCATTCGCACCTCCGCTACTGCTACCCACTTGTCCGGCGGTACTGACGGCGTTTCCGTCACTGCCAACGGCCCCTACACGCAAGACAAAACCGGTGGCGTTGAACCCGCTGTTGATGCCGTTGTCCTCGATCCGATTCAGGTCAACATTCAGCATCATGTCAGGTCGGGCAAAGACATCTCCGTTGGCACTCATGGCCACGTTGGCAGAGACGTTTTGGCTCTGGTTGGCATCCGCGCCGTTGACCACATACAGACCTTCCAGATTGTTGCTGACGATGGTGTTGAGTCCTTCGACCGTCCCATTGCCAATCTGCAACTGCAACGTCGCGCTATTGCCATTGAGCACATCAATCCCGCGTCCGGCATTGCTGTCGATGAAGTTATTGGTCACCAACAAACTCATGACGCCGCCGACCGAAGTAATCTGCACTCCGTCACCAATAATGCCAGCAGCATTGGTCGTCTGCGCCGTGATCAAGTTGTCGCGAACCGTGGCACTGACAGTGCCGGTGCTGAGCAAGTGGAGACCAATCCCCTGATTAGCAACGATTGTGTTGCCCTTCACCGCGAGCAACTCTTGGGGCGACTGAATCTGCAACCCGCCCCCCAGGTTTCCGCGAACCAGGTTGTTCGCGATCCCCAGGTCGCCGTTGTTGCTGCCGTTGCCGTTGTCGTTGACGCGCACACCGAACTGGGCGTTGTTCTCGATGAGGTTTCCGCGCGACAGGCCATCCGCCGGGTCGATTCCTTCCTGGCCAACGAAGAGTGGCGAACGAGTCCCCGTCGCCTCGTCAAACAAGCCATGCCGGCCTTGAATGTTGACCCCGTGGCGGCTGTTGTTGGAAATGACATTCTTGATCCACGTCCCACCAACCTGCCGGTTGTCCGTGATCGCGTTCTGGACGGTATCCAACAGAATTCCGTCCGAGCCATTGAACTGAATCTCGTTGTCGATGATGTCCACCAGCAAGCGCGCATCCGCTTCCGCGATGAGATGCAAGCCGGTCCCCAGGCTGTTGTTGATGACGTTGCCACGGACCTCGAAGTCCAGCAAATCCGTGCTGCCATGCCGGACGTCAATGAGGATTCCATGAAAGAAACCGCTGCCCGCCTGATTGTCCGCGATCGTCACCGATCGGTTTTGACCGGGCTCCGGATTGACGGTGGTCAGCCGCGCGTCGTCTTCGCGCAAGATCGAAATCGAGTTGGCACCACTGTTGGCAATGTTGTTGCGACGAATCTGCAAGTCTTGAATCTCGGACTGCTCCTGAGCGTTGATAAACACGCCGTTGCCGCTGTTTTGACCGTTGGCACCCGCCGCCGTGATGCCGATCAGGTTGTCCTCAATGAAGGACTTTCGCAGCACGTTGGTCGCCTGCTGAACCACGTTCGCGCCAATCAAGCTGATGGATAACGCGTCGGGTGTCAGCGCTGCGGGATCTTCTGTGTTCGTGATGACGTTATTGCGGATCTCCATCGCCCCCACGGCCGTGTTGACCAGTGAGAGATCCACGCCACCACGGCGGTTGCTGGACACCGTGTTGGAGTCGAACAGCAGATTGAACGAGTCAAATCCCGCCGTCGTCGGTCTGTCGGTGAACGACATCACGACACCTTCCCGGCGATTCCCCGCATTGCCACCGCTGAAGGTGTTGCCCGTGACGTTGCCCAGGAACGTCGTGTTGGCCGTTGTCGTCACGACCAACTCGCGACCGTTATTGTTCGTCAGGTTATTGGAGCGAATGCCGTTCAAATCACCGGCGGCAGTACTCCGAACACCGGTCGCATTGTCGCCGTTAAACAGATCGAGCAGCAGCGGGAGATTATTGCCGACTGTGGCGACATCATTCGCGGCCACGAAGGCCGCCGTCGCACTCGCGGTGATCTGCAACCCAACGGCCGTCCCGGTGTTGCTGGACAGGTTCGTGATGGTGTTGCCGGTGATCGCGGCCCCGGCGCTGTCGTTGGTGTAGCTGCCCAAGTTGCTGTTGGTCAGATTCAAGGCGATGCCATTGACCGTGTTGATGTTCGCGACGGCTCCGGCGATCGTGTTGTTGCGAATTTCCAGATTGGTGACGTCGGCCTGCGAAGTCGTGCCCAGTGCGGCAGCCGTCGTCGTGGCGCTGAGGCTGATGCCGGTTACCGCTCCGGCGGCACCGACGTTGATATTCGTGTTGTCGGCAATCGTCACCGCTCGCAAAGGCGAGTCGGTGGTCGTTACGGTCAAGCCACGGAATAACGGGTTCTCTTCGACCCGCAAATCACCCACTGTCGTCCGCGTGAGGTTGTAGGTGATGTTCCGCGCGACCGGGTTGGCGGACCCGTCTTGCACGCGCGTGTTCCTCACCGACGTCTGGTCGATCAGTGTTTGGAAGGCCGCGCCAGCCGTGCTGGTGACACTGACTCCTTCCAAGATGGAATCCGCGACGGTCAACGCCGCCAGGCGCGTGTTCTGCGTAGTGCTACCCAACGTGACTTGCAGGCCGGTGGAATTGGTCGAGCGCACGGTCGAGTCTTTGACCGTGACATTGGCACCGCCGACCGTCCCGATGTTCTGCAAATTCAAATCAATGCCGTTGGCATTCGTCGTGGTGACGTTTGCTTGGTCCACAGTCAGCGACTGAATAGCGACATTGTTGAGGATGACGCTGATTCCCTGAGACGCCGCGCCGCCAATGACATTCACGTTTTCAATCGTGATGTGGTTCAACCCGGTCAGGTTGCTCAGGTTGATCCGGATGCCGATGCCGGTGCCCGAGACGTTGATGGGCAAATCGGACGACGCGATCACGAGGTTGTCGAAGTCCGAGATGCCGTCGTTATTGGCATCGAGCGTGCTGTTGGTGATGTTCACGCCCGGCGTGGCGGCCGTGCTGGTGAAGGTCGTACTGTCGAAAACCAGCGCGGACAGCAGCGACCGCTCTTCCAGAACTTCGGCCAGGCAGAGCTTAGGGGGTGACACCGGGCTGGCGGCGCCGACCTGGCGGCGAACTCGGCTGAGGGTTCGACGGCGAGAAAAGGTCTGACGCAACGCGCGAATCCAAGACGTCAGCAACATGTGCGAATTCTCCCGATCACTGGGGCTGGGGGCTTATCGCGGCGCGCGGGGGTTTGTCCAGCGTCACAGCTCGGCCCAAAGGGTTGCGTTAAAGATGGCTCAACTGACTTCAACCCTCGGCAGAATCGTCACGATCACTCGCAACGACCAAGTTCTGCCTGGGGTGGCGTTGGCCCGCACCCGCTGACTGGCTTGGCAATGACGAAACAGACCTCCCGCGCTCACCGCGCAGAATGGCATTTACTGTTTCGTCAAATAGAAAATTGCACTTTTTGACGACTGGCGATTTCACCGCCGAGGAGCAATCTCCGCGGGGCCTCACCATCCGCAACGCATCCTGTCGTTGGTTTCGCTTTTGAGCGTCGTCTCGCTCGAATGCGAATCGCCGGATCATTGGACGAATCCCGCTTTGCGAGTTCAACCCGAAGAATCCGACTGTCCGGCATGAGTTTCAAACTTGTGATGGCCCGCGTGCGCTTCCACTCGGAATTGCGCCGTCAAAGTGACGAGCCACCCGATCTCAGTCAATCCCGCACTTTCGGAGTTTTCAAATTCGCGGAAGGATTCGTGTGGCTCTGTCGTTCTCTCGCTCCAATGGACCTTATGGGTTGAGCAACTTGGCGAAGATCGTGAGGTAATCGAATGTAAACGCGGCATCGATCTCGCTCGCCGTGTTGGTCGTACTGCTGAGTACGTCCACGCCCGCTTCGCCAATTACAGTGTCTGTCCCGGTGCCGCTGATGAGCGTGTCGATCTCACCGTCGCTGACGTCGCCGCTGAGGAAGTCGCCGGAGTACAGCAAGTCATTGCTGGTGATGGTGCCCGACGAGTTGCCCCCAGTGAGCGAGTCGCGGCCCGTACCGCCGATCAACGTGTCGTTGTGGTTGTCACCGCTGATTGTGTCATTACCGGCTTGACCGTCGATGGCGTCATGACCGTCACCACCGTTGATGCTGTCATCTCCTGCACCACCGAAGATCACGTCGTTCCCCTTACCGCCGGCAATTGTGTCACCCTTGAGTTTGCCGGCGACCAGCACGGTCTCGTCACCGCCGTCGATGTGGTCATTGCCATTGCCGCCCGTGAGCCGATCCTGTCCCGCCAGCCCGCGGATGATCATGGCCTTGTCGAAGGTTCCCCCGCTGATCGTATCGTTGCCGGCCGTACCGGTCACGCTGACCACCTCCACGGTCCCACTGATGATTTTGTCGGCTCCTCGACCAGAAATCGTGGAGGGAGTCAGCGTCAGGCTGCTCACGCCAAGTTCCACGATGGTGTCGCTGTTGGCACCGCCATTGAAGGTGTCGTCCCCCAGTCCGCCGGTCAATTGGTCGTCGCCGATGCCACCATCAAGCGAGTCTTTCCCGTTGCCGCCGGTCAGCGTGTCATTTCCACCGCCCCCTTGCAGCGTGGTCGGGCCGGCGTAGCCACTGATCGTCAGTGTGTTGTTACCATCTCCGCCAATCAGCTTGACCGACTCGATCTGTGTGAAGGTGCTCCCATCGCTGCGCAGAATTTGGGTCGCGGTCACGGTGAAGTCGAAGTCGCCCGATTCGAAAACCTGATCTCCGATCGAAGTGGTTGTGGCGGCATGTGCGCCGCCGACGAGCGTATTCATGCCGCCGCCGCCGGTCAGCGTGTCGTTGCCATCCTCTCCGAGTAGCGAATCGTCGCCGGCACCGCCGATCAACACGTCGTCGCCTGCTCCCCCTTGCATTGTCACCGAACCCGAAAAGGCACCGGCATTCAGCGTGTTGGCGGATGCGCCGCCGACAAGCTTCACAAAGTCGAGGTTGCTGAGGATGTCCGTCCCCAAACCGGTCAAGCTGGTGTCTGTGAGCACGAAGCTGACATTGCCGGACTCCGTCAGCGTGTCCAATCCGCCGCCTCCGGTGATCTGATCGTTGCCGAGTCCGCCGGTCAGCAAGTCCCCGTTTCCGCTGCCGGTGAGGACATCGTCTCCGCCGGCACCGTTGATCGTCGCACGGCCGCTGAAGCCTGCCGCGCTGATCGTATTGTTGCTCGCACCACCCGTCAGAACCGCGAACTGGATGTTCGAGACCGAATCGGTCCCGAGCCCACCGGTCATGTTCGCGTTCCCCAGGAGCATGTCGAGATTGGACGTCTCGACCAACACATTCGATTCCATGCCATCGGAGCCGCCATCGAAGAGGTCATCGCCGAGCAAGCCTGTGAGCGTGTCATTCCCGTCCTCACCGAGCAGCGTATCGGAATTGATTCCACCGATGAGCGAGTCATTGCCGTCTCCTCCCGACAACGCCAGCGAACGAGCAAAAGCGGTCCCCGCCGTGAACACGTCATTACCGTCGCCCCCCTGGACCGTCACTGCCGGTCCGGAGGTCGGATCCTCAATCGAGGTGAGCGTGACTCGGTTGTTGCCGTCGCCAACATCCAGTGAGAGACGCGTCAGCGTCGGGAAGATCACGGTGGGAGAGAGGCTCGACGAGAATTTGCTGAGATGATTCCCCGCCAGCCCGTCCTCGGCGACAGTGACGACGTTTGCGGACTCATCGAACACGAAGTGCAACGAGGTGGTCGCACTAACGCTCGCCTCAAACTTCAGAACCTCCACGTTGCCAACGTCGATCGGTCCGATCGGTGAACCGCTATCGCTGATCGACGCGGAGTTCGCCGAGTTGAAGACCGTTTCAAGTTGATTGAACGAGGCATTCACGAACCGCAGCGTGTCGCTGTTGCTGGTGTCCCCGTCAAACATCAAGCCGCCGGCAGGCACCGGGTCTCCACCGGAATAGTCCAGCGTCAACGTATCCAAAACGTTGATGCGACCGAAGACAATGATGTCGGTCACATTGGCAAACGCTTGAGCCGGGATGGAGGCAACGTCCTGATTGTTGCCGGAATTGCGGATACGCAACGTTTCGCCAAGGGGGCCCGTTCGCACCAAAGTCAGACCAGCCGTGCCGGCCCAATTCCTGGCATCAATAAACAGCGTTTCGGGAGCATCCAACACGTTGATGGTGATCGCTCGTGTGGGAGACGAGAGGCCCGTCGGCGCCACCGTGCTGTTGTCATTCACCTTGACCATCAGCGTGAAGGTGGGGGTCGCCTCAAAGTCCAACGCCAAGTCGTTGGCGACTCGCAGGACTCCGCTGCTGTCGATGGAGAAAGCTCCTCCGGTATTGCCTGACACAATGCTGAAGGACAACTGATTGGTCGGCGTATCAATGTCTGCAAAGCTGAGCGTCGTCACTGCCGTCCCGTTATCCGAGTTCTCCGCGATCGATGCCGAGCCGGCGTTAAGTGTCGGCGCGTCGTTGACGGGGGTCACAGTGACCTTGAAGGTTCTGGAAAAACTCTTCGGAGTCATGTCGGTCGCGATCGAACTATCGTCCGTCACCGTCACCGTGATATTCACATCGCCAAAGGCATCAGCAACCGGAGCCAGATCGAAGGATGCCGTCGGAGAGCCTTGCGTGTACGAGATCGGCCCAACCAAGCTCGGGATCTTCGCCGGCTGGTCGCTGGTGACGGTGATCGTCAGGTTCTGCGATTCGTTCGGCCCCGCCGAAATGCCGGACAGCGAGATCGGAATCGAGGAGGTATTTTCAGGACGCGAGACATCCGCAATCGCGTCGAGCGAAGGCGGATCGTTGGCGGCAATGCTCGCGACTTGGAGATTGAACGTCCTGGTGGTCGTTCCGTTGGCATCGGTCACATTCACGGTGATGACCGCCGTCCCCGACGCCGCTGGCTGCAAGACTGAGGTGAGATCCAGCGTCGCATTCTGCAGCGCGGCACTGGGATTGATCAGGCTTTGGGTGAACAGCACCGGGATGGTGTTGCTGTTGAACAAGGGCGAGTTGCCATTCGTCGCGGTGATCGTCAACGCTGGGGGACTCACGACGCTGGTATTCAAATCGCCGTCGCTGATGCCACTCAGGGGAATCAGGTTGCTGGAAACCCCTTCGACGAAGACCACGTTGGCGGGCTGATCCAAGGTCGGCAGGTCAGACACGTTGTTGACCGTGACCGTGATGTCGCGGAACGTGGCCGCATTTTCATTGACCGCCCCTGCGGTGAGATGGCGAACCGAATCCCCTCTCAAGTGCGCCGTGCCCATCGTTCCATCGACGCCTCGAATCACCGTGAAGACATTTCCTGAAATACCGGTGACTTGCACGACTTCCGCGCCAATCCGGAGTTTGTAATTCGGCGTGCCGGCTGGCGGGAAATCGAGCGGCTTGAGGACCGTGAGGGTGTCCGTCGTCCCTGCCAGCTTGGCCAGCATATCGGCCGCGAGGAAGTCGAACCCCAGAACGCCATCGAATCCGGCATCCTCGACCGCAACACGGATCGTCGCGGTGCCGAACAAGTTCGCGCTGGGTGTGAACCGCAACGTGCCGGTCGTGTTCGGCGACGTGTAAACGACCAACAAGTCCGAGATCAGACCGGGCACCGAACTGGCGATGACCGACGGCGTGACTTTCAGAATCTGCGTCTCGGTGCCCCCCGTTCCCAAGACACCCGCCGTGATGCCAGACAGGCCGATCGAGGTCACCGTGGAATCTTCCATCACGATTTGATTGACGGCTTCGGCGGTGGTGTGCGAGACGCGACTCGTCCCGAACGCACCACGCTCGACAGTGAGAGTATTGTTGGCGGTGTTGACGCTCGTGACCCTCATCCGCTCGCTGCCGATTTGAATTGTCAACAAACTCCCGGAGCTCAACTGGGACGCGAATGGAGTCAAAGCCACCAGCCTGACCATCGTGTCTGCCATCGCTCCGCCAAGAGGGATTGCCAGCATTCCTGTGGGAAGCGTGACCGGATTCAACGTCGGAGAATTATTGAACGCTGCGACTCGGACGAAGATGTCTTTGATGGTCACCCCATTGTCGAACGTCCTGTTGATGTCTCCATCCTGCCCCGCATCGACAATCTGCACCCGCAATCGGGCGGTTCCAGAACGGTTCTGATTGGGGGTGAAGGTCAGCCTGGCTTCGGTAGGAGCCCCGGACGGGAAGGTCACAGTCGGGGTTGGAATCAGTGTGGGGTTGTCGCTGACAACAGTGATCTGCAACGCCTGCGTCTCGAACAGCCCCGCGTCGATGCCCGTCAAGTCGATCATGTGCGACGCGAGCGGAAGCGTGAGGTTGGCATTCACGAGAAGCTGGCCAGTCGTGGGGGCAGCCAATTTCATGAGGTCGTCTAGGTACACCGCTGCGTCAACTCGCGGATCATCGTTGACCGGCGCGACCGTGACCGTGAAGGACCGAGTGATGGTCACGTCGTCCGCGTTTCCGAACATCAAATCGGCACCGCTATCGGTGACCGTCAACATGATGGTGGCCACGCCACTGCGTTGCGCCGCCGGCGTATATTTGAGAACGCCTGCGGTCGGAGCTGGCTGGGACAGTTCAACAAATAGAGTCGCCGCGAGATCGGCACCGCCAAAGTTGAAGAGCAGGCTGGAATCCGGAATCAACGTTTGATTGTTGCTGGTCGCGCTGATTTGCAAGTTCTGCGTGTTCCCGTCCCCGTCCGTGAGGTTGCCGATCGTCACCATCCGCTGTGTCGCAACCATGCTTTCGGTGATGGTGGGCGACGCCGGGGTATCCAAGGTCGGTGCGTCTGGCGACGGACCAACTTGCACCGTAATCGTTTTTGTCACCGAAAACTGATTGTCGGAGGGTGTCGCCAGATTGCGGTCAAATCCGCCGTCCTCGACAGTGACGGAGATCGTGGCGGTCCCGGAGGCATTCGGCGCGGTCCTAAAGTACGCCGTGCCGGTGGGCAGATTTGTTGTGTAGGCGACGAACAGATCCTGGATCAAATTTGGATCGGACGTCGTCGCAGTGACTCTCAGTGGCTGAGTATTTCCGTCGGCATCCGTAATGCCTCGCAAGGCCAAAGCGTGCTGCCCGGCATCCTCAATCGTCAGGAATTGCACTGATGGAGGTGGAGGCTGTGTCTGAATGAGGTCACTGATTGTCGGAGGAATGCGTCCCGACACGACCGTCACCGTAAATGAGATGCTGCCGCGTGCATTCAGGCCATCCACTGCGGAGAGCTTGATCGTGGTGGTTCCGACCTGATTGGCGGCTGGGGTGACGGTGACGGTGCGATTCTTGCCGCTGCCGTTCAATACGACTCCCGAAACTGGAACCAACGTTGGGTTGGAGGACTCGACCACAACATTCAATTGCGAGAGCGGCGTCTGGGTATCGCTGATGGTGAAATTGAGCGGATTGCTACTCGTGTTCGAGTAGATGACTTGATCCGGAATACTGCTGAATGTCGGGGGGGTGTTGTTCGCATCCGAAAACAGAGTGGCGGTCGTGGGAACCAAGGAAACACGGCTGGAAGTCAGTTTGCCAAAGTACTGCAGGCCAGTCACGAAGGGAAACGCGGGAACTCCGGCAGCGTCGATCGTCACAAAGTAGGCCTGCGTCCCATTGGGATATTCGGGAGTGACCGCAAAGCGGGAGTTGTACTCGTCGAGGTCGCCTGACCCCGAAACGAACTCATAGTCCTCCACGAAGTATCCCAGCGGAAACGGAGACGAGACCACCGGGCCGAATTGAGACGTCACCAGCGGAAACTCACCCATCGAATCGAGGGTGATGTTGTCCCCAAACTGTGCTCGCGCGGCGAAGCCTGGAAGAGAGGTTCGGGTCGAGATGCTCCGCAGTTGAAAGCTACTATCCATCCGCGCGACCGGGCTCATGTTGTCGATCGGATCGGAATGGCCATAGGGGCCATAGATCGGGTAGCCATCCAAAGCCCAGCCGAGGATTGGTGAGTGTTCCAGATTGGAGGGGACAGCCTCTTCGTCGAAGAAATCGCTGTCAAAGTCAGGTTGAATTCGGACGGTGGACCAAGTTCCTCCGCTGGTATAGGCGCCGTTTCCGATCGACCCAACCAGTTCAAAGGTGTTGGCCGTGACGTTAGCGACTGTAAAGTCGCCGTTCGCCGCGGTGTTACCACTCACGCCAGAGATCGAGACTTTGTGGCCATTCGTCAAACGATGTCCGGCCGACCGAATGACGATCGGCCCGGAATTGGTCGCATTCGTGATGACGCCACTATCGAACAGAAATTGGTTCGCGGACGTTGGGCCAGAGTAGTAAATGTTGTCGTGAAGTTCGGCCCGCAGCGCGACCGGATTCAGGTGCGTGTGATACTCGTTCGTGCCGCTGACGTTCGGGTGCCCGTTGGCCTTATCAAGCGTCAGCGCGTCGCCGACAGCCGTATTGCGATTCCAGATTCCAGATCCCTTCGGCGCCAGGGGTGCGCCGCCAGTCGTCTGATAAATGCCTGGACTAAAAAGGAAGGGCGGATTGTTATTCCACGAGAATCCATCGCGCGGGTCATGAATCGGAACACCATTGACGAGGAATCCAGTCGCCGCCTGTTCTGGCGTTGCGACATGGCTTCCGGTGATGGGAGGGGTTGGTCCTTGATCAAATCGAACGATCGCTCTCTGGATCGCTCTCTGGTCCCTGGGCAACGTCGAAAAGGGTGTCTGGTTGAACCAAGGCCCCATCACATAGTCCGCCAATTCGGGCGCTTCGACGTAGACACTGGTGTTGGTGTGGCTGACCCGTGTGACGTCGGCCAGGACCGGGCTGGTTTGACCGGTCCAGGTCGTCACAGGACCGGCTCCTGTACTGCTCTGGTCAATGATTTGAGCAAACTCGCCGGGTGCCCCGCCGCGCCAGTTCGAGATTAAGACGAGTGGATCGTAGACCTCGACCGTGACCGAGAAAAACGAGGGAGCATCAACGCCATCATCCAGCTTCAACGTCACGATATTCGTGCCCGACAATCCCGGAGAGGTGACCGTGTATCGCAAGGCGGCCGTTGACTGATTGCCGGGAAACACCACACTCAAATTGCTTAGAAAATTGTCGTTAGTAATCAGCGTCGGCGTCACGGAATCAACAGTAATTTGACCGGCCAAAAGAAAACCGCCGTCCCCATCTGAGATGCCGCTGAGGTTGATCGACTGCGTTGTTGACACGTTGGCAATCGGCAACGGCGTGGTGATCGGATTCAAGGTCGGCGAGAAGGTCAGCAACATCCGCTCTTCCAAGCGTTCCGCCATGTGCGAGCGATGGGGACGATGCCCCTGGTGTTTCCGAAGCGAACCAGCGCGGCGGGAGGAAAGGCGAACCGTCTCTTGAAACGACTTCAGCCAGGACATCAAAAACATGAAAGCACTCCCCGACTCTATAGCGAACGGATTCTCGGCCCAATGAAGAACGATTGAGCGAATGACGCCGCACTTCGTTTTGGCCCGCGAAGCAACAGCAATGTGCCTAACCTGATAAAAGTACCCGGCCAACATGGGGTGGGAAAGCCGGCACTCGGAATTTTCTTACCTTGTCCACCCGGTTGGCCACGACACAGCGGGTAGTCCGATCTCGACGTGTCGTGAGGATTTGACTGTCCCGCGTGTCGCATCGTTCAACACGGTTGTCCTTTGGAAGTTCCTGGACTTCCCACAGAATGGACTCAAGCCCACACCCCTCGTTGCCGCTGCCAGTCAGAATGTAGGGCGGGTCGAGAATGTAGAATGTAGGGTGGGTCGAGTCATCGAGACCCACCAACCTGTCTGGTTTGGTGGGTCTCGTTGACTCGACCCACCCTACACGTACGCCTTGTACTTCGGACGTCGCCCCCTCGTTGCCGCTGCCGGAGGGCGCCAGTAGAGTCACTTACTATGTCGCGACGATCGATCCAACTCCTGCAACTGCCGATTCCTCAGCCAGGCCTGGAGCCAGCTAAGGGGAACGTGCCGCTCGCTGCCGGCTACTTGAAGATGTATGCCCAGCGACGCGGGTTGCAGGAGTTCTATGACATCGAAATCTTCCCACCGGGCTTGTCCAACACGCTCAGCGACTGCGGCTTGGTCGAGGAAATCCTGACTCGCGATCCTTGGATGGTCGGCTTCACCTGCTACCTCTGGAACATCGACCGAACCGTTTGGATCGCCAGCCGTTTGAAAGAACGCCGGCCCGACCTGCGAATCATCATCGGCGGCCCCGAAGTCACCGCCGACAACGCCTGGGTGCTGCAACACCCTGCCATCGACTTCGCCGCCATTGGCGAGGGAGAGCAAACCTTCGCCGAACTGCTGATGGCCTTGAGAGACCAGAACACTCCGCGCGAGCCGATTGCCGGACTCTATGTTTCGATGGGATCACTGCTCGGCCCGTTGCCGGCGTTCCGTCAACCGCTCGCCAGTCTTGATGAAATCAGTTCGCCGTATCTGGAAGGGATCCTCGACGCTGCCGACGAAGAGATGCTTCTGCTCGAAACGATTCGCGGCTGCATCTTCAAATGCAAGTTCTGTTACTACCCCAAGAGTTACGACGACCTCTATTTCGTCTCGCGTGAGAAGATCATCGCCAATCTGCAATACGCTCGCGAACGGGGAGTCAAAGAGGTCGTGCTGCTCGACCCGACACTCAACCAGGCTCGCAACTTCGCCGACTTCGTCAAGCTGCTCGCCGAGCAGAATCCCGATCATCAATGGCGCTACTTCGGCGAACTGCGAGCCGAAGGACTGACTCCAGAAATCGCTCGACTGCTGCGTGACGCGAACTTCACCGAGGTCGAAATCGGTCTGCAATCCATCGATCCGCTGGCGATGGAGCTGATGGACCGCAAGAACAACATGAAAGCCTTCAAACGGGGCGTGGCAGCTCTGATGGACGTGGGGATCGACGTCAAAGTCGACCTCATCATCGGCCTGCCCGGAGACACACCCGACTCAGTCCGCCGAGGGATGCACTTCCTGCATGACTCTGGCCTGTACTCCAGCGTGCAAGTTTTCAATCTCGCGATCCTGCCCGGCACCGCCTTCCGCCAGGAAGCCGAGATGCACGGCCTGCAATTCCAGCCGCGCCCGCCGTACTACGTCCTCAAGACCCCGACCATCGATCTCGCAACCATGTACGGCCTGATGGAAGAGGCCGAAGAAATCTTCGACACCGAATTCGACGCCCTCCCCTCCCCGACCGAACGCCGAGAGCCGATCGCCGACAGCCGTCATCCCACTTTCGCCGAATACGCCGTGGACTTCGACGACATCGCCCGCGACCCGCTGCCATCAGCCGCGCAGCGTCAGGGCGCGTTCGAGTTGCGCCTGCAATCCACCGACTTCCGCAAACACCGCGATGAAGCCTGCCAGCTCATCCGGCAATTGCTCGACGACAATCCACACTCAACGCTGCGCATCGTTCTCGAACCGACTGGCGATCCGGCATCGGTCAAGATGTCGTTCCTGCAAGCGATCCGCACCGCCTGCTTGAAGGATCCGTCCTATCTCGACCGCTTCTACTCGATGCAGCTTGGCCGGCCGAAGGGAGCGAAGCACATCGTCATCCGCCTGCCGTGGTCCACGCGCGAGTCCGTGGGCCTCGACTGGATCGACGACGTCGGCCAGTTCGCCTCAATCGTCTGGACCGGCGAGAACATCCCGTCCGAAGACGACCTGACCGAGGAACTCGAAGCCCACGAATTCGTGCTGGCGTAAGGTCGTATCCAGGTCTGCTGGCCTAACTTCATACCGGCCAGTTTGCATCAGTCGGTTCCACAGATGGACTCGATGCGCGGGTTGATGGGAGCGCAGGGGGCAGGTCTTCGAATTTCATTTTTGGACTCGCGAATGAGGCGCGATGTGGATTGGAAGGGCGACGTGGAATTAGAGTCAGGGGCCGATTTGGAATCCAAAAATGAAATTTGAAGACTTGGCCCCGAATACTCAAAGAATGAACTCCAGCAGCCGACGGATGGTGGAGGAACGAACGGATTCAGAACGCGCAGCATCACCAACGAGTACTTCTGGATTGAGGGCTTCGATCCGGATTCTGGAACGGTCCCCGACGAGATCATCGTGACGGACTACGTCGGCCTGTGGCGGTCCTCGGGCGCGACGTTCGTGCGAGGGTTTGAGAACGGCCACAACATGCTTTCGCTGTATGTGGACGGGGCGGACGGCGCCGTACCGCTGCGCGATTCCTACGCGGCGCGGAATGCCTCGCTCGCCACGCCGGGGGACGGGGTGGAGTACGAATTGACCCCGGCGGAGGGGGATCTCGTGCTGCGCCGCGCGGCGGGAACCGAGTTGTTGTGGCAACCGCTGGGACGGGTCGAGTCGCTCGTGGTGCATGGCTCGGCCGCGAACGATCGGCAGCGCGTGGTCGGCGATGTCTCGGCCGCCGAGATTCCGCTCACGGTGCTGGGTGCGGCCGGGAACGGTCGATGCCGGTGCGGAGATCGTTTGCTGGTCACTCTGGAAGGGACGACCTTTGAGTTCTTGTTAGGCAGCCTGACCAACCTGGTCATCAACGGTGGGTCGGGTAACGACACATTGACGCTCGATTTCACAAACGGCGGCCCCATTTTGCCGGGCGGCCTGACCTTCCATGGCGGAGTGGGCGATTACGACAAGCTGGCCTTGATCGGCGACGACCTCGAGGACTCGGTGATTTTCTCAACGGCGGTCTCGGCAACGATACGATCCTGAGAGGCAACGGCAACGATCTCTTTCGCAGCGAGGTAGGATCGGACTACCTCTCCGGCGGTGCCGGCAACGACCGTTTCGTGGGCTCCGGAACCCGCATCGTCCTGGGGGGGGCGGTGACGACACCGTGAATGGCTCACGCAATGTGATCGACGCGCTCTTCGTCTTCGACCGGCTGCTGGTGTGATGCGGACGTGAAGCGACTGGTCGGTTGGGACTCTGTCCCGACCGGTCGGGACGGAGTCCCAACCTACGGAGCAATGCTTCCGCGTTGCTGGACTTCATCCAACGCGACCTGTAATTTCCTCCGTACTCGCGGCGGCAGGCTGGTTGAGCCTTATGACGCACGGCCGGCCGAATGAGATTCGCAGCGGCGGAGCTACGGAGTTTCGGCCGCTGTTGGTGTTTGGGTCGCGGCTTCTGGGCCGCCCCTGAGTAAACTGAACGGCAGTGTTGAGCGAACGAAGGGATCGGGCTGATGAATAACCACTCGGAAGGCAAAGGCCAGAACGGCGCGATGATTGAAGCGCGTGGCCTGAGCAAGTTTTACGGTCCATTCGCGGCGGCACGGGACGTGACGTTTTCAATCCCCAAGGGGGAAGTGGCGGCCTTCTTGGGACCGAACGGGGCGGGCAAGTCCACGACCATGAAGCTGCTGACCGGGTTTCTGACCCCGACCGAAGGGTCCGCTCGTATTGGCGGCTTTGATGTCGCCGAACATCGGATGGATGCCGTCAAACTGATCGGCTATCTGCCGGAGAATGGGCCGCTGTATCACGAGATGACCCCCAAGTCGCTGCTGGAACACTTGGGCCAAGCCCGCGGCATGTCGGGGGAGCACCTTAAAGCCCGCATGGACTTTGTCTCCGAGAAATGCGCCCTACATGCCGTCTGGAATAAGACCATCGGCAAGCTGTCGCGCGGTTACAAGCAACGTGTCGGGATGGCCCAGGCCCTGTTACACGACCCGGAAGTGCTGATCCTCGACGAGCCGACCAGCGGATTGGATCCGAATCAAGTTCACGAAGTCCGCGCGTTGATCCACAGTCTCGCCAAGAACAAGACCATTCTGCTTTCCACGCACATCCTGCGCGAGGTGGAAGCCTGCTGTCACCGAGTCGTCCTGATCAACGCCGGACGAATTGTGTTCGACGGCACGGTGGCGGAGATGCAAGGCTCGCAACACGACATGGAAGTTCGCTTCCGTGAATTGACCAATGCACGATTGACGTAATCCGTAGGTCAGCCATTCCAGGCTGACTGGGCGATATCGGCCGCCAATAATCAAAAAGAAACTTTTCGATCAGTTCAACGCGTTGTGGGGTATTTGAGTCAGGCTGGAAAGCCTGACCTACTGAGGAACGACCATGCTGCGAAGTCATGTGATCAAAGCCGTCTTCTGGCGGAATCTGGCCAGCTATTTTTCGGGTGTGCTGGGCTATCTGTTTATTCTGGTCTTCGTCGTGGCCTGCGCGGCGACGGCGTTCAGCCCGCGGTTCTTCACGAACAACTTGGCGACGCTCGACCAACTCAGCGAATTCTTCCCGATGCTGCTGCTGTTTATTGTCCCGGCGGTGACGATGACCTCATGGGCCGAAGAGCGGCGGCAGGGGACCGACGAATTGTTGTTTACGCTGCCGGCGGCCGACTTTGAAATTCTCCTCGGCAAGTATCTGGCAATGCTGGCGGTCTACACGATCGCGCTGGCGTTTTCCGGCTTCAACCTGTTCGTGCTGGAAACTTACGCGAACCCGGATTGGGGACTGCTGTTTACGACCTATGTGGGTTACTGGCTGGCAGGAGGAACGCTGCTGGCCGCTGGTATGTTCGCCTCCGTGCTGACAAACAGCATGACCGTGGCGTTCGTGCTAGGAGTCGTGGTCTGCATCGTTCCGGTCTTTGGTGACAAGCTGGCCTACTTCGCGGTGGAGGCGGTCCCCTTCGCCTGGGTCTTGGGAATCGCGCTGATCATCATCGCGGTGCTGATCCAGTTCTTATTGAACACACCAAACCGCGCGAGCATTTATACCTTAGCGGGATTGGGCGGTTTTCTGACTCTCAGTTCAATGGCCTGGTTCGTCGTGAAGGCGTCCGGCGGAAAAATCGAATTCGCGCCGGCCGACTTTGCCCCCTTCGGTTTGGGTGAACAGTTGCGGGACTTTGGTCTCGGCCTGGTCACGCTGACGAGCCTTGTGTACTTCGTGTCGTTGACTTCGTTTTTGCTGTACCTCAACTCAATCCTGATCGGCAAGCGGCATTGGAGCGGCGGCCGAGAAGGCGCGACGATGGGGATGCAGTTCGTCGTCCGTTCGGTGTCGTTGGCGGTCGCTCTGGTCAGCGTCAATGTGCTGGTCGTCAAGGTGAGCGAAGCACTTCCGCTGAACGTAGACGTGACCACCGAGAAGCTCTTCACACTCTCGAAGAGCACAAACGACTTGATCGCTCAGATCACCAAAGACCGGCCGGTGAAAATTCAAGCCTTCATCTCGGCCGACGTACCGCGCGAACAGGTCACGATTCAGAAACGATTGAAGGGACTGCTGCGGCAATACGACCGCGCGGGGGGCTCGCGTCTGGATGTGCGGTTCGTGGATGTCGCGCCGTTTACGCCAGAAGCGGAAGAGGCTCGGCTGCTGGGTGTGCAGCCGATGATGGTCTTCACCGATGAGGACGGCCGCCGAGGCACTCAAGAAATCTTCATGGGCGTGGTGATCAGCAGTCCGGTCGACGAAGTCGTGGTTCCCGTGTTCGAGGCGGGGACGCCGATCGAATACGAATTGACGCGATCCATTCGCACCGTCGCCAACGAAAAACGTCTGACCGTGGGCATGCTCACGACCGACTCCAAGGTCGCTGGCGGGCTGGATATGGCGACCTTCCGCCAATCGCCCGAATGGCGCATCCAGACGGAATTGAAGAAGCAATACAAGGTCGAGCAAGTCCCGGCCGATATGCCGATCGACGAGAAGAAATACGACGTGTTGATGGCAGTCTGCCCCTCGTCGTTGAACGTGCAGCAAATGCAAAACTTTGTTGCCTACGTCAAGAAGGGAAAACCGACGCTGGTCTTCGATGATCCGCTCCCCTACTTCGACGGCGGCGGACAAAACGCTCCGCGCCTGCCCAAGCCCCGGCCGGGGGGAATGTTCGGCGGCATGAATCAGCCGCCGGAACAAAAAGCCGACGACGGCAAACTCACCTCGCTGATGCGTGTGCTCGAGATCGTCTGGGACAACGGCCAAGTCGTGTTCGACTTGGCGGGCCTCGGCCTGCATCCGGAGTTCGGCAATCAGATCAGTCCCGAACTGGTCTTCATCAGCCCGAAGGCCGGCAACCCCAGCGCGATTCATCCCACCAGTCCGGTGACCTCCGGCTTGCAAGAGATTCTGACGTTCTTCCCCGGCGAAGTCCGGCAACGCAAAGAGAGCGAATTGAAGTTCGAGGCACTCTTGCGAACCCGAGGCGACCAGAAGTCGGGGCTGCTGCAATGGGAAGAAATCACCAAGCCCGGCGGCATGTTCGGAGCCGGTATCGAGATCGAACAGAATCCGCCGCGCGCGGTCACCGAGGACGCTTACACCATCGCCGCGCACATCACCGGCAAAGACTCCAAGGAACAAAAAGGGGTCAACGCCATCTTCGTAGCGGACTCTGACATCATCAGCAACCAACTGTTCGGACTGGAGACCAGCCAACAGCTTCAGAATCTGCGCATCGACAACATCAAGTTTGTGCTCAACTGCGTGGACGTGCTGGCGGGCGAGACCTCGTACATTGATCTGCGCAAGCGGCGTCCGCAGCTTCGCACACTGACTTCGATTCAAGAGGTCTCCAACAAGCTCCGCGAAGAGCAGACCAAGGAGCGGGGCTTGGCCGAATCCGACGCCAAGGATCAATTCGATAAAGCCCAGAAACGGCTCGACGATGCCGTGGCCGAAATCGAAAAAGATACCAGCCTGACTCCCATTCAACGGCAGCAGAAGATTCAGATCATTCGCGAGACCGAGCAACGCAAGGCGGACGTCGCGCGAGCCACCATCGAACGGGAAAAACGCCAGAAGATGGAACGCATCGAAGCCAAGACGAAACGCCAGATTCGCGCCTATGAAGATCAAATCCGCTGGTGGTGCATTTTCCTACCGCCGATCCCGGCGGTGATCCTGGGCATCATTGTGCTGTGTTTGCGAATCAACGCCGAGTACAGCAACGTCGAAGCCGACCGTCTTGTGAAACGCTAGCCCTATCCTCAACCCTACCGAGCTTGCCTCGGTGCCTCGCGGGCTTTTGCACTACTTGCCTGTGAGATTGCGTGGCGTCCAGCGCCAAGTAGTGCAAAAGCCTGGAACCACCGGGACAAGCCCAGTGGGGTTGTGACCTTTCATCACCGTCCTGCGACGGAGACTAAACCATGCACACGAAATCCATGATCCGCACGTTCGCTTTCGCGGGCGTCGCCATCCTCTCCACGATCTTGGCGATTGCCTCGAACTACTTCACCAAGCCGGCCCGAACCGATGGCGAAGGAGACTACGGCCGGGACTTCAATCCTGATTTCACCGATGCCGGCAAGGCCACGTCGATGCGCGTCGTGGCCTGGGACGAGGCCACCGCGACTCCCAGACTTTTCGCCGTCGAGTACAAAGACGGCTGGAAGATTCCGTCGTTCCACGATTATCCGGCCGACGGCAAAGACCAATTGTCGAAGGCGGCATCCTCGGTGATTGGACTGAAGCGTGGCTCACTGGCCTCGCGCTACAAGACAGACCACGAACGCCTCGGCGTCATCGACCCGCTCGACGAAGAGAACACCTCCACCAAAGGTCGCGGCAAACGGATCACGCTGTCGGAGCGAGACCTCGCCCTCGCAGACTTTATTGTGGGGAACAAAGTCGAAGGGAGCGAAGACAAGGTCTACCTCCGCAAGTTTGGTGAAGACAAAGTCTATAAGGTTGCCGCCAGGTTCGATGTCTCCACGAAATTTGCCGACTGGGCGGAAACTGATTTGCTTAAGGCGAGTGGTTCGGACATCACGCGTCTCCGCGCCAGCCGGCCGAAGATCAATGCCGCCGACGAGCACGAGGGTGACGACACCGTCGAACTCACACGCGACAAATTCGGCGACCCGTGGAAACTGGCGGCTCTCGACGAGGCCGAAGAACTGAAGTCCGCTGACATCGACGCGATGGTCACGACGCTCGATGACCTGCGACTCGTCGGAGTTCGCCCACGCCCGGCCTTTCAGGGCAAGCCAATTTTGAATGCCGATCTGAAAGTCAATCTGCCCAAAGAACTGCGGTCCAATCCGCAAGTACTCAACGAGGTCAAAAAAGTCCTACTTCGCGACCTGGGTGAAAAAGGTTTCAAAATCGGCCAGGACGCCGAGGGCGAGACACAGATTGTCTCGCGCGAAGGAGAATTGTCTGCCGGCACAAAAGATGGCGTGCTGTATCGCCTGACATTTGGCAGCGTCTTCTCCGGCACGGAAGAAGAAATCGAGATTGGCAGCAGCGCGGACGAGAGCTCCGACGACAAAGGGAAAAAGAAATCCGCCAAGCAAGAGAAACCCGAAGATCAAAAGAAGAGCCGCTATCTCATCGTGCGCGTCAGCTTCGACGAGAAACTGCTGCCGCCACCACCGATTGAACCCACGAAGCCGACTCCGCCCCCAGGCGTTGAACCGATCGGAGATGCGAAGGACGAC
>SXGS01549612.1_pt1 | contig 44343 bp, 41 predicted proteins | sample 3174681 | NCBI WGS metagenome assembly SXGS01 (sample SAMN11356861, study PRJNA531348) | freshwater metagenome | isolation source: freshwater sample F1-80 | place: China: Fuxian Lake, Yuxi | collected 2017-12-25 | reverse complement strand
GAAAATCGAAGTCGAAGACTTCCCAGCATTTATTCTCGTCGACGACAAAGGGCACGACTTCTTCGCCGACGTCGGACCTGGGTGCTCGCACTAGTCCAACGTAGCCATCATCGCTCCGCGTGATGAACCGAATTGTCAGCGACGCTGGTAATTCGCTCGGCTCGTCACGCGGAGCGATGACGGCTACGTTGTCAGTCCGCGTCAAACACATAGCGTCAACCGTTTGGGTTCTTCGATGAGTCGATCTCCTGTCATGCAACCCGTAAAGATTGGAGTCATCGGCCTCGGCCGCTTCGGCCGGCTGCATTCACTGACGCTCGCCGGATTGGCGGAAACCGAACTTGTCGGCGTCGTCGCGCGGCGACAGGCAAGTCTCGACAAAATGAAGACCGAACTGCCCGACGTGCGCGGGTGGCTAGATCTGGATCAAGCAATTGCAGAATCCGGTGCCGAGGCATGGGTCGTGGCCTGTTCGACGGCCGAGCATGTGCCCGTCACCAAGAAACTGCTGCAAGCCGGCAAACGAGTGCTGCTGGAGAAGCCAATCTCCGAATTGCTTGCCGAAGCGGAGAGTCTCACGCTGTTGGTCAACTCGGACTCGTCAAACCTGATGCTTGGCCACATCGTGCTCTTCAACAGTGAGTTCAAGCAGCTTCGCGAAGAGGTCTCGAAACGGGGTGGGCTTAGCTTCATCGACTGCGTGCGGCATCGCCCGGCTTCCATCGTCAAAGATTTTCCGGGCGAGAATCCGTTGCAGGCCGCAATGGTTCACGACTTGTACGCCGTCCAAGTTCTGATGAATCGCTCCGAGCCGGAGCAGTTCAGTTCTCAGTTTCATCGCACGGAATCCGGTGCGGTCGATCTGGCGTTGGCTCAGTTGCAATGGAGCGACGGGACGTTGGCCTCATTCGCCGCGTCGTACCTGACGCCGAGCGGCATGCCTCCGCGCGGCTTCGATCGCATGGAGGTCTTCGGACAAGGTTGGTCCGCACGCATCTCGCCGAATCCGCGGCCGATCGAAGTCTGGGACGAGCGGGCCGCATGGCCGATGGTGCTGGAGATCCGAGCCGATGCCGGCGGTCCCAGCGGCATGATGGCCGAAGAACTCCGCTGCTTCTGTCGAGTCGTTCGCGGACTCGAAGCCGTGCCGGTCGGTGCGACGTATGCTGACGCACTGCAAGTGCAGCGTTGGATGGATCGACTCCTTGAGCCTGCGTGACGACGTCGGCTCGTCAGTTGGCGAGCGTTTCCGCCGGTACGCCAACCGTAGCGCCTCGTCTTTGAAGAGCGACTGGGCTCAGTCGCACCCAGCGGAAATGCCAGAGCGTGATGAGTTTCGTTGTCGCGCTGACACTCGAAAGAAGAATCAGAGGCCAGCCAGTGCTCGTGCCCATCGTGATCGCAAAGGCGATTGTTGAGACGTCTTTCCAGAAGAAGAACTGATGCAACCGAGCGGACACGCCCCCTGTGCGGCCGGTCTGGCGGATCATCAACACCTGATGCAGATACCCTTGCGCCAAAATCACCGTCACGATGACGATCAGTGTTTGCGAAACGGTGCGTCCCCACTCGGCCGCGCCCGGAATTGTGACGAGGCCCAGCGGTGCTCCCACCAGCAACGCCGCACACACCGCAAACGCCAAAGTCGCCACACGGTCGCGGCGATCGCGCACGATCTCAAACAATACGGCCAGCGTCAGCAGCGACGCGGCCAATCTCGTCCAGACGAGATAATGGTTGAAGCGTTCGAGACACGCGCCGTACAGGAAGAACGAGAAGAACGCCAAATAGCTGCTAACGAATTGATTAACCGACAACACCGCTGTCGGCCGCTCTTGGGTCTTGTCGTTTGTCGCCGATTGCTGCCGCTGCCAGACAAGCCCCAACTGCGCCCATAGGCCGCCGATGGTCAGCAGGAAGATCGCGGAACTGATCAGACCAGTGATGTGATAACTCATGGTACTCGTGGTCTGACAGATTTCGGCAAACCTGTGAAGCACAATTGGCGAGCGTGGCTAAGATCGCACCGCTCCCGCGTACTCGTCGCGTGCGACGGTATTGCCGAACAACACCTTGGCGCAGCCGTCGGTGTCGAACTTGAACATCGCCTGCGTGGCCAGGTTGATGTCGAGGTCGGCGACGAGCAATTCCTCACGCTTCAGTTCGGCTTGAGCGTGAATGCGTCCGTCGGGGGCGACAATCATCGAACGACAATTCTGATGCTGCTCGTGACACATATTGCATGACGCGAGCCAGACGGTGTTCTCAGCGGCGCGAGTCACCAGCATCGCGTGATGGATCGGAATCTTCCAATCGTTGGGCCGAGTCGTGTTGTTCTGCGGATGAAAGATGAGTTGCGCCCCTTGGCGGACGCATTCGCGTGTCGTGTCGGCGAATCGAAACCCCTCGAAGCAGATCACCACGCCGATGCGCACACCGCACAGATCAAACGTCTCAAACGTCGTCCCCGGCGAGTAGGCAATCGCATCCAACGGAGTTAGCCGATTCTTGTGATGCACACCCAGAATCTTGCCCGCCTCCGAAATGACGAGCGCCGAGTTGTACGGCTTGCCGTTCGGATTCTTCGTCAGCGGCGTCTCAGTGCCGAGGATGCAGGCCAGCTTCAATTCACCACAACGTTCCGCAATACGGCGATGCAACTCCGCCAGACGATCTGGTTCGACCGGAGTGTCCGGCCGAGCGATGTCTACGCGGTAGCCGACGGTCTGCGTTTCCGGAAAGCAGACGATCTTCGCCTGTGCTGCGGCGGCCTCGTTCAGGAAACGAAAGATCGTCCGCGCGTTCGTCTCGAAATCATTCACCTGCCGGCATTGAGCCAACGCGATTCGCAGCGATGTTTCACCCATGTGGCACCTATCTGTGACAACCAAGAAGACTACTGACCCCAATTCGCCGCCCGGACAATTTCGGCAACATCCATCGGTCCTTCGCTGCTGAGCAATGGACACAGACGAGAATCCTTCAGTACGTCGCTCACCTTGATCGATCGGCCGTCGACGATGATTTGCTGCGACATTAAGCGGACTCCGTGACTGTAATCGACGTACCAATCAACATGCCCAACGTAGAGTGACTGAATCGCCCGGCCATCCGGGTAATGCCAGCCGTAGATCGCGACCTTGTGCGGCTTCTCCGCCAAGCGATTGGTCAGCACGACGTCCTTCTTGATGCCGGCGACGAGCAGTCCGCGCGGCTTGCCATGCAATTGCTCTTCAATGATCTGGTGATGCTGCCAGAATGTCGCGGCGGTATCCCGGTCTCTCGCCAGCGGCTTCGGGTCGAGCTTTACTTGAGCGGCGGCGAACACATCGTCGGACACCTTCGCGGTGATCAGCGAGGCATCGAACTTTTCAGAGATCGACGTGGCGGTTGTTGGAGTGATCGGGACTCGAAAGAAATCGTCGTCCGTACCGACCGCCAGACAGTCGGCCATAACGAAATAGGTGGCGACGTGCTTGGCTCCCGCGGCATCAGTCGCTTCGACTCGAATCGGCCTCAAGCGTCGTAACGATTCAGGAACGTTGCCGCTGATCAGTTCGCGCAGGATCGCCGCTTCACGCTGATCTCGCGGCAACTCCGCGATCTGCTGTTGGAATTGCGAGCCGGTGGGAGCGTCGGCCGAACGATCGGGCAACGCGAACCGAACTTCCGGCGCCTCAGCCGGGATCACAGCTCGCACGGCGGAAGGGTCAGCAAACGGCTGCGGCTGAATCCAACGGGAATACGCTCGTGGACCGCCGAACGTGCCCCATTTGTCGGCGTGGTCCGTCCCCAGCGTCAGCCCGTGCAAGAGACCATTCATCTCGCCAACGAGTGCCGTGTGCAGGATCTTGTTGTCCGGATTCGAATGCACGAAGAACTGCATCTGCCCGTTGATCCCCTTCGTTACTCGAAACAGACCAGCCTCTTGTTCGTTCAATTCGAGATCGCGGCGGACGCGAGTCAACATCCGTTGCGAGGCTCGAAACGTCCCGCCCTCCGGGCCGATCACCTTCTTTCCGTTGAGCGTGATCTCGCGATCGTCGTAGGCGATGACCACTAACCGCCGAGTCGCATCGCCGTTCAACCACGCCAGCAATTTCTCGCCGTGCCGTTCCTCGTCAGAGTACGAGTAGTTCGCATCGAGAAACACGATTCGGTCGAGAGAAGCCGGCAATGACTCGAACGCATTGAGATATCCGAAGACGAACGAACCACCGCCGCTGTGACAGCTCAGGACGACACTGTCCGCAGCCAACTCCTTGGCCAGCGATTCAACGACTTCGCGGATGATCGTCTCCGCCGCAGATTGTTCGCGGCGAAACGTCGGCCAGCTCAGTTGAGGAGCTTGGACGACGGCGAGCACGATGTCTTGATCCGTGGCGATCTCCCGTAGCCGGCGCGTCTGCGCGGCAACGTGCTGAATGTCGAACCGCCAATCGATTTCTTTCGAGGCGGTACAACCCAGTGTCTGCTCAATCGTGCTACCGTTGGGTGTGGCATAGATGACGAGCACTCGCCGCGATGTTATCCAATTCAGCGGCGCGTTGACGAACACTCGCACGCCACTCTTGAGCCGGCTCCAGCGTACTTGCTCGTTGAATGCCGCGGCCTTCTCGAACCCCGGCAGCAACGACTGCGCCCAGGCATTCGGGACGGCAATCAGAAGCAGCACGGCGGTCATCCAACATCGGCGCATGGTCGGCATTCCGTTTCGAGAACGATCGGCGTGGTTCTGCCAAAGCATCAAGACAGTAACTCGGCGATCACATTTCCATGCACGTTGGTCAGGCGGCGTTGGATTCCGTTGTGATAGAACGTCAGCCGCGTGTGATCGATCCCCAGCAGGTGCAGGATCGTGGCGTGGAAGTCGTGGACATCGACCGGCTTCTCGGCGACTTTCCAGCCGATCTCGTCGGACGCTCCGTATGCAAAGCCGTGCTTCAGGCCCGCTCCGGCCAGCCAGACGGTGAAGACGTCGGGGTTGTGATCGCGACCGGCTCCGACTTTGCCGTCGCCGCTTTCGGAGAAGGGAGTGCGGCCGAACTCGGTGTTGAAGATCACCAGCGTGTCGTCGAGCATCCCGCGCAGACGCAGATCACGCAGAAGCGCGGCGACTGGCTGGTCGATCTTGCCGGACTCGCGGCCATGATTGTTCGGCACGCTGCCATGAGCGTCCCAATGCACCTCGGTCCCGAACGCCGCACCGCTCCAAAGCTGCACGAAGCGGACTCCATGTTCGAGTAGTCGGCGCGACATCAAGCAGGCCCGCGCGAAGTCCGCACTCTCTTTGCGATCGACTCCGTACATCGCATGAGTCGCGGCGGTCTCTTGAGTGAGATCGGTTGCCTGCGGAATCGCAAGCTGCATTCGCGCGGCGAGCTCATAGCTACGCATCCGGCTTTCGAGTGCGTCGTCCTGGCCCCGTGCGGCAAGATGTCGCCGATTGAGTTCCGCGACGGCGGCGAATCGCGCTGTCTGCGTCGCTTCGTCGAGCTTTGTCGCCGGTTGCAGATTGCGCACGGCTGGGCCGCTCGTGTTGAGCACAACTCCTTGATGCCGCGCGGGGAGAAAGCCGCTTGACCAATTGTTGGCTCGGCCGGTCGGCCACGAACGCACGTCAGGCAGCACGACGAACGTCGGCAAGTTGTCCGTCTCACCACCGAGGCCGTAGGAGACCCATGCTCCGGCCGTAGGGAAGCCGAGCGTGCGGAACCCACTGTTCGCCTCGTAGGTCGCGGGGGTGTGATTGCCGGTCCCGGACCACATCGACTTGATCACCGTCAGCTCGTCCGCGACCTCGGCCAGATGCGGAAATAAATCGGAGACCCACAAGCCGCTCTCGCCACGCTGTTTGAATTTGAAGTGCGGTCGGTGCAGCAGTCCGACTTTGCCCATGAACCCCTGCGGCTTTTCGTCACCAGGGACCGATTTGCCGTGCAGCTTTTCCAACTGCGGCCGGTAATCGAACGACTCAAGCTGACTCAAACCTCCTTGCAAAAAAATCTGAATCGCTCGTTTGGCCTTCGGCGGGTGATGCGGTTCGGCACCCGTGTCGCGACCCATCAGCGATGTCAGAGCCATGCCGCCCAGCCCAGTTGCGAACTGGCCGAGCCAATCTCTGCGGCTGCGGAAGTGGGCAAACTCATGTTTACAAAATGATGGCTGCAATTCTTCTGTCTTCATCATTTTGTTTCCCATGATTTTGCCCACCTCATCAATCCACAAACAAAAACTCGTTGGCATTAAACAGCACGACGCAAAACTGCCCCAATCCATGCTCGCCAATGAATCGTTGCCCGAACGCCAGTTCTTCCTCTGTCGGTTTGCGAGCAAATGCCAACGCATAGGCTCGGCGAAGTTGTGCGATCAAATCGTCCCCCGCATCGCGACGCAGACGATCGGCAAATCGCGCGGAGTAGTGTTCGATGAATGCGTCGTTGAGCAGTGACAGCGCTTGCAACGGAGTGCTCGTGACCGATCGGCGTGGAGTCGGCACGGACGGATCGGGGCAGTCGAGCGTATCGAGCAGCGGGCTCGTCCCGGCTCGGACCCAGGTGCGGTACAGGCTGCGACGATTGAACTCCGGGCCGATCGCGTCGAAGACCGTGTAAGTCTCGTTATTGCCGGCGCTCGAAATTTTGAAGTCCCGGAACCCGGGGCCGCCGAGTCTCGGATCAAGCTCACCAGAGATCGCGAGCACGGCGTCGCGAAACGTCTCGGCATCGAGCCGTTGTACTGGTCGTTTCCAAATCAGGCGGTTGTCGGCGTCGATCGAGTGCGGAGTCTTTGGCGTCTTCGACTGCTGCCGATACGCGGCGGACGTGACGATCAGCCGTTGGATTCGCTTCAGGCTCCACGCGCGGCCTTCCGCGGGTCGTAACAGTTGTCCGGCGAGCCAGTCGAGTAGCTCCGGATGAGACGGCAAGCCTCCTTGAAAACCGAAGTCGCTGGTCGTGCGGACTAAGCCGTCCCCGAAGTGATAGCTCCAGAGCCGATTGACGATGACTCGCGGAGTCAACGGGTTGTTCGGATCGGCGATCCATTCGGCGAGCGCCTTGCGGCGGTTGGCCTCAGTGGCGGCCCCAGTCAGGTTCCAGTCGGGCGAGACGCCGGTCACTGCTGCGATACCGCGCGGCGTGACAACCTCGCCCGGTTGCTTGAAGTCACCGCGGGCGAGCACATGCCACGCGCCGGGTTGCTTCGGGACGGTGGTGTGAGCCGGGCCGCCTTGCAACAGTCGGATGACGGCATCGCGCCGTGAGACTTCTGCGTCAACGTAGCCATCACGCTCCGCGTGATGAGCCGAGCGCTCGTTCGACGTCGATTTGTTCTTCGACGTCGTTTGGCCGTTCGGCTCGTCACGCGGAGCGTCACGGCTACGTATGCCCTCCACTTCCGCTTCCAGCGCGGAGATTCGACGTTCGACGTTCGGCTTCGCAGACTCGGCAAGGCTCCTTGGTTCGTTTCCGTGATAAGTACCACCGAGGGCGGCGCTGATTTGATAGAACTCACGCTGCGTGATCGGGTCAAACTTGTGATCGTGGCAGCGACTGCAATTGATCGTCAGGCCGAGAAACGTTTGACCGACCGCTCCGACAAGCCCTTCCAATTCTTCCTCGCGAGCGAACGCTCGCATGTCGGGCGTGCCGTTGTTGTACGCCGTCAGATCATACGGTCCGACGGTGAGAAATCCGCTCGCGATGACCGCCAACGGATCATCCGGTTGCAGCACATCGCCAGCGATTTGCCAGCGTATGAAGTCGTCGTAAGGCATGTCCGAGTTGAATGCCTCGACCACAAAGTCGCGGTACTTCCAGAGGTTCGGCCGGAGCTTGTTGCGTTCAAACCCTTGGCTCTCGCCGAAGCGGACGATGTCGAGCCAGTGCCGCGCCCAACGCTCGCCGTAGTGCGGCGACTCAAGAAGGCGATCGACGAGCTTCTCGTAGGCTTTGGGGCTGCGGTCGTTGACGAAGTTCTCGACCTCTTTGGGAGTCGGCGGCAGGCCGATGAGGTCGAACGTCAGTCGGCGAATCAACGTTTTCTTGTCGGCTTCGGGAGAGGGCTTGAGGCCGGCTTTCTCGAGGCGTTGCTGGATGAAGAGGTCGATCGGGTTGGGCGGTTGTGAATGTTCGCCCTCGCTGACGCTTCGGGTTGGTGAGGGCGGCGGCTCAATGACTCTTAGCGGTTGCAGGGACCACCAGTTGTAGCCGGCTCGGCGGTCGCTGGTGTAAAGGAACGGATCGATGGGATCGACAGCCCAGTTTGCTCCGTCCTTGATCCAATCGTGCAGCAGCTTGCGGTCCTCGTCAGAGAGTTTGTCGCGTCCCTTCGGCGGCATCTCGCCCGACTCGATACGTTTCACGAGCAAACTGTCGAGATCGCCAGGCTTGAGCACCTGGCCGCTGTCACCGCCGATCAGAGCCTTCTCGCGCCGCGTCAGGTCCAAGCCCCCTTTGCGGTCAGAGGCGTTGTGACACTCCAGACAATTCCGAGCCAGCACGACAGCCACATCATCGGCAACGACCGATCGCGACATGGTAGACACGCTCAAGATGATCAAACCGCACGAGGCGGCGACCCAACGGATTGCATGTCCTAGACGAGCCATGACCGATCCAATCTCCAAACGCCAAAACTTTTTGCCCCATGAAGGACTCGGACTATACGTCGCAAAGCCGGCTTGCTTAAGTCGCAGCCATCGTTATCGATCAGCGGCGCGATTTGGCTCGATCATCAACGCACCTATGTACTGCGTCACGACTAAGAATTGGGGTTCATGAGTGAGCGGCTCGGCGCTAGCCCAATGTCACTCGCTTTGTGGGCGGCACGGCGCTAGCCGCCGGTAATTCGCCGGAAATCGTCGATCCCGATTCACCGGTGGCTAGCGCCATTCCGCTCTAAGCGAGTGCCATTGGGCGCTCACAACCCACGTTTCAAGTGTTGACGGAGCACTAGGAGCATTCACGTTTTCGACCGTGAGATCATAAACGTCTCACGGCAAGCTTCGAGCCTTTTTTGCGGCGGTGGCGAATTCGGTTTGTGATGAATATGGTGCTCGGCCATCGGTCTCATTTTGCCATCCACGAGGAGCCTGACATGCGGCGATTGTTTTTGATCTGGGGTTTGTTGCTCATCACTTGCCGGCCCGCACTGGCCGACGAGCCGATGCCGGGAAAGCAGGTGGCTCAACAATTGGTCAGCCAAGCAGACCCAGAGCAGAAGTTGGGTTATCTGTTGTTCTTGCCAAAGGATTACGGGACCAAGCACCGCAAGTGGCCAGTGATGTTGTTTCTGCATGGATCGGGCGAGCGAGGCGATGATTTGAAGTTGGTCAAAGTGCATGGCCCACCGAAGTTGGTGGATAGCCGGCCCGACTTCCCGTTCATCGTCGTGTCTCCGCAGTGTCCGAAGGATCGCTCGTGGAATGGCGAGGTGCAGCAGCATGTGCTCGCCGAATTGCTGGATTCCGTGCTGACTCGCTTTGCCGCCGACCCACAACGAGTCGTCATCACGGGTCTAAGCATGGGTGGCTTCGGTTCCTGGTCGCTGACGGCGAAGCATCCGATGTTGTTCGCAGCCGCGGTTCCCATCTGTGGTGGAGGCGATCCCAGCCACGCGGCCAAACTCAAAGGGGTTCCGTTCTGGGCGTTTCACGGAGCCAAAGACAAAGGTGTGCCGCTCAGACTCTCCGAAGAAATGGTCTCCACGATTCAGAATGCAGGCGGCACTGCCAAACTCACGGTCTACCCCGAGGCCGAGCACGACAGTTGGACGGAAACGTACAAGAACGAGGCGGTTTACGATTGGCTGCTGAATCAGCGGCGCAACGGTCCTGGCCCGTGGCCTGCGGCCGATCCAAGCATCGCGTTCGCGCGAGTCGGTTTGCTGGACCTGAAACTCGGCAACCCGGATGACAAGAACACGTGCGCAGCCAGCCTCTTCTTGAGCACCTCGCCCGCCTGCGCGCCCACCTTGCGAGAGCGGATTGCTCCTCACCGCGAAAAGCTGCTGACGGACGTCGCTGCGTGGGTGAATGCTCAACCGATCGAGCAACTCGTCGGCAACGCCGGCCGCGAACGAACCCGTGCTGCCGTCAAAGGACTTGCGAACAAGTCACTCTTCAACGGCCAACCGGCATTCGCGACCGACGTTGTCTTTGACCAATACTTCGTCCGGAACCGAGGAGTACTGAAGCTGGAAACGAAATAATTTGCATTTCGAAAACGGAGTGCAGGCATCACGCAGAGGCGCAAAGCTCGCAGAGACTGACAGACAGGCGCTGCCTCCGCGAGTTTGGCGCCTCTGCGTGAAACGGTCTTTACTTCCGCTGCCCAATGCACCACAGGTTTTGGTAAGTGCGGATGAAGAGTTGCCCGTCGCTGGGGACGATCGACGAGTTCGATTGCTCGCCCAGCGAGTTCTTGGCGACCAGCTCAAACGTCGGGCTCGCCTTGTAGACATGGCAGTCTCCCTTTTGAGTGATCGTGTAGCACAGGCCGTCGGCCAGCATCACCGAGGACCAGTTCGTGCCGCCATCCATGCGTTGTTCCCAAACGGTTTCGCCCGTCTTCAAGTCAAAGCACTCCGCGATGCCGGGATCGTTGTGGATGTAGATGTGCCCTTCGTGAATCACTCCCGAGCCGATCCGCTGTTTGGTCTTCGGATGTCGCCAGATCCGTTGTTCCTTTGTCACATCGCCACTGCCGCCGGCCTTGAGCGCGATGGACATCCCGTTGAAGCCGCCCATCGCGACGACCACGCCATCGGCATAAATCGGTGACGTGTAACACAGCGCGTTCGTGCCGGTGCAGGTCCAGAACTCTTTGCCCGTCTGAGGGTCGAGTCCGCAGGCTCGGAACGGAAAGCTGATGAGCAGTTCGTTGCGGCCATTGATCTCGCGGAAGATCGGGGAACTCCACGAGCCGTAGTAATCGGGGTTCCCGGACTTCGCTTCGGAGGTGCCGTCTTTGTTGTAGGGCTCGTCGTGATTCCAAACGGTCTCGCCGGTTTGCTTGTTGACGGCGACGAGGAACGATCGTTCGCCGGGGCCGAAGTGGAGATAGCACAAGTCACCGTGCAAGACCGGCGAGGCTCCGTAGCCCCAAATGTGTTTCTGGATGCCGAGGTCTCGCTTCCAGAGTTCGTTCCCTTCGAAGTCGTAGCAGAACATCCCGGCCGAACCGTACCAGGCGATGACTCGCTCTCCGTCTGTCACTGGTGATGACGCGCAGAACGGATTCGTGCCGTGCGTCGGTTCCTTCTCGGCCCACTCGGTCCCCTTCTGCCAGAGCAAATTCCCGTTGGTTCGATCGAAGCACATCAGCGTTCGACGGTTTTCTTTCTCGATCGCCTGCGTGACAAAGACTCGGTTGCCCCACACGGCGGGCGTTGAGTTACCACGTTCCGGCAACTTCACCTTCCATGCGACGTTTTCCGTCTCGCTCCAGGTGGTCGGTAATCCCTTCTCGGCACAGGTGCCATCGCCGCGCGGCCCGCGCCACGCCGGCCAATTCTCGGCGCTCGCCGAACCACAAAGAGCCACAACGACGACAATCAGAATCAAACGATGAGCGAGCGTGATCATGGCGGGATCTCCGTAGGTCAGGCTTACCAGCTTGACGGTGGCATGAATCGAACAATCAGTCTCGCGAACGATATCGCTTTCAGAACCATTCGTTGAGTGATCCGGCATGCCTGACTACTGTTGGGCGAATTCTTCTCTCAACAGGAGCCTGAAATGTTGCGTCACTGGTGTGTCTGGGGATTGTTGCTGGCAATTGCTCTGCCAGCGTCTGCTCAAGAGCCGTTGCAGCGGATCGCGTTTGGCTCATGCGCGAAGCAGGACAAACCGCAACCGATTTGGGACGCGGTGGTCGAGACGAAGCCGCAACTCTTCCTCTTCATCGGAGACAACATCTACGGCGACACGGAAGATATGACGGTGCTCAAGCAGAAGTGGGATTTACTGGGAGCACAGCCGGGATATCAAAAGCTCAAGCAGACCTGCCCTGTGCTGGCGACGTGGGACGATCACGATTACGGAGCCAACGATGCCGGGGCCGATTACCCCAAGAAGCGCGAGTCGCAGCAGTTGTTCCAAGACTTCTTCGACGTTCCGAAAGACAGCCCACGCCGCAAGCAGGAGGGTGTCTACCACGCCGAGGTCTTCGGCCCGCCGGGCATGCGAGTGCAGATCCTGTTGCTCGATGCGAGATACTTTCGCGGCCCACTGAAGACCGGCTTCAAGCCTGGCGAACCCGGCGACGGCTACCGAGGCAAGTACGCCCCGAACACCGATCCGTCCGCGACAGTGCTAGGCGACGCGCAATGGAAATGGCTGGAGCAACAACTCAATACACCGGCCGACGTGCGAGTCCTTTGCAGCAGCTACCAACTGCTCCCGGATGAGCATGGTTCAGAAGCCTGGGGCAATTTCCCGTTAGAACGTAAACGTCTGCTGAATCTGATCCGCGACACGAAGGCCAAAGGAGTCGTCGTCATCAGCGGCGACCGACATCTCGCCGAGTTGATGCGGCTCGCCCCCGACGCGGCCGGTATCGGCTATCCGCTCTACGAAGTCACCTCGAGCAGCCTAAACGCACCCAGCGGCAACCTGACGAAAGCTGGAGTCCGCTTCGCCAACGAGATCAATTCCTATCGCGTCGGCCTGACCTACTTCGACACGAACTTCGGAATGATCGACATCGACTGGTCGCAACCCTCACCACTGATCCGCCTGCAAGTCCGCGACGAAAAGGGGGCAGTCGTGTTACAGCAACGAGTGAAACTCAGCGAGTTGCAGTAGGGTGGGTCAACCACCGGACGACCCACCGTGCAACACCAACGACTCCAATTCTGGTGGGTCTCGCGATGCTCGACCTCACCCTACTGATTTGAATCAAGAAAGATCACGATGACTTCGCTGATTGCACTAACGTTGGTCCTCCTGACCGCCGACCCGACAGTCGAGTTTGTGGCTCATCGCGGTGAATCGTATGACGCTCCCGAAAACACGCTGGCCGCGTTTCGATTGGCTTGGTCGCGAAACGTCTCGACCATCGAACTCGATGTCTATCCGACGAAAGACGGCGAACTGATCGTCACACACGATGCGAACACGAAGAAGACAACCGGGATCGAGAAAGAGATCAAACTCAGCACGCTCGCGGAACTGCGACAGCTCGACGCCGGGCGCTGGAAAGGGGAACGCTTCGCCGGTGAGAAACTGCCAACACTGGCCGAGGCACTCGCGACGATCCCGGATCGGGGACGCTGCTTCATCGAATTGAAGACCGGCCCTGAAGTCGTCCCCGCGCTGATCAAGGTCATCGAAGCCAGCGGCAAGCGGCCAGAGCAACTTGCCATCATCAGCTTCAATGCCGAGTCCATCGCCGAAGCCAAACGCAAGCTGCCGCGGCATCAGGCGTATTGGATCGTGTCCGTCAAACCGGACAAGAAAACTGGAGTGCTATCACCGTCGGGCGAGGAACTCATCGCCAAGGCCAAAGCGATCCACGCCGACGGCCTCGACCTGTCGATCCTGCCGACGCGCGATTATGTCGAGCCGATCAAAGCCGCCGGCCTGAAACTCTATGTCTGGACGGTCAACGATCCCGCCGTCGCGCGAAAGTTCATGGAACTCGGAGTCGATGGCATCACGACCGACCGAGCCGCGTGGCTCAAACAGCAACTCACTCCGTAGCACAGGCGGCCCGCATGTGATTCACGCAATCGGCTTTCATTCGTCATTCACTCGGTCGCTCCTCGGCGGGGATGTGCAGGACGGTGATCGCCGCCGATTCCGTGCCACGCGGTTGTCCGCGACGAAAGCCGTCCCAGGAAATAAAGAGCCGCTCGCCGCGCTCATCCAAGGCCGAACCGAATGAGCCGTCCAAAGCGAAGTCGTACTTATTCCAAAACAGGTCATGCAGAAACGCGAGCACCTTTCGCTTTCCCGTCTTCAAATCGAATTGCACGACCGGCGTGCCGTCGCCGACGGCTCCGCCGTGAGCACCGGGAACATAGTAGAGATACCGTCCACTCGGATCGGCTTCGATCGACGCGATGTATTCCTGCTTGCCGACGGCGGCATTCCCAAGTTGCTTCAACTCACCGGTTCGCACGTTGAACGCCCACAGTCCGGCGCGAGTCTCAGACGTGCCGTAAACGATCCCTTGCGGCGTCTCTCGCGTGGCCGAGCGGACATGTGGGACGTTGGCTGGTGAGATCGTGTTCGACTCCGGGTCGTACATCTTCCCCTCCCAGAACACACGCCCGGTGCTGGGCGAAAAGATCAACGTGCGGGTCGGTCCGTCATCGGCCACCAGCTTCACTTTCTTTGACTTCACATCCAGAACAAAGAACTGAACCCTTTGATTCGGCGAGTCCTTCCCCGGAGCCGTCCCGCCGTAATACAGCATTCGCTGCGGATCGAGCACACTGGCCGGGAGCGTGTGCTTGGGCACGGGATACGCGTAGACGACCTCGGTCGCATGCCTGCGCGGATGTGTCCGCAACACCCATTCTCCCAGATAGCCGTGAGCATCATCCGTGACCGTCGGTGACCCGCGATCGGTTGCGTAATACAGCCAGCCGTCGCTTCCCAGATCAATGCGGCTCTGCATTTCGCCGGGGCGATAATTCATCGTCGCGGGAAAGGCGTTGATCGACTCCAGAAATTCCGTTGTGTCGCACAACAACCGGAATTGCTTGGCGACCGCGTCATACTCCCACAGATGCGCGGTCCCACGCGGAGCCAGATGATCGTTGGATGACGAATAGTACTTGTCGCCGACCACGATCCCGTCGGAGCGATGCGACCACGGATTCCCTGGATAGTTTTGGTCGGGATAAAACGCGAAATCGACGGCCGGCGGAGTGCGTGCGATCTCGACGCCGTCCCGCAGGTTGGGGCCGGGCTTCAGAAACTCTGCCGACTGCTCAGTCACGACGGTTTTCCCGTCTGGAAGTTGCGGCGGATATGCGAGCGGATAACGACCGACCGTTTTCTTGAGCGGCACGGCGCTAGCCGCCGGTTGGGTGGCACGCCCTGAGGCTTTGCGATCGGCGTGGGCATCCTCCACGCCCTTCGATGACTCAGGGCGTGCCACCCGCCGTGCCAGTGAATCTTTGCCGTCGCTCAGCCATTCGAGATTGAACCGAGCGAGCGTCAGATACGAATAGCTCGTCGGCTTCTTGTCGTCTTTGTTTCGGCGTCCACGTTCGTAGAAGCACAAGATCGTGCCGTCGGGCAGCACCGCGAGATCGCTGTAAGCGCTGAAACCCTCTTCCAATACCTTGTCGAATCGCCAGGTCTCTCCTTCATCCTCGCTGAGCTTGATCGACACGTTTTTGCGATCGCGCGACTTACCAACCGCCTCTTTGCCGTCGGCTCGCGCGAGGTTGTGCGGGTTCGCAAACACAATCCGGTTCTTGTCGCTGGCCAGCTTCTCGCTCAGGCGGATGATGCTCGCCATGCAGATCGGTTCGAGCAGCGCATCATCAAATCGCGGCTTCGACCAGCCGGTCGCTCCGTCGGGACTAATCGTGACCAGCCTCCGATGAGCCTTCGATTCGCTGCGCACGTTGAGCATCACGCGACTGTCGGCCAACTGCACCACGACCGTTTCGTTCGGGTTAATCCACTCGCCAGTGTTCGGCACCGCGATCTCACCGCGCTGCCACGACTGTCCGTTGTCGTCGCTGAAGATCGTCGTCGTCACCGACGGCCGATGAGCATGTCCGCCAGTCCCCAGTGATAACCACACCGGCACCACCAGCCGTCCGCTCTTCAATTGAATTCCGTGCCCCGGTCCGGTCGCAAGCACCTTCCAGTCGTACTCCGGCTTGAACTTCTCGAACGTCGCGGTGATCTCGACCGGCTTGGTCCACGTCACGCCGTCGTCGTCGCTCCGCATCGAAAAACAGCGGCAGTATTCCAGACAAAACAGAAACTGCACCGAGCCATCTCGATTCGCGAACGCCACCGGATTGTTATAGGTCACGTCCTCCGGGTTCGCGAGCTTCTGCGCCAGTGCCACCGGATTCTTGGTTTTCGGTCCCGGCACATCGGCGATCTTCACGCGCGGCGACCACGTCTTCCCGCCATCCGTGCTGCGACGAAGCAGGATGTCGATCGTGTCCCAATCGCTCTTCCCCGTCCGCCGCGCTTCGCAATACGCCAAGATCGTTCCCTGCTTCGTCACGACGAGTCCGGGGATTCGATACAGCGCATAGCCCTCATTGCCCGACTCGAACAAATCCAACTTTGAGAGCAGCCGTTCGTCGGAGAGCCCCGCATTTGTCAACGGCAGCACCAACAACAGAGAGGCAAACACCCAGCAACGGCCAGAATTCATGGTCGATCTCCCAAGCACAAGGCGATTCGATTTCAGAGTCTATTGAAGATGTTCGATCGGTGCCTGATCCCAACACCGCCGGGACGAGCATCCGCCGTAGGTGCGCTTGTCAGCGCGGCAGATACACGTCGGTCGCGGGTTTGGGATCGATGATCGCATCGGCTTCGGGCAGGCCCACTGCATGACGCTTCTCCGCGTCCCAAACGATGGGCTTTTGCATCCGCAGTGCCAGCACGCCGAGCATTCCGACTTCGGTGATGCGGGCTCCGATTTCAAACGGCGAGTACGCCTTCGCATCGCCAGCACAGGCCAGCACCCACTCGAACATGTGCGAGTTATTCACTTGGCTCCAACGTGGTCGCTCTCCTTTGGCCGCGCGTTTGGGATCCCACTTGAGCACTTCGGTATCAATCCGCGGTTGAGTCTTCGCGAGCTTAACCACTTCGGGTTGATTCGCGCCTTGGAAGTTGCTCGCACCTTTTAAACGGCTGTTGCAGTCGGTGTTCCACAGCCCAGCCGAGAGGGTGCCCTCGCTGCCAACGACCAGACAACCGGTCGAACCGACTGGTCCTTTGGTGATGTGGTCCGGCGGAATGTGATTGTCGCCTGAGTAAAATATGAGTTTCACCGGTCCGCGTTTCCCTTTGGCGGGGAAGTCGAACGTCACCGTGCAGCGAGTCGGGAACGATTCGTGTCCAAGGTCATCCCCCGTCGCTTCGATGCGCGTCGGTGCGTCGAGTTCAAGGGCTCGATAGGCCAACTGAAAACCGTGGCAGCAGAAGTCGGCCATCGAACCGCCGCCGAAGTCGTACCAGCCGCGCCACTTGCCGGGGTGGTAGATCTCATGCTTGTAGGGACGTGCCGGAGCCTTCCCCAACCAGAAGTTCCAATCGAGCCCCTCTGGAATCGGGTCGCTCGTGGTTGGGCGATCGACACCGTTGGGCCACGCATGACCGGGATGCCAAACATGAACTTCGGTGATTGTTCCCAGCAGACCGGATTGGATGACTTCAAAGCTCCGCCGAAAGCCTTCAGTCGAGCAACCTTGATTGCCCGTCTGAGTCGCCAGCTTCGGATGGCTCTTCGCGAGCATCTCCAACGCGCGACACTCGGCAACGGAATGGGCGAGCGGCTTCTCGCAATAGACATGCTTGCCCGACTGCAATGCCGCCTGGCAAATCGGGACATGCCAATGATCCGGCGTGGCGATGATCACGGCATCTACGCCGGTCTCTTTTTCGAGCAACTCGCGATAGTCGTGATACGGCTTGGCGTTGGTCAGCCCTTTCACTTGCAGAGCACTCTCGCGCTGCCGCTTATCGACATCGCAAATGGCGACGATCTGCTGATCGATCTTGCCCAGTTCCGGGATCAAATAACCCCGCATCTGGCCTCCCATCCCAATGCAGGCGAACGACAGCCGCTCATTGGGTGATGGCCCCGCCAAAATTCCCGACGGCAATACCGTAGGGAAACCAATACCGGCCGCAGCGGCCGCTTGAACAAATCGACGACGCGAAAGTTGGTGGGGCATGATGAAGTCCGCTTCCTTGGGTGTTTGGTGTGATAGACGTTGTCGGCGCGATGTGATGGCGCTCACTCGCCCACAATGCCGAGTTCCGCGACGGAGGCGAACGCGTGCTCGCTGTGTTCTGAGTGGGCTCGCAACAAAATGTAGCGTCCTTTTGTCGCCGGGCATGAGACGGTTTGCGGCACCTTCTTCCTGGCGAGCTTTGTCTTGATCACCGGTTCGCCAATCTGCTCGGGGGACTGACTGATGCAGAACTCGATGTCCTTGATCGCACCGTTCCAGCCGGCGTCCTGGCGACCCAGATAGACGAAGCCACGAATCGTGCGCTCGGCTCCGAGGTCAATCACCAGTTCGTGTGGCGGTTGTGCGACGGTGCCGGAAAACCTGGTGTGCCAGAGAGTCGTCGGATCTCCGTCGATGGCGTTGCGAGCGAACTTCTTGTTGTCGGAGTTCTCGCTGCTGACGCGGACGATCTTCCAATCTTTGTTCGAGAGCATCCCCTTGGTCGGCATCACAGCGGCCTTGGCGTTCAACTTCACCCCGGTCAGCGGATCGGGAACGTTGGGTTTGTCCTGTTGGCCGGTCTTCGCGCGGCGGTCACGCTCGTGCCGGTCGGTGCGAGCGAACGTTCCCTCAACGGCCGGGGTGTGAGCTTTCGCCGCGAGAGCGTCCAGCTTGGCGACGAGGTCCGGCTTCGCGGCAGCGAGGTCTTGCGATTCGCTCGGATCGGCGGCGAGGTCGTACAGCTCCCACTTCGAGGTCGGCTTCGGCCGCACCGCTCGCCATGTTCCTTGGCGAATGGCCGTTGCTCCGCCGATCTCCCAATAGAGGAAGTCGTGTTGCGGCTGAGTGCGGCCGGCGGCCTGCTCGCCAATCATCGTGGGCAAAATCGAGAGACCATCGACATCAGCGGGAGCTTTGGCTCCGGTCACTTCGGCGATCGTCGGCAGCACGTCGGGGAAATAGCCAAGATGTTCGCTCACGCTGCCCGCGGCGATCTTGCCTGGCCAACGTGCGAGGAACGGAACTCGCAAACCCCCTTCGTAGAGCTGCCCTTTGTGGCCACGGTATTCAACGCCGGTCTGCGGATGCTTGTTCGCCGAATGCACGCCGCGCGGGTGTTCGGGAGACGTGAAGTAGTCGGCCCCGCCATTGTCGCCGCTGAACAGGACGAGCGTGTTCTGCTCGATCCCCAGTTCCTTCAGCAGCGCGAGCACTTCGCCGATTTGCCGATCGACCATGCTGACCATCGCCGCGTACCGACGAGCATTCTCCGGCCACGGTTTGTCTTTGTAGATCGCCCAGGCGGGATCCGCATCGGGAATGTCGAAATTGCCGTGTGGCGGCGTGTAAGGCAGATAGGCAAAGAACGGTTCTTTTTTCTGTCCGTGCTGGCGGATGAACTTCATCGCCGCGTCGTGAATGAGGTAATGCGAGTACGTCTCCCCCTTCGACCCGCCGTTGTTGCCGGCGAGCGGAACTTCCTCGCTGTTGCGAATCAGATACGGCGGAAAATAGGTATGAGCATGAACTTGGTCGTAATAGCCGAAAAAGAGATCGAAGCCATGCTTTTCAGGGACGCCGCTCGAATCGCGTCCGCCGCAGCCCCACTTGCCGAACCCACCCGTCGCGTAACCAAGCGGCTTAAGCATCGACGCGATCGTCTCTTCGTCGGCTCGCAATGGAGTGCCGCCTCCATTGACTCGCACAGACGAATGCCCGCTGTGTTTGCCGGTCATCAAACAACACCGCGTCGGCGCACAGACCGATGACCCGGCAAAGACGTTCATGAAACGCATCCCCTCGGTCGCCATGCGATCGAGGTTCGGCGTCTGAATGGTCGTCCCACCGTTGAAGCCCGGTTCGTAGTATCCGAGTTCGTCGGCCATGATGTAGACAACGTTCGGCCTGGAATTCGGAGGCGCCGCGGCGGCATCCGACGCGGGCGATGAAGCAAGCAGCACGGCGACGATGATTGCAAACGTGTCTTTCATGATTCTTCTTTTGGTTAGCACGAGCCCTGATCTGAAGGATTCATCGCGTGAAGCGATTTCAGGGCTTCGGTTTGATGAATAGAACTTCCGCCCGCTCAATCCAGCCTTTTCGCAAGTCCACTCGGAACCAGCCGTCGCTGTTCTTGGGTTGGAAGCGGACAGGAGATCGCGGTCCGAGCTCGGACAGGTCGTACTGCATCCAGGTCTTGCCCAGATCCGGCGAGATGGCGATGCCGGTCTTGTAAGTCGATGCGGGAGCGCAATGCCCCGCCAGGATCACGCCGTCTTCGATGATCATGTTGGCCATTTCGAATTCGGCGTTAAACAGCAGCGTGTGCTTTCTCGGATCAGCGAGATCCGCGGGATCGCAACGGAAAATGCCACGATCGTGTTTCTGTTCCGGCGGCTTAGGACCGTTCGCGTCCGCAGCCCAGTAGAGTTGTCCACCGACGAAACAGATGCCGCCAGACTTGTATCGCGAGTTCGAGTTCACAGACACCAGTACCTGCCAGTCCCACTTGTCGGCCCGCGCGTCGTACTCCCCGCGCAGCCAGTGGCATTCGTTGCCGTGTCCGCGATTGATGTCTCCGGTACAGGCGTAGAATGCTCGCTCGGTCGGGTTGAAGACCACCGAGTGAATGTGCCGGCACAGGACCGGGTTGCTCGGATCGCCGAGGAATGACGCCGGCTCAGTCCCTTTCTCTTGGAAGTGGGGATTCCGCCCGAAGGAATATGCGATCTTGACCGTCTGCCCGCTGTCGGTCGAGTAGTAGATATTGACCGGCACCGGCCCGCCCAGCACGTTGCAGTAGTTTCCCCACACGAGCACTTCCTTGCCGTCGATCTCCCAAGTGTGAACGCCGTCGAGCGGATGAAAATACCAGCCGGGCTGATCAGCCTTCTGCGGGGTATGCGGGCGGTAATCGGCTCCTGTGCGATCTTTGACGACGATCTGCTGGTACGTCTTGAGCTTGTCGGTGCTCAGGAAGAGTTTCTCGCGCGTCGCGAAGAGGATGTTTCCGTTTTTCAAAAGACAACTGAAAGTGATGTTTTCCGCGTCGGCAAACTCCGCGCTGTAAGCCCAGGTCTGACCATTGTCCTCGGACAGAAACACTTTCCCGTCGCCGAAGCCGAACGCCTTGTGATCGCGTTGCGAATCGATGTAAGGCCCCTCCGGCGCGAGGCGATACCAGAAGTGCTCAGTTTCACCGGAAATAGGAGCGGCCCCCAGCCGGGAAATGTTCGAATTGAACAAACCGCCCACCGTGGCCGCAGCAGCAGCGGTTTCGAGAAATCGGCGGCGATTGAAAAGTATTTGTGGATTCATGGTCTGATGAGACTCCTCCTCCGAACGAGGTCAACGCAAATCCCAACTGCGGTTCAATGATATTTGTCGCCGTGAAGCTCGCAGCCTCGCGGCCATCATGCTTTCGGACGTCAACAAGTTCCCAGTCGCATCGTATCCGCATTCCGAAATTTCGCCGCGCGACGCCACCCAGAATTATTCATGGCCGCATTTAGCACGACGCGCAAGCGAGTGGTACACACCTAAGCCACTCGCTTGCGCGTCGCGCTTAATAAAAGACGGCTCTACGCCATTCGTGTTGATTTCGGTGCCATGTGAGCCGCAAGGCGCTCGCCGCGGGTTCTTTTCCTCGACCCGCGGCGAGCGTCTTGCGGCTCACGAATTCGTCTTCAACACCAATGGCGGAGAGCCTAACAAACACACTGCAACGACGATTCCGCGGCCCGTGAATACTCTCGACAAGTGCCGCGCGGCTCATTTCTACAATCCGTATGAGTACCGTTTTCACGCCAACAACTCTCGCACAACTTTCGCTCGTGTCAGATCGATGTCGGTCAGAGTCTCTTGCCGTCCTTCGTGATCGAACGCCAAGCGTTGGTGATCGAGGCCAAGGGCATGCAGCAGCGTGGCGTGGAGATCGTGCATGGTGACGATTTCGCTGATGGATTCGTAACCGAAGTCATCGGTGCCGCCATGCGCATAGCCGGGCTTCATGCCGCCGCCAGCGAGCCACAACGAAAAACCTCGGCGGCTGTGGTCGCGGCCGTTCGCTCCTTGCGAGACCGGAGTACGTCCGAATTCCCCCATCCAGACCACCAGCGTCGAATCGAGCAACCCGCGCTGTTTGAGGTCTCGCACCAACGCGGCACTCGGCTGGTCGATGCCGGCCGCGACATTTTTGGTCGCGTTGGCGTTGTCGGCGTGAGTGTCCCAGGGTTGGCTGTTTAGATAGACGCCGACGAATCGCACGCCGCGCTCGATAAGCCGCCGAGCTAGCAGACAGCGCATGCCGTAAGCTTGAGTCGCCGGCTGGTCTAGTCCGTACAACTTGCGAGTCTCCTCCGTCTCCTGCTTGAGATCGACCGCACCGGGAACGGCCGACTGCATCCGAGCGGCGGTCTCGAAGTCGCGCAGCCGGGCTTCGAGATCGGTGTTCTCCGGGAACCGAGCGGCGTGTTCTTGATTGAGCCGCGAGACAAGATTCAGTTGCCTCGCGCGAGCAGCAGGTGTGATGCGATCGGGCGTGCGCAAGTTGAGCACCGGTGTCGACGAATCACCGACACTGAAAGGTGTCCCTTGATGCTGTGCTGGGAGCCAACCCGCCGACCAATTGAGCGTGCCGTTGATCGGCAGCCCGCCGGGATCGGGAAGAACGACGAACGCCGGTAGCTCCTGATTGCCGGAACCGAGGCCATAGGTGAGCCACGAACCGAAACTTGGTCGATCGGTGGCCAGAGGATGTCCGCTGTGAGCAATGCGGAGGGCCGTCTCATGACAGACCGATTCCGTCGTCATCGAACGCACGAGCGTGATCTCATCCGCGATCCCCGCGATGTGCGGAATGATCTCCGACAACCGCATCCCGCACTCGCCATGCGGATGAAACTTGAACGGCGATCCAAGCAGATTCCCGGAAGCAGACGGTGACAACGTCTCGACTTTGCTCTGCCCCGGATACGGCTTGCCACTCAGCCTCGTGAGTTCCGGTTTTTCATCGAAGAGGTCCATTTGACTCGGACCTCCATTTTGAAACAGACACACAATCCGCTCCGCCTTCGGCGCATGATGCGGACCGATTGCCTCTGCGCGCGCCGTCAGCCACGACAGCGCGATCGACCCAAGAACGCCGCTCGCGGACTGTCCAAGAAACGCGCGGCGCCGCACACGCAAAATGTCGTCTCGGATTTGCATCGAAACCTCTTTTTTTGGACTTCGACAGCCTGCTGCCGCTTTCCGTCCAACAGCCTGCTGTTTGACGAATTCTTTAACGATTCAGCATCGCTCCCGGCAGCAAACTGCCTGCCTCAGAAAGCGGCAGCAGGCTGCCGCAGTCCATAAAAACGAATCACTCCAAGTACAAAAACGAATTGCTGGCGAGCAGCATTTGACAGAAGTCGGCCAGTCCCCATTCGGCCGCCTGATCGCCGGTGTATTGAGCACGCTGTCCCGCGAGGAACTCGGCGGAAATCTGTTGCTCGGCGGCCGTCGGTGCGCGAGCCACGGCGAGCAGCCATGCTCGTTGAATGAGTGCGGCATCGGTCCCGTCCGTCTCGGCACGTAGTCGCTTGGCAAAGGCTTCCGCCGTGAGGACTGCGAAATCGGAATTGAGCAGTGACAGCGATTGCAGCGGCACGGTCGACGACGGCCGCGTCGTGCAGACGGTCGCGATGGCCGGGGCGTCGAAGACCTTAAGCATGCTCAGCGTTTGCGAGCGACGTTGTTGCAGATAGACCGATCGGCGGCGCGCTCCGGCATCTTGCGGATTGACGACCACCTCGCCGACGGCGGTCTGTCGCGTGGGGACGTACGGGCCGAACGGTGTGGCGTCGAGTTGCCCTGAGATCGCCAGCATTGCATCGCGAATCAACTCTGCCTGAAGTCGGCGCACTGGAAACCGCCAGTAGAGCCGGTTGTCCGGGTCTGCTTCGATCGCCTCACGGCGTGGGGCCGAGGACTGGCGATAGGTCGTCGAGAGCAGAATCTGACGATGCACCGATTTCTGGTTCCAGCCCGATTGAATAAAGCTCGCGGCGAGTTCGTTGATCAACTCGGGATGCGTCGGTGGCGAACCGCTTTGGCCGAGGTTGTCGGTTGTCGCCACGATCCCGCGGCCGAAGTATTCGCTCCAGATGCGATTTACATGCACGCGAGCGACAAGCGCCGCCGGACGTCCCTCTGAATGCAGCAACCAGTTCGCCAAACCGAGCCGGCGGCCAGTCGTCGTCGAGTCGCTTGGCAATGTGTGTGGCTGATACTCATGCCCCGCATCGGTCAGAAGCGCCAGCGCTCCCGGTTCAACGCTGGGGCCACGCAAGTGGTACAGGCCGCGTGTCAGGAGCGGGACGGTCGGCGGCTTGGTTGTCTTGTCTGTCACCCACGCGATCGCTCGCCCCGGCTCTTTCGTTCGTTGAGCCTCCAGCTTCTGCCGTTGTTCGTCATACGCCTTTCGTTGCGCGTCAATTTCCTTTCGCAACGCGGCGACATCTACGGTCGTGCTTGGCGTCGCGAGGCTTCGTTCGATGCGGACGTTGTCCACGACGTAGCCGCGACTGGCACAGTAGAAGAACGCGAACCCGCCGTTGGGAAGATCAGCGGAGGTGACATCGTGCGACTTCCCTTCCTGCAACCCGTCGACGACGTGCTCAAAGCGATATTTTTCGCCGCCGAGATTCGTCACGCGCACGCCGTAGTTGCGTCCGGGGGCATAGCCTTGCAGACCGATGAGACCGTTCGGCTTACTATCGCTGCCGGGGTAGTCGGAATAGAGCTGAGTGGAGGTCATCGGATTGCCGTCCACCAAGATGTTTCCGCCAGCGATCGTTCCCGAATCATCGAAGTCGTGAGCTGCGATCGTGTAACCGATCCGCTCGGACGGGTTCGACGATCCGACTTTGTTGTCGATCAAGTCGAACGTGGCCTGCACCCAGTCGCCGGTCTTCTCCGGAGTCCAGTCAATCGCCGTCGCCGTTGAGAGCCAGGCTTCGGCCGGTCCCACGATCACTCGCAACGCACCGTCCACCACTTGCGCGGCGTTTGGACTCGCACTCGTCAGCGAGACCGTCCCGCCCGGCTTGTCATCTCCCGGAGCCGTGTTGCTCCAGCGCGTTCGCCAGCCGTCGTCTTCAAATTTGTCCTCGAACAACAAATCCGACGGCTCGCGATGTTTCGCCAGCCAGTCGTTCAACTCGGTGCGAATCCGAGTCAGTTCGTTTTTGATTCGTTGCTCGTTCTGTTCCCACGTCTCCTTCTCACCCGGCAGGTAGGCGTAGGCGATGCGATCTTTTGGGTTCATCCAGTCCTGCGGGTTGAAGGCCGGAAAGAGGACCGCTTGCAGTCCGTAGTATTCCTGCTGAGTGATCGGCTCGAACTTGTGGTCGTGACACCGAGCACAGTGCGCGGTCAGTCCCAGCAACGACGAGGCTGTCACCTGCACCGCCGCTTCAAGTGCCGCTCGGCGGTCGACCTCGAACGCCTCCGGTTCTTGCACGCCAATGTCGGTCCCGTCCTGCCCATTCCGCAGGAAGTGCGTCGCAATCAGCAGTTCGATCGCCTCGGGAGTCGTCGCACTTCCCGGACGAAACGCTGCAAGTTCATCCCCCGCGAGTTGCTCGCGCAAGAACCGATCGAACGGCTTGTTGGCATTGAGCGACTGAATGACGTAATCGCGATAGCGATAGGCAAGCGGCCGATCGGTGTCGGCACTGAAGTAGCCGTTGGAGTCGGCATAGCCAGCGGCGTCGAGCCAATGCTTGCCCCATCGCTCACCGAATCCCGGCGATGAGAGGTAACGATCGACCATCCGCTCATAAGCTCTCGGCTTGGTATCAGCCAGAAACTTCTCGACCTCTGCTGGCGTCGGCGGCAGACCGGTCACATCGAGACTCACGCGCCGCACGAGCACTCGTTGTTCTGCGTCCGGTCCTACCGAAAGTCCTTTCCGCTCCAATCGCGCCTGCACGAACTGATCGACCGCGTTTCGCACACGAACCGAGTCACGCAGCGTTGGCTCAGTCGGTCGCACCAACGGCATGAATGCCCAATGCACAGGCCCGCTCGCCTCCAGTCCTGCAGCTCCTTCCTGAATCCACGCTCGCAACACGCTCTTATCGGTATCGCTCAATGCCGCCGTTGGCGGCATCTCTCCTGTCGCGACGCGCTGCCACAACAAACTCCGATCCAGCTTTCCTCCAACCACCACCGCCCCGCTCTCGCCCCCGCGCGAGAGACCGGACGGCGAACTCAGATCCAACCCGGCCTTCGGCTTGTTGGGGCCGTGACACTTCACGCACTGCGCTTTGAACAGCGCTTGCACCGCCGGCGAAATCTCCGCCGCCCGCAATCCATGAACCTCTACCAACACACAGAGCACCAACCGCGTCGCGGCCACCAGTCCAAAACTCTTTTCGTCGGATCGACGCGGCATCAGGAGACACTCCTCACGAGAACCCTGCCTATCATCGCAACCGGATTGATCGCCGATTGATCATCACCGAAGCGAACGAATGCGTTGCATCACCTTGTATCTGGTTGGCTCGGTCCCTGAAAACTTCACCGCCACAAAATCTGCTACACTTCGCGACGACATCGAGAGCCACCGCAACCGTTGAGTCGCTCACGATTGCGAGGCCGCAATATCCAGATCTCACTCGGTGAGGGCGTTCGGCATGCAGTTCGATCTGGTCGCACGGCCTGCTTTACTCACGATTCGACCGGTCCTAGGATCGCCGCGAACAGGCGAGTAACTCCGCCCACCTATTTGCGAACCCTTTTCGGAAGGAACAATCTCATGCGTCGAGTTTTTTCAGTTTGGATCATGGCCCTCGTGATCGGAACGGTCTTCTGCGCGGCGAGCAATTCAGGCTCGGCGGCGGACGAATATGACTACGACTTGGTCCATTCCTCGGTCAGCTTTAAGGCACGGCATCTTGACATCAGTTGGATTCACGGCCGGTTCAATGAGGTCGAGGGAAAGTTTTCGCTGGATCGAGAGAACCCCGCCAAGTCGACCTTCCAGCTCACCATCAAGACCGACAGCGTCGACACGGCCAACAAGGCTCGCGACGAACATCTCCGGCAACCTGACTACTTCGATACAAAACAGTTCCCAACCATCGAATTCAAAAGCACAAGCACCAAACCAATTGACGGCGGATACGAAGTGACCGGCGACTTCACGATGCACGGCAAGACCAAGAAGATCGTCTTGGTTCTGAAGGGAGGCAAAGAACATACCTTCAAGAACGTGAAGCGAGTCGCCTTCTCCACCGAACTTTCGCTCAAGCGCAGCGACTACGGTTTCGACAAGAACGCCATCGGACCGATTGGTGACGAGGCGTTGATCATCATTGATTGTGAAGGCATGCGAAAATAGCTGATGCCTGAGCCACTGCTTTATCTGCAAGCGATGGGGGCCGCCGCCATCGTCAGCGCGACGATCGTGCTGGCGATGGTCGTCGCGCTCGCCAAGTGCGTGGCGCTTCGCAGAAAGGCCCACGCTCTTGGCGAGCTTGGCGACACGACTTGGCTGAGTTTCTCCTGCGTCGTGGGGATAGGCGTTGGCCTTGTGGTCGGCTATGGCATGTTGTCGTTGCGATTGGTCTGGCCTCCAGAGAAAGGGCTCGACCGGTTCTTAACGATCTCCGTGCCGTTGGTCCTGGGCATCGAACTGATCGCGGGATTCCAGAAGGTGCCGCGTTGGGTCGCGTGGCTTTTTCGAATGAGCCTGGCCGCAACGATGCCAAGACTCTTGTTGCACGGTTCCGTTTACTTGAGCGGCACGACCGAAGGCTGGCCTCCGTGGCAAGCGGCTACGGCACTGGTGGTAAGTGGAGCATTGTTGGCTTGCGTCTGGAGTCTGCTTTCCTGGTTGTCCGAGCGTTCTCCAGGAAACTCGATTCCATTGGCTCTCTGTCTGCCGATCCTGTGCGCCGGGCTGACCGTGATGATGGCCGGCTACATCAAGGGCGGAGTCGCAGCGTTCCCCTTAGTGGCGACACTCGCAGCCACGACGATCGTGGCCAGACTGATCACGACACGATCCGTCGCACAGGCCAACTTTCGCGCGACGGCAATCATTGGAGTCGGAGTGGTGAGTATGTTTGGCTTGTTGTTCGTCGGTCATTTTTTTGGGCGACTCTCGACCAGCCATGCTCTGGCAATGCTGCTCTCGCCACTTTTGTGCTGGGTGACCGAACTGCCGCGACTGCGGCACCAGAAGTCGTGGCTGTTGGGATCGCTCCGGTTGGTGCTGGTCGCGATTCCGCTGCTGTTTGTGCTCGCTGCGGCGAAGCGTGATTTTGACCGGAAGATGGCCCCGCTTTTGGGAGAGTCTCCGACAGGTTTTCGATCAGCCGCAGTCGTAGATCCCTGCTGATCAACGGACAAACCCCCGTTGCCTCGACGAGACCTCCACACATCAACCACCCAGTAGCCCGATAAGCCCATCGCTCGATAAAACACTGCCGCGGATATGCGGCTCGTTCCTGTTGGGGTTCGGAAAACAGACTCAATCCGATTGAGAACCAGCATGTCGGCGGCATTCAAACATCAGCCCCAAGAGTCCCGTTCAACCAGAACTTGCCATCGGAGGCTTGGAAAGTGACACCGTCGATGACCGCAAGTTCCAGGCTTTCTCAGAAGACGATCAGCCGGCACGCGCTCGCGTCCGGTTTGTTCAACGAACCGTGGGCTAGCGCCGTGTGGCTGATGGGTTTTCCGACAGAGCATCAAGCTCACAGAGCCGTCGCGAGGTGCATTCGGCTCATCGCGGTTACGCTCATTTCTCTGGGCAGCGCACACGGTGTTCTGGCTGCTGACGGCGTGGTTGATTACGCGACGCACATCCAACCGTTGCTGGCCAAGAAGTGCGTTTCGTGTCATGGGCCAGAGAAGCAGAAGGCGGGGTTGCGATTGGATCGGAAGGGGGCGGTGCTCAAAGGGGGCGATGACTTGGGACCGGCGATTGTGCCAGGGAAGAGTCGCGAGAGTCCGCTGTTTCGGGTCGTGGCAGGATTGGAAGCAGGACTCGAAATGCCAGCCGAGGGAGAAAAGCTGACGGCGGCCGAGATGGAGTTGCTTAAGCGCTGGATCGACGGCGGCGCGAAGTGGTCGGATGACGGCAGTGAAACGGATGACGTTACAAAATCGCATTGGGCATTTCGGCCTCTGGTGCAACTGACCTCTCAAATTGCGAATTTCAAATCGCAGAATGCAAATCTGAAATCGGAAAGCTCGAACTTCCAATTTCAAAATCCAGTGGATGCCTTCATTGCCTCTCGACTGGAACGCGAAGGTCTCAAGCCATCTCCTGAGGCGGATCGCACAACGCTCATTCGGCGACTCAAGTTTGATTTGCTCGGATTGCCTCCGTCGCCGGAGGAGGTCACGGAGTTCGTAGCCGATTCTGAGCCGGATGCCTACGAGCGGCTTGTTGATCGTTACCTCGCGTCGCCGCACTTTGGCGAGCGGTGGGGGCGGCATTGGCTCGACGTGGTACGGTTCGCGGAGAGTCATGGATTCGAGATGAATCAGCCTCGGCCGAATGCCTGGCCTTACCGCGACTACGTCATTCGCAGTTTCAATCAGGACAAGCCCTACGACCAATTTGTCTTCGAGCAACTCGCCGGCGACACGGTGGGCGTGGATGAGGCGACCGGTTTCCTGGTTGGTGGATCGTGGGATCAAGTCAAAAGTCCGGACCTTGGACTGACGTTGCAGCAGCGAGCGGATGAACTGCATGACATGGTCAGCACGACCGGCAGCGTGTTTCTCGGCCTGACGGTCGGTTGTGCGCGGTGCCACAACCACAAGTTCGATCCGATTTCGCAGATCGATTACTACGGCATGAAGGCTTGCTTCGCCGGAGTGCAGCATGGAGATCGACCGCTCCGCACCGCCGGCTCCGACCAGCGACAACGTCGATCCGAGGCGATTCGCGAACAACTGGCGGTGATCGAGGCTGAGATTCTTCGGCTCGACCCACAGGTCAAACGGAATGGGCCGTTGTTTGTCGAACGCTTCGCGCCGACGAAAGCTCGCTTCCTGCGGATGACGATTCAGGCCACGAACTCGGCCGAGCCGTGCATCGACGAGTTGGAAGTCTTCACGAGCGGAGCGAAGCCGGAAAACGTCGCTCTTGCTTCGCGCGGCACGAAGGCCAAGGCCTCAGGCAGCTTACCGGGATTTGCGATTCACAAACTGGAACACGTCAACGACGGCCGTTATGGCAATAGTTTCAGTTGGATCTCCAACGAGCCGGGACGCGGTTGGATCGAATTGGAATTGCCGCAGGACTTCGAGATCGACCGCATCGTTTGGAGCCGCGACCGCGAACCGGCTCAGTACAAAGATCGCACCGCGACAAAATACCTCTTCGAGGTCTCCGCCGATCGCTCAGCATGGCAAGTCGTCGCCAGCTTTCCCGATTCTAAACTCACGGCATTGTCGCCGAAGGACAAAGCTCGGCTGGAACAACTCACTGCGCATCGCATGGTATTGCAGCAGACACTCACCGAATTGACTGCCGCGCCGATGGCCTACTCCGGCAAGTTGATGCCGCCCGAAGACACCTTCCGATTGCATCGAGGCGACCCGCTCCAAAAGCGAGAACCAGTGGCTCCGGCGGGCTTGGCTTCCTTCGGTACGACATGGCGATTGGAGGCCAACACGCCTGAGCTTCAGCGTCGCGTGCAACTCGCGAAGTGGATCACCGATCCGATGAACCCGTTGACCGCGCGAGTCATTGTCAATCGCCTCTGGCAATACCACTTCGGCACGGGCCTGGTCGAGACCCCCAGCGACTTCGGCCTCAACGGCGGCAAACCGACGCATCCGGAGTTACTCGATTGGCTGGCTTCGTTCGTAGTTCCGCCTTTAGGCGGCGATACGGGAGCAGACGACCGCCTGAAGGCGGAACTACGAACTCTCAAACAACTGCATCGCTTGATCGTCCTCTCCGCGACGTACCGCCAATCCAGCACTCCGCGCGAGGACGGATTGGCTGTCGATGCGAGTTCGCGGTTGTTGTGGCGGTTCCCGCCGAGACGGTTGGAGGCGGAAGTGCTCCGAGACGCGATTCTCGCCACGAGCGGACAACTCGATCGCCGCATGAAGGGAACGGGATTCGATCTCTTTGAAGCGAATGCGAATTACGTCCGCGTGTTCAACTCGAAGCAGCAGTTTGTTCCGGAGACAGACTTCCGTCGCATGGTTTACGCACACAAGCATCGGATGCAACTCGACGACACGTTCGGCACGTTTGATTGCCCGGACGGCGGACAAGTCGCTCCGAAGCGGAACACATCGAACACCCCCTTTCAGGCGCTGAATCTCCTCAACAGCCGCTTCCTGGTTCAGCAAGCCGAGCTGTTCGCAGCGCGGATTCGTGCGACTTCTGCAAACGAACCAACGTCGCAAGCCTCCGTGGCAATGCAGTTGGCTTTCGGTCACGCACCAAACTCGGACGAGTTTGAGATCGCCGTCACATTCCTCCGAGAACACGGATTGCCGGCACTCTGCCGCGCTTTGTTAAACGCCAATGAATTCTTGTTTGTTCGGTGATGATGGACACGTCAGGGTTTCTGGAGGCCATTTCAAATTCAGCACGACGCGCCAGCGAGTGGTTGCATTCTTCAAGGCTTTAACCACTCGCTGGCGCGTCGCGCTGGTTTTGACAGAACCTCTTCGGAGACCACCGGACTGGTTGTCGTGAAGGTGATGAGTTTCGTTTGGGCCTTTCAATTCCAACAACGTTCGACAATTCGGGAGCAACTCTTCCAATGCGCGTTTATCAAGAAACATTTGATGATGGTCCTGGCGGCTGGTTCGGGTACACCAACAATGCCTTGGGGCCGAAGCCGCTGGAGATTCGTGAGAGCTGCGCTATCTCGCGCAGCCCGTGGTGGATCGACTACAACCACGCACCGCCGGGTGCCGGCTATCTGCACTTGCTCTACCTGCTGCTGACGCGAGGTGCTCCGGGTGAGCACCAGCGAGAAGTTTCCGGGCCGAACCGATTCATCGCGGGGGGATTTGGAACGAACTTCACGAATGCGAAGATCACCCTCCGATTGAAAGGAGAGCTTCTGGATCGCGGGGCCAGTCTGCGCCTGCTTTGCCAAGGCGTTCACGGCGGGATCTGCACCGGCTGGCTGCTCACCGGCCAGCCGATTCGCGTCACGCCGGATTGGTCGGAGCAGTCACTGCATTGTGTGGTGGACGAGCGACAGTGGACCTGCCTCGGCAGCCGCCACGACCGAACGGACTACTACGGACACACGCCACTGGCGACCGTGCTTGGAGACGCAAACGCCGACATCTTGTTCGTGTTGCACCCGTTGGACATTGCCCCGATGGGCTCGCTGGATGCCGATCCGCATCGACTGCGGCCTGAGAAAGATTATCCGGTCTGGCGCAGTCGTCTGCCGGAAGGCTACGTCCTGCTCGACGAGATACGCATCGAGTTTCCCGAGCCAGATCATTCGAAAAGCTCTCGACCGGAGTCGATGCCCGCGACGAGCGCACCATCGTCCTGATTTGGCCGGTCAAGCGGTCATGGTTGAACTGACCACTGCGAGCGAGTTGCTTCGGCGCGACTGATCCAAGCTTTTGCTTGCTGAGCAGTCGCGATTTCCAAGGCGGTGGCAAGGCTTGCATTGGCGGCGGCGCGGTCTCCGCGAGCGACATGCACTTCGGCTTGCAGGCGATGTAATTCGGCGTCGCAGAAGCGTTCGCCGGATCGCTCTTGATGTTTGAAGCCGTTGTCGAGTTCCGTTTGAGCTTCGTCCAAGCGACCGAGTCGGCGGAGGCCATCGGCGACCAGGAAGTACATCTTCGAGAGGAACACGCCGCTCGCCACGTCACTTGCCGTCGATAAGGGAGGCGAAATCATCGACAGCGAGAACCGGAAGAATGGAAAGCAAGTGTGGGGCAAACAAGCCGATTGGTGCCAGTACAGCGGAGTGGTGGATCGGCAGCGGATCGGCATCGTCCTAATGCCCGCTACCAAAAACTTCCGGCGTTCATGGTTTCATGCTCGTGACTACGGCCTGCTGGTGGCGAACCCTTTCGGACAAAATGCTTTCACCCACGGCGAGAAGAGCAAGATCACGGTGAAACAGGGCGACCAATTCCGTTTGAGATTTGGCGTACTGGTCTACGGCATTCCAGCAGAAAAGCCGCTAGACATTGCTGGCCACTACCAAAGTCTTCTTGAGGAATGACTCTTTGGCAACGAGCTTGACGGTGTCTTGGTGAAACTGTTTCGAGCAATGAAACCAAATGGCGTGTGCTGACCGCTAAACCGAGTTTTGGTCGGCGATGAACCGGGAAAATGAATGACCTTCCATCAATTGACGTTCATCGTCTTTTCAGAACTCTTTGCTGTTTGCAGGCTCGACCACAACGCCCTCATCCCGTCGTGGGCCTCAGCAGGACAACTCTTCTCGATTACCCGCACCACCGATGAGCTTTCGATTGTTTGCCCGCAGAGCCTCATTCCCGATGCGATTCGATGCGAGCGAGGCTGGCGTTGCCTTCGAGTTGCCGGAACGATGGAGTTCTCGATGGTTGGAGTCGTCGCCTCGTTGAGTAAGCCATTGGCCGAAGCTGGTATCGGTATCTTCGTGATCTCGACCTTCGATACCGACTACTTGCTCGTGAAAGAAAATGATTTGGAGAAGGCTGTGGATGCTCTCCGTGCGGCGGGCCATGCCGTTGAGTTGTGAATCACCGAAACCGATGATTCTGGCCAACGCACTTTCGAGCAAGTCGTAACGAGCCAGCCACGGTCTGAGTTCGTCCCCGATTCCAGAGTCCTTCAGTCTCGGAACGACGTTAGACCACCGCCGCAATTCTCTCAAGAAAGACGCTCATGTACGACGTGATCGGCGACATCCACGGCCATGCCGATGAACTGGATTGTGAGGCATTGAAATGAGCGACGACACTAAGTTGTCTTCGGCAAACTTGTTTCCGCACTTCGCTCTTCGGGTGTCGCCTACGCCTCATTCAAAGAGGGGCACGGCGAACGCCGCCATGACGGACGGCTGTTCACAGACATAGACGAGCCGGGCATCACCGCATTGGTCGGCAGAATTGCTGGGCTGGAGCTTCTCCAGTTGTGGCACACAGAAGATCTGCGGATCAGCCGTGTGGACAAGTGGCTCAATGTGCTTGTACGGAGAACTGGCAGCCTCCCCATCGAATCCCTGCTGAACCTCGGTCCCAAGAGCGGCCAGTGGGTTCGTGAAGCTGGGATCAACACGATTGCCGAACTTGAACGCCTTGGCCCGGTAGTCGCCTTCCGACTTGTGAAGCAGCACCAACCCAAGGCCAGCCTCAACTTGCTTTGGGCGATGGCGGCGGGGTTGAGGGGCAAGGACTGGCGTAAGTTGAGCGAAGAGGAAAAGGGAGATTTGAAGAGGAGCGTTGAGGAAGAATGATTGCCGAGTGGGACACCAACTGCCTATTTCTTTCAGATCGACTTGAACTTGGCGATTCCCAGCTAGTAGCCGGTCTGCGTTCCGCATTGGACCGCACTGTCATTGAGGTCATTCCCGAAACCAGCGACATCTGGTGTCGGGACTACATGCCGGTTCAACTCAGCGAGAACTCGTTCTGCCAATTCACCTAGCCGACCACTCGCACTGCCAGGAGGCCATTGCGAAATTGCAGGCCGCTCTTCTTGAAGGGCGGCAAGTTGCAGGCACGTACTCCAGCCCACATGAAGCAAGTCCGGTCGAGCTTCGCCTGAATCCGATCCGGCTTTGCCTCATCAAGAATGCTTGGTATTTGATCGCCCAGGCGGCGGGCGGCGAGCCGAAGACATACCGTGTTGCTCGATTCGGCATGGTGGAAGTATTGGATGCTGCCGCAGTGGTTCCTGCTGATTTCGATGTACGGGCCTACTTCGGCAACGCCTGGGCCGTGTTCCGTGGCGCTCGGACCTTTGACATTCAGGTTCGCTTCCTTCCTGATGCCGCCCGGATTGTGACTGAGACGCAATGGCACGCCACCCAAAAGGCCACGCCCGCCCCCGATGGCAGCGTTGTCCTTTCCTTCCGAATCGACGGTTTGGAAGAAATTCCCAACTGGCTTCTCGGCTGGTCGGGACATGTCGAAGTCCTTGAGCCGCTTGAGCTTCGGCAGATGGTGGCGAGCAAGCTGCGAGCAGGACTGGAACTAAATCAGTAGGGCCACGAAACAGCACTGACCCATGTGAGTCAGAGCCACTTCGTATTCTTGGAATCGTGGTCCCCAGAGATAGGTTTGCCCGGCTAACGGGCTGCGAGTTGGCACAGTCTGGCGAAAGCCGATTTAAGGCTCGTGCTGACGCTAAGCACCGAAACCACCAATGCTCTCTGGGGCCACTTTGTTTCTTGAACGAGGAATCCATGAAGCGGGTCAAAGTCACGCTCAAGGGAACACTGACCTATTTCGCTGAAAGGACTTTTGAGGTCGAAGTGAGCGACGACGAGACGCTGACGACCGTTAGCCCGAACACGCTCAACGAATTGGCCGACTTCGATCAAGTTCCGTGGTCTTTCAGCGAATACGGCCACCTTGAGCCGACAGATTTCACGGTCGAAGATTGCCCAGATGCGAAGATGGGCGAGAATTATCTAACACTACAAGAGGAAAACCAATCAGCTACATGAAAGTCTGCATCCACCGAGGCACAAAAGAAATTGGCGGCACTTGCGTTGAGATCGAGTCGCAGGGCAAGCGGCTCGTCCTCGATGTTGGGCTGCCGCTCGACTGCCTCGATCCCGACACTTTCCCCCTGCATCCGATCAGTGGCTTTGCCGCTCCTGACGATTCGCTTCTGGGGGTGGTGATCTCGCACCCACACCAGGATCACTACGGACTTGCCTACCGTTTACCGAAAGAAACCAAGTTCCTCATCGGCAAAGCGGCGGAAGCGATCTTGTCGGCTGCCGGGTTGTTCTCGCCAGGAGGCGTGAAGCTCGACAATACGACTCATCTGGAAGACCGCAAGCCGATCACACTGGGGCCGTTCACGATCACGCCGTTCTTGGTGGACCACTCGGCCTATGACAGCTATGCCGTGCTGGTTGAGGCTGATGGGAAGCGGCTGTTCTACTCCGGGGACTTTCGAGCGCATGGCCGAAAGGCGAGTCTGATCGACAGGCTCATCAGCAGTCCTCCCCCCGGCGTTGATGTGCTGGTCATGGAGGGAACATGCGTGGGCCGAGAGGATAAGACCTTCCCCAGCGAGGATGATCTCGTTTCACCGATGGCAGAATTGTTCGGGCAAACGGCGGGGATGCCTCTCGTGTGGTGTTCCGGACAAAACATCGACCGGATCGTGACGGTGTTCAAAGCCTGCAAGCGGGCGAAACGGCAATTCATCATCGACATGTACACCGCCGAGATTCTGCGGGCCACCGGAAACGACCGTCTACCGCAAGCAGAATGGAACGGGATGAAAGTCTTCCTGCCCACGAGCCAAAAGCTGCGAATCATGCGGGACAAGGCTTTCGACGTGTCCGACAGCTACAAACCTTACCGCATTTACGAGACGCATTTGGCTGGTGAAGCGCCCAAGTCCGTGATGCTCTTCCGGCCCAGTATGGTTCGTGACCTGGAGCGTGCCGAATGCCTCGCCGGAGCGGCAGTGGTTTGCTCAGTTTGGTCCGGGTATCTTAATGATCCTCGGCAACAGCCGTTCGTCGATTGGACGAAGTGTCGGGGCATCCGCCTCGATCACTGCCACACGTCGGGTCACGCCTCAATTGCCGACCTGCGGCGTCTGCGGGATGCGTTTCCCTCGGCGGTGGCAGTGCCGGTGCATTTGACGGATCGGGAGCGGTTCTCGACTTTGTTCAGCAACGTGCAGTTGCGTGGGGATGGGGAGTGGTGGGAGGTCACATGAGCATCGAGCTACTCGGCTATTCTGAGCGAGGCGTCATCAACGCAATTTGCGAGGATATTCATCATTCCGCAAATCCACGACAAAAGCTGGTCGAGTTCCTGTCTTGGTTCACTTTCTCAGGCGACCATCAAAAGCTGGCCGTTGAAGACATCAAGAATGCGACAATTCTCGTTGAACAGGGTTTTTCCGATTTCGGTGATCTCGACTTGCTTGCCTTGATCGAATGCGATTCAGGACGAAAGCATTCCTTTCTAATCGAAGCAAAAGTGTCCAATGACACGAATAGCTGGCTGACCGTTGAAGACCGTTGGCAGGAGTTCAAGCAGCAACTAGCAGGTGCGATTGGAAGCACTTCAAATCTGTTCGTTCAACTGCATCGCAAGGTGCGGTTGGTGGCGAAGCTGCGTGAGGAAGGTAGATTCTCGACGGATTGCCTCATTCCAAGAGGAAGCACTGGCACAAATCGAGTTGTGAATAAGGCGTGTAGCAAGCTGAAATCCTACCTCTCGAACGACGGGAATGTGTGGTTCGGCGCTGTCCTCCCCGACGAACAACCAAAACTGGATTCATTTGCAGCTAATAGTCTGCGATCAACTTCTGTCGCTGACGCATTGCCGACATGGTGTGCGCAACAGTGGGGATTCTTGTCCTGGCATGTTGTCGCAAAGAATGTAAATCAGAATGAATGGCCTCGGACCAAGGCAACTTTGGATTGGAACGAAGGACAAATCTACCGTGAACAATCGCCAATCAGATACGCCATAGAGAAAAATGCCCTCGCCTTGCTCAACAGTCGCCCTGTCTTTGTCGTGGACTGTGGTTCTCAGAATTGCCAAGTGATTCGCCTGGATGAGCCTGACGGTGGTTACTTCTGGAAGCCGACAAAGGTGCGTGCGGCTGATTTGACTCCGGGTGATAGTCGCACTCCTTCCGGTGATCTGCCGCATTTACCTACATCAGGGGCAACCTACGTTTGGGATTCAAGAGGCGAATTTCCAGCCTTCCCAAGTGAAGGCCCTCCAGGCGGTCTGCCAGATGGTAACTCGGTTGTGGTCGTCAAGCGGCCATCCTGGGTAACGACTCGTGTCAGGTTGCCGGGAAACGCTTCCGACACGTTTCTCGTCTATACGCACCAGCTACGAAGGGGCTAATTGTCGTCGAATGAACCGCACGGAAGCGAACATGACCGCCTTCGCCCCCGGCCCATCCCCGAACACCGTCCGTACCGCTGATGGCAAAGTCCTGACAGTGCCAACCGGCTGGGTTCTTCTTCCGCCCGGTGACGCCGCCCTGACCCGCAGAGTGAAGGCCGCTGGCGATCATTGGGTGGTGCAGGAGAAGAAGGGCCGCAAGCTCTTCTCAAGAGGCGTGTGGGCACCGGCAGCGACCATCGAGCGGATTCAGGCCGAACTCGAAGCCGAGCGATCCACGGAGAGCTTTGCAAAACGCAAAGAAGCCGATGCCAAGCGACGGGAGAAGGCCCAAGAGGTCTACGTCGAAGACTTCACCGGGGCGGTCGTGACGTTTCTCGCCTTCCATCCCAACCATGCCGATCTTGCTCAGCGGCTTGCTCGTGTTGTGGCCGATCACGCCACCCCGGTTGGTAGCGGGACCGTGGCACGAACAAAACGAATCCCGGTCGAGCAACGAGCCGAAGCCGCCGTCATTGCGTGGATGCGTCACCAGACGACCGCCTACGACTCGATGCCGATCCCACGGGTGAAGGGCAAGCGGCGGGAAGTTCGGCGAATGCTGGCCCGGCGATCCCATGACTTGTTGGAGCGGTATCGTCGGGGAGAGTCGATTCCTGCAACTTGTCCCCTGATGAGGGTGTTGGCGGGAGTTCAAGCCCCGGCCAGGATCGAAGGCAACTGATGAAGATCGGTACTTTCAAGATTCCTACGTCCTCAACCCCTGGCAATGCTCGACCATTCGATTGACCCACGAAACTTTTTGCTTTTGCAACGAGGGCAACGGGTGAAGAAATTTGTTGGTTGTTCCTTCCTTCATCAGCCCCCTGGCCGTCTTGGCCTTGGTGAGTTTCGATGTGCAACGATCAATCAGTGGGTCCAGTTCCGCACTTACACCCCAGGCTCGGATCACGGGAATGGCGTTGTGCTTGGTGAGCTTCAACGCCAGTTCATGCCTTCTCCGGTCAGAGAAAATGGAATGTGCGTCGAACGAAAGATCGTCCTCCAATCCCTTGAACTGCTTGAAGAAGACGCCGCTCTTGGGACATCGCAGGTCAGATAGATTCAGAACCCTGACGTGCCGCCATTCGCAATGGTGCATCAACCTCATCACCTGATATTGCGTCGTATCGGGTTTCGTCGGAACCAACGAGATGGGCAATTCATGAATTGCGTCGGCATGGATGCGGTTGTCAACCTCGACCAACGGTCGGGATGAACCGGGATTCATCATGATGAAAACCGCATCTGGCTTTCGCTTGGAGAGGACCGACGACTCGTCCGGGGTATCAGCTTGCTCCACGATTTCGAGAACACTTCGGCATTGAGCGAACTGATTTCGAGTAACTTCAACCGAGTAAAAGTGGCCGAATACGTCGTACCTGTATTTCAAATCGTCCGCTGGGATGAATCGGACCATCAGTTACCTCACGAAGACTTGCCCAAGGTGATCTGTTCGCACTCCTCGACCAATGCCATTTGCGCAGCTTTGATCTTCCGACCCGCCGCAGCCACATCGAAAAAGTCTGCACGGTCGATTTCGGGGAACTCCATCTGTCGTCCTGACTTTGGGGGCCATTCCATCGTGAACTTGTTGCTTACGATTGCACCCGGATCGCAGTCGCCCTTGAACGCCCAGGCGTGAACGATCTTGCCGCCCTTTTGCTTGATCGGCGTCAAGGCGATAAACGGACCAGTTGGCATGACGCCGGTTTCCTCCTCGAACTCTCGTTTGGCGGCTTCAAGCAAATCCTCGTCCGATTCGATCTCACCCTTGGGAATCGTCCAAGCCCCGTCATCCTTGTTCTTGAACAATGGACCACCGGGATGTGCAAGAAGCACCTGCAACTTGCCATCCTGAATGCGATACATCAGCAATCCGGCACTGACACGGGGCATAGACGCCGACCTGATCCCTTCTACGTTGAGCCGACCGCCTTTTTGAACGCCTCAAGGAACGCATCTGGCGGCTGCGCACCACCCAGCGTGATCTCGTTGTTGATGACGAAGAACGGCACGCTGTCCACCCGAAACCGCCGTGCCTGTTCCCCAGCTTCCTTGATGGTATCCAGTACCTCATCGCTATTCAGAGTGGCCTCGGCCCGTTTCCGGTCCAGACCAGCTTCGGCAACCACGTCGATGAGCGTTTGCGGGTTGCTGATGTCCCGGCCCTCAGTGAAGTAGGCCCGGAACAAAGCCTCCACGACCGCATCTTGAACGCCCTCCTTGTCAGCCAGCCAGATGAGCCGGTGGGCATCGAGCGTGTTCGGGGTCCGCTCCATCCGGTCGAAGTCAAAGTGAATGCCTTCCTGCTTGCCAACGGCAACAATGTTGGCATCGAGTTCCATCGAGCGTTCCCAACTGCCGAATTTCCTGATCCGATATTCCCTGCGGCTGATGCCTTCTTTCGGCATTGTCGGATTAAGTTGGAATGGATGCCAGCGTACCCTCACCGGCCCGCCATAAGCGGCAATGGCCTTCTCCAGCCGTCGCTTGCCAATGAAACACCAGGGGCAGATCACGTCGGAGATCACGTCAACGGACAAGTTCATCGTGGCTCCGTTAATTTCTGTAGAAGTCGATCCAGTTTACCGTGATCGACTTCGGGGTCCCCTCGAAGAACGCCTTCGGCAACTGCATCTCGATGTAGCCGTCCTTCAGCGGAATTACCTTGGCCGGTTTGCCATCGCCGCCGATCATCCGAATCTCCATCCAATACGGACTTTTGGCGTCCAGCGATGAGTCCTCCTTGCCGTCCTTCCAAAGCCGAACTTTGCCGTCCTGACTCGACACCGACGCTTCGAGCCTTACTTTGTCGCTCGTGGCCCCGAAGTTTTCCAGCCCCTTCAAGTGCAGCCGCAGCACCACGGCATCGGGCCACGTCTCGCCCACCCGCTCGACGACGGCATTGCTGATCCCGAAGGGGCTATGGACCGAGAGTACCACCTTGTCCTTCTCGGCCTTCACTTCCACTCGGTCGTTGTCCCGCTTCGTCGTAATCTTGAACAGCGGCGAATCGTCGGCAGCGGCGGTCGTCACGGCAACGGCTAGGAAGAGCAACCCGGAGATCAAGAAGTGTGGCATGATTAAACCTCGATGATTTGCCTGAACGTCAAGTTGATCCGCTCACCGACGTTTTCCTTCGTCTTCGGAATCTCGTGCTTCCAGAATTGCTGCATCGTCCCGGCCATGATGATGAGCGTTCCGTTGCCGACTTGGAAATTCCTTGTCTCCTTCGTCTTGTTGTGCCGGATGCGGAACGTCCGGGTCGCCCCCAGCGACAACGATCCAATCACGTTGCCCATCTCTGGTTCGTCATCGGCGTGCATCCCCATGCTGTCCTGGCCGGAGCGGTAGCGATTCAACAGGCAGTAATTGTACTCGCCCTGGACCGCCTCGATTTTTCGCTTGATCTCCAGCAGGGTCGGGGTCCAGAGGAGCGCCACGTTCACCGTCCCTGTGTATCGGTAGGTCACGCCCTCGTCGCCGTAAGAGGCCGTCAGCCGAGGTTGCATGTGGCCGAAAACGCCAGGCTTCTGCTCCCAAGCACAGTTATCCCGCAACTCGGCGAAGTAGCGATCAGCCAGGTCGGGCGGCAGGAAGGCTTCGTCGTAGAGCAAGACGCCGCCGTCTGTAAGTTCGATGGTCTTCATGGCTCACCGCTTCAACGCCTCAGCCTTCACAAACAACTCTGCCGGTGCCGTCTCGAAGTACCGGAACAATGCCGGACACAACCAACCGTCGCTTGGCAGTTGATCGCTCCGATACCAATTCCCCCCCATCTCTTCTCGAACCCACTGCAACCGCCGCTGAAAGCCCGGAAAGGGAGCGGCAGAGAACAACAAGCGGAACCCTTGCCGAGCATCGGGAATGTCGGCGACCAGATCGTCGATCATTTCGGGGACGCCGCTAACGAACGGCTCTTGGAAGAGGTCCGTTGCCGGATCGTCAAAGACCCACCCGCCGTGCAGCCAGTACGGGGCGATCACCCGAATTTGATTTTTCATTGTGGCTGGCTCAATTTTTTGCCCCCGGCGATTTTTTGGGATCGGGTTCAACGGAAAGTTTTGGAGTCCCACAAAGAAAAAGGCCCGTCAAGGCGTGTGGACCAGTGGGGGTATGGAACCGGCCCCACACTTTTCCCGAAAAAGTTTTTCGATTCTTTTCTTTGCGGTTGTTCCTACCCAGCCAAAGTCGTCGCCCCCAATGATGCCAGAAGAGTTTCCCTCGACTGAATCCCAGAACGGGCAACTTGCTCTGGCGAACGACCGACTCGAAGTTGTCCTCAGTTACGGAAATCACGATTCAGTCTCCTTCTCAATGAGCCGCACGCTCTGGCCGGCGATGTCCAGAATCTCGACCGCCTCGGTGTACAGTTTGGGTTCAAGCATCACGATCAGGTCGAACTCGTTGCCCTCGAACGTCCCGACCAGTTCGACCATTGGATGAGGGTTGCAGTGGTTGCAGTGCGATGCAACCTCGATGCTCTTCACCGTCAGGCTTTCGTTTTTCAGCAATTCGCCCAAGATGAACCGGAAGCCGGTCCAGACTTTCAGGCCATCGTCTTTACCGCCCACGACCTCTTGGTAGACCGGATAAGCGAAGTGGATGTCGGTTCCGAACAAGTCTTTCGTTTGGAACCAGCCGATGGAGAGCGCAGGGCCGTGGTGATTCCAGCATCTTTCTTCAGTCGTTGTTCCCATTCCATTTCAGTATTCCTCTGGCAACAGGATGGTTGTCGCTTCCCGTTTTCCGTTGTCGTCCTCGGCCTCGGTGATGATCCAAATCTTCGTGCCATTCTTGAGGCTATAGGCACTCAACAAGCGGCTTCCGTCCTTCAGCGATTCGTCGTTCAATGCGGCGTCTTCTGCATCGACAATTCCCCAATCGCCACGAACATGACGGGCGAAGAAGGTCCACGGGCTTTCGCCTGTCGCCGCCATTTCCCGTTGTGCGTGCGGCGTGATAAGGGTTAAACCAAGTTGGAATTTGGGGTTGTTCACGGAAATCATCGAAGTACCTTTCTGGGTTGGGTTGCTGTTCGACCCTTTCAGGTACACCCCATCACTGCGGTCATTCACAATACCCGTAGTTCGCCGCTACTTTCATTTAAGGCCGTCACTTTCTTGAACCTTCGCATCGAAGTGAGGAACTTGACCATTGGTTCCTCAAATGGCCCCGTGGTCTTGACCGCCCGCACCACGCATTCGCCCGTCACGTCCCGCAGCACGGCGGTTTGAATCGAAAGCACTTCGCCCTGAAGGGCAATCAGGAACCCGTAGGTCGAATGCTCGTCGAGAAACACGTCATCGTCTTCGTAGTCCTCTGGTTCTTGCCACACGGTCCCATCGGCCAAGTCATAGGTGCCATCGAACCTGCGAGTGAATTGGGCGAAGAGCGTCAGCCCGTGCTTCAGCCATTCACGGGGCGTGTCGCCCACGGTATCGGCGTCATCGTCAAGACAGGCCGTGCCAAAATCAGCGAAGCCGTTCTGCACAATGGGAAAGGCAACTTCATGCTCTGGCATGGAAGGCACTTGACCCTGCCAGAACTTCACAACGGTGTTGATGAAGTGGGCAAGGTCGAAGTCCCGCACGGAAATCATTTTCTTTTTCATGGATTGCGGCACGCTTCGGGAGTTGAAGTTGAGCGGCCAATCAGTTCCGCCACTTACAATACCCGAAGTGCGTTTTTACTTTCACTTACGGTTCACTTTTATGCGGGCGATGCTCTTGATCGAGAAGATCGGGATTCTGGTTTCGGTGACACCGGCAATGTCTTCGACCACGACATAATCAGGGCCGACCTCAATGACCTTGTGGCCACCTTCCATGAGCGTGATCTCGTAGCGTCCGGCTGCTTCCTTCAGAACGATGCCTTGCCCTTCCTTCAACACGGACAAGAATCCTTTTCGCCCTTTGTCTTGCCCATTTGCCACTGGCGACAGGCAGACAAGGGCGAGGGTTGCACAAAGCAATACGGCGATGAGCGAACGAGTCATGGGATGGTCCTTTGGTTAAATGTCGCTAAGCAAATAGCTCGAACTGGATTCTGTGGGACGAGCATGGAGGTATCGCCCGGTCGTTGAAATCGACGAGTGGCCCAACGTCTGCTGCACAAGATGGATAGCCCGCATTATTCATGCATCGGTCAGTGGCCAGTTTTTTCGGGTGCGCTGTGGATGGAGGCTGGTGGGGAGTCCGGAATGTCGGTTCAACGGGACTCTTGGGGGCTGGTGATATAGCGGCTCATCCAGCGAGTGTGAACTTGGCGTGGTGGAGCGTGAGGAGTCGGAGTTTGAAGTGGTCGTAGCGGCGGTAGCCGTAGGCTCGGCGTTGGAGGAGGCCG
>SXGS01749453.1_pt1 | contig 44346 bp, 33 predicted proteins | sample 3174681 | NCBI WGS metagenome assembly SXGS01 (sample SAMN11356861, study PRJNA531348) | freshwater metagenome | isolation source: freshwater sample F1-80 | place: China: Fuxian Lake, Yuxi | collected 2017-12-25 | reverse complement strand
GAGAGTGAAGGCGGGACGAATGATCGCTGGCAATCCGATCTCCGCCAGGAACGCGCGCGCGTCCTCCAGATTCGTCACCGTGCGCGAAGGTGGCTGCTTGAGTCCGAGCGCTTCGACAATCCGCCGGAACTCCTCCCGATCCTCAGCCCGCTGAATGACGCGACGATTCGCGCCGATCATTTCAACCCCATGCTTCTCCAGCACGCCGGTATCCCAGAGCGCGCACGCGCAATTCAATGCGGTTTGTCCGCCGAGCGTCGGCAGGAGTGCATCGATGGGGAAGCCAAGTGCCCTTTCCTTCTCAATGATTTTCTCGACTGCCTCTGGCGTAATCGGCTCGATGTAGGTCCGATCGCTGAACGCCGGATCAGTCATGATCGTCGCAGGGTTTGAATTGACAAGGACCACGCGATAGCCGTCTTCGCGAAGTGCCTTACACGCCTGCGTCCCGGAATAATCAAACTCGCAACCTTGCCCGATCACGATGGGACCGGAACCGACAATCAAGATTGTGTGGATATCGTCGCGGCGCGGCATGCGGTCGTGGCTGTGTCCTGTTAGGCGTGCTCGATACAGCCTCGGCGGCTCTCACGGCGAGCGCGCTGAGGTCGGGGCAAAACGCGAGCAGTGTAGGAGCGCGACTCCGTCCGTGTGCCTGTGAACTCAATTATGATTGCGAAGAATGGGCGCGTGGCCAATCTTCCTTGTGCTCATCGGTTGGATTCTGGCGATGGGCGCATTTTGGCTCATTCTCAGGCCTCTACTCCGGTCGCGGTGGGCGGGGCCCATGGGAACAGCGATCTGCTGCTTCGTTGGAAAGTACTACCTCCGCTACTTCCAGCGCGCTCGGTACGAGGGCCTCGACCTGATCCCACGCACGACCGATCCTCGCGGAATGATCGTGATCTCGAATCATGTGAGTGGCGTGGATCCGGTGTTGCTGCAGATCCCGCTGCGCGCGCACATTCGGTGGATGATGTCGGCTGAAATGCTCGTCCCGGCCCTCCGCTGGTTCTGGCGACAGGAGCGAGTCATTCCCGTCTGTTACGACAGCCGTGACGCGACCGCTGTTCGCACGGCGATCGAACACCTTCGCGGCGGCGGCGTCCTCGGAGTCTTTCCCGAGGGCGCCATCGAACGCCCCATAAAGCAACTTCGCCCGTTTGTCGGCGGCCTTCGCGTTATCGCTTCACGAGCGAAGTGCCCGATTCTGCTCGCCTGCATCGACCTCTCTGCCCTCGATCCAACCAAGCCCGCGCCGAGTGCCTTCGGCTCCCTCTTTCGAGTGACCCGACCAGTAGTACGGTTCCTGGCCTACATGGACCCATCGCAAACCACTTACGGCAAGGATCTTGGAGACAAGATTCGCGTGACGATGCAGGCTGCACTTGAGTATCCGGACAATCCATTTCCGCTTGAGGAAGTCGATCGCGAACTTGTGGATCGGAATCTTGTGATGTTTCAGAATTACAACGCAAGACGACACGATGTGTTGTGAGCATGCACAGCCGTATTTGATTGAAAACTATACCAACATGCGCCTAACTGCTGCGATTTCGTCACACTATTGAGGACTGCAAATGATCGCACGAATCTCAGGAACATTGTTATCGGTCGATCACGGCACCGCCGAGCTCACCGTCGGGCAGTTTGTCTACGAAGTGTCCGTACCAGGCTACGACATCCCAGCACTTTCGATGCAGATCGGAGCAGATGTCGGCTTTTTCACGATTCATTACCTCGAGGGCCAAGGTCAAGGGTCGAGTTTCGCTCCACGGTTGATCGGCTTCCAATCGAAATCAGATCGGGAGTTCTTTGAGCTGTTTACCACCGTCAAGGGGATCGGAAATCGCAAAGCCCTGCGCGCCATGCAGACCACACCATCTCGAATTGCAGAAGCAATCGTCAATCAGGATCCCAAGTTCCTCGCGACGCTCCCAGAGATTGGCAAGCGAACCGCCGAGAGCATCGTGGTGGAACTCAAAGGCAAGGTCGATGACTTTCTCTCTTCCACTCGGCCAAGCAGCTGCGGCTTTCCGGATTCTGCGCCGCCCTCGGCGGCACACGCCCTTGCCGAAGATGCTGTCTTGGTGCTCCTCCAGCTCGGAGAGGCGCGCATCGTCGCTCGCGGCCTCGTCGAGCGCGTGCTCGCGGTTGAGCCTGAAATCGCAAGCGCGCAGATCCTCGTCACCAAGGCGCTCCGCCTGCGTGGGATGGCATGATGCAATCTAGGACTGCGGATTGAAGGGCGCTCACCCGAGTGTGCCGTATCTTTCCATCCATGCATCAGCCACCTCGGTACGCCATGATCATGGCTGGCGGAAGCGGCCAGCGACTGTGGCCGCTCTCGCGCACGACACACCCGAAACAACTCCTGCCGATGGCCGGCGGTCGCTCATTACTCGCGATGGCTTGGGATCGGCTCGACGGGTTGATTGCGCCACCCAAACGACTCGTGTGCAGCGCGGAGCGATTTCGCGAACCGATCTCGCACGCGCTTGAAGGGCTCGCGCAAGAGAACTTTCTCGGAGAGCCCCTCGGTCGAGACACCCTGAATGCCGTTGCGTTGAGCGCGGCGGTGCTCGAGCAACGAAACGCCCGCGCCACTTTCGCAGTGCTGACGAGTGACCACATCATTGAACCTGCGGATGATTTCCGACAGCGACTCGCGGAAGGCTTCAAGGTCGTCGAAGCAGATCCGTCCCGTTTCGTCACCTTCGCAATCACGCCCACGTACCCAGCGACCGCCTATGGATATGTCGAGCGCGGCCAAGCCCTCTCGGGATTTCAGGACGCCTTCGCCGCCACGCGGTTTGTGGAGAAGCCAGACCGCGCCCGCGCCGAGCAATACCTCGCAAGCGGTGCGTTCGGATGGAACAGTGGGATGTTTATCTTCTCTGCACACGCCTTTCTCCAGGCGGTGGAGCGGTTCTGTCCAGCGAACTTCGCAGGTATGAACGAGATCGCGCGAGCGTGGGACACGCCCAAGCAACGCGAGACACTCGAGCGCGTGTATCCAACGCTGCCGAAGATTTCCATTGATTACGCCATCATGGAACCTGCATCGAAACAAGATGGAACACACAGCTGCCGCGTCTGCGTGCTACCGATGAGTGTGCAATGGCTCGACATTGGGAGTTATCCAAGTTACGGACAAGTGCTCGAGCCAGACGCGCAGCGGAACCGATCGAACGCGCATTGGACGAACATCGCGTCCACGGGCTGCCTCGTCCTTTCTGACGACCCCACGCATGTGATCGCGACCGTCGGTTGCGAAGATCTCATTGTTGTCCATACCAAGGACGCAACACTCGTCTGCCCACTTTCCAAGAGCGAACGCGTGAAAGAAGCTGCCGAGCACGCTCCTTCAGCGGTGCGCTAACGCATGCGTTACTTGTGCATTGATCTTGGTGACCGCAGAACCGGATTCGCGTCCGGAGATGATGTTGTCGGCATCGTGCAACCCCTCAGCGTTGCGCAAGCGAGTACAACCGAAGCACAGTTAGCCGCAGCGCTCGCGATGATCGAGGAGTACGGACCGCAATGCGTCGTGATCGGACTGCCGTACAACATGGACGGAAGCGAGGGCCCTCGCGCACTTCTCGTGCGCGGATTCGCTGAAGCTCTCACGACTCGCCTCCCGAGGTTTCCGCGCATCGCCATTGCATTCCAAGACGAGCGCCTGAGCAGTTTCGATGCAGAGACGAGACTCAATCGCACAGGGCGCACACACGGCGAGAAGAAAAACATACGGGACGCACTAGCCGCGTGCGCGATTCTTGAGGACCACCTGCGCGCGCGTCAAGCAGGCTCGCCAGAAACTCGGTCGGAAGAAGCCGAGCCATGACCGTTGCGAATCCCTCAAAGGGAATGCAGCTCACACAGGAACAGCGCGCCATCATCGCCGCCCCTCCGAGCGCGCACCTCACGGTCCTCGCTGTGGCCGGGAGCGGGAAAACCACAACGATGGCACATCGCATCGCACATCTCGTGCGACATCACGCTCTGCCGCCCGCGCAAATCCGAGCCGTGATGTTCAACAAGGCTGCGCAACTTCACTTCGAACGAAAACTCGACGCACTCGGCGTGGATACCTACGCGGCCAAGGTGCAGACATGGCACGCGCTGAGTTACGCACTCATTCGCGCTGCGCAGCGAGAAGGCCTCGTCGAGGATGCGCCGCTTGTCACGGATACTTCGGCAATCCTTCGCGCCGTAGGCGACTGCGTGCGCGAAACGATGACTGCGCGAGACGAGAAGTTGGAGGAAGGCGATGGCCGCGACGCAGAGAATTGTCTTGAAGCGATTCGCGAATGGAAGTCCATGCTCGTACTGCCGAGCCATGCGGGACATGGCGAAGATGATTTTCTTGTCGAGGTCTACGCGCGATTCGAGAAGCGGCGCGCGAAAGAATGCTTTCGAACCTTTGATGACCTCACCGTCGACGCTGTGAGATTGCTCGAGACGGAACGCGGGCGCGCGACCTTTGCCAATCGGTTTGAACACCTCATCATCGATGAGTTCCAAGATGCTGATCTCGCGCAGTTCCGATTGCTCGAACTGCTCGCGGGAACGAGGGCACGCGTAACCGTTGTTGGTGATGACGATCAGACGATTCATGAGTGGCGCGGCGCGCGGAGCGAGTTCATTCGCGGGCGGTTCGCGCATCAGTTCAAGTCACACGCACACTTGACGCTGCCGCTGACACGCTCGTTTCGCTTCGGAGAGGAGATTGCGCGATGCGCTTGGAACGCAATCTCGGTTTCGACCGAACGGATTCCCAAAGATCTCGTCGCGCACATGCCAGAGAAGCCGTCGCGTGTTGTTTTACGCACAACGGTCACGGCGCCGTCAGACGCGAAGAGCGAGACACTTGAACCTGACCTTGCCGAAGCGGACGCGCTGATCGATGACATCGAATCACTACGACGCGACGGAGTGCCGCTCCGAGACATGGTCGTGCTTGGACGAAGTTGGACGCAGCTCCTAGGAATGCAGTGGCGCTTGCTCGCTGCGGGAATCCCCTTCTCCGTCGACCACGGCAATTCCTTCGTCGAAGACCCATCGCTCGGATTGTTGCGACAGTATCTCGTTCTCGTCGAGCGTTTTCGCCTGCCTCTTGATGACGCGACCGCACGCAGCTTGGGGACGCTCGTCAATCGACCGTTTCGCAAGGTCTCCAAGCAAGGCATCACGAAGGTCGTACACGATGTGCAGCGCGCGGGGGGAAGCATCGCCGATGTCTTGTTCGACGACGCCGCGCACAAGCTTGCGGGCATTTTCCCTGGGGCATCCGGCGCGCTGCGACACATGGGTGGGGTACTCCTAAAGGCCTCGCGCCTCGCGGGCGAGAAGGGCGGCGCTGCGATGGTCATTCGACTCTTGCGGCGCGAAGTCGATTTCAAAGAAGCACTCGCGGCGTACCGAAGCGAAGAATCCGTCGCGGCTTGCTTGCGCGCCTATGAAGTCTTCGAGGGATTCGCGCGGGAGAGCGCGTGCGCGCTCGCCGATCTTGAGCGCGTGATCGCTGCGGTGGACACGACGCAAGGAGTGACGAAAGAAGATTGCCTTCGCGTCACGACCGTCCATCGCGTGAAGGGGCTTGAGTGGAAACATGTTTTCATCCCAGAGTGCGATGAGGGGCAGATGCCAATCCTCGGCGACGCCCAGAGCCAATGCTTTGACACGAAGGATGCGTCAAAGACTGACGGACGATCTAACGCACTCGAGAGCGAGCGACGGTTGTTCTATGTCGCGCTCACACGCGCATCAGAATGCTGCTGGATCTCCTGCGGCGATGAGCAAGCGCGCAGTCGCTTCGTGGATGATGCTATGGGAAGTGCGTGAGCGGAGATTCACGGAGTCCTCGCGGCGCGGAAGCGTCCATGTTCTCAAGCGACTGGCCAAGCGTCGCGGCCGTGCGTGCGTAGTGGGAGATCCAGTGGAAAGCACCTGAACCCCAGCTCATCGCGATGGATTTCCGTCCAACGCTCCAGATCTTCCGTCCGAAGAACAATGCTACGCCATGGCCTACACGGGCCCCGAGGACGACAATAACCGATACGCGTGGATCTCCCATCGCTTCGCGGACCCAGCACTGCAACTCACGCCGTCCTCATGGGTCGATACCCCGCGAGTCGTGGCTCGATTTCAGACGCCACTCGTCACGCTGCGCAGACCGGTCGAAATCTGACGCACACATGTGGTTTCCCCTTTCGATCCATCGTCGATCATGCGGAGTTCATGTTCGCGCCTGATCGCGAAAGCGCGTCCGGCGACACGGCTGCGTGGGATCTCATGGATCGCGACTTGTTGGTGTACGACGGAGTCCTCCTCGCGAATGTTGGCCGAGGGCACCATGGCTTCGACAGTTTGGGGATGGCATTTCGCCCGCTCTGGATCGGCACCCTGCTCAACACGATTGTGTACGCAACCTGCTCTGGTACGCATGGCGTCGCGGTGCAAGGGCAATCCAACTGCTCCGCCATCGCCCCAACACTCAAGCCGACGCGCAAGCGGCTTGATCGATGAACCATTTCAATTCGCCTGCGAGAGGCGCGATGCCGAGGATGGGAACCTCGTGGAAGTCGTCGATTTTTTTCGCGATGCGCGCGAGCATCGCAGCCTTGCCCGCGCCAAGCACCAGCGGCGCGATGAAACGCGACGCGTTCAAGAGTCCGTAGGTCATCGTGAGCCGATCGGGAGGAACCACCGTGCTCCCGCGATTGAAAACGACGAGTCGATCCTGAGCATCTTGCGCCGCCGAGTGAGGAAACAAGCTCGCGGTGTGCCCCTCATCGCCCATGCCGAGGAGCACGAAGTCCAATCGGTCGTGCCCCCGTTCGCGCCAACCGAGCGTGTCGCGAAGTTCCTTCTCGTATCGCGTGTCTGCGTCCGGCAGATATGCGCGCATCGGATGGATCTGGTCCTTGGGAATGCCTGAAGCTTCGACGAGGATCTCTTCAATCTGTCTCCAATTCGATTTCTCATGATCAAACGGCACGCATCGCTCATCCACCATCCACAAGTGCGTGCGAGCCCACGGAAAACTGCGCGCTCGCGGATCGGTCATGAGTTGCTCGTAGAACGGCATCGGCGTGGAACCACCCGAGAGCGCGAGATGAAAATCGCCGAACTGTCTCACGCACTGTGCGGAATGCATAAGCAGATCCGCCATCAACGCGTCGTACGCATCGAACTTGTTCGCGCTGAGATGCACCTTCCCAGGCAACGCGGGCGCAGACAGCGTCGACTCGTCGAATGCATACGGCTCACTGCGCTCTGGTTGCGGGGCGGATCCGTCGGTCATGTGTCGTTCCAGCTGCGCCCCGCGCCAAGGAGCGCGCGCGCGCTCGCGGGACCCCAAGACCCGCACTCGTAATTTCCGTGGATGTCCGCACGGGCCCCCGTCGAGCGCGCGTCAAGGAAGGGCATCACCGCATTCCACGCCCGCTCAACTTCCGTCTTGTGTTTGAAAAGCGTCTGATCGCCGCGCATCGCATCAAGAATCAATGGGCCATAGGCTTCGACGGGATCCGACTTGAATTGACTCGCGTAATCGAGGCGCATGTCCGCTGCAGCGATCTGAATACCGGCGCCTGGGACCTTGGCGCAGAAGCGAAGCGAGAATCCCTCTCCTGGCGCGATCTCGATCACGATGCGATTCGCTTCGGGGGCGTTGGGCATGATCGTGCGAAACAGATTCGCCGCAGGCGGTTTGAACTGGATCACGACCTCGGTCTTCTTCTTCGCGAGTTTCTTCCCGGTGCGCAAGAAGAACGGCGTGCCTGCCCACCGCCAGTTGTCAAAATGCAGTTTCACGGCGGCATAGGTTTCGGTCGTCGAATCCTTCGCAACGCCGGCGAGTTCGTGATACGCGCCCTCCTTCGCATCAGCGGCAAACTGCCCAAATGCGCAATGCGACGCGACCTCATCAGCCTTCGGAACCTGCAAGGCGTCGACGAGTTTGATCTTTTCCGCGCGCACATTGTCGGCTGTGTAACTCGAAGGCGGCTCCATCGCGACGAATGCGAGAATCTGAAAGAGGTGCGACTGAATCATGTCGCGCAGCGCGCCGGTCTGATCGAAGAACGCCGTGCGCTGTCCGACGCTCACGGTCTCCGTCGCGGAGATTTGCACATGATCGATGTACTGGCAATTCCAAATCGGTTCGAATATCGCGTTGGCGAACCGGAAGACAAGCAAAGCCTGCACGACCTCCTTGCCGAGGTAGTGATCGATTCGATCAGTCGACTCCTCTTCAAAGGCGCGGCCGAGCGCGCGATTCAAACTCTCCGCACTGGCGAAGTCGTGGCCGAATGGCTTCTCCACGATGATTCGTTGCCACGATTTTGCGACTGGATTGACTGAACACCAGCGTTTGCCTTCCGTCACCAATCCCGCCGCGTCAATCTGCGCAATGATCGGTTCATACAGTGATGGCGCGACGGAGAGAAAGAACAAGAGGTTGTCGGGAAGTTTTCGCGCGGCCTGAATCCCATCGAGTCTCGCGCGCAGCGGTGGGTAGCACTCCGCCTTCGTTGCGTCGCCGGCGAAGTAATGCACGCGCGATGCAAACGCGTCCCACTTCGATTCGTCATAGCCATTCGCGTTCTCCGCCACCCACGCTTTCAGTTCCGCGCGCCACTCCTCGTCCGTCTTCGCACTCCGGCTCACGCCGAGGATTGCCGTGCTGCTGGGCAACGCGCCTCGGACGAATTGCTCGAACATCGCAGGGACAAGCTTGCGCGAAGTCAAATCGCCGGAGGCGCCGAAGATCACGAGCGTACATGGATCGGGCAGTTGCATTCCTTGAGAGTAACGCATTGCGCGCGATCGAAGATTCGCATGCCGTTACACGACACGAGGGTGGAATCTCCGAAGGACCTCGTTGAACTTCGAACGATCGACATGCGTGTAGACCTCGGTGGTCACAACGCTTGAGTGGCCTAGAAACTCCTGCACCGTACGGAGGTCGCAGCCGCCGCGAAGGAGATCTGTCGCGAAGGAGTGGCGAAGCACATGCGGATGCACTTTCGAGAGTCCGGCGATCGCCGCGTATCGCTTGACTAACTGCCAGACCGCCACCCGCTCAAGCGGTTTCCCGCGCACGCTCACAAAGAGCCGGTGGTCGGCTCGCGCTTCATCGCCTTGCACGAATTCCGCGCGCGACTCGGTGATCCACTGCCGCAACCACCGCAAAGCATGTTCGCCAACAGGCACGAGGCGATGCTTGGATCCCTTACCGACGACATGCAACGCTCCCGCAGTATCGCTGAACTGGTTGAGCCGCAGCGCGCCTACCTCGGAAGCGCGAAGCCCGCTCGCGTACATCGTTTCGAGAATCGCACGGTCACGAATCCAAAGTTCACCATGCTCGCCCGTCGGCGCCTCCACGAGTTTGCGCATTTCGAGCGGCGACAGGACATGCGGCAGTTTCTTCCACTTCGTCGGTCGTTCAAGGAGCCGCGCGGGATCGTTCGGCAACTTCTGTGTCGCATGCAAGTAGCGGAAAAACACTCGCACGGTGACCACATGCCGACCGATGCTGTTGGGCTCCAATCCACGCGTCTTCGAGAGAAAGCGCGCGTGCTCAAAGAGATGCTCAGGCTTGATAGAGTCGAGCGCCGTCACTCCGCGCGCGCTGAGATCATCAAAGAGATCAAGCAAATCTCGTTCGTACGCCTCGAGCGTAAGCGGCGCAAGACCTGCCTCAACTCGCAGGTGCGTCAGGAAGCTCCGGAGTCCAGTGGTGAAACTCGCTGGGTGATCCACCTTGCGCACCGACTTGGATGGGCCTCGCTTCGCCGGCGACTGCGACGACGACTGCGGCCGCAACTGCGACGACGCGGAGGTCGCTGCCGAAGCCAATCGAGGAGAACGGGTTCGCCCGCTGGGCGCTTGGGCTGCCTTCGATCGACTCCCAAGCCGCGCAGGCGCGGAAGTTTCCGCAACAATTCGAGAAGGCTTCATCGAGGTGACCGAGTTTCAGATGAGGATTGCAACGGGCATCTCCCCGTTCAAGATGCGGGCAAAGATCCGTGCAGTCTGCGAGAGGCATGGAGTTCAAGTTCATCGGTTGCGGGCGCGATTGCTCGTCAGATTCCACGCTCTCTGACGAAGCCGGTGAAGTGCGTATTCCCATGGGCGCAGATCCGCTGGCATCGAGATTGCAGGAGTCACTCGGGTTCACGACCCACCTGATCCGGAGTGATCAGGAAACGGCAAGGAGTGCCGAACATGACGCAGCGACTCGACAGCATTGCGCAACTCATCATTGGCCGCTCGGCAGTTCTTGCCGAGGGCGGCGATCTCGCCACGCGCCCATTGCCTTCCATTCTGACGCTAGGCCGAGAAATCGCGCGATTCGGGTCGCTCGCGGCAGCTCTCGACCGAAGTCGGCGACCGGGCCAGGCCGTCGAACCACCCGAGGCACGCTCTGTGCAGTTAGTGGTGCAGTCAGCCGCCTCAGACGAAACGAACGCACAATGAACTACGGGTTCCACCTCTCAACTGCTGGCGTCATTACGCAAATGCGTAAGCTCGATGTCATCGCGAACAACCTCGCGAATGTGGAGACGGTTGGGTTCAAACCGGATTTCCTCGTCGCCGTCGATCGAAAGCCAGAGCGCTTGGAAAACGCCGACGCCGTAGGGATTGAGCCAAATGAACTCTTAGAACGCCTTGGTGGCGGCAAACTCTTTCTGCCCACCCAAATCGATCTATCAGAAGGATCCATCGAACCAAGCGGTCGAGACCTCGACACCGCCATCCGGGGCGAAGGCTTCTTCGTCCTCGAAAGCCCCACCGGCAAGTCCTCCGACAAGTTTCTGACGCGCAACGGAAACTTCGAGGTCGATGCGAAAGGTCGCATCGTTCTTTCGACCAGCGGGCAACCGGTCCTCGATCGCGAGGGCGCCCACATTCATGTCGATCCGACCAAGAAGATAGTCATTGGCAAGGACGGTGCAGTGACGCAAGAGGGCGCGCCGGTCGCACAACTCGCCCTCGTCACGCCCACCCGCAAGGACGCGCTGGTCAAGGATGGCCGCAATGCATTCCGCGTCATCGGCGGAGAGGTGCAGCCTGTGACCGACAGGAACACAGAGATTCAACAAGGCGCGCTCGAACGGAGCGGCACTGATCCAGTGCGCACACTCGCTTCGCTGATCGCAACGACCCGCGCACTTGAGTTTGGGACGCAGATGCTCCGAACTCAGGACGAAATGACCGGACGACTCTTCCAGACCTACGGCAGATTGAGTTGATGCACACACACGGATTCGCGGCGACACAAACTGCGAAGCATCTCGGAGCAACACTATGAGCGCAATTTCCCTCAACGCTTCCGCCAGTGGCCTGTCTGCAATGCAGACGAGCTTGGATGTCATCGCCAACAACCTCGCCAATGTGAACACGACTGCTTTCAAGAGTTCGCGCGTGAACTTCGAAGACTACTTCTATCAGGAGCTCGCGCAGCCCGGCCTCCCGGAAGGCGAAGGCAACACGCGGCCAACCGGTCTGTATGTTGGACTCGGTGTCCAAGTCAGCGGCACGCAGTTGAACTTCATGCAAGGCGCACCTGAACCGACGGGGCAGCCACTTGATGTCGCGATTTCCGGTCCCGGATTTTTCCAAGTCACGGCAGAAAATGTCGGCAGCGGCATCGGCTACACACGCGATGGAGCTTTCACACTCAACGCGAATGGACAGATCGTTATGTCCAACTCGCAGGGCAATGTCCTTCAGCCGGAAATCACGGTTCCGCAGGAGGCAAACAACATCACGGTGCAACCCAATGGGCAAGTCACCGCCATGCTTCCTGGCGAGACGGAACCATCCGTCCTCGGGCAAATCACGCTCGCGAACTTCATCAATCCGGCTGGACTGGAAACCGCCGGCTCCAATCTGTACGCGCCCACCGCAGCAAGCGGCCAACCGTTTGAGAACGAACCAGGCGTAAACGGCGTCGGCACACTGCAAGGCGGCACCTTGGAAGCATCCAATGTGGATCCCGTCACGCAACTGGTTGGACTCATCAAGACACAGCGCGCCTTTGAGTTCAATTCGCAAGTGATCGAAAGCACCAGTGAAACCCTCCGCCGCATCGCTGAACTCCGCGCCTACTAACGCGAAGTAATCCGCTGGCAGCCGCAAGGACCCAACCCCGTGCAACGCCTCTCTACTCCAATCCTCTCCGCGCAGATCTTCCTGCTCGCTTGCGCCAACAGCTCGTCGCTTCTGGCCGACTCGGTCGTCTTGAAGAGTGCGATCCGGCTCGCGCCCGGCATCACGACCGTTCGACTCGCCGACATCGCGACGCTCGAAGGTCCACACGCACAAGCAATGGCTGAAGTGAAGATCGCGGATGCACCCGCTTCCCCAGTCGAGATTCGGCTCGAAACCGTGCGAGAAGCGCTTCTCGCGTCGCAGGCGAACTTTGCAAAGCTCGATCTTTCCGGTCGTGTGTGCATCGTGCGTCCGGGCGCAACGGCGGTTACCCAGGCAGCCGAAGCGCCGGTCGTCAAACCTTCAGGCCCAACGCGACACGAGCGAGCCCTTCCCACCCGATCCATCATCGATCCAACCTCGGTGTGCCAAGATCCCACACCCATTGGCGTCTGCGCGCAATTGTTCATCGCGCGGCTTGGCTCGCGCGAACTTCCCCTCCGACTCGAATGCTCGCCCGACGACCTCGCCAAGTTTGCTCCGCGAGATGGAAACTCAGTCGATGTGCTTCCGCGCAACGAACTAGAAGATGAAGTCGTCACCTTCGAACTCGTCTTCCGCAAAGGCGGCCAAGTGCTCGCACGCGAACACGCGCGCGTCGCACCAAAACTCCTCACCGAGGTTGGAGTCACAGTCTTTCCTATCGCACGCGGAACGCAGATCACGCAGGACGAGATCAAGTCTGAATCGCGCTGGCTCTCGCCGAAGATGAGCGCAGCCGCACTCTCGTGGAACGCCGCCGCTGGTCGAATCGCACGAGTCAGCCTCGCCGCCGGTGCCACGCTCACCGCGGCGCAAGTGAAGGACGAACTCGTCATCCACAAGCAGGACAAGGTGAGGGTGCGGCGCGAGGTTGGCTTGATCGCCATCGAACTCGATGCCGTCGCGCTCGAGGAGGGCGCGATCGGCGACACCATCTCACTCCGCACAGTGAGCAAGTCGATCCGAGGCGCAAAATCCACCAAGCCCTCGGAATTCGTCGCCGAAATCACCGGTCCTGGGACCGCCACGCTGCGAAGCGCGCCGAGTCCATCGAAGGAAACTGCCATTGTGATGCAAGGAGTTCATCCATGAAACGACCAACGCTGACCGTTGGCACTCCCTCACTCGTCGCAACGTTCACCGCGTCGGCGAGCATCTTCTTGACTCCTTCGCACACACTTGCGCAGGCTGCACCAACGCCTCCGCCAGTCTCTACACCCGCATCCCCTCGCGCCGCCACGCCCTTGCCGCCGCGCAGAGAACACAGCGGACGCGTGCTTCGACGAGACGAAGCACCTCCGCCGCAAGCAACTCGCAGCCTTGCCGCCGAGGCACTCGCCGCCGAGCCTGCCTTCGAAGCCGACGGCACGCGCTCCGACTACGGCTGCCTCTTCGCGGTCAGCGATCCTGAACCAAAGCTCTTCGCGATCCATGATCTTGTGACGATCGTCATCAGTGAATCGAGTCGCGGCAACAGCAAGCAATCCTCGAAGTCGAACAAGTCCTACGAGCTCGACGCTGGCGTGGAGGATTGGTTGACAAGTGACATCATCGCCCCTGGAGATCTCCCCGCGTTTTCGCTCCAAGCCGAAAAGGATTTCGAGGGCAAGGGCGACTATCAACGGCGTGATGACTTCACCGCGCGCGTGACCGCTGAAATCGTGGAGATCAAGCCGAACGGCCTCCTCGTCCTCGAAGCGCACCGCACCATCGTGCAGGACGATGAAGAGCAGACAATCATGCTCACCGGGGTCTGTCGACCCGAAGATGTGGACACGAACAATCAGGTGCCATCACACCGCGTCGCGGATGCGACCATCAAGAAGATGAATACAGGGATGCTGCGCGAGACCGGCGAACGCGGCATCATCGCGAAAGTCCTCGACGCAATGTTCGCGTTCTAACCATCCTCTTCCCTTGCGATCAAAGCTCAATCGCTAGAGCGTGCGCGGCCAACGGATGAGGTGCATGTGGTCTTTCGCGAGCGCGAGCGTCGCCTCCGCAGTCCGATTCGCTCGCGCGGTGCCCTCTCGGAGAATGTCAAGCACAAGATCATCCCGACCCTCGAAGGCTGCGCGTCGCTCCCGCATAGGCGCAAGCAAGGCATTGATCGCCTCCGCAACTTCAAGCTTGATATGCCCGTCTCCAATGTTGTCGCCGCGCGAATACTTATCTTCAAGTTCCGCGACTCGCGATTGGTCTTGAATGAAGGCGCGGACATATTGAAAGAGCGCGTTTTTGATATCCCCGCACTCTGTGGCACTCGTCCGTCCCGTGAAGATTCGTTTGACCTTTTTCTCGACCTCCTTCGGCGGGTCCGCGATGAAAATCGCGTTTCCGAGAGACTTCGACATCTTGTTCGTGCCATCCACGCCGAGCAGTCGCCCGACTTCGCCGACATCGGCGTTGGGTACTGGGAAAATGCCGCCCTTGGCGACATGGTCCTTGTCTTCCGTGTGCTCGTCCACGCCGCAGAAGACATGATTGAAGCGCCGTGCAACCTCGCGCGTCATTTCTAAGTGCGGCACCTGATCTTCGCCCACCGGAACGCCCGTCGGCCGGAAGGCGAGGATGTCCGCAGTCTGTCCAACGGCGTAAAGTGGGAAACCGAAAGAGTAGGTGTCGCCAAGGCCCTTGAGCTCGATCTCTGTCTTGAGCGTTGGATTCCGCATGACACGATTGAAGGGCAAGAGCATGGCGAAGAGGAAGGTGAGTTCGGCGATCGCAGGGATTTCACTCTGCACAAAGATCGTCGCTCGCGATGGATCAATTCCCATCGCGAGATAGTCCCGCACAATCTCGATCGTGTCGCGACGAACTTCTTCGCTCTTCTGCCACCGCGTCGTAAACGCATGGACATTCGCGATGATGAAGTAGCAGTCATGCGAATCCTGCAGTGAGACCCGCCGCTTCACACTGCCCACCCAGTGACCGAGGTGCAACTGCCCAGTCGGGGTGTCTCCGGTGAGAATGCGTGGTCGAGATTCGCGGGCGAGCTCTGCAGTCATGGCGCAAGATTAGGCGAAAAGGACGCCGCGCGAAGCATGCACTAGCCTCATGGGAAACCAACCGACGCGAGATTGAAGGCATTGAATGCAGCGTGCAGTCCGATGGGCGCCGCAAGCGAGCCGGTGCGCGCTCGGAGCCAACCGAGCGTCAATGAGAGGATGCTGAGGAGCAAGATCGACTGCATCATCGCGCCTGGGGTGATGGAAGGAAGATGCACGGCTGTAAACAGGGTGGTCGTTATGACATTCGCTGCGATGCATGAGAATCGAAACTGGCGCAGGGAAGGGAAGAGCATCCCCCGCCATCCGATTTCTTCGGCGATCGGCACGAGAAGTCCCGCGCTCAGTAGGACCAGGAGTGACTGGATCCCGAAGCCGGTCTCCTGGAGGCGCACGAGCGTCGCGTGCGCAACTTCGGGCGTGGGCGGGAGTCCGAGTTGGGACCGAATCGTCTCGACGAACGCGGCCGCACTCATGAGTACGGGTAGCACGACGAGCAGTGACCCGACACCGCAGAGAAACAAGCCGCAGTCGCGCCGGAGCGAATGTTGGCGCGCCCGAGCAAATGCTCGCGAGCGCAGCGCGAATGCACCGAATGAAATCTGCGCCACTGCCGCGAACGCGATAGGGACTCCCATCGCGGCTTCGCCTAGCGGCTCCGGTCCAAGGGCGAGCACGCTCACGGCGAACGCGCACGCGCCAACAAAGATGAACACGAGAAAGAGCAGAACGCCCAATTCCGCCGCAACGGGGCGGTGGCCGAGGTCCTCTCCGACCGATATAAACCGATAAAGCCGCTTTCGAACGCCGCGTTCAACAGTGACTTGTGCAGGCTGAAGTCCATCCATGAGTGCAGTGCTCGACACCATCATCGCCCGAAAGCGAATCGAAGTGAAAGCGGCCAAGACCGCCGTCACTCTACGCGAACTCAAAGCACGGATTCGAGAACTGGGGCGGCCTCGGAACTTTTTTGCCGCACTCGTCGACCGGCGACATCCCGAACAGACCCATGTGATCGCGGAAGTGAAGCGAAAGAGCCCAAGCGCAGGCGTGATTCGCGAGGACTTTGATCCGGTTCGCGTCGCTCGGCAGTACGCAGCAAACGGAGCCAGTGCAATCTCCTGCCTCACCGACGAAGCAGATTTTGGAGGTCGCCTTGAGTTCATTCATCAGATTCGCGACGCCGTGAAGCTTCCGGTTCTGCGCAAGGACTTCATCATCGATCGTTACCAGTTGTGGGAAGCGCGCGCTGCAGGCGCGGACGCGGTGCTCCTCATTGCGGAAGCACTTCCGGAACGGGACATCATCGACTTTCAGATCCTTGCGACCGAACTGGGCATGACCGTCCTGCTCGAAGTCCACGATGTCGAGAATCTCCTGCGTGCCATCAACATCGTCGGCTTCCCCCACCCGAGTTATTCCTTGCTCGGCATCAACAATCGCGATCTCCGCACCATGGAGACGAAGCTCGAACACTCGATGCGGCTCGCAGAATTGGTCGAGGACACGAGTGTGCTCGTGAGTGAGTCAGGGATTCGAACACCCGTCGATCTCGGCCGGCTCCGTGCGCACGGCATTCACATCGTCCTTGTCGGCGAGCATCTCATGCGACAGCCCGACCCTGGCGTGGCACTCGCGGAACTGCTCGGTCGATCGCCTGTTTCGGTCGATTGATCCAGCGAGGATCATGAGTCGGCCAACCTCTATTCACTCACGAGGTAGAAGCGGCCGATCACCGCTTCAAACAAGCTCTCGTCGACCCTGGCAAAGCTGAACGCTCCTTCCATGGTCCCCCATGCGGTTTCAAGCGGGGCGAAGCTCGAGTACTCGAAACTTTCCCCCACTCGCAATAGTGGTTGTTGACCGACCACGCCTTCTCCGCTCACCAAATTCACATCACCATCCGCGTCGACAATGCTCCATCGCCGCGAGAGAAGGCGGACAACTCCGTCGGTCTCGTTCGTAATGGTCACGCGATAACCAAACACCCATCGCCCCAACGCAGGCTTTGACTTGGAAGCAAGAAACGCGGGCTCGACGCGAATGCGAATCCCTTCCGTCACTCGCTCAGAGCCGTGCTTCGAAAATGATGCTAGCGGGGTTGGGGTCAACGCGGTCATGTGGCGGAAAGCGTATCCAACATTCCGCCCCGAGACGAATCGCGGCTACGCTTGACTGCCATGAATCTGCTCACTGCGCAACCTTCCGTCGCCATTGTCGGTGCTACTGGCGCCGTGGGACGCGAAATGCTCTCCATTCTTGAGTCCCGCCACTTTCCTGTTTCGACGCTGCGCCTCTTTGCCAGCCCTCGAAGTGCCGGAGTGGAAATCCCGTTTCGCGGGGAGATGCATGTCGTGGAACCGCTCCGCGAAGCTTGCGCGGACGGCGTCGACATCGCGCTCTTCTCCGCAGGGAAGTCGATCAGTCGAACCTGGGCCGCGCCATTCGTCTCGTCCGGTGCCTTCGTCATCGATAACTCGAGTTGCTTCCGCATGGATTCCGGCGTCCCGCTCGTGATCCCACAGGTGAATCCAAACGCACTCAGCGCGATGCGCGATCGCGGCATCATCGCAGTTCCAAACTGCTCCACCATCATCGCCCTTGTCGCCGTCACGCCACTCCACCGCGCGATCGGCGTGGAACGAATGATCGTCAGCACTTATCAAGCAGCAAGCGGCGCGGGCGCGGCGGCCATGCAAGAGCTTGAGCAACAAGCGCACGCTTTCGCAGCGGGCAAAGAGTTTTCAACACCGATTTTCGGTCGACCCTATCTCTTCAATCTGTTCAGCCATAACAGTGCGGTGGGCGAGGATGGATTCAACGAAGAGGAACGCAAGCTCCTTCTCGAGACGCGCAAGATTTGGGACGCCCCCGCCATGCGCGTGGCGGCGACATGCGTTCGTGTCCCAGTCCTTCGTGCGCACGCGGAGTCCATCCACCTCGAGTTCTCGCGCGCAACGAGTGAAGCCGAAGTACGCGAGCTGCTTCGGCACGCAGAGGGCGTTCGAATCGTCGATGACCGAGCGGCGAATCGCTTCCCTGAGCCTCTCGACGCAACCGGCGGGGACCATGTCCTCGTGGGACGCATCCGCATGGATCCGAGCGTTCCGGATAATCGCGGGGTGATGCTCTTTGTCGCCGGCGATCAATTGCGCAAGGGCGCGGCCCTCGATGCGGTTGAGATTGCGGAGTGCCTGATGGCGCGCTTTGGCGCATCGCACGCGAAGGGTTCGTCATTGGCGGGTGCTCAATAAGCACCTTGAAGCCTGCCGCGAATTGGCTACGATGCTCACAGAGTAAAGCACAGGACCAATACGCAACGCATCGCGTTTGGGGATTGGTGTAACGGTAGCACAACTGACTCTGACTCAGTTTGTCCTAGTTCGAATCTAGGATCCCCAATTCACCAACGAAACAGGCGCCAAATGGCGCCTGTTTCGTTGCTGCTCGGTTGCGCGAGGCCGCGCCGCTCGTCACAACCTTGGAAACTGCACTGCGCGAATTCCGCGCAGCCACACGCGAGGTCCACCGGCGGAAGGTTGAAACCACGCCACGAGATCGACGGACTCTTGCTCAAGCGCATCGGAGTTTCCGCCCTCGAGCAATGACAGATTGAACTCGTAGCATGGGCCAACGAGCGCGCGGGTCCTCGCAGCTTGCACGGAGTCCGCCGACAACTCCCACTCGCGAATCGGAGCACTCCCAGGATGCGACGGCGTTCCGGCCCTTCCCGGCGGATAGATCGCGAAATGAAACGCGCCCTCGCACCAGTGTGGAGCAGGGTGTGGCCTGGCGAAGAGGAATACGGTCACCTGCAAGGTGTCAGGGCGATCGTTGCCATCGGTATCCACTGGCTTGGGCGCAAAGGTGATCGCAATCGCGTTTGGCAACGACGACACGGGCGGGGGCGCAACCTCGACTGGCTTCGCCGCCATCGGCGCTCCATCCGAAGTTGTGTGTGTGACCTGACAACCGACGAGCAGCAGGAAACTCGCAAGGCTCGACGCGCGCGCAAACTTGATGGAATGGGTCGTCATGGTGAATGCGAGTTTGCCGGAGCGGGAGTGGCGGTTGGGCTGCCTGCGCGACTCGGAGGCGTGTCTGTCGACGCGGGCTCACTCGCCGCGCCAACCGGCGCCACGATCGAGCCGTCATTCGAAGTTCGCGTCGACATGCCGCGCAATTCTCCCTGTCGAATCTGTTCAACAAGCGCAGGAGGAAGCGTCAGCTTGTCGATCGCGTCGGCCGACAACGATGCCGCTGTATCCGGGGTCTCCGAGGAGGCGGTCGAGGGCGAGCGAACGACATGCGGTGTCAACACGATCAGCAACTCAGTCTTCGACGAGACTTCCTGGAACTGTCGGAAGAGCGCGCCCACGAGTGGAATATCACCGAGGAATGGAATCTTCGTATCGATACGCTCAAAGCGATCGCTGATGAGGCCGCCGATCACGACCGTTTGCCCGTCTTTGACGGTGACCGTGGTGGTCGCACGGCGTCGTGTCACGACGGGGCTCTCAAAGTTCTCCGAGATCTGCGTGGTCTGCAATGAGAGCCGCGAAATCTCCGGTTCAATCTCCATGCGCACGAACCCATCAGGATTGATCGACGGCCGAACCTTCAGCAGGATTCCAATCTCTTCCGGCGTCACGCTCGACTGTTGTCCGGCGGAAGAGAAACTCACTGAGTCAGGGAGGCGCACCGTCTCGCCCACTTGAATGAACCCATCGGAGTTGTTTTCCACCATCACGGATGGATTGGACAACACCTGCACACGGCTTTGCGAGGCGAGCGCGTTGATGAGGAGTTCGAAATCCTCCGTACCGATGGCCACATTCGGCGTGCCCTTGTTCGAGAAGAGGGAACCGAAGAACGGCGCGCCCGTGCTCCCTCCGACACCTGGCACATTGCCCATCCCTGCGGCAATACCGACATCGCCGATCCTGGCCCCCCCAAACTCCGGCCCGAGCGCTTCGCTTGAATCAAGTGAGACTTCGGCGAGGAGCACCTGAATCAAGACCTGCGGTGGATCGACATCGAGTTCCCTGATGATCTCCCGTACTCGCTCGAGATACTTTGGGCTTGCATTCACGAGGACGGTGTTGGACTTCTGGTCGCCCACCACGGTCACTTCACGCTCGAGCAGTTTCGATGCACTCGGCAACTGGTCGGCAGAGAGGGTAGCAAGCACGCGCTTCTGATCTTCCGAGACAAACTGGCTCACCACCCGCGCGACTTCCACCGCCGCCGCATTCTTCAATGCATAGATAAAGGTGTCGCGAGTGTTTGCTTCCTCCTTATCAAGCTCCATGACAACCTTGTCGACCAACTCGAGGAAGTTCGTCGTTCCAGCGACAATCAGACTGTTCGTTCGGTCATCCACCGTCACCGAGAGCGATTGGCGGGCGTCTGGAACAAGCGAGAGGTCACTGCCAATGAATGTCCCCGGCATGGCGTTCGCGGGCGACACGGCGGTGGTCGTTGCGTTGGGATCCACGCCATCCACTGCATCCACCGGCTCACGCGGCTTGAGCACATAAAGATTGCCCTGCTGCTTAAGGTTGAACAACTCCTGCAACACCCGCGCCATCGAGTCGGCGTCGGCATTCGCAAGTTTGAAAATGCGGATGTTCTGCGAACCTGACATCGAACTATCGAGGTCGCGAATCATCCGCTCAATGAGCTCCATCGAATCGCGCGGCGCACGCACGATGATGGTGTTCGTGCGAATGTCAGGCGTGAGCGAAATGGAGTTCCGCACGGCTGCTGAAACTTCAACCTCCACCCCCTCAGCGCCATCCTCCGTGCCATCGAGTTGCTTGAGGTACTTCAAGATCGTCGCTTGCTGTCCACCTCGCCCCGTCAACCCGCCGCCTGAAAGGACGCTCTGCACCAGTCCAACCATCTCGATCACATTCGCACTCTGCAGGGTGATGTACTTGATCTCCACCACCTGCGATGGCTTTGCGCCATCGAGTTGCGCGACCAGTCGACGCAGCGCCTGGACATCCGCCTCCGAGCCACTCGCAATGACGGCATTCAATCGCGTCTCGGCACTCACTTGCACGGACCGATCGCCTCGCCGCCGGTTTTCTTCGGTGACATACATCTCTTCAAGCAGTCGCACCATCTCCGGCGCGGAAGTCTTCGCGAGCGTGATCACTTCGAATGGACGACCGCCGAGCGAATCTGCCGCCGCCTTCGCGAGCAAGTCAACGAGACCTCGCACAACTTCGAGATTTTCAATACTCGCGGCGACGATGAGACTGTTCGACGCGACATCAGCCCCGATCGACACTTCATCACTCGCCGTCTGACTCTCACCGAGTGAACGAGTGCGATCGCGCATAAGTTGTTGAATGCGCGGCGCGATCTGTTCTGCTCTGGCGGAGGCGAGTGCGAGCACATGCACGCCAACTGCGGGATTCGCGGGGAGCGCTTCAAGGCGATTGACGAGTTCAGTGATGGCTTGCGTGTCCTCGGGACCTCCCGCGACGAGCAAGCTTGAAGAGCGCGTGTCGGGAACGATCAGAGGCTTCGCGCGGCGTTGCGCCTCCGGTGAAAGATCCGCGTAGCGTCGTGCCATCACCGCGTTGACAGCCGACGCGATGCGATCAACATTCGCTTTCTTCACCGGCACGACCTGCACAAGTGCCTCGCCAAGCTCCGCAGGCGTGTCGAGTTCACGCACGAGGTGCGTGACCGTCTCATAGACATCGTTGCCTGCGGCGACGAGGAGTTGATTCGTGCGGTCATCCGCGATGACCGTCGCGCGTTGGAGGTCCGCTGTCTCAGGCTCGGCCCGTCGAAGTCGATCTACACGCGCGTCGAGCAACTTCTGCACCATGGGTGCGAGGCGCGCCGCGGATGCATTCGTCAACCTGATCGGGCGAACCTCGCGAATCTCGGGTGAGATAGCCTGATCGAGCGTCTTGAGGAGTTCCTCGAGCACGATGAACGAGCGCGGGCTGGTGGAAATCACAATAGAGTTGGTGCGCTCGTCTGCAATGGCACGGACGCGGTCCTCAGGGCGCACAACCTTCGACGCAATCTGCTGATCAAAGAGTTGTACGAGGAGTGGCGCAATGCGGGACGCACTCGCATGTGCAACCGGATAAACGCGGACGAGCGATCCAGGCGCGGCAGCCTCCACATCGAGTTGCTTGATCAACTCGACGACGAGATCCATGTTCTGCACTGTCCCGACAAGGATGAGCGCGCGGAGTGCTGGCTCTGCACGAATGACCAACTGCGAAAATGGCACAAAGATTTCACTCTCGATCGCAGCCACCGGCGTCCCGTCGGGCGCGGTGCGGGCCGCGCGAATTCGACCGACTTGCTTCTGGAGTGGAGCGGCCTCGGGGAGTTTCGTTGATCCATCCACGAGCACGGCCTTCAAGGTGTCCGCGAGGTCTGTTGGATCCGCAAACGCCAGTTTCACGATGCGAGGTTCCACCCAACCGATGGCGACATTGGAATCCAATCGATCGCGAAGGACTTCGACGAATGCGACTGCCTCCTCCTTCCCCGCGACAATCACCGTGTTCGTTCGATCATCGGTCGACATCGCGACTCCCTCAAGGAGCGCCTTACCAGTCTCGCTCTCGGGTACGGCCGTCACGGAAGAACCAGTCACTTGCCCGAGCACTTTGCCCTGCGCGAAAAGTTCACGCACGATGCGCGCGAACTGCGTGGACTGCATGTTTTCAAGCGGGAAGATGCGCACGACTGCCGCATCCGTGACCGGCAGGCGATCAAAGAGCGCCGCGACTTCTTCGAGCGCGCGCACATTGTCCGGCGTCGACGAGAGCAGCAGGGAGTTGCTCGTCGCATCCGCCATGATACGAATGGGCTTCTGGAGATCGAGCGCGATATCGCCCCCTCCCGTGCTCTCCCGCTGAATACGCAATCGTCGGATCTGCTCTTGGAGCGCCGTCGCGAGCGCGGATGGCTTCGCACCCGCTACCGGAGGTGCCACGAGTTGTTGAAGCGTTACCGCGACACTCGTCGCCGAAGCATTCCGAAGTCGGACGACGCGCGCGGTTCCCTCAGCCTCCGGACCTTCGCTATCGATGCCCCTCACCAAACTCAGGACGACATCATGATCAGCCGGATTCGCAACAATCACCAACGCCGCGCGGCCGGGTACAGCAGCGACCCTGATCGGCTCACTCACCACACGCGAGGAGGAGTCAAGCGGCTGCGCCTTGTCGAGTCCGATCGACTCGACAATCTTCTTCGCGTCCTCGGGCGCGAGATTTTTCAATTCAATGATGAAGATGCCCTTGTCCTTCGCAGGGGCCATCGCATCGAGTTGCAACGCAAGCGTCTTGATCTCTTCGAAGAGTGGACCTGTCGATGCAATGACCAACCCATTCGAGACCGAGTCGACCTGAATCGAAAGCGGCACGCCCGATTGCCGCGCGCGTTCCGCAAATGCGCCACGCAACGCGCCTGCCACGCGCACGGCGGACGCCTTCGTCAGCGGGAGTAAATGCACCGCCAGCCCATCCGCCGCCGCCTGTTGCTCAAGTGCTTCGGCAATTGCAAGAATCTGCGCGAAATCTTCATCCGTGGCTCGCACGATGATCGCATTACTCGTCGTGTCACCCACGATGCGTACTCCCCGATCGCGACCCGAATTGCGCGATGGTCCGTACACCCGTTCAATCGCGCGGGCGAGTTGCTCAGGATTCCCATTTTTGACCGGAATCAACCGCGCGGGCGGTAGTCGTGCGTAGTCGGGTTTGTCGAGTTCTGCGACCACCGCTTCGATGCGACGCATCGCTTGGGCGGACGCTCCAACCACGAGCGTGTTCGACATCTCGTCGGCGCTGCAGCTCACGAGGTCGTCATCGACGCGCGTCTGCGTGGGAGGAGTCGGCGCAACCGGTTGTTCGCTAGGCTTGGTAGTCGGCGCGGCCGGCGCCTGCTGGACATGAAACGCTTCGTTGATCGCATTCGCGACGCCGCGAGCGTCGGCGTGCACGAGCGCAATCACGCGCAGTTGCCTCGATGCATCAAGTTGCTCGGTATCAAGTTTCGCGACGAGTTCACGAATGCCCGCCCACTCACTCTCCTCCGCCGACACGACGAGGGAATTCGTCCCTGTGTCCGCCACGATGCGCACTGACTGCTTGGCAGGCGCGTCGGTGTCGAGGGCGAATCGTCCGTAGAAATTGGAGAGTGCGCTTGCGACCGCAGATGACTTCGCATGCTCGAGTGGAATGAAGTCTGTAACACGCGGGGCGCCCGAGGGGACATCAATCGATTTGAGGATCTCCCCGATCGTGACGAACTGCTCGGTCGTGGCCGCGATGAGAAGTTGATTCCCCGCCTCGCTCGCGTCGATTCGCGGCGCAGGTTCGGCGTCCGTGCCTTCGCCAACGAGCCGAGAGAGCGTGTCCGCGACACTCGGCGCGCCGGCGTGCTTCAACACCACGATGCGATACTCGATCGGCGCCTTCGCGGGCGTCTCTTCGAGTTGCTTGAGCACCGACGCGATGACTTCGAAGCTTGGCTCATCGGCGGTCACAACCAGCGCGTTCGACCGTTTATCCGCGACAATGCGCGCGTTGACTTGCACCGCGGGGCCCGCAGGGTCCAACTTGATGGCGATGCCCTGCGTCCTCCCCTTGGGGTCGAGTTGCAGCGCGGCAGTCAGGATGCGAACCGCTTCCTCTGCCTTCGCATTGGTCAACTGAAATGTGCGAATCGTCGTTTCGTCCGCGCTCGAGGGCGAATCCAGACGATCCATCAACGCTCGCACCTGCTCAAACTGGCTCGACGGCGCATTCAAGACGATGCTGTTCGTCCGGACATCGGCGGTGACGACAACCCCCTGCAACGCGGTTCCTCGGCGCGCAAACTGCTCCGTAATCAATCGAGCCACATCGGTCGCTTGCGCCTTCTTCAAGACGACGATCTCGATGCGCCGCTCTGCTCCGGATGAAGGAAGGTCAAGCTTTGCCAACAAGTCGCGAATGACGCCAAGCTCTTCCGCCGTTCCGGCAACGAGAAGGGCACCCCCCGCCGCGGATGAAATGACGGTTGCGCTCGACGCGCTGCCTCCGGCAGCACTACTTTCCGACAGGAACTGGTTGAGTGACTGCGCGAGCTCTGGAGCCGGAACAAACTGCGCGGTCAGCACGGCAGTTTCGCGATTCGGCACGGCAAGCGAGGCGTCGAGCGATGCCAACAAGGACGCGACAGCATCCTGCTGCGCGGCGGTCGCTCGCACCACGATCTGCCGAGACTTCGGGCTTGCAAAGATCGACGACCGCCCGTTGGCGTTCCCCGATTGCGCTTCCATCGGTCGTGGCGATCGTTCACCGAGCGTCTCGCGGACAAGGGATGCAAGCGTGTCGACATCGCCGTTCTTCACGCCATACACCTTCACGACGCGTTGCTCCGCCTCCGTCGATTTCACATCGAGCGACGCGACAATCGACTCGATCATCGAGTATCGATCACCGCGCCCGGCCACGATGAGCACATTCCGCCGCTCATCCGCGCGCACGGAAACCGCGTCGTCTGCGCCGCCGCCGCCCATTTCCGAAAGAAGCGTCTCGATAGTGCGAGCAATGTCGGCGGCCCGTGCGTGCGCGAGCGGCACAACACGAAACTGAAACTCTCGTGTGGCCTCTGGCACATCAAAGACCGAGATGAGCTCCGAAACCTCGGCGAGGTCAGCGTCATTGGCTGCCACAAAGATGCTTTGGCTGCGAGGATCGCCCACGATCGAAATCGTGCGCGCACCTGAACGGGTACGGCCACCCGAGGCCAACCGCGCGCGATCGTCAAAGAGCCGCTGCAAAGCATCGGCGACGCGTGTCGCGTCCGCGTGTTCGAGTTTCACGGGGCGAACTTTGAACTCCGACGAGGTAGGGCGGTCGATCTCTTTCAGGAGCGCGCGAATCTCCGCTCGCACGACATCGTCCGCACGAACGAGCAAGACGCCAGCGCCATCCTCAGCGATCACCAATACTGAGGCGCGTCGATCTCGGTCACTCCCCACGACTACCTGCTCGATCATCTTCGCCGCCGAGGTCGGCGTCAGCGCGACGAGCGGAATGACTTCCAGTGGCTTGGCCTCGCTCGCGATCGGTTGATCGAGTGTGGTGATGAGACCGTCAAGATCCTCAAAGTCGCCAGCGCCGCCAACCACGATCGAATTCGTGCGCGCATCCGCGGCAAACTCCGGCGTGCGAACGACGATGCCCTGCTGCGAAAGCCCACGACCCCTCGACGCATAAATCTGTGTGAGTGTGGCGGCAAGTTCGATCGCCTTGGCATTCTTGATTGGAATGATGCGGACCGTCGGCAGTGCGGCGACCTGCTCGCGATCAATGTAGGTAATGAATCGGTCCGCAAACGCGATCGCCTCGGGCGAGCCGATGACGGTCACGGCATTCGCGCCTGGCTCTGCGAAGGCCCGCACCTTCGAAGGATCAAACGCGAGTGCAACCGAATCGTCCGTGTTCGCGCCGAGCGTCACCGCGAGCGAACGCAGCCGCGCACTGTCCGCTCCCGTCTGCGCCAGCTGTCGAAAAGACTCCGCCACACGCGCGCTTGACGCATTTGCGAGCGGGTAAGAGCGCACCACGACTCGCTCGGTTGAGGCTCCGCGCGCAAGCGTCGCGATCAGTTGCCCCACGGATTCAAAGTCCGCGTCGGTCGCGATGACAAGTAAGGCGCGTTGTTCAAGATCCGCAACGACAGCGACTCGCTTTGCAAGATCCCCAGGAAGTCCGCCGCTTGGCGTCATCTTCGCGATCGCCTGTTGCACGACGGTTGCGAGTTGTGCCGCATCGATGCTCGCGGGAAGTGGGATCGCGCGGACCCGTGTCGCGCCCTTAGGCAAGCCGCTTGATGCTTGCTCGACGAGCTTCATCACGCGCTCAATCTGCTTGGGACTGCCAAGCAGCAGAAGACTATTCGTGAATTCGTCAACCGCGATCGTGACGCCATCGTCGGCTTTCGTCGGCGCAGCATCCGGCTGCCGGGGGGGGAGCGCCGGAACCGCCGTCGGCTCACTCGGAGTCGGCGGCACTGGAGTTGCGGCTTGCACAATCGTCGCCGCAAAGAGCGACGCGAAGATTTGTGCAGAAAGTGGCGCTAGGCGCGGCGGCGCGTGCGACCTTCCCGACGCAGGCGGCGCTGATGGCGCCGGACCTTCGGGTTGCGACTCGTATCGCTTGAGCAACTCGTCGACCGTGATGACATCTACTCCACCGTCCTGTGAATCCAACATGCGACGCAAGAGCGCTGCGACCTCCGCCGCGTTCGCGCCTGAACCCTGGAGCGGAACGGAGCGGAACTGGCGATCGCTCGCCACACTCGCTCGATCTAACTTGGAAACGATTCCTTCAATCGCGGTGTACTGTGCCTGCGTCGCACGCACCAAGAGTGAGTTGCTCGACGCATTGACGCGGATGATCGGCGGCTGCTCCTCGCGGTCATCCATGTCGAAGACATCGCCGAGCGCCGCCGCAATCTCGCTCGCATCAGCGTTCCGAACCGTCAACACCTGCACGAAGCGCGGTTCACCCTCACTCCGACCCACGTCGAGTTGCCGAATCATCTCTTCCGCTGCGTCGAGTTGCGCAGGCGTGGCGCTGATCATGACTGCATTGAGTCGCGCGTCCGCGGCAACCTTCAGCATCGGTTCCTTCACCAGCGAGGCGCCTGAGCGCGCGAAGGTACGACCCTGCCGAGTGCCGTCATCAACGAGCAACTTCTCGATCAAGGGCGCCAAAATCTCCGCGCGCGCTACTTTGAGAAAGACGGTTCGCACCCGCGCGGCGTCACGCGGTCCCTGCACATCAATCGCTGCGATGATCTTGTCCGTTTCCGCCAACAACTCTGGCGCACCCGTGACGACGATCGCATTGCTGGAAGCCTCTGCACTCACCACGGGTTTACGGGTTTTTGGGTCGGCGTTACTCCGCGCATCGAGCGCTTGCTGCACACTCGGGGCAACATCGGTTGCGGACGCTTGAATGAGCGAGTACACGCGTGTTTCCGTCGTGCTCCCCTCCTGTCGTGGCGCATCGAGTTGCGCGACGATTTCGTTCGCCATCGGCATCAACACCGTGGGCGCGGTGACGATCACTCTCATGTTGAGCGCATCCGCAACGACGCGCGGCTCCGCAACCGGTAATCCCGCGCTGACAGCCGCGGTCAGCTCCTTCGGCCACCGCGCACGATCACTTAGGAGTGGCTGCAGCGAGGCGACCACTGTCTCTGGCGCAATGTGTCGAAGTCCGATGATCTTCACATCACTGCTCGGCGCCGCGAATGCCTCGGCGTCGAGTGAAGCAAGAATGCTCTTCGCGCGCTCCGCCTCCTCCTTCGATCCCACGATCAGAACTGTCGCACTGCCGCTCGGGACGCTCAGTTCAACCTTGCGTGCAACTCCCGATGCGCCGGTTCGTTCAAGGACGCGAGTGGCTTGTTCCGCGAGGCTCCGCGCATCAGCCTTGGCTGGGGTGTACACAAACCATGTTTGTTCCGCGAGATCGCCTGGAGAGTCCAACTGAGTGATCAACCCCTCCGCGACAATCATGATGCGCGAGGCGCCAGACACGATGAGTGAGTTTGTGCGCGGGTCGGCTTCGACACGCACGGGTGGTGTCGCATCCGGTTGACCGCGATTGCGTCGCATCCGCTCAAGAACGATTCGTGGATCGGCCTCCTGCTGATCGGCGAGCAAGCGTTGCACCAGTGGCGCAACTTTCGCTGCATCGGCGTGCTTCAGAGGAAAGGTCCTCGCATCGACCGCGTCGAGACTGGGCGAACTATCCAGTTCCGCGATCAGCTTCTCCGCGATCTCCAAGTCCGAAGCGCGTCCCACAAGCAGCAGCGCGTTCGTGCCACTCGCTGGCATGACCTTCACGGACACCAGTTCGCCAGTGGCGGGGTTCACGGCCGACGCGAGTGCGAGTGTGAGCGACTGTGCGATGCCACTCGCATCGGCATACTGCAGTGGACGCACTCGCACGCTTGCTTCATCGAATGCACTTTGGGCCGATCCATTACCCACGCCACTTGCCGGCGCGTCCAGTTGCGCGATGAGCGCTTCCGCGACTGGCATCAAGACATCTGGCGCGCTCACGATAATCGTGTTCGAGCGCCGATCGGCGGCGACATCAAGCGCACGCGCGCCCTCGCCACGAAGCCCTGGCTCGATTTGTGCGAGCCGACCAGACAGCGTTTGTTCAATGAGCGCGGCGAGTTGCTCCGCGCGAGCCAGCTTCAACTTGAACACGCGCAAGGTTGTCGCCGGAACACTCGCGCCTTGAACACCCTTCACCACCGACTCCACCTTGACGAAGATGTCGGGAGGACCACTCACGACCAAGGTCTTGGAAACGGGTTCGGTACTGATGACCGCCTGAGCGCTGCCGGGGCCGAGCTGACTTGCCTGCGCGAGTTCGCGAAGCGTTGCGGCCATCGCGTCAAGGCTTCCGTCGGCAATCTTCCAAGTCCGAATCTCGGCGGGAACCGATTCCTTCTGACCATCGAGTTGCTCCACAAGCTTTGCGAAACCAGGCATGCGAGCGATCGGTGCGTCCACGATGAGTGCGTTCATCTGCGCATCCGCGCGTACAACGACTTCGCGTGGCTTCGCAAGTTCCGGGCGCGGACGACCGCGTGGATCGACAGGCACCGTTGGCTGAGGAAACATCTCATCGAGCGTCTTCGCGAGTTCCGCGGCGCGAGCCACCGCGAGTGGGAAGATGCGGATCTCCCGATCATCCGCACTGCCCTTGTTCGCGTCATTGAGGTCCGCGATGACCGCCTCAATCTCAGGCAGCAACTCCGCGTGCGCTGAGACGATGATCGCATTCGTCTGCGGCTCGGCGGTAATCGACACAGGTCGAGCGCTGCGATCCTCGAGGGAGCGTTGCGCGTAGGTACTCGAGAGCGCCTGCGCGAGGACGCTCGCGTCTGCGGTTCGAAGTTGCAGAATGCGAATGGGAGGCGCTGTGCCCGACTGCACATCGATTGACTTCAGCAGGCTCGCGAGCAACTGATGCTGCGTCTCCGATGCCGCGATAAGGAGCGAGTTGGTCTTCTCGACGCAATCAATGATCGGCTCGCGCGCAAAGCCCGCCGCCGAACCCAGTCTTCCTTGCGCCATTCCATCGAGGAATAGCTTCGCCTCCGCGGCCTTGGCGTACTGAAGTGGAATCACGCGGATGTTCGCGGCAGGCGCCTGCGCGCGCAGCACTTCGTCACACGCGAGCGCGAATCGATCCGTCGCCTCAAGCGGGCCGGACACAAGAATGGTTCCGTTCGCAGCGTCGACTTCGATCACGACTCCCGGTGTCGATCCTTCTGGCGCCTCGGCCGCGAGCAGTTTCGTCACGCGCGCGGCGAGTTGGGACGGGTCGAGTGCCAGCGCATCAATGACACGAAGCGTCGTCCGCACCGGCACCGCTTGCAACTGCTCAAGCAACTCTTCGGTCTTCTCAAATGTCGTCTCGTCGCCGGCGACAATGAGCGTGCGGCTGTCGAGCGAAGTCTGCACAAGAACCTCAACCGTCTTCCCGCCGTTCTCGGCGGGCATGCTCAGCATGCCACGGACGGCGAGGTCGCGAAGATTCGTTGCGATCTTCTCAAGGTCCCCGCGCTCGACGCGATACGTTCGCAATGTGGCTTGCGGAGGAAGTGGGATGCGGTCGAGTTCCGTGACCAAGGACTCGAAACTGTTCCGCCGTTCCTTGGGTGCCTCAACGATCAACGAGTTCGTCGTTGGGTCCGCCGCGACGAACACTTCCTTCGGCTTCTGCAAATGAGGAAGCGGACGACCGCGCGAGTCGAGCGGCATTGGAGGCGTTGGAAACAATCGATCGAGCGCTATGGCGAGGTCCGCAGCCTTTGCGGCTTTGAGTCCGACAACGAAGGTCTCGCGAGCGGCCGCTTGGCTCGTATCGCCAGCGCGATTCAACTGCTCGACAAACTCGCGCACCGAATCGAAGAGTTCGGGGTGTGCGCTCACCACGAGCGTGTTAGTCGTCGCATCCGCCTCAATCTTGAGCGGCTTCAGACGCCGCTCTTCCGGCGAACGCTGCTCGAAGCGAGCCTGGAGCATCGCCGCAAGTTGCGGTGCATCACCCGCGCGCAACTGCAAGAGCCGCATCGGTTGAAGTTCGCCGACGGTCGACACATCAAGTTCGCGCACGAACGACTCCAGCATCGCAATCTGTGCCGGTTCTCCGACCACAAAGATCGTGTTCGTGGCATCGACGACTTCGATCGTCGCGTTCTGCACCGCCCGAGATGGATCAAGCAGCGTGGACTTCGCGACGAGCTCAGCGAGTTTGGGCGCGATCTCCGAGGCCTTGCCGAGCGTGACCGAAATCATCTTGCCCGCGCGCGGGGGCGGCATCAATTGCCGCGCCTGCTGCAGCGCTTGCTGATACGCCGCAACACTCTCGCGCTTGCCGCTGAGAATCAGCATCCCACTCTGCGTGTCGGCCTCGAGCGTGGGTCGCTCGAGTTCCCCCGCCGCCGCGCCTTGCGCGAGCACGGCAAACACCTTGTCCGCCCGTTCCAACAGCTTTGCCGGGTCAATGCCCGCGAGTGGAATGGTCTGCACTTGCCATGAGCCCGGTGCAACACGATCAAGTGATTGAATGAGCGATTGCAGGGTCGCAAACTGATCCGGACTTGCGCTGACGATGAGCGAGCGCGTCGCATCCATCGCATCGACCGTCGGCGCGTCGAGCGTCGTTCCATCCCGTGGATCGAGCATCTGCTTCGCAAGGGACGCCACCTGCGAAGCGATCGCTGACGGCAATACATGCTTGACCTCGATGACCCGGGTCTCACGATCCACCGGTCGATGCTGTTCAAGCTGCGTGAGTAGCGTCGAAAATCGCTCGATCGACTGCGCGCAGCCAATGAGCACAAGCTCGCGACTGGCTGGATCAAGTTCGATGCGAATCGATCGCGAAACATCCGCGGCAGGAGTCTGTGCTTCGAACAACTCGCGCGCGCGCGCGACGGTGGCCTCGGGTTGGGGAGACGCAACCTTCAACAGTCGCACCTGCCGCTCTACATTGGCTGGGAGGTCGAGGACCGCGACGATTTCCCGAATCCCGCTGATGTCCGCGCTGTCTGCTGAAACCAGAATTGTTCGTCCATCCGGGCCACTCACGACGGTCGCGTCAGACTGCTGCCGAGAGGTCAAGAGTGACTTCAGTGCTTGCAGCACCGTGTCGGAGGTTGCACTCTTGAGCGGAATCGCTGCGACGCTCCGATCACCGCGCAACCGCTCACCTCGCACCGAACCAGGCTTGGGCGTGAACCCCTCCATTTCGGAGATGAACCGCTCTGCGTCATCAATGGACTCAAGCGATCCAACGAGCGTGACGCGCCGCGCTTCGGGAAGCGCAACGACGGTCGGTCGTTTCTCTGGCGGATAGCCCGCAAAGAGTTGTTCGAGCCTCGACTTCGCATCCACCGCTTCAACCTTGGTCAACGCAAGTGTCTTCATACCGCGACCAGGCGCGGCCGTCGGAGTCGCGCCCCCGAGCGCGGGAACATCAAGCAATTCGATTGTCTGTTGAACCTGATCAATCTTGGCACGAGAGCCACGCGCCACAATCGAGTTCGTTCGATCGTCCGCTGCGAGCACAAGTCCCGCGACGCGATTCTCCTCGACCTTTGTTCGCTTCCCGTCCCCCGCGTTGATGACATATTCAATGACCCGCTCACCCATGAGCGCCGTCAGGCTCGTGAGTAACTCCGACGCCTTCGCGTGACGAAGAGGAATGAGCTCGATGATGTTCTCGACATCCTTGCGATCGAGTTCATCAATGATGCGTTGCAAGCGACGCACCTGCGCCGCGGTTTCCACCAGAAGCACCGCGTTCTGCTGCTCGAGCGCCGTCACGGAGCCGTAACTTGCGACAAGGTTCTTGAGTTGTTCTGCGACCCCCTTCGCCTGCGCGTTGAGCAGCGGCAAGACCACAGTGACGATCGTGTCATCACTGACCTGTACTGGCAAAGTGCCCACATAAGTCGGCACATTCTCCCGCTTCATATCGTCGAGCTTCTGCAGGAACAGGCGCCCCCCTTCCGCGCGCAACATGCAGTGCTGCGTTTGGAGCAAGATGTTGAGAGTCTGGAGCGCCTCGTCGAGTGAGTAGTCGCGCGGCGAAATGTAGTCCACCGTCCCGACTGGAACATCCGTCTCGCGCACGACTGGCCATCCGGTCGTGCGGCTGAAGTAATCGAGGATCTGATCGTAGGACTGACCCTTGAAGTTGAAACCGAATCGTGGACTCGCCGGGGGGTCTTGTGGGACGACGGCTGCATCGCTCGAGGCCGAAGCAGCCTGTTGGCTCGCGAGCGCACCTGGAACAGGACTCAGGAGGGAGGCACTCACGGCAAACACCGGCAACGACTGGCGCATCGTTTGGAAGAGAAACCCAGACTGCCGTTGTCGCGGAAGGGACCCGGTGGAGATGATCATCGCTCTCAAATCTTCCATACCACTGCCTCTCTATGCCGCAGAAAATGGCGGCTGAACCAACTGCTATTGCCCGGTGGGACTTCGTTGCGCCAGATTGTCGCCAATCCGGACATGAACGCGACCGCCTGAACCCTCAAACTCTGCAACATCAAATGTGACTTTGCGGAACACGAGTTCCCCAACTGCTTGCCCTGGCGAAAGTTGCAGCACTGAACCGTCTGCGCAGCGGAGGAAAGCCTCATCGCCCGTAGGTCCTCGCACCGCGCCGGTCAGTCTCCATGCGCTATACGGAAAACCAGAATTCACGGCACCCGGCACCGAAACCGCGCTGCCATCGACCGGCTCCGGTGCAACTGGCGCGACCGACGGTCCGGTGGCAGGAACAGCGATCACTCGTGGAGCCGGCGGCGGAATGAAGTACGGATTGGCTGCAGCAAGCGACCGATACGGCGCGAAACCAACCACAGGATCACCCTCACGCTGCATTTCAACGGTCGAATGCACGCCGATGATGTAGAGCGCCGTCAAACGAACTGACATTCCAATCCGTTCGCCACCCGACTTCGGATCGAAACGAACCATATCGATGCGGTGCAACCATGGCTCCGAGGCAAGGCGGTAGAGCAATTGAAGCATCTGGTCATAACGACCTGAAGCCGCGACCGTCGCTTGGATTTCACCGAAGTCCGGTTCATCACGAAGCTTCTTCAAGCCCCCTTTCGCAAACTCCGCGCGAGCGGGCGTCCCTTGGATCACCGCAGCACTGGTTCCGACACTTGCGTCAGGAAGACTCAATTCTTCAAGTACGCGATTGACCCGCGCGCGAAGCGCGCTGTCCGCGGTCTCCGCTGTTGAGCCAAGCGAGTGCTCGACGAGAGACTGAAACCGCGCCGCGCGCTTCGGCTTCGCACTCCGCTCCAACTCCGCACTTGCGAGGACCCCGGTCGAGATTGCGATGGACTCCTCAATGCCCGCACGCGCACTCGTCAGTCGACCAGACCCCGACAGAAAACCCAAGGTCATCGCCAGCACGAATGCAGCGCCAATCCCATACTCGAATCGAAGGTACTTGACGATGGCACTCATGAACCACCGCCGATCCGAGGTGCGGTCGGGGACGGGTTTGGCTTGCTCGGCTGAAGGTCAGCCGTGCGAATGACATAGGTGAACGGATACGGCAACCTGCGCCCGCCGCGGGCATCAGCGCCCGTGGAAGTCACGCCCAACGACTTCGCAGCGACGAGCGCGTCGCGCAATGCGTCTGCCGTCGCGCGATTCTTCGCCTCACCATCGAGCGTGAATTTCAATTCCCTGCCAGTCACTTCCCATCGATCGCGGTTGAACGCAATCTCGCCGGCGTTCAAGACACCCGAGAGTCCGTCAAGCACGACGACTGAAGTCTCAGGCGCGAAGTTTCGAAACTCCGCGAGATAGTCGAGCCACGCCGGACTTGACTCCAACCACAGTGCAATGTGCTTGAGACGGAACTCTTCGCGCTTCGCGCGTTGCAAATCTGGAAGCACCGTCGTGGCTCGTTCACGAAGTTGGTCGGCGCGAATCTGGATCGAACGATAGCTAAAGGACCCGCCTGCCCAACCGCAGAGTGCGCTGAAGATGGTCACGCCGAGCGCCACAAACACGCGCCTTCGAGTCCGCGCGGCCCGATCGACCGGCTGCGCAGGACGCATGAAATCCACAGAATGCCGAGCACTCAGCCGCGCGAGAAGGAGACCGAGGAGCGGGAGACACGATGCACGCGCCGTCTCCCCTTCCGCCGTCGCGGGAAGTCGAAGTAGTGGATGCGAGTCCAATCGTTTCGCAGAACAACCAACCGCATGCTCTAACTCTGGGAGGATCTCTCGCGCGAGCCCCGCGTCACTCAAGAGCCAGACTGATTGGAGCACGACGCCGTCCTCACCACTGCGCAACGCGAGTAATGCCCGACGCGTTTCCATCAGTACGCGCGCCCCTCGCGCCGAAGCGTCACCACTGATATCCGCCGCGCGAGAGAATGTCGGCGCGCCGTTCTTGAGAAGCAGAAACTCCACTCGCTCCGCAAGGCAGTCAATCGCCAAGACGCACTCGTCGCGCGCGGTTGCATGCGTTCGGAGAAGTTCAAGCGTCCCGAGCGTTCGCACACTCGCCGCAACAGGGGCCGATGGGCAAAGCGCACAGAGTGTTCCAAATCGCACGGTAGAGAGTGCGGTGCCCACGATGGTGCTCGCCCCATGAGTTGAATCGAGGACGAGATAATCAGAGACCCCTGCCACACCTTCCACCGGAAGATCTCGCAACACCGCCAAGCGCGCCATGTCCCGAATCTCCTCAGCGTTGTCCGTCGGAAGCGCAATCGTTCGCAGCATCGCATCAGAGCGAGAGATGCAGAGCATCAGACCACTCTGGAGAGCAGGCTCGCGCAAGAACTGTTGCGACCCATCAACGCTTGACCGTGAATCCCAGGCGCGGCGCAGCGAGACAATACCTCCCGATGCGTCCGCTTCGATCGCTCGCGCACCATGCTCGGAGACCTCGAGCACGCACCTTGGAAGCGCGGTGCGTTGCGAGGTCGCTGTCGACGAACCGATCCGCAGTCGCGCGAGTACGCCTCGCAACCCTGCGGCGGGAGTATTCAGATTGCGGTTGCGCGCGTCCGTCATTCAGCCTCACTGGAGTTTGCGACATTGCGACTGAACTCGCCGGCGGAGCAACTCTACCGCTTGCTCCGCGGCTCGGTTGAACCTGTCTTCCCTGAGGAAACCCAGCGACCAACGGGTGGGGCACCAACGGGGCCTGCTGCATCGGGAGAGGGGACCATCTTCTCAGAATCCATTTGCTGACGCGAAGAAAATTCCGACTTTGAGAAGACGACATCAGCAAATTCCAACGCCGCGTTATCAGCAATCGTCGCTCGATCTTCCGCGATGTTTGCCGCATCGCCCTGAGGAGTTGATCTCCCGCGATCATCTTCGCTGGGTTGTTCTTTCGCTGCAATCGCAGCGAGGGCGCTGAGCATCGAGATATCCCGCAGCAGCGACAGCCGAGGCACCTCCTGCGCACAGTCGACGATGCAATCGAAGCGCGCGAGGTTGCGAGCAGTCTCCGATCGCGACGGCGCCACTGTTGACTCAAGCGGTTCGAAGCTCGCTTCCACGCGAAACCTCCACTGCAGACTGCGCGCGGTGACTTGAGAGACGATTGCGAGGAACTCTTCACTCGTCAGGATGCCCCGCTCGACGAGCCACGCCGTACTGCGTCGTTCCTCAGGATTCAACAGTGCGCGCTCCTCAACAATCCGCGCCGCCCGCTCCGCACCAATGCCCTCCAATGCGCGCAGCACCTCGATGGGTGCATGACTCACGCTCACCCGTCCACTGACGCGCTCGCCGTTGATCGTCGTCAAGAGCATGAGTGCGTCGCGCCACTCCGGCGTCGCGATCCCCTCCGCAATCAGGGCGCGAACAATTCGCGCTTCGAACTTCTCGACATCGCCCGAATTGTCTGCCGCCACGCGCCGTGCGACCGCGAGCAGCGCATCCTCGCCCGTCCGACGAAGTCGCTGCGCCGACTCTTCACTGAGTGTCGCGCTGCACACGACGCGCGGCTCTCCATCCCCGTCGATCATGGGCTCCGTGGCGAAGCTTGTAAACCATGCGCGGGTCCCAGGCATCGTGAGGTCGAGTGCATCGTCCGCCTTCGATGCAAGTTGCTCGCGAAACTCCGCGACCCCGATTGTCAAACCTGCGCCTTCTAGGAGTCGCTCAAGCGTGTTGTCCTCGACTTCAGCGTTTGAGAGTTTCCCCGCCTCCGCCTCGAAAAACTTCCCGTCCGCGAAGGGAACGAGTCGAGCGACAATTCGCTCATCCCCCTGCGGCTGCTCAAGGACCATGCCATCGCGAGACGGAAAATCTGGCGGAATCCCGCCTGTCAGCAGTTCCCTACGCGACTGTGCGAGCGTGGCGCTCACCAGCGCAACCGCGTCGAGTGCGGCCGCGCGCGCGAGAGCGGAACGAGCTCCGCCGCGCGTGTCGGCGAGTGCGCCTCGCGCGATCGCGATCGCGCCTGCCGCAACAAGGAGCGCCACCGCGAGCGCGACGAGCACCGCGAGAAGCACAAACGCGCGCTGAGCGATCTGCGGCGGGGACCTCACTACTCTTCCTCACTGAGTGGGATCACGGGTGCCGCTTCGCGTGCATCGAGCACCGCGAGTGGGTCAAGCGCAGGCGCGTCAAGAGTTCGAAACAAGCGCGTTCGATCTGCGGCGACCGAATTCGCTTGCCCCTCGATGGCACCCTCCCGCGCAAACCAAATCGATGCTTCGATTGCGACGGGAAAACCTCCGTCTACGCGTGAGTCGAAGGCATTCTTCCACCCGTCGCGGAGGAGATAGCGCAAACGAAAGGCCCGCACGGGCGCGTCTAGGTCACTTAGCCCGCGACCGAGATCAAGCGCGAGGCGGCCGCCGGTGAACTGCACGCGCGTCACGCTGTACCCACTCGATCGCGTTGTCACTTCGCGGGGAATAGAGGGTTGGAGTGCGTTGGATCGCACTCGCAACGATGATTCGCTCCCAAGAATTCCGCTCGCTTGTGCATCGTCTTCGACCACGGCGGTCTGCATTGCGCGCTCAAGCGCGGTGAACACTGCCTCCGCGCAGGAGGCACGCGCGGCTTCGTCCGCCAATCGCGCTCTCGCCCCCGCAATGTCCCACGCGAATCTCCCGATCGCACCAAGCAACATCGTGGCAAGCGAAATCGCGAGAAGCACTTCGAGCAAGGTCATGGCGCGCAAGGACGATCGCGACGCGTTCAATTCGATTCCTCCGCACGAAGTCGGATGAGGCGTTCCCGCTCGACAATCACGCGTCCATCCACATCAAACGCCTCGCGCACGGTCGCAACTGCCCGCACAAGTTCAGGAGTTGCCGTCGGCTCGATCTGAATGCTGACCGTGAGATCTGTGCCGAGCACTGAGACTGCCGAGCCGCGCAACTCATCCCTCGAGACAAGCCCGGCATCGAGTTCAATCAATCGTGAGCAGGCAAGGTCTTCCGCGCGCGCTCTGGCGACTGCCCGCTGTACACCATCCGTCGACCCTCGTACCGTTGCGACGATCGCCGTCGCACCCGCGACGAACAGCGCCAACGACAACAGGAGTTCAAGGAGAATCCCTGCCGGTCGAGCACGAAGCATCACTCACCCTCGGCTGGGTTTTCGCTCAGAACCGGCTCAAACTCCGGCCTATCCCCGTCTTCGTCGACTCGCTCGGGAACGGATCGCCGAGGGCGCCCAGTGACAGGATCAATCGCGATGCTTCGCTCACTTCCATTGCGCGTCGCCAAGATCAGCGTCGGCGCAATGAGCGCACTCCCGTCGGGAAGAAAAAGCGCCACGAGGCGAATGGGGAATCCCATGCCAACCACGGTCGACGAATCAGCTTCATCCTCTGCGAAGTCCTCTTCGGACTCATCGCCTGAAGAGGCAAGTTGAATGTCAAGCGTCATTCCACTCGGCAGCGTCCACCGCGCCCATGACGCTTCGATACACGCCTCTCCATCAGCACCTTCGTCGGTCTCGGCCAACTCGTCGCGACCCTCCGCATCTCCGCTGACGTCGAGAAAGCGCGCCTCAAGCGTTGCGCTCCCATCCGCGCGCTCTCGCGCGACCAATTCGACGGGCTTGCCTTCTTCACGAGCGGCGGCTCGGGCCATGATCAGTTGCATCGTGAGCTGATCTTCGCCCGCATCGAGTTCATGGCGACCGAGCCAACCCCAGGCGTAGGGGAGCGCGATCCCCGCGAGGAGCAAGAGAATGCTGATCGAGACGATGATCTCAAGAATTGTGAATCCGCGTCGCTTCATCACGCACATGGGCGTCAGCCGCCTGATGGAGTGCTTGAACTTGAACCAGAGAACTCACCAAGATCATCACCTTCGGCTGCTTTGCGAGCGTCGTGATTGGTGATGTCGTCGTCCGTGCCTTCTTCACCATCAGGGCCGATGGAAACGATGTCGAAGTCAAGGCCTTCTGTTTCGCTGGGAATGTGGAAAATCCACACGCGTCCCCACGCATCCTTCGGCGCCGGATTCTTGAGGTACGGGCCCCCGTACTTCGCCTGATCCTCATCACTCGAGAGGGCTTCCTTTGACCAAATGACGGCGAGACCTTCCTCTTCGGTTGGCCAACGTTTCATGTCAAACCGAAACGACTCAATGCCTCGCTCGAGCTCTTGCATCTGCAGGCGCGTCGTTCCCACCTCGCTTTTCTCTTGTGCGCCAATGAGATTCACGAACACCAACCCACCGATTGCAAGCAGGATGCCAATCACAATGAGAAGTTCGAGAATCGTGAATGCGCGGCGTGCGCCGCGGCGTGCTCGAGGGTTCGTTTGCATGAGGTTCTCCTGGAAAGTTGAAACGATCATACGAGAAGGAATGGCAAATCGCGCGAGGAACCGCGAGGGTTCCGAGAACTTCGTGTGCGCCCGCAGGGCTACAACTGCGAAGACATTTGCATCATCGGCAGCACAAGCGCGAGGAAGATGAAGAAGACAAGGCCCGCGAGGCTGAGGAGGAGTGCGGGCTCCATCAACTTCAAGAGCGCAGTAAAGGCACGATCGACTCGCCGCTCCATCGTGTCTGCGAGCGAAACGAGAACCGACGGCAAGCTGTTGGCGCTCTCGCCGACCGCGATCATCTCGATGACATCCTCCTCAAACAACCCGCTCCGTGCGAGCGGCGCGGAAAACTGTTCGCCTTGACGCACGGCTTCCACAGCCTCCGAAATCGCGCGCGCCATGAGTGCGTTTCCGGCCGCGTCCTTTGCGATCTCAAGTGCGCTGATCATCGGAATGCCGTTCTCGAGCAGCGTGCCGAGAATCCGTGCGAACCGCGCGACCGCGAGTGCCGCGAAAAGGCCCCCGATCTTCGGGAGTTTCAGAATGCGCCGAGCGATGCGCATGCGTAACAATTCATTTCGCCTCGCAACCTGCGCGACAGTTGCTCCTGCAATCACAAGCACGAGCACGAGTGGCCACCAATGCACGACAAGCTCGCTCGTTCCGAGCAACAGCCGAGTCGAGAGTGGCAAGGCCATGTCCCCAAAGAGGTCCTTGAACTTCGGAACGAAGAAGATGAGCGCACCGATGATCACGGCAAGTGCAACGACGAGGAGGACGACTGGATAGAGCAGATTTCCAATGACCTTCGCGCGCAATTCAGCTTGGTTCTCCAGAAACGCGCCCAGTCGACCGAGAACGCTTTCAAGAAATGCGCCTCGCTCCCCCGCTCGCACCATAGCGACATGCACTTCACCAAACGCCTCTGGATGCGCCGCCATCGAGTCAGAAAACCGTTCGCCCTTCGCGACCGACTCTCCGACCTCTGACCAAATCGCCGCGAGACGCGGGTTTGATTTTCCGCGCGCGAGTAATCGGAGTGCGCGCAAGAGCGGTACGCCCGCGCGAAGGAGTTCCGAGAGTTGCACATACGACCGCGCGAGCACACGAGCGGAAATCCGCTTTCGTTGACGCGAGGCTTTCGCTGGCGTGACGCGGATCGGCGTCAGTCCGCGCGTCGTGAGATCGGCGAGCACTGATTGTTCGGTTTGACCGTCCGTTCGCCCTCGAACACGGCGACCATCTGCGGCGCGTGCGATGTATGCGAAGGTGGGCACAGAACAAGAGTACCAACCTGACCGCGATCGCCAATCAACTGTGTGTTCAGGACTTCGTGAGCGTCAACTCGTTCGTCGACGCTTTCGTCCGATCACTCCCGCGAGGCCAAGTAGTGCAAGTGCGCCGGGAGCGGGGACTGCAGCGAATTCGAAACTGATATTGAGTGCCTCTCCCGCACCTGCTTCAGATAAGTAGAGGTGCATGCCTTGCGAAAGAAGGAGCCCCTCAATCACTTGCGTTGTGGTCCCGCCTCCGCCACCTTCGCCGCCACCTTCGGACGAGCCTGGACCACTTGCGCCTTCGCCGCCGCCACCTCCACTCTGCACGATCATGAGACTGCGAAAATCAACGCGGAGTTCACCCGAGAGTCCAAGAGAGACAAAGTGTTGGGTGCCCGTGTTGGTATCACCAGCGATCGCGTCCGCGAGCGCGACGCGTCCGGCGAGGGTCGCAGGGCTGTCATTGTTGTGTTGCTCCACAGAGCCCATGTAGGAAAGAGACATTTCCGCAGAGGCATCAGCGCCGACGACCGCGAGCAGATCAACATCCGCTCCGGGGCTCGATGCGCCATACGCATTCGTCCCACCATCTCGGATGGTGATCGATCGAAGCATCATGCCTGGCGCAGCGGCCTGCGCCGCTTGCCAGATATCGACATCAATGATCGTGCGCATGCCCGTCGTATCCACGCTTGAGGCAAAGCAGCTAGCGTATGAACCGCTGTAGGAGATCGTGGGTCGCGCAGGAAGATGGCGCACCGAGCCAAGCTGCACAACGCCGGCCTGCGCAGCGCTTCCAAGCAGCGCCGAAGAAACGAAGCACGCGATTCCGGCAACAGTTTGAACGGTCAGAGTCTTCATTTGTCCTTTCACCTTCTCGCGCTGTCGATCGAAGTCCCCCAACGGCCTCCGTGCGAACTGGCGCGTACAACAAAAAAATGCCCCAGATTCACGGCATTCCTAATGACTGGGGCGCACGACGCATGGTGCGCTTGAGGGGCGTGAGGAATGCGCGATCTACGCCGACGCTGTAGGCGACACGACGCACAGTTCCATGTATTTATCAACCCTTACACTCACGGAAATGGCCCCCCATCCGCGCGTCATCAGCCTCCTTCCCTCCGCGACAGAGTTGCTGTGCGCCTTCGGGGCGGAGGAACTTCTCGTCGGCCGAAGCCACGAGTGCGATTTCCCACCGAGCGTCCTCTCTCGCCCGTGCCTGACCGCCGCGCGCACGCAAGGGAAGAGCAGCGCCGAGATTGATACAGAGGTTCGCGAGGCGGTATCGCAGGGCGCGGCGAGCCTCTACACAATCGACGAAGCGCGCATCCGTGAGTTGGCGCCTGACATCATTTTGACTCAAGATTTGTGTGAGGTGTGCTCTATCGATCTCGCGAGCGTGCAACGCCTCGCGGCCACACTCCCATCGCATCCACGGATCGTGAGTCTCAACCCCAAGAGCATCTTCGATGTCTTTGATGATCTGCTACGCGTCGGAGAGGAGGTTGGACGACCGGCACTCGCGGCGCACGCGATGGTGAAACTGCGCGATGGGTATTGGAGCGCGATGGATTTCGTAAACCCATTCGTCCCTGGGCCTGAGGTGCTCTTTCTTGAATGGATGGATCCGCTGTTCGTCGGCGGGCACTGGACACCGCAACTGATTCAAGATGCGGGAGGTCGACATTCGCTCAATGAGGCGGGTGCGAGAAGTCGGCAGATCACACCGGAGGATGCCCTCGAATCGATGCCCACGCGCGTCCTCATCGCCCCGTGCGGATTCGATTTGGCTCGCATTCGCAGCGAACTCCCTGCGCTGACCTCAAGCCGATGGTGGCCCCTCTTGCCCGCGGTGCTTGAGGGAAACCCGAAGCACATTTTGGCCGTCGATGGAAACCAGATGTTCAACCGCCCCGGGCCGCGCCTTGTCGACGCCTTCCGATTTCTTGTTGGATGGCTGAACGATCGTCCGGAATTGATCCCCGAGAATTTTCCAGTCGAAGCGATCTGACCTCTACGATTGTCGGTTGAAGGAACCTAGGGAGCCACTGATGCGGATTGAACAATTCACCACGCAAGCGCAAGCCGCTGTTCACGACGCGCAAACACTCGCAACGACCGAACAACACGCGCAGGTGCAACCACTGCACCTCCTCATTGCAATACTCGCGAGCAAGCAAGGCGGCTCGAGCAGCGCCTTCGCGAGAGCAGGCGCCGACGCCGCGCGAGTCCTTGACATCGCGCGCGCGGAGCTGCGCCGTCTCCCGAAAATCTCCGCGAATAGCCAAGTGGGCATTTCGCGCGAGCTCAACGAAGTATTCATGAAGGGCGAGGCGGAGGCGAGCCGAATGAAGGATGCCTTTGTCTCGACGGAACATCTCCTCTTGGCACTCGCGGAGGTCAAGAGCGATGCGAAGCAAGTGCTCTCCACGATTGGCATGGACCGCGCGCGAATCTTGGCGAGCATTGAGGCGATTCGCAAAGCATCTGGCGTCTCTCAGATCAATGACCAAAACGCGGAAGACACCTTTGAAGCACTGAAGAAGTACGGCATTGATCTGGTCGAAAAGGCACAACAAGGCAAGATTGATCCTGTCATCGGCCGCGATGAGGAAATCCGACGCTGCATGCAAGTACTCTCCCGGCGCACGAAGAACAATCCCGTGCTCATCGGAGAGCCAGGTGTTGGCAAGACCGCTATCGCGGAAGGGCTCGCCATCCGGATCGTCAATGGTGATTGCCCGGAATCCATGCGCGACGCACGGCTCATCGCCCTTGATCTCGGGCTCCTCCTCGCGGGTGCGAAGTACCGAGGCGAGTTCGAAGAGCGCCTGAAGGCAGTGCTGCGTGAAGTTGCGTCCAGCGATGGCCGTGTCATTCTGCTCATCGATGAACTGCACACCCTCGTCGGCGCGGGTGCGAGCGAAGGCGCGGTCGGCGCGGGGCAGTTACTCAAGCCCGCACTCGCACG
>SXGS01080424.1_pt1 | contig 44374 bp, 33 predicted proteins | sample 3174681 | NCBI WGS metagenome assembly SXGS01 (sample SAMN11356861, study PRJNA531348) | freshwater metagenome | isolation source: freshwater sample F1-80 | place: China: Fuxian Lake, Yuxi | collected 2017-12-25 | reverse complement strand
GGCGAGGATGGGGAACAACCCGAGTTACTTCCAGAGCGCGAGTTCGCAGGTTCCCGCTGCGCAGGTGCCCAACCGCCCGGTCGAGCAAGTGAGTTGGAACACGATCCAAGGGTTCCTCTCGCAGACGGGTATGCGTCTGCCGACGGAAGCGGAGTGGGAGTACGCATGCCGAGGAGGCACGACAAAGGCGTACCACGGCTGGCCAGCGAACCCAAGCGGCACGAACGATGACAACCAAGTTCGGAACATCGCTTGGAACATCGGCGCAGGCAGCCAAACCATCCCAGTGGGCGGCAAGGCAGCCAACGGCTTCGGCCTGCACGACATGGGGGGGAATGTGAGGGAGTGGGTGAACGACTGGTACTCGGATAGTTACTACGCATCGAGCCCAGCGCAGAACCCGCAGGGGCCGTCGTCTGGCTCGGACCGCGTGCAGCGCGGCGGCTCGTGGTGGGACGGCAACACGTTCCACGTGCGTTCCTCCTACCGCAGCAGCCGCTCGCCTGACCACTCGAGCTACGGCATCGGGTTCCGCGTCTTAAGGGCCCCCTGAATTCCCTTTCCACTTTTTCCTCTTCCATTCACGCTCTCTTTTCTTTTCTTTTTTTCCGAGGACCAACCTGATTTCCACGGGCCACCCCGCGATTGTCGCGGCGTGACCGAAGCACACTCGCGGCGCGCGGGTCCTGCCGCTGCCCAAGCGGTCGATATGCGATCGAACGCCCTCGCCCAACCCGCGATCCGCGTTCAGCCCGACGAACTGCCGTTCAGCGGTCGATGCCGACTTGCACGATCCTGCGCCCACGAATGTGTTCGTTGCCGAGTTGCCCGCAGGCAGCCATCGCACTGCGCCCCTTGGTTCGGCGGCGCTTGGTGAACTGGCCGTTGGCGATGGCGCGCGCGACGAATGCGTCGATCGTGGCTTCGTCGGGCGCGGGCCATGGGCTGTTGCGGCGGGGGTTGTAGGGGATCACATTCAGGCTGCAGCGGATGCCGCGCAGGAAGGTGCACACGGCGTCGGCGTGCTCGGGCAGGTCGTTCACGCCTGGGATCAGGACATATTCCGCGCAGAGCGCGCTCGTCGGGCGCTTGGGGAATGCGGTCATTGCCGCGCGCAGTTGCGCGAGCGGCTCGGCGCGATTGATCGGCATGATGGCGCTGCGGATCTCGTCGTTCGGGGCGTTGAGGCTGATGGCGAGTCCGACGCGGCGGAAGCCGGGCTGTTGGATGAAGTCGCCAAGTCGGCGGATGCCGTCGGTGCGGCCGACGGTGCTGATGGTGACGCGCGAGCAGCCGATGGCGGGGCCGTTCATGTCGCAGAGGATGCGGATGGATTGCAGGACGGCATCGAGGTTGTCCATGGGTTCGCCCAGGCCCATGAAGACGATGTTGGCAATGTCGAAGTGGCCGTGCTCGGGTGGGGTTTCGTCGGTGAATGGGTTGGTGACGAGAAAGCGCGCGACATGGAGTTGCTGGACGATCTCGCGCACGGTGAGGCTGCGAAGCAGTCCCATTTGCGCGGTTTCACAGAACTGGCAGCCCATGGCGCAGCCGACTTGGCTGCTGACGCAGAGGGTGCGGCTGAAGCGGCCGCCGCGGTGCGGCATCGGGATGATGACGCTCTCGGTTTCGAGCTGGTCGTGCAGTTGGATGAGGAACTTCGCGGTGCGGTCGTCGGTGTGGGTGCGCGCGGGCGGTGGCGGTGGCGGGGCCATCCAGGGCTGCCAGATGCCGCGGCGGTGGACGGCGCGGTAGGCGTCGAGCGCGTCGTCGCGGCTTCGTCCGTGGGTGCGCGCGGCGGCGACGAACTCGGCGCTCGTGAGCGCGAGCGGATCGGGTGAGGCGTCGGCTGCCGTGGGAGGGGGCGACACGGTGGGCGATCGTAATGGAAGGGCTCTACACTTTCGCCATGCATTTGAAGCGCGATGGGCATGAGCATGGGCCGCCGATTGTTCCAGTGAAGTTCATCCTGGAGGACGCTGCTGGGCTGACGGGCACGGACCGTACGGAATGGGAACTGATGGGCGGCGAGGGGGAGTCGCTGCTGGAGATCGCCATCGATCACGGGATCAACATTGAGCATGCGTGCGGCGGCGTCTGCGCGTGCTCGACCTGTCATGTGTATGTCGAGCAGGGGATGGAGCACTTGACCGAGTCGACCGAGCCAGAAGAGGATCGTGTGGAGGAGGCGCCTGGGATTCAACGCAACAGTCGGCTGTCGTGTCAGTGCGAACTGCGCGGCAAGGGGCCAGTGGTGGTGCGCGTGCCAGCCTGGAACCGAAATGCGGTGAAGGAAATCCCGCATTGACGGCGGCGGATGAGGGCGAGGCGGTAGCGCGATACCACGCTGCTGCGGTGCAGACGGCGTTCGAGTGCCCGCGCGATCGCGGCGAGATCGGCGTTCGCGTGGACCGCATGTGCACGCTCGTCGAGCAGACGGTGGGCGGCTACGAACCGTTCTTCGATGTGCGGCTGTTTGCGTTCCCGGAGTTCGTGATGGCTGCGCCTGCGTATGGAACGGTCGGCGAACTGCGCGACCGCTTGGCGCTGCCGCTTGAGAACGAGCACATCGATCGGCTCGCGCGGTTGTGCGCGAAGCTGGGTGTGTTCATCCAGTGCGGGACATTCATCGAGCAGTGCGCGCAGGAGCGTGATGTGCTGTTCAACACGAGCGTGCTGTGTGGGCCGACGGGCGTGCTGTCGGTGTACCGCAAGGTGAATCCGTGGATTCCGTGGGAGGTGCATGCGTCGCCGCATGACCGTGGTGCATCGCCGGCGGAGTGCTTTCCTGTGGCGCACACGGAGATCGGTTCGATTGGCTGCGCCATCTGTTACGACTGGCTGTTTCCCGAGTCGATCCGTCAGTTGGCGTTCCATGGTGCAGAAGTGGCGGTGCGGGTGAGCGCGTACATGGATCCGTGGGGTGCGACGCCGCCGATGGATTGGTGGACGCTCTTCAACCGAGCGCGCGCCGCGGAAAACACGCTGTTTGTCGTGGCGGCGAATCAGGGGGCGCACCTGTCGCAGTATCCGCCGTTTTCCTGGCCAGGCGGGTCGATGGTCGTTGACTTCGACGGCCGCATCCTTGCGCAGGCGGACCCGGGGCCGGGTGAGAAGGTGGTGGTTGCGCCCGTGGACATCGCGGCGCTGCGCGCGGAGCGTGCGCGGCGGCGCGGTCATGACATGCGCGCTCACCTGCGCAGCGAGGCGTACGACTATGCGCGCGAAGGGGTGATGCCGCCTGCGGCTGGTGCGCCGATCGACATGGCGTCGCTCGAGGCGCGGATTGCACAGGGGCGCGCGCGGAGTGAGGCGTTTCGCGCGGCGCGAGGTGCTGCACCCGAGGTGGACGGCACGTGAAGTTGTCGCGCCGCCTTGCCGTCGTGCTGCTGTTCGCGCTGGCGTTGCCGCTGATCGCATCGTGCGGCGGCGGTGGAGCCGCTGCGGAGCGTGAGGTGCCGGCTGATGCGCTTGCGGCCGCGACCGAGGGCGCTGCAGCGATGGGGCAGTTCGACTTCGCCGCGGCGGAGCGCTCGTTTGCTGCGGCGCGCGAGAAGGATCCGCAGTGGCGCGATGCGCAGCTCGATGAGGCGATTGCGATCCTGAACCAGTCCGCGGAAGGGGCGCAGGAGCGCGCGCTCGCCCTGTTGCAGCCGCTTGCTTCGGATCCTGGTGTGGGCGTGCGTGCCGCGTACTGCATGGGACTTGCGTACCTGTTCCTTGGTGATCCCGCGTCTGCGCTGCCGCAGTTCCGCCGCGCTGCGGAGGCGGTTCCAGACGACCCGCATGCCGCGTACTACATGGGCCAGTCGCTTGAACTGACGGGCGAGTGGAAGGCGGCGCTGCCCTGGTATCGGCGCGCGTCTGAACTGGATCCGTACCTGCGCAGTGCGGTGCTTGGTGTGCAGCGTGTGCTTGCGCGCGAGGGAGATGCGGCGGCTTCGGAGGAAGCGCTGAAGCTGTTCGACGCGCTCGCGCAGAACCCGCGGTCGACGCTCGCCGAGTTCAAGTACACGCGAATGGGACAGCTCGGCGAGATCGTGCTGCCGTCGGCCGAAGATGTGGTGCAGCCGCGTTCGGGTGAGCTGTTCGGGCCGAGCGTTCCCCTGAAGGTGAACAACTGGCCCGCCGGCTGCACGCCTGACGCGTTCATTGCCGCGGTGGACATCGATGCCGATGGGTGGACGGATGTGGTGTGGTCGGCCGTACTGGATGTCCCCGCGAGAAAGGCGATTCAGTTGCCCGCTCCGACGCATGTTGTGGTGGTTCTTCGGAATCAGGGGGGAGGTGAGGGACCGGATGCCACCTTCGATGCGCGCACCGTGTCAGACCTCGAGCCGATCGCCGCGAGCGGCTCCTATGCCAGCCACTGGGGTGACTTCAACAACGATGGCAGGATTGATGTGGTCCTGCCTTCGACGAAGAGCGGCGTGATCATGCTGCTGCAGAACGCCGCCGGTGTTTTCGAGGATGCCAAGGTGGACATCGGTGGGAGGGATGTGTCGATCCTGAGCGGTCTGGCAGACCTTGATCACGACGGCGACCTTGACATCATGGCGAGCGAGCGCGCTCCCCCAGCGGCGGGGCAAACGGCGAGCGACATGTTTCGTCCCGTGATCATTTACAACCGTCTCGATGCGGGCTGGGAAGTTGTTCAGCTGCCGGTGAATCCAGCGAAGTACTGGTGGCAACTCGTGGCAGCGGATGTCGATGGCGATGGAGACAGTGACATCATCGCAAGTGCCGCGCGGTTTCAGATAGGGTCTGTCTGCGTGCTTCTCAATGAGCGGCTGTGGAAGTGGACGAACGAAGTGAAGCGATATGCGCCGCTCACCCAGACGCCGCTGCAGTCGATGGTCGCGTTCGAGCGGGCGGATGACGGCGTGCCGTTGCTTGCCGGATTGAAGCACCGCGGAGGTTCGTCGAGTCCCGATGCTGATCTGCAGGTGTGGGCGTTTGAGCGTGATGGGGTTCGCCTGGTGCGGTCATCGCACTTTGGGATCGGAGGTGCCGTCGTCGTGGCGGACTTCGCCGGCTCTGGACAGCCGTTGATCGGCGTGATGGGTTCCTATCAGGGTGGGCTGTTTGGTCGCTGGATGCCTCTCGATGACTCGATGATGCTCGCCGACTCGGACGGGAACTGGGTGGGGGACTTGCCGCTGAACTCGAAGAATCGGTATCAAGGCCCGACTCCCGCGATCATCCCGCAGCACGGTGTTGTGATGTTCGAACAGGATGCCCTTGCCATTCGTGTGGGCGGCCCGGGTCGAATGCCGCTTGCAACGCTGTCCTTCCGTGGGCGGATCGATCCCGCGCAGCAGATGCGATCGAACGCCAGCGGCATCGGTACGCGCGCGGTGGCGCGCGTGGCGGGCGGATGGGTCGCAGCGGGACCGTCGAAGTGGCACTCTGGACTCGCGTCCGTGCCGACGCCAGCCATCATCGGGCTTGGTTCAGCGCCGCATGCGGATTTCGTGCGGATCGATTGGTCCGATGGCGTTCTGCAGACGGAGCCGAAGTTCGCGGCTGGTGCGCACACCATCGTGGAAACCCAGCGGCAGATTTCGAGTTGCCCAGTGATCTTCGCCTGGGATGGCAGTCGGATGCGCTTCGTGACGGATTGTCTGGGTGTTGGCGGGCGTGGATACCTGGCGTCGGTGCAGCGCGGCGCGAGCGGTGATTTGGAGCCGGTGTACGCGCCGCCGCGACCGCAGGAGCGCGTGGCGTTGCCGTCGGACGCGCTGGCGGTGCGCGATGGACGCTTCGTGCTGTCGCTGGCAGAGCCGATGGAAGAGATGACCGCGCTCGATGCTGCTGCGCTGCACTTTGTCGATCTGCCCGATGGTTGGCGGATGGCACTCGATGAACGCATGGGGATCACGGATCCGCAGCCCACGGGCCGTGTGCTTGCCTATCGGCACAGTGCGAAGCCTGTTCGCTGCGAGGCGCGCTTCGGCGCGTCGGAGGACTCTGCGGCGCGCTTGGATCAGACCGAACAGATTGCTCGGATCGACGGCGTTGCAGCGGATCCAGGCGCGATCGATCCGCGCTTCATCGGTCGGACGCGCGAGCCGTTCACGCTGCAGTTCGATTTCAGCTGCGAGCTTGCGGGGGGCGTTCCTGGCGCGGAGCCGGTGCTGCTGCTCGATGGCTGGGTCGAATACCCGTACTGCCAGACCAACTTCGCCATGTGGCAGGCGAACGCGCCGCTCGCTGCGCCAACCTTTGAGGCGCTCGACCCAGAGCGCGGCGAGTGGGTGACGGTCGTTGCGCAGTACGGCTACCCCGCTGGCATGCCGCGGCAGGCTGCGTTCCCGCTGCCGATCGATCGCCTGCCGCGCGGCGCGCGGTCGCTGCGGATGAGCACGAATCACGAGTTGTATGTGGATGCGGTCGAGCTGGCTTGGGTGGAACCCTGTCCGCAGATGCGCGAGTACGCGGCGCCGTTGTCCGCTGCACGGGTGCGCGACTGCGGCTTTGCGCAGCGTTTGCCGACGACGCAGCGGCGACCCGAGTACGACTGGCAGCGCCGTGTTCCGCTGTGGGATTGCCGAAAGCAGCTCGGCTGGTACACGGCGATTGGGGTCGACTGCGCGCCACTCTTGGGAGCGGTCGATGATGCGGTGGCGATCTTTGGTGCAGGCGAGGAAGTCGAGTTGTCGTTCGATGCATCGATCCCGCGCTGCGATACGGGGTTCAGCCGCTTCGCGTTTCTGGAGGTGAACGGCTGGTGCAAGGACATGGACTTCTTGACCGCGGACGGACAGACGATCGATCCGCTGCCGCGCAGTGGCGCGGGTGGTGGCGCAGGAGCAGCATCGGCTGACGCCAACCGCGAGTCGCTGCACCGCCGATTCAATACGCGGTACGAAGGCGGCAGATAGCGGATTCCTGATCGTTGGCGCGTACCATTTCGCCGATGGAAGTGCCCAAGCCGGTCCTGACTCCTGCGCTGCGCTGGCTGGTGCGCTCCCTGATGGTTGGTTTCGCGCTGCTTGGTGTGAATTCTGCGTATCTCTTCAGTGTTTCGACGGCAGGGAGCGTGACGGGCGAGGATCAGCAGACGGTCTTTTCGCTGTGGATGTTTCTCGTGCATGTCGTTGTCGGTCTCGCGCTGGCGATTCCGTTCCTGTGGTTTGGCGTGCGGCACTTCGCGTTGTCGCGAACGCGTCCCAACCGCACGGCGCAGCGGCTTGGCATGACGGCGTTCATCGCCGGGATCGCAACGGTCATCACGGGCATCTTGCTGCTGCGAGTTGATGGCTGGGAATTGCCAAGCGGCGCGCGCGAACTGCTGCCGCGCAGCGGCGTTGTCTGGATGCATGTGATCGCGCCTGTGCTGCTCGTGTGGATGTTCCTTCTGCACCGCTTGGCGGGTCCGCGCATCCGCTGGCGGATGGGTGGCGGGCTGCTGCTGCTGGCGGTCTCGGCGGGCGGTGTCGGGTTCATCCTGCACGGGTCGCTCACGGGTCGGCAACGCGAGACGATGCCGGTGTCGGGTGCGCGCTACTTCGAACCATCGCTCGCGCGCACGGACAGCGGCGGATTCATTCCCGCGTCGAGCCTGATGCAGAACGAGGAATGCCTGGTGTGCCATGCCGATGTGCACAGCGCATGGTCGCGGTCGGCACACGCCGCGAGTTCGTTCAACAATCCGCTGTATGCATTCAGCGTGCGCAAGACACGCGAGCATGCGATCGCGCACGATGGGTCGGTGCAGGACGCGCGGTTCTGCGCGGGCTGCCATGATCCAGTGCCGTTCTTCACGGGTGCGTTCGAGGATCCGAAGTGGGACGATCCGATGTACGACGCCGCGCATGATCCCGTGGGTCGCGCGAGCATCACTTGCAATGCGTGCCACGCGATCACCGAGCTCGGGTCGCCGCGCGGCAATGCCGACTACGTGATCGGTCAGCCCGCGGAGTATCCCTTTGCGGGCAGCAGCAATCCGTTCTTGCGCTGGGTGAACCACCAACTGATTCGTGCGCGCCCCGCGCTGCACAAGCGCACATTCCTGAAGCCCGAGGTGCACCGCACGAGCGAATTCTGCGGCGCATGCCACAAGGTGCATCTGCCCGAGGCGCTGAACGACTACCGCTGGCTGCGCGGGCAGAACCACTACGACTCGTTCCGCTTGAGCGGCGTGTCGGGGTTCGGTGCGCAGAGTTGGTACTACCCCGCGCGCGCCGAGACGAACTGCAACGGCTGTCACATGCCGGCGCAGCCGAGCGAAGATCCCGCCGCGAAGCCGCGCGGCGCGGATGGTGCGCTTGCGGTGCTCGGTCATGGGTTCCACGCCGCGAATCCTGCGACGCCTGTCCTGTCGGAGCTGTGCGACCTTGACGAGGTACTGCCTGCGTGCGAAGCGTTCAACGAGGGTGTGATGCGAGTGGATCTCTTTGGCATTCGCGATGGCGGCGAGATCGATGGTGCGCTGACCGCACCGCTCGCCGCGGAGGGGCCGACGCTCGTGCGCGGTCGCCGCTACCTGCTCGAGACGGTGGTGCGAACGCTGCGCATGGGCCATGAGTTCACGCAGGGCACGGCGGACAGCAATGAAGTGTGGCTTGATGTGGAGGTGCAAAGCGCGGGGCGGTCGGTGGCGCGATCTGGCGGCATCGATGAACGCAGGCGCGTCGACCCCTGGAGCAAGTTCCTGAATGCGTATGTGATCGACCGCGATGGCAATCGCATCGAACAGCGCAATCCAGAGGACATCTTCGTGACCCTCTACAACCATCAGGTACCGCCCGGCGCGGCGGACCTGACGCACTATTCCTTTGAGGTACCGAAGGATGCGGGGGATTCGCTGCGCGTGCGCGTCGCGCTGCGCTACCGAAAGTTCGATGCCACCTATTGGCGAGCGGTGTATGGCGGTGAATCGATCAATCCACTTCCTGCGATGACGCTCGCAAGCGATGAGGTGACATTCGCCGTGGCGGATGCGCCGACGGATGCGATGGTCGGTGGCGTGGCGCCGACTGAGGAGGCATTCCCCGAGTGGCAGCGCTGGCATGACTACGGGATCGGTTTGTTTCGTCAGGGAGAGCGCGGTGGATCGAAGGGCGATTTGCGTCAGGCGGATGCGGCGTTCGCCGAGGTGGAGCGTCTTGGGCGCGTAGAAGGAACGCTCGCGCGCGGGCGCGTGGCGCTGCGCGAGGGTCGGCTCGACGATGCGGCGTCGCTGCTTCGCGCTGCGTCCGCTGCGGAGAAGCCCGCCTACCCATGGTCGGTGCACTGGTTCAGCGCGCTGGTGAACCGCCAGCAGGGAGCGCTGGCGGCGGCGCGCGCGGACCTCGAGTCACTTGTGCGTTCTGCCTATCCGCTGGCGATTGAACGCGGCTTCGACTTCGCGAAGGATGACCGCGTCCTCATCGAACTTGGGAATGTGCTGCTTGAACAGGCGACTGCGGCTGAGCGCGGCGGCGGTGATTCGCCGCAAGCGCTCCGTCAGCGCGCGCTCGAACTCGCCGACCGTGCGCTGGCGCTCGATCCCGAGAGCGTTCCCGCGTGGTATCTGCGTGCGCAGGCGGCGCGTGGTCTTGGGGATGACGCGACTGCGGACCGCGCGCTCGAGCGACACGGGTTCTTCAAGATCGATGACAACGCGCGCGACCGTGCCGTGCGGCTGGCGCGTGAGCGTGACGCCGCTGCGAATCATGCCTCGGAGGCGATCGTGATCTACGACCTGCAGCGCGCGGGTCGCCCAGAGGGATCGATCGCGGAAATGCCGCGAACGAGCCGCGCGGATGCATCCATGGATGGACAGCGATCGGAACTGCATGGCGCGGCGCACAAGTGATGACGAACGGCGGATGCAGCGTGCGTTCACCCGCTCGGTGGCGATCGTCGTGGCTGGCGCGGCGGTGGCCGGTGGCGGATGGCTGCTGCTGACGATGCCGAATCCGCGGCGGGCCGATGCAACAAAGCCGATCGGACCGGTCGATGCGGCTGCACCGCGGACGCAGCGCGAGCAGACAATGCCTGACCTGCCGTTCACGGATGTCGCGCTCGCGGCTGGTGTCGACTTCGTGCACACCACGGGTGCGAAGGGCGACAAGCTGCTGCCAGAGACGATGGTCGGCGGCGTGGCGGTGTTCGATGCCGATGCGGACGGCAGGCTGGATCTGCTGTTCGTGCGCGGCTGCGCGTGGACGGGTGCTGCGTTCGAGTCGCCGCCGAAGTCGGGCGAGTCGAGCGTGGTTCTTTACTTGAATGAGACGGATCCGCGCGCGCCGCGCGACTGGTCATTCCGCCGCGCCGATGGGTGCGGGCTGGACTGCGATGTCTACGGCATGGGCGTGGCCATCGGCGACTACGACGCAGACGGTCGCGAGGATGTGTATGTCACGGGGGTCGGGCGCAACATTCTTTTTCGGAATGAGACGCCCGCGAACGCGCCAGGGGCGCGCGCGGCGCCGCGCTTTCGCGATACGACTGCCGCGGCTGCTGCAGACCCGCTGTGCGATCATCCGCGCTGGGGCACTTCCGCAGGGTTCTTCGATGCCGATGGCGATGGCGATCTCGACCTGCTCGTTGCCAACTATGTGCGGTGGTCGCCGACCATCGACCGTGCGGTCGACTACCGCCTTGCGGGAATCGGACGCGCGTACGGTCCGCCCACGGGATTCGAGGGGGAAGATCCACTGTTCCTTCGCAACCGAGGCGACGGCACCTTCGAGAACGCAACCACGGACGCGGGATTCTCTTCGCGCACGACACTGGGTCGACCGGCGGACAAGGCGCTTGGACTTTGTTTCATCGAACCGCAAGTGGACGGTGTGCTCGATGTCGTGATCGCCAACGACACCGTTGCCAACAGGCTTTTCGTTCGTGGCGGCGGGGGGGTTTTCACCGATCGGTCCACGGCCAGCGGCATCGCCTACGACCGCAACGGCGCTGCGACGGGCGCGATGGGCATCGACAGTGCATGGCTGCGCGCAGGCGCGGACCCGGCGGGCGACGATCTCGCCGTCGCGATCGGCAACTTCGCGAATGAACCGGACTCGCTGTACATCGCGCGCGGGCGTTCCCTGCAGTTTTCCGATGACGCCGTTGTCGAAGGGCTCGCCGCACCGACGCGGCTTGTGCTCACCTTTGGACTGGTGTTCGTGGACCTCGACCTCGACGGCCGCGCGGACATTGCTCAAGCGAACGGTCACATCGAGGATGACATCGCCCGAATCCAGCCGTCGCAGACGCACGCGCAGCGCGGGCAGGTGTTCCTCAACCAAGGGGGCGCGGCGCCGTGCCTGGTCGAGGTGCCGCCTGCGCGGCTGGGCGCCGTGGCGGACAAGCGGGTCGGGCGTGGGCTTGTCTTCGGCGACATGGACGGCGATGGCGATGCCGATCTGGTGATGACGCAGGCTGGCGGCCGCGTTGCACTGCTGCGAAACGATCAGGCCACGGCGAACCACTGGCTGGCGATTCGCCCGCGCTGCAGTTCAGCGAAGTGGATCGGCGCGACCGTCGAGATCGAGCATGACGGTCGGTCGCAGCGGCATCTGCTGACCCCCACGCGCAGTTACCTCTCGCAGAGTGCAGGTCCACTCCTCATCGGACTTGGAAGCAGCACATCCATTCAGCGCATGCAGATCCGCTGGGGGGATGGTCGCGTGCAGCCGATCACGGTTGACGGCGTCAACCGAGTCATCGACGTGACGCCGATCGATCGCCCGTGAACCGAAGGGCGCTGACTCAGGAGCAGTTGCCCCAAGCACTCAGCAGCATCGCCATGTCGCTTCCGTCGGTGGTGCCATTGCCGTCCAAGTCGGTCATGCCAGCCTGACCCCAAGCAGACAAGGTCATCGCGAGGTCGCCACCATCGGTGCTGCCATTGCCGTCGATGTCGGTTGGGCAAGGGGAGGTGCACTCGGTGCGGGTGATGCGCAGATCGTCGAAGCCACCTTCGAGAGTGCTGGCTGTCCCCTGATCGGCGATTGCAAGGCGCAGTCGGAACGACTGACCAGGTTGCGCCGCATCGCTGAGCAACTTGACTCTCTGCTGCCACTGACCGGAGTTCGAAGCGTCCCGTTCCAGCAGCGTCCACGGCCCGTTGTCGACGGAAACCTGAACCTCAAACGGGTCGGGCGCGGTGGTTGTCGAGCAGAAGTACCACTTCCAGTAGGAGATCTGCACATCTTGCCCAGCGGTGGTGAACGCCGGCGAGGTGAGATAGGCGTAGCCGCCGTCCACATCGTGCGCGCCTGCGGTCTGGCCAGATGTCGAGAGCTGCGTGACGAAGCACCGCACGCCTGGGGCGGATGTGTGATCGTCGGCTGGCTCGGTCTGGTTGCCCGCACTGACCGATCCAATTGGATCACCGACCTGCCATCCGCCTGAAGTCAGCGCCGCATCGGCCGATGCCGTCCAGCCTGCGGTCGACCCTTCGAAGGTCTCGTCCGCGATGACGATGGTTCCAGAGATGGTGTCGACTGAATAGAAGAGCGACGGTGCGCCCGACGGCGAGTTGACCACTGGGTTGCCGGCGGTCGATGAAGTCGCGGTCAGGTAGTAGTCCAACTGCTGGGAGCAGGTCGTTGCCGGGAGGCGCGCCGTGTAGGAGCCAGCGGTCGATCCAGCGATCAGCGGCGTCGAAGTCCAAGCGCCGGCGTTCACCCGCGTCACAAGTTGTGCGGAGCCCGCCACGATGGTTCCTGTGTTCGCAGTGATCGTCACTGGGAAATCGGTGGTCTGACCCTGCTGCACGGTGGACGGACGACCCGATGGGAACGCATAGGTGAGGGGAACGGGCGGGTTGTTGATGAACACCTTCAGTCCGGCGCAGCCGCCCGTGACCATGTCAGGCCACTGGTCGCCGTTGATGTCGAACACCGCGACATCGAAGAGGTTCGACAGCTCGGCGGTGGTCAGGATCAGCCCGTCTTCGACGAGCAGGGCGCTCGTGGTGCCAGTGTTCTTGTAGATCTTCGTGCGGCGGCCCGACGATGGGCAGAACGGCCCAAGATCCGCATCGATGTCCGTGACGATGACATCATTCCTGCCGTCTCGGTTCAGGTCGGCGATGGAGATCGTGTTGCCGAACTCGCTCGGTGAACCTGCGATGACATTGATCGAGAAGTTGGGCTGTCCCGTGCCGTCGTTGCCGGTGTTGAGGCAGTAACGATCCTGACCGTCGTCGGCGATCACGAAGTCAAGCCGCCCGTTGTTGTCGAGGTCGCCGACATTCATGCCGTAGGGGGCGAGTCCCGGGTACACCGACTTCAGGGACCAGGTCTGCCCAGGACCCGACGAGCCGGTTCGGTTGGTGAGCACCGCAACATCCTGCCCGCCAGTGAGAGTATTGACTCGAATGACATCCTGGAGCCCGTCGAGGTTGAAGTCGCCAGGCATGCACATGTTGCCGAACGCCGCCGCCAACTGCGTCGAGGTCATCTTGGTGGTCGTCGTGTCGTAGAAGTAACCGGGGCCAGGTCCGCCCGAGGTGTTCCCCCAGTTGTAAAGCAACTTGTTGTCGTAGTCCTTCGCCGGATCCTCGGCCGGTGACTGCTGGCACTCGCCCGCATCACTGGTGTCGCCGTCGTTGTTCATGTCGATGCAGATCGTGCCGCTCGTCTCGGGGGTGTCGTAATCGACGTAGTACAGGTCCACGAAGCCATCGCCGTTGTAATCGGCCACCGCCAGATCGCACAAGCGCGGGTTGGCGGCCGTTCCGTTCTTCGCAAAAAGCGTCGGGATGCGCGCGTCCTCGAAGCGGAATCCGAGCCAATTGCCTTGCGCATCGTCACCGAGGTTGCGGTACACGCGCGGCTGACCAAGCATCGCGCTCACCGTGTCGGACATGGTCGTCGCGGTGATCAGGTCGACCCAGCCATCGTTGTCCACATCGAACGCTTCGACATCGCGGTCGTTCACCTCGTCCATCATGCCCTGCGATCCGGCCGCATCGGCAGCGGTGCCGTACAACTGGGTGCGGTCCGTCAACACGCCGTTCTCGTTCATGAGAATCAAGTCGCGGAAGAAGCCGCAGCCCGTGCATGTCGACTGGATGGAACCCGGGAACTTGCGCATGACCACGAGATCGATGTCACCGTCCTGATCGAAGTCCGCGAAGGCGAAGTCCTTCTCGATGTTGTCCTGTCCCGTCAAGGCAGCGGGGGCGGACAGGCGGGTCGCGGTCGCGTTGGTGAACGAGACCCACTGCGCCTGCGCGGTCGCTGCGATGCAGCCAAGCACGAGCGACAGGAGCGAGACGGAGTTGATGGAGTGCTTCATAGTGGTTTGGGTACTGCGGTGGTGCTTCAGGTCTTGCAATGCGTGGGAGAGTGGTTGGTCTTCAAGCGTTACTGGCATGGACCCCATGCGGCGAGCACGGCGGCAAGATCGATTCCGTTGGTGGAGCCGTCACCGTTGACATCGCCGATCCCAGGAGAACCCCACCCAGCGAGGACGAGTGTGAGATCGGAGCCACCGACGCCGCCATCGTCGTCGATGTCTGCGGGGCAGTTCGTGCATTCATCGGGAATGCCGTCGTTGTTGGAATCCTGGCTTGTGCCAAGAGCAATGTCGCGCAAGTCGGCGAAGCCGTTGTTGTTGCAGTCTTCCGCATCGCCATCGAACGCGACAACGAAGAGGTCAACATCGGTGGCATTGACGACGCCGTTCTGATCAATGTCGCCCACGGCGCAGTCATCGTTCGGGTTGGTTGAACCCTGCGCAAGGCAAGTTCGCAGCGCGAAGAAGTCGGCGAGGTTCACATGCTCGTCGCCGTCGAAGTCGAACTCACGCCGACCGAGCGAACCGAGGAAGCTGACGAGTTGCGCCTGTTGCGCAGGGCTGAGGGCTTCCACCGCCGCAGCACTCGCGGCGGCTTCTCCGAATGGTCCGTGGAGCGCCACGGCGCTGAGCACTCGGCTGGTGAATGCTCCGCCTGAGGCTGCGCCGTTGTGGAGCAACGGATCACGGCGGCGAACTCCCCACAGCACGGGCGTCCGCATTTCCAACTCGCTGGCAGCGCCGTCGCTGATGCCGTCGGCGAGAAGCCCCATGTCATGCAGCAGGAAATCGGAGTATGGACGAATGGTCTTTCCGCGAATCGCATCCTCGAGCGACGCACTGGTCGAAGTCGAGAACTGCGCGACATGGCACTGCGCGCAGCCGACCTGGTTGAAGATTGCCTCGCCAGCCATCCCGCTGCGCGGTGTCTGCGGCGGCGGCGCGAGGAAGCGCTGGAAGTCAGTCACGCGGTCGATGAAGCCGAGACCATCGGCATCCACCACATCTTCTGGGTCGGCAACATCGTCGCAGACCGCGAGGCGCGCAGTGTCCCCGTTCGGCGCGTTGTCCTCCGGCACGAAACGGTTGGTGAAGCCCATCTCGTTGCGCGCGGCATCGGCCGAGAAGGTGAGGACCGTCGCGACCTGCGCCTTCCACCCGAAGCGTCCAGCACGCAGCGGACTGCCCGCGGGATCCTCAAGCGCCGCAACCCAATGCACTCGCCCGCTGATCCCATCGCCGTTCACATCGTCGGCGTCGGCGTTTGCTGCAATCTGCGCATCGGGGATCGCCTCGACCAACCCGAACGCCATCGAACTGTTCGTCAGACGCGTGCGCACGATTGTCGCATCGGCCGGCACTGTTTCTGCGCAGAATCCGCTGATGCTGAGCCCCTGGGCCAGCGACTGCGTTTCGCCTGGATACAGCATGAACACGCCCTTCTTCTCCATGCCGAAACGTGTGACCGAGATCGCTCCCCAACCGCCGAGCGGATTGGCGTGGCACGATCCACAGTTGCTCTTGTTCATGATCGGACCAAGTCCCTCTTCCATCCCGACCGGCGTGATGTAGAGCGCCTTGCCGACTTCGAAGCGATCAAGTTGGGCGGCACTGAGACCGTTCAGCGGTGCGCCCATGGAGGGCTGCACTTCGGTGGAGCCAGCCGAAGCACTCCGTGGAAACGAGCAAAGGGCGATTGCGAGTCCGATTCGCCAGTCGGGCATCCGGTTCATCTCTTGAGCCTCTTTCTGTTCTGATCTCGAAGGCACGCCTCGCGGAGCGCCTTTCGATGTCACACTTTCAGACCCACTCTCACATGCAAATGCGGGCCCCGAACCATCGGGTGGAACGCACTTGCCTTACAACAACTGTGAAATCTACGCCGCGACACGCATCGCGCCACTTGCCATGCAGCATTATCATCAAAAGAATGCGTCTATCGATCCGCTGTACCGCTCTTGCTGCAGGGATTGCACTGGCCGCGTCGACGGCTCTGTGGAGCGGCTGTTCAGAACCAGTAGCGCAAAAAAAGGCTGAAAATCAGGGGGAAGAAAGACCACTCGCAGCCGCGGAGCAGTCCCCGAACGCCCCCGATCGACCGCCTCCTTTTGCGGATGCGGAGGCGGCGGCATCCATCAGCCATCCCAACATTCCAATCGCCGCGCAACTGGTGGCGTCGGGGAGTTTCCTCGATGCGGAGATCGTCTTGAACGCGATCTTGCGGGAGCGACCAGAGTCCGCGCAGGCGAAGTTCCTGCTCGGCGTCGTGTACCTCAAGACCCAGCGCGCGGCGCGAGCACTGCCACTGCTCGAGGCGAGTCTCGCATCGGGGCAGTCGTTCACTGGGCGCAGTCACATCGAGCACTTCATCGGATGGGCGAACTACCAGGTCAGCGAACTCGATGCTGCCAAGCGCGCGTTTCAGTCCCATGTCGCTGCCGTTCCCACGGCAGATGATTCCTACTACGGTCTCGCAGTGATCGCGCTCGACGAAGACAGGACTGCTGACGCGCAGCAAGCGCTCGAACGCGCGCTCGAACTCGTGGGCACTTCTCCGCGGCGCGCGCGCGACCGTGCCAAGATTCTCGCGCGGCTCGGCGACATCGAGTTTCGTGCCGATCGGATCGAGCCTGCTGTCGCGCTCTTCGAGGAGTCGTTGGATCTCTACGCGGATCATGTGGAAGTGTGGGGCAAGATGGCGCGGGCACTCGATCGGCTCGGGCGCGTGGAGGCTGCCGATGCGGCGCGAGCGCAGCAAGCCGCGGCGCAAGCGCGGTTCGATGCGCACGCGCGAGGAGAGGGCGAGTGATGCGCTGTCGCCCCGTCGTGTCGATTGCACTTCGCGCGGGGGTTCTTGCCAATGTTGCAACGGCAGCGCTCGCAGCGCCGCAGCAGCCGACGCCACAGCCTGCGGTGCCGAGCGCGATCCACATGGACGATGTCACCGCGCGCAGCGGGATCGACTTCGTGACCTGTTCGGGTGCTGACCCCAGCACGCAGATTCTGGAGGTGAAGGGCGGTGGGGTTGCACTCATCGACTTCGACGGCGACGGCGACTGGGATCTCTTTTTCCCCAACGGTGCGACGCTCGGTTCTCCCACGATCGGACCGGGTGCGCGGCTCTACGAGAACCTCGGCGACATGCGGTGGCGCGATGTGACTCCACAGTCCGGCATCGACCACCGTGCGTGGAGTTTCGGTGCCGCCGTGGGTGACTACGACGGCGATGGCCGCGACGACATCTTCATCACTTGCTTCGGGCAGAACCGACTCTGGCGCAACCTCGGAGATGGGCGGTTCACCGATGCCACGCTGTCGGCGGGGCTGGGTGGCGAGACGGGATGGAGCACCTCGGCCGCGTTTGCGGACCTCGATGGCGATGGCGATCTCGATCTCTATGTGACGCGATATGTGGAGTACGACCCCAAGCGGCCGGTGCAACCCGCGAACTTGCGCGGGCTGCAAGTCATCAATGGCCCCCGCGGCATTCCTCCGCTTTCGGATCTGCTGTTGGAGAACCTCGGCAATGGCACGTTCGCAGACCGCAGCGAATCAAGCGGCATTCGCGCGCCTGGCGCGAGCTATGGATTGAACGCAGCCGTCCTTGATCTCACGGGTGATGGGCGCGCGGACATCTTCGTTGCAAACGACTCGCGACCCAACTTCCTGCTGCGGAACCTTGGCAACATGCGCTTCGAGGACATCGGCACCCGCGTCGGCGTGGCAACCAACATCGAGGGGCTTGAGCAGGCGAGCATGGGGATTGCCGTCGGCGATGTCAATGGCGACGCACGCGCGGATCTTCTCACCACCAACTTCAGTGACGACACGAACACGCTGATGGTCAGCCGCGCGGATGGCTTCTTCGACGATGCGACTGCGCGCTTTGGCGTGGGTGCGCCATCGCGCACACTCTGCGGATGGGCGGCCGCGTTCGCCGACCTGGACCATGACGCCGATGAGGATCTCTTCATCGTCAATGGTCATGTTTATCCGCAGGCGACGAAGGCGGCGCTCAACAGCGAGTATGCGCAGCCGCTGCTGGTGATGGAGCGGGATGGGGCACGATTCCGCGTGCTCGCGCCGAACCAGGCCTGGCTGCAAGCGCCCTTTCGAGACCGAAGCGCAGTGCTGGCGGATCTCGACCGCGACGGCGATCTCGATGCGGTGGTCGTTGGGCTGAATCAGCCCGTCCGCGTCCTGCGAAACACGCACGACACGAAGGACGATTGGGTAGTCATTGCGCTGAACGATCCCGCCTCGCGCGGCAATCGCAGCGGCGTGGGAGCACGGATCGAACTGCAGGAGGGAGCGAATCGACAGGTGCGCTGGATCGTGGGCGGCGGCCCGTTTCAGTCGAATGCCGCGCCGGAAGCGCACTTTGGACTCGGCCCCATGGTGGCCGGTGCAGCGCCGCCGCAGGTGCGCGTGACATGGCCCGATGGTCGCATCTCGCAGCAGGCGGTGCAGCGCGGAACCCGCACGGTGGCGCCGCCGTCAGAGGAGCGGTGACAGCAGCGCAGCGGCGTTGTTGGCGAGCTGCTGGCGAAGCGTCGGCATCCACTGTGCATTCACGACCTCCGCGCTGCGTTCGATGTAGCCCTGCTGCAGGCTCCGCACTTGCGCCGCGAAACGCTGGTCGTACACGATGGCACTTGCCTCGAAGTTGATCTCAAAACTCCGCCGGTCGAGATTGCTCGATGTGATCACCGCGAAACTGCCGTCCACCGTGATCGTCTTGGCATGCAGCAGGCCCGCGGTGAATTCGTGGATGCGAATGCCCGCGTCCAGCATCGCGCGGTAGCGCGCGTGGCTTGCCCACGCCACCAGCTTGCTGTTGTTGCGCCGCGGGACGACCAGATGCGTCGCCACGCCGCGCCGTGCAGCGACGCAGAGCGAGCCGAACATTTCGGGGTCGGGCACGAAATAGGGGGTCGTCATCACGATCTCGCGGCGAGCCACCTGCAGCGTGGCGATCAGCAGCGATCGGACCGCGTCGTTGTCGAAGTTCGGTCCCGATGCCATCACCTGCACGGGAACGCCCCGCTCCTGCACGGGCGGCGGCACCTCCAGCATCGATGCAAGGCTCTCGCCCGTGTCGAGCAGCCAATCCTCCGCAAAGATCAGCTGCAACTCACGCGTGGCGGGGCCGTGCATGCGCATCATGCAATCGACCCACGGTGCAAACCGCGGCTGCACCGCAAACTCGGGCGCCGCGATGTTCATCGATCCGATCCATCCGATCGAACCGTCGACGATGAGCAGCTTGCGATGGTTGCGGATGTCGATGCGGTGGGCGAGCGCGCGCAGCACCGCAGTCGGCAGCGCCGCGACAACCTGTACGCCGCCCGCCCGCAACCGTCGACAGGAGTCGCTCGCGAGAAAACCGCTCGATCCATGTGCATCCGCAAGCACGCGGCATCGCACGCCACGCTGCGCCGCAGCCAGCAGTGCCGTCTCGAACGCGGATCCGACGCGATCATCGAGCCAGATGTAGGTGGTCAGATGAACCGTCGACTGCGCGCGGTCCACATCGGCGAGCATCGACTGAACCGTCGTGTCGGGGTGCCCGACGATCTCCACGGCGTTGCCGTTCAGCACGGGCGATCGGCTGACGAGGCGGGCGAGGCGTTCCACTTGCGCCTCGCTCGCGCCAAGCGAAAACTGCTGCGCGCGTGGATCATCATGTCGGTGAAACTCGGCGCGGTCCATTTCGGCGAGCACCTGTGCGTGAATCCGCCGTCGCCTGCTCCCGAGGCGCGACTCGCCCAGCACCAGATAGACCAGAATCCCGATGAACGGGAACGCGACGACCACCAGCAACCACGCCATGGCCACCGAGGGGCGCGATCCCTTTCGCACGATCACCACGCACGCGAAGATCGCCCGCAATGTGATGTCGATGGCGACGATCGCGACGGCCCACCGACCCTCGGCAAACCAATCCGTGATCGATGATGACTGGGCGGTCAGCGCTCCCCCGAGCATGGTCGCTTCGCTGCTCACAGCACGATGGCAACGATGGTCAGGCGGCGTTCACCCTTGGGCAGGTCCACGCGAACGGTTTCGCCCACGCGAGCCTTCATCAGCGCCGTGCCCATCGGGCTCGTGGTTGTGACTTCGCGGTACTCGACCATCGTTTCGCTCATGGTGCTCACGATCTTGTAGGTCTCGACCTTGCCGCTCGCCTCATCGCGCAGTTGCACGATCGCACCGAGGAACACCATGTCGGCGGGCATCTCGCCTTCCTGCACCACTTGGCACGCGGCGATGCGCGCCTCGAGTTCACGGATGCGCAGGTTGTTCATCGACTTGTCCTCGCGCGCGGCGTGGTAGTCGGAGTTCTCGCGGAGGTCGCCATGCCCCCGCGCCTCGGCGATGCGTTCGGTCAGAGCCTTGTCGAGCGCCCGGTAGTCGGCGAGTTGCCGCTCAAGCTTGTCCTTGTCTGCTTTGGTGACGAACTCCATCGATGCGGCACACTATCCCACTCGGCGCGCTCCCGCAACAGTCTGCGCCCCGTCCGTCATGCGCGCAAGCAGCGAGGCGAGCAGCAGCCCAACGACCGCCGTAACGACCGACGCGATCCACAGGACGAGTGTGGCGTTCCATTCGTCGACCGTCGGGATGGTGGTGGGCGATCGCATGCGATCGAGCAGCGCAGGAACGCCGCCCGGCAGCGCGGGGGAGGTGGCGAGTGGGGCCATGCCGATCGCCGCGAGCGGAAGCTGCAGTCCCGCGGCCACGAGTACGCAACCCGCCATGGCGGCGGCGCGAAGCCAGCCCGACGACACGGCGGTTCCGAGTGCCACCAGCCCCGTCACCGACGCCACGCCCGCCAGGACATGCAGGTCGATCAGCAGCGTGCGCTGCACGGGCCAGGGCGTTCCCAGTCGCAGCGGCCAGAGCGGCAGTTGGATCAGGAATGCCAGCGTGACTGCATCGAGCAGCGCCTGCGCCGAAGGGGCGCGGGTTGCCGGTGCGCTCAGCCGCAGCAGGGGCCAGCCGATCCACAGCGCCATCGTGCAGAGCACCAGCGTCTGCGAAATGCCGGGCGTCAGGGTGGACGGTGCAAGGTGAAGCGGAACGGTCGGTGCGAAGGATGCGGCGAAGGCAACAGCGAACCAACCGCCGACCAGCACCACAAGTCCGCGCGGCAGTTCAGCGGCTGCCGACATAATCGACGGACAAATCGATCGAGTTCGGTCCGGCTCCGTCGATGCGACCGTACTGTGAAACCAGCATGTCGAGGTAACGCAACTTCTGCGCGGACGGCACTTCCGCCGCCGATTCCGTGCCGGGCATGCGCCCCCAGATGATGCGTGACTGCTTCGTGGTCAGCAGCGCCACATTGCCCGAGGACGCGAAGTCGCCGACATCGACGGCTTCGACCTGCCCGCGCCAACGCTGCACGCCGATCAGCTTTGCCATCTCGACGCCCGCGATCACATCCGCTCCGCTCCAGGCTGAACCTGCGGACACGGGCGGAGCCGCCGCCACGCCGAGGATGCGCGTCAGTCGCGGTCCCATCCCGACTGGGTAACTGCGCGGCATGCGGCGGCAGGATGTGTCGAGCAAATGCTCCGCGTTCGAATGGACCACGAGCGCTGCGGGCTCCGCAAAGACCGCGTCCACTTCGATGCCGCTGAACCCATTGCGACTGACTTGGCGGACTTCGTCGAACCAGCCAGATCTCTCGAGCGCCTCCTTCGCGCGCAGCAGTCCCTCGCGACCGCTTGCCGTCGGCCCAGCCTCGCGCGCGGTCATCTCCTGCAGCGGCGCCAAGTCCTGCGGCATCATCCAAGCGGGGGGATCCACGAACGCCACTTCAATGCGCTCGCCCGGTGCTGCCACCGCGTGCCGGCGCAGTTCAGGCACCCACCAGCCGAGCGATGCGGCGGCAAGCGCGCCGACCACGATCGCTGCGCTGCCGAAGGTGATCGCCGTTCTCGTTCCGTCACTCAGCGCCATCGGGAGTCTCCGTTGCCACCGACCCGCCCGCGTCCGACGAAGCACCCTCGGTGCCGTTCGCGGCGGATGCAGCGCGCCCCGAACGACCTGTTCGGCGCCCCGAACGGAGGCGAACGACTGCGCGCTCGACCAGCCTCTTGCACATCTCGGGGAATGCGATTCCGGCGTGCGCTGCCGCCTTCGGTACGAGCGAGTGATCGGTCATGCCCGGCATCGAGTTGATCTCGAGGAACCACGCTCCATCGGCGTCGACCATGAAGTCCGCCCGCGCCACATCGCGGCAGCCGAGCCGTTCGTAGATCGTGCGCGACGCATGCACGATCTCGGCGCGTACTGCATCGGGGAGTTCGGGGTCGAGCCGGTACTGCGTGTCGTCGCGCTCGTACTTCGCGGCGTAGTCGTAGAACGCTTGCGTGGTTTCGATCTCGATCAGCGGCAGCACATCGCGTTCGAAGATGCCCGCAGTGATCTCACGCCCTTGAATGAGGCGCTCCACCAACGCGGGCTGACCCGCTGCATCGAAACGCGCTCGGGCGGCGTTCAACTGTGCATCGTCGAAGCAGCGGTGCACCTCGAGGCTCGATCCATCCGCCACCGGCTTCACCACGAGCGGCAGGGGAAGATCGCAGGGATCGCCCGCGTGCAGGATGCGTGCGGGAGGCGTGCGAATGCCCGCGGCACGCGCGAAGAGCTTCGTGGTTGCCTTGTTCATCGCGGCACGCGACGCGCGCGGACGACTTCCCACATAGGGTCGACCATCCGTCTCGAGCAGTTCCTGCAGTCCGCCGCCCTCGCCCCACGGACCGTGCAGCACGGGAAAAATCGCGTCACCCGGCATCGCGCGGATCTCCTCGAGCGTCGGTCGGTCGATCACGTGCTCGTGCACCTCGAAGCCACCCGCTTCGCGCAGCGCCGCCGCGACGCGCTGTCCGGACTGGATGCTCACCTCGCGCTCGCCATCCGGACCGCCCATCAACACCAGCACCTGCATGTCAGTCATGGATCACCCGCACTCCTCAGGGAAAGAAGGAACTTGCTGTCTCGACCACACGACCACTTCGCGCTCGAGACGCCAGCCCGAGTGGGCCAGAACCCGCTGTTGTACCTGACGCGACAGTTCGAGCACATCGCGCGCCCGACCACCCTTCTCGGTGGCGAGGAAGTTGCCGTGGCATTCACTCACGAATGCGCTGCCCACGCGCAGCCCCTTCAGCCCCGCTTGGTCGATCAACTTGCCCGCACTTTCGCGCTGTCCCGTCACAGGATTGGTCGGGTTGCGGAACATGCATCCCGCCGATTTCGCCCCCATCGGCTGCGTCCGCTTCTTGTATTCGAAGATCTCATGCACCTCTGCCTCGATCTTCTTCGGATCATCGTGCGGCAAGCGAAGGTGCGCGGCAACCACGATGCAGCCCGTGGGGAGTTCGCAGTGCCGATAGCCCAACCGCAGATCCGCGGCATCGATGGAACGCAACTCGCCGCCGTGCATCACCACATCGATGCGCTGCAGGCTCTGCGCAATGTCGCCGAACGCGCCGCCTGCGTTCATGCGAACGGCGCCGCCCATCGTCGCGGGAATGCCCGCCATCTGCGCGAGCCCGCGGCGCCCGAGGCGCTTCGAATCCTGGACGAGACGGAAGAGATCCGCGCCCGCGCCGATGCAAACCGTTTCGGTGGAGTGATCGCCCTGCGCTCCGCGGTCGGTTGCATCCCAATCCGCGCGCTCGAACGCAGCCGCGCTGAGATCGACGACCACGCCATCCACGCCCTCTTCGAGGACCAGCAGGTTCGCGCCCTGACCGAGCACCCGCAGCGGCACGCTCGCGTGCGCGCAGCGGCGGGAGATTTCGCAGAGCGCCGCGATGGAGCGTGGAACCACGAGCACATCCGCGCATCCGCCTGCGGCAAACCATGTTGCCTCACCGATTGGATCGTTGCAGCGAATCTCCGCATCGATCCCGCTCCAGAGAGTGGCATCGGGTCGTGCGAGGGCGGGTGTGACGGCGGCGGGCGTCATCGCATCACTCGGTGGGGCTTGCTGCGGCGCGCGGGGGGCAGGTCGCCGCGGCGCGCGCGCCCGCACCATGTCGCCGGACCAGTTCATGCGCGATCTTCCAGACGGGACCCGCGCCCATGACGACCACGAGATCCCCATCGCGCGCATCGGCGGAAATGCGGTCGGTGATGGCACCGAAGTCATCGATCGCCAGCGCGTCGGTGCCGCGATCGCGCAGGCGCTGGACGAGATCCTCGCTGCAGATGCGTGTGCGTTCCAGTTCGCTGTCGCGGACGAAGTAGATCGGCGGAACGATCACCAGATCCGCGCGCCCGAAACTCTGCGCGAACTGTTCGAGCAGGAAGCGCGTGCGGCTGTGCTGGTGCGGTTGGAAGACACAGATGAGTCGGCTGGGCTCGTGCGCGCTGCGCAGCGCGGCGAGCGTGCGTTCACACTCGGTCGGATGGTGTCCGTAATCGTCGAAGACCGTGAAGCGTGCGCCGTTGGGCGATGCACACTCGCCGATCTTCTGCATGCGACGATCGATGCCCGCGAAGGATTCGAGTCCGCGCTGGATGTCACGCCACGAAGCACCCAGCCAGGCCGCCAAAATCGCGGCGGCGGCGGCGTTCAACGCATTGTGCTCGCCGATCAGATGGCCGCGCCAGGACACCAGGCAGCTGTCGCCCTGATGCAGCGCGCCTTCGTTGGTCGCGGGGATGAACTCGACGCGGTAGTCCGCCGACGGAGACCAGCCGAACGTGTGAACGGCACACGCCAGTCCACTCGCCACGGCACGGCGGTGCGCACCCTCGTGTGCGATGAGCAACTTCCCACCACGCTCCGCTGCGGGCAGCAGCCCAGCGAACGCGCGAAAGGACTTCACGATTTCATCGAGCGAGCCGTAGCAATCGAGATGATCCTCCTCGACATTGTTGATCAGCGCGAGCGTGGGGCGATGTGCATGGAACGATCGGTTGAACTCACACGCTTCGGCGACGAAGATCCCCGGCTCGCCCCGCAGCGCGCCCGTGGGAATCCGCTCGGATCCCGTGCGCGTTCCGCCGCCGAACTGCGGGCAGTGCGCGCCGACGATCACCGATGGATCGAGTCCCGCCTCGATCAGCAGATGGCTCAGCAGCGCAGTCGTCGTGCTCTTGCCGTGCGTTCCCGCGATGGAGACCGCGGTGCGTCCCGACTGGGCAACGCCAAGCGCCTGCGCATAGTTGAGGCACTCGATGCCCGCGCTTCGCGCCGCGGCGAGTTGCGGGTTGCTCTCTTGAACGGCGGCGGAGAAGACCACGAGTTGGGTGCCGCCCGGAATCGATGCGGCGGGGGGGCCGACCTCGACTTCGATGCCGTCGGCGGCAAGCGCACGCGTGACATCGCTCGCTTCCTCGTCGCTGCCTGTGATGAATGCACCGCGGGAGCGCATCATGCGCGCGAGTCCGCTCGTGCCGCAGCCGCCGATGCCGATGAAGTGCACGCGACGACCGCCAAAAACCGCCGCATCCGTGCGCGTGTCCATGGTGAGGAGAATATCGGCACACGACGCGGGTCGGCTTGGAAATCGCTGCCATGCCAATGGATCGCGTGGCGCGCCGTACACTCGGTGCATGGCTGGAGGATCAGAGGCTGTCCGCGCGCAGGTCCTGATCGTGGACGACGAGAAGGAACACGCCGAAATCATGGCGGAGGCACTGCGCAAGCCGGGGCATGTCTGCACGGTCGTTCACAGCCGGAAGGCTGCGGAAGAGGAGCTGCGCCACGGCAACTTCGATGTCATCGTCACCGACCTCGTGATGGAAACCGAACGAAGCGGGCTGGAAGTGCTGGAAATGGTCGGGTCGCTGCAGCAGGGGGCGGCGGCCATCATGGTGACCGCCCACGGGGATGTCGCGACGGCAAAGGAAGCACTGCGCGGCGGCGCGTACGACTTCATCGAGAAGCCGCTCGACGTCGTGCTGCTTCGCAATGTGGTCCAGCGTGCGGCGGAGTCGGTCCTCCTGCGCCACCAGAACGCGGCGCTCCGCGGGCAAGTCGATGCTGCCTATGGGTTTGAGGGGATCATCGGCGATTCTGCGGCGATCCGGCAGGTCATTCAATCGATCCGCCAAGTCGCGCCGACGAACATCCCCGTGCTCATCACCGGCGAGAGCGGCACGGGCAAGGAACTGGTCGCTCATGCGATCCATCTGCACTCCAAGCGCCGAGAGCGGCGTTTCGTCCCCTTCAATGCGGCGGGACAGGCGGAGAGCCTGCTCGAGGATCAGCTCTTCGGCCATGTTCGGGGTGCGTTCACGGGGGCCGACCGCGACCGCGAGGGCGTGTTCGAGTACGGCGACCGCGGGACGGTGTTCCTCGATGAGATCGGCGACATGCCGGTGTCCATGCAGCCGAAGCTCCTGCGGGTGCTCGAAAAGGGCGAGATCGTTCGGCTCGGCGCGAATGACGCAAAGCGGGTGGATGTCCGCTTCGTCAGCGCGACCAACCGCGACCTGAAGGGGGCGTCGAAGCAGGGGCAGTTCCGCGAGGACCTCTTCTACCGCCTGCGGGGCGTGGAGATCGCCATTCCGCCGCTGCGCGAGCGGCGCGAGGACATTCCTCTGCTTGTGCGGCATGCGGTGGGCAAGTTTGCGCGTGAACTCGAGCGCCCGATCCCGACCATCAGCGAGTCGGCGATGCTGCGCTTGGTCTCGTACCACTGGCCCGGCAATGTGCGAGAGCTCGTCAACGCCATTCACCGCATGCTCGTGGGGCAGTCGGGCGGCATGATCGACGAGCAGGATGTGCCGTCGGAGGTGTGCAGCGACGAGAGCGTGCCGGAAGGTGGTGGCAGTCTTGCCGGGCGCAACCTCGAGAGACTGGAGAAGGAGACGATCCGCCAGACGCTCGCGCTCGCCGAGAACAACAGGGAACTCGCGGCGCAGATGCTCGGGATCGGTGAACGCACCCTCTACCGCAAGCTGAAGGAGTACGGGTTGCGCTGAGCGCAGGCCCACCACCGCATGCCGTGGATCCTCTTTCGGCACTTCAGCGCCGAGCTCGGCAAGGTCATCCTGCTGACGACTGCGGTGATCGTGACGGTCGTTGCATTCGGCGCGGTGATCAAGCCGCTCGCAGGCAACCTGCTCGGCCCAGGCGGCATTGCCAAGTACATCGTGCTGGCCATGGTGCCGATGTTGCAATATGCGCTCCCGTTTGCGGTGGGGTTCGCGGGGACGATCGTGACCCATCGCTTCGCGTCGGACAATGAAGTGCAGGCGATGTCGGTGAGTGGGCTGCCGTACCGCACCATCTTGCTGCCGCAGGTCGCGCTCGGCATGGGACTCGCGCTCTTCATGTTCGTGCTCGTGCAGACGACCATCCCGCGCTTTCTGGGCTACATGAGCGATGTCATCACCGAGGATGCGTCGCAGGTCTTCGTGAGCACCATTCGATCGGGGGAGCCCTTCGCGATGGGCAACTACCTGATTTCTGCGGACCGGATCGGGCTCGATGACTCGCGCGCTTCGGAGGGCGTTCGGCGCGTTCGCATGGAAGGGGTCGTGGCACTCGAGATGCTGCCGGGGGGCAAGGTGGGCAGCGAGTTCGTCGCAGCTGCGGGCAGCGCGGATCTCTACGGTCGGGGCTCCGATCTCGTGATCAAGGTGGCGTTCCGCGATACTTCGATCGTTCGGCCGGGCGAGTCGGCCGTCGCCGCATCGCCGCTCGTCGAGCCGATGCCGATCGTGTTCGATGTCGGTTGGGAACGCAGCCCGAAGTTCCTTCCGTGGGGCGAACTCATCGAGGTCCTGCGTGAGCCGAGCCTCGGTGCGCTGCCGCAGGTGGAACGCCGCGCATACGAGCCGCCGATCATTCCTGGGCTGATGATGCAGCGGATCGAGCGGCAGTTGCAGGCGAGCGGAGTTGCCGTCCTCGAGAGTGGCGATGCTGGGCGGCGCTACGAGATTCGCGATGCGCAACTTGGCGGCAAGGGGCTTGTTCCGCGCCCGCCGCTCAAGCGAATCGCCGTGACGGAGTTCGAGGGTGCGCAGGCGGTGCGCGAGGCGTCCGCGGTCGGCGCGTCGCTTGTCGCGAGCAAGTCGGCAGGGCAGTTCGGCGGGACAGCGCGCCTCGACTTGGTGCTGCTCGAGCCGAGCGCGCGTGATGTGCGCGGCGGCACCGACCGCCCCGTGGGTTGGCCGCCGGAGGTTGCGGGGGTTGCGGTCGCGGATGGTGCCCCCGAGCCCACGGTGCTCGAGGCGCTCGAGTTGGCGCGCTCACTCTCGCAGGCGAAGGACGCGCCCCTTGCGCAGTACGCGCGCGGAGCAGGGACCGTGGTCTTCGTCATCGAGCGGGCCCTTCAGTCCACCTACTACGAAGCGCTCTCGCATCTTTGGATGCGGTTTGCGCAGCCTGTCAGCGTGCTGCTGATGCTGCTGCTCGGATCGATGCTGGCCATCTGGAAGAGACACAGCCTTCCACTGACGATCTTCCTGCTCGCCTTCATGCCGTCGATTGCGAATGTCCTGCTGATCGCCTCTGGACAGTCGATCCTGCGACAGGGCAAGGTCTTCTCGGGACTCGGGGTGATGTGGGCTGGGAACGCGGCGCTGCTGGTCCTGATCCTGTGGGTGGGACGGAGGATGGCGCGCCACTGACGCACCGTTGACGCATGCAGATCCTCACCCGATTCATCATGTTGCGGTTCCTCGGGAACTTCTGGCTGCTCTTTGCGCTGTTGTTCATCTTTGCCGTGTCGATCGATGTGTTGGTGCAGTGGGAGGTGTTCGTCGATGCGGCGACGCGACTGCTGACTGCCGCGGGCGGCACGGGTCGCGCTGGGTTCCTTGCCACGGTGAAGTTGATCGTCGAGTTCCACTCTCCCCGCGTGTTCCAGTTCTATCAGTACATGATGCCGCTCGTGGCTCTGGGCGCGATGGGGTTCACCGCCTCAGCCATGCTTCGCCACCGCGAAATCGTGGCCATGCTTGCCGCCGGCCTGTCGATGCAGCGGGTCACCTGGCCTTTCGTGCTTGGCATGCTGGTCCTGTGCGGACTGCAACTGGTGAACCAAGAAGTCATGTTGCCGCGACTGGCAGCGCGGCTGCTCATGAAGCACTCGGAACTTGCGTCTGGCGTCGCGGCATCGTGGGCTGTGCCGCTCGCGCCCGATGCCTCTGGAACGCTGATCCACGCGGATCGTTTCGATCCTGCCACGCAGACCCTCGTCGGCATTTACGCCGTGGTGCGTGAAGGTGGCGCGGTGCGTTCACGCATCGAAGCGCCGCGCGGGACATGGTCTGACAAGCGCGGGGGATGGGTGCTGGAAAAGGGCACCGAGTCGACGACCGCGCGTCCTGGCGATTCACCATCCGTCGGTCGATCAAGCGTGATCGAGAAGCGGCCCATCGAACTCCTTCCGACGAACCTCGATCCCACCACGCTCTCGCTGCGCAGGAACATGCTGCAGGCTCACATGCTGTCGCTGAAACAGATTCGTGAGCTGCTCGACGCGGGGACCTTCGACCAATCCGCGCTGCGCCGCATCGCCGTCGGCCGATTCTCATCGCTGGCCATCGCGTTGCTGGTGCTCGTGATCGCGCTGCCGTTCTTCACGATGCGCGAGCCACGGCCCATCCTCGGTCAAGCAGTGCTGTGCGCGGGCATCGGGTTGCCGCTGCTGCTGACCGCCATGATCTTCATCGCGATTCCCGTGCAGGTGGCGACTCCCACGGTCAGCGTGCTGATGCCCGTGATCGCCCTGCTGCCGATCGCGGCGTGGCGCCTCGCCATGATGAAAACATGAATCGGTCGTGCCGCTCGTAGCCCGCTTTGGGGTGCGCATCACTCTTGCGTGCGCGGTCGCATCCGCCAGCTCTCCTGCAGCGCGTCATCGAACACGGTCGGCTTCGAGCGCCGAAGCAGCATTCGCGCGAGGCGGTCCATCTCCACGCGCTCGAGCGCGCGACGCGCGGCGCGTTCATCTGCAGCGCGCGTCGCCGCGGGATCGCTGCCATCGGATGGAACCTCCGAGCGCACTTCCACGATGGCGTAACCACTCTCGAGGAGCACCGGATGGGAACGCCCCCCGACCTCGGTGGTGAACAGCACTTCACGGAACGCGGCTGGAAACGACGGATCGCTGCGGGAAATGGGCGGCAGCAGCCCGCCGCGCGCAGCACTGGCATCACTCGATTCAACGAACGCGATCTCGCCGAATGGCTCGCCACCCTCGAGCCGCCGCTGCACGCGCTCGGCCGAGGGCATGTCGGGAACGACAATGATGCGGCTCACGCGCCGAACGCCGTGCGCTGCGTCGAACGCCTGCCGAACCGCCTCCTCGCTCAGCCGCACCTCACGCTGCGCGAGCGCACGAAGCGCAGCGTTGCGCCACAAGAGCGCACGCCAACGCACCGGGCCAAGCGACTGCGCCTCACGCAGCGCCGCCAGCAACTGCGCGGCGCGCTGCGGATCGGGCGCGAGCGCGTCGAACGCGATCTGCGACTCGCGTTCCACCGCCGCTTCGTCCACCGTCAATCCCTGCGCGCGAAGTTCGCTGCGCAGCGCGGCTTCGAGCACCAGTTCCTCGAGCGCCTGCCCACCCGCGCTCTCCAGAAGCCGCGCGCGAAGATCCTCCCACGCGATTGCCTCGCCCGCGAGCATCGCCGCAGGGCGAGCACTCGAATCCACGGACGAGGCGGCGGGGGTCGTCGGCGCAGTCTGCAGCGTGCGCATCTCGGTCGGCGGCAGTGTGGATGCGCAGCCCACGATCGGCAGCATGGCGCACACAATCGCCACGCGGATCACCGTGAGGATCATCGCTGCGGCGTGACGCGCCGAATCGGTCGCCCGTGCAAACACGCGGGCATCGTGATCGGATTCCCGCCGCGCGTCAATCGGGCAGTTCAAAGAGCGATCCGCCTGCCTCGACGCGAATGGGCTTGAGTGACAGGCACAGGGCGCGCACCCGCTCGGGCGTGATGCGCGGATCCAGCCAGCCGGAACGCCGCCACACATTCAGCATGACCTCATCGATCACCACATGCGTCCAGCCGCGTGTCCGCAGGGCGGCGCGCGCCGCGTCCATGCCCGCATCGGTCGCCTCCAGCGTGGCGATCAATGGATGCTCGTTCCACACCGATGCATAGGTCGGCACGGTTGGCCACCAGAACACGGCGTTCGCGCCGAGCGTGACGACCCGGGCATCCGTCGGCAGTGCGCGCAGCGATGCGGGAAGCGAGTCTTCGCCCACTTCGCCGCTGAAGAGCTTCTCGATCCCGATGCCCTCCGCAGCAACCAGTCGGCCTTCCTTGCGTCCATTCACATCGATCTCGATGCGCGGACCATCCACGACATAACACCAGAGTGGCTGCGCACACCACAGCGCAAGGAGCGCGCACAGCGCGGTGCGCATGGCGAACAGTGGAGACCGCGGCGGGATTGCACGCGAGATCGCCAAAGACACCAGCAGCACCATCGGCACCGCGGTCGGCAGAAGGAAACGCCCCTTCGCGTGCGTCAGCAGGAGCCACAGCGCCAACTGAACGCCGAGCACTGTCGTCATCAGGAGGGCCGTGCGCCGAAACGGCGCGCTCGTCAGCAGCACGCACGCACTCACGGCAGCCATCCACGGCAGCACGGACCAGAACGCTCTCCAGGGTGCGCCCGCACCCGGCGCGCCCGACTCGGGTGCGTTCCCCAGGCCCGCCCCAACGAACTCGCTCCACAGCGCTCGTGGCCACTCCGCCACCGGAAGCGCGCCGTGCGCCGCATGAAAGACCTGCGCGCGCACTTCACCCAGTCCGCCATCGCCAAGAGCCGGGAACAGGGGGGATCCAGTCGCCGCTGCAGTACGCAGCCACCACGGCGACAGCACCAAAGCGCCGACACACGCCGCGATACTCATGCTCACAATCGTCTGCGCTGCACTCGGGCCCGCTCCGCGCTGCGGTCGCGCGGCACGCCACAACCACAGCAGCGCGGTGGGCGCCACAACGAAGAGTGCAGCGGTCATCTTCACTCCGATCGCAGCCGCCGCGAGCAGCGCAAGCGCCACCGTCCATGTCCTGGAGGGGTGTTGTTCCCACGCAAACAGCACTCCCCACAGCAGTGCAGCGAACAGCAGCATCATCGCCATCTCGTCGTACGCCAACGATCCAGTCACGATCACCCACGGCACCCCCAGCAGCAAGACCGCCGCGGTCCACGGCTCGCGCCCAAGCAGCAGCCGCGCAATCTCGCCCACCATGCACGCGGCGGCAACCGTGAACAGCGCGTGCAGGACCTGCGCATCGAGCGCGCCTGCCGCCGCTCCGCCCTGCAATGCCATGAGGTGCATGAACGCACTCTCGAGGAACGATGGCAGCGCGGAGTAGATGTTGTGCGGCAGGCTCGTGATGCCGCCGAGAGCCATCCACTCGCGTGGCAGCAGCAGGTGGTAGCTGATCGCGTCGTAGCCGCCGAACTCCGTCGACCAGATCCAGCCTGGCGTTCCAGCTGCGGCGAGCAGCAGCGCAGCGAGCGCAGGCGCCGATGCGAAGAGCAACCACGCTCCTGCGGGCGCTGCATCCGCGGTCTGCACCCGAAGGCACATCGTGACGCCGCGCCGCTGCAGCGCAAGCGAACGCCACAGCAGCACCACTCCCGGCACGAGCAGGGCTCCCGCCGCGAGTCGCGACTGCGCGCGCGAAAACACGCCGAGCGTTCCAGCGGCGCAGTCGATGGTCAGCAGCGAAGCGCATCCGAGCGCGAGCGCAACGGGCCACGGCACCGCGCCGAGCCGCAGCAGCCGAACGCACATCACACCAAGCCCGAGTGCCGACAGCATCCACGCGGCGGGTCCCGGCAGATGCATGAGAACGCGAAGCAGCGCATCCGCGCCGCGGCTCTCACCAGAAAGCGTTGCAGTACCGCCGAACCACATCAGCGCTGCGAGCAGCGCTGCCCCAGCCAACCATGGAATCCGACGAGGCCGCAGGAGCAGCCCAGACGCCATCAGGCCTTGGATCCGGCACCGACAGGCTGCGCACCCTTCACGTGGGCCGCGAGCGTGTCGAAGGTCACCGGGTCGTGGATCGCGATCTCACTGAGCATCTTGCGATTGAGCAGGATGCTGGCGTTGGCGAGAGCGGCGATCAGTTGGCTGTAGCGAATCCCACGCATGCGGCACGCAGCGGTGATGCGCGTGATCCACAGACTGCGGAAGTCGCGGCGGCGGAGGCGGCGATGGATCCAGGCGTTCCGCCCGGCGCGCATCAGCGCAACCTTGGCCTGCTGCTTCAGTCTGCTCTTTGTTCCGAAATAGCCGCGCGCTTCGCGCAGCAGTTTGCGGCGGGCTTGGGTTCGTGCCGCGCCTTTGCGTGCTCGTGCCATGGGAGAGAACTCCTCTACTCAAGCCGTGCCTTGCGGCGCGGCGGACGCTCGACGGGGCCGTTCACTGCGAACGGGCTTTCGATCCCGGCGGGCAATGCGAATGCAGTCGTCAGTCGGCGGCTGCCGCTGCGGCTGCGGGGGATTCCTTGCGTACCGCATGCTGCTGCTGCGAAAGCAGGCCGCGGTTGAGGAGCTTCCCGTACATCTTCATGTCGCCATCACGCGCAAAGCGACCCTTGCGGTAGGTCTGCACGGTCACACCGCGCTTGTTGCTCTTGAGATGGCGACTGTTGGGGCTGAAGAAGCGGACCTTGCCGGTCTTCGTCACCTTGATTCGCTTGGTCAGTCCCTTGTGTGTCTTCTGCTTGGGCATGGTGGGCACCTTCTGGCGAGCCGCGCAGACTACCCGCACCCGCGCCGCCGCGCAACACCTTGGCCAGCGTCCCTCGGTCAGCCGCCTCGCGGGGCGTTCAGTTGACGAGCAAGATCTCGAGGGCACTCGGCCCAGCACGGCGGAAATCGATCGTTTCCTTGCCATCCCGCCCGCGAATCACCCAAATGTTGTCGCTTGCGGCGTTCGGGGCAACCTGCATCCGCGGAGAACCGAGCCACACGGCAGAACCGTCCGAGAACAGGACATTCTGTCCCGACTGCCCGTGGTTGGGGGAGTTGAGGTCGAAAGTCGGCGGCGTCACTCCGCGCTGCGCGAGTCCCTGCACAGGATTCGCATCGGCCGCGACGGGGCTGCGCGCGGTGGCGGCGAGCTGCAGTTGCGCCCGGTGCGTGGGAACACGATAGGACAAGTTGCGCGCGCCGTTGCATCTCGTGCAGTTGGCGTTGCAGTAACCCTTCGACGACAGCAGCTCGAGGTGGCGAGCGTTCTCCGCCATCGGAGGTGTTTGTTCGGTCGGCCCCGTGAGGAAGCCGGCGAGTCCCGCGGTCATCGGCAGCATGCCGCGGTGATCGGCCGCATAGGCCGCGAGCCCACCGCCAAGCGTGCGCAGGCTGTTCGCGCAGAGCGACTGCGAGTGCGAGCGGCGGACCTGCGCCGTCACGGGAATCGCAACGCCCGCGGCCACGATCAGCAGTGCGGCGATCGCGACGAGATTGGGCAGTCCCCACCGGCTGCTCGGCGCATGCCACTGGGGCAATCGCCAGCGTTCCCGGGTTTGTTCGTCGGCGCGTGCAATGCGTGCGAGCGTCGCTTCCACGAGGAGATCGCTCGGCGGCTCCACCGGGTAACGGTCGATCGCGCCGAGTTCACCGAGCAGCCGCTCAGCGTTCGCGCGCAACTCCGCGGGCATCCGTCCGATGCAGGATCGGTCAAAGCCGGCTTCGATCAGGTACTCGAGCGCCGCGGCATCGCGCTCATCTTCGAATTCTTCGTGCAGATCTTGTGTGGTCATGTCTGGTCTCGTGAGATCCTGCGCTCGCCCTGCATCAGGAAGTCGTCGTTCGTCGGTGGATCATTGCGGTCCTTCACCCGTGTCGGAGCCATGCGCGGGATCCGACCCGCCGCGTGTTCGGCGGCGCCACTGCGCGGAGAACAGCGCCACGGCTGCATGCATGCGGCTCTTGATCGTGCCCAGCGGAACGCCCAGTGCATCTGCAACCTGCTGATAGCTGAGCCGCTGGAAGTACCCAAGCAGGATCACCTCACGGTGGTGCGCGGGCATGCCGTCGAGGACTTCCTTCACGAGCGCGCTCTCATCGCTCGCGGTCGCCCGCGCCTCGGGTGCCTCCTCCTGCGCCTCGACGAGTTCGCCCATCGTGGATGCATCGTCGTTGCCGAACGGCTTGTCCAGGCTCACCGCGCGCCGACGCTTCTCACGCCGATGGAAGTCGCGTGCCTTGTTCGATGCGATCGTGAAGAGCCAGGGTTTGAAACGCCGCTCCGCATCGAACGAGTCCGCCGCGAGGTGGACTTGCAACATCGTGTCCTGAAAGACATCGTCGGCGGCCGCACTCGATCCCAGAAAGCGCGCGAGGAATCCATGCAGATCGCTGCGGTAGCGTTCGACGAGCGTACGGAACGCATGCGGATCGCCATCGCGGTGGCGCGTCAGGAGCGACTCATCCGATGCGGCATCCATGCCTTGGTCGGCCATCGTGGGGGAGAAACTACCCGACTTGCTGCCTCGCACGAGCCGGGCGGCGTCGCGCATGCTCGCATCAAGCCCCGCGTGCACTGCACTGGCCACGGCCTGCAGCCCCGCCAGTGCGGGCGAAGAGTGCGGGAGGGCAAGTGCATTGCACGGGAGCATTGGGTTGCTACGATCCGAACTTCTCGGGAGTTCAAGGAAATCCCCCACTCATGCCAGTGCCGATCAGCCAAATGTGGACCGTGGCGACCTACGTGTTGGGGCAGAAGCTCCGCGGGCGCAAGCGGTATCCGCTCGTCCTGATGCTCGAACCGCTTTTCCGCTGCAATCGCGCCTGCGCGGGCTGCGGCAAGATCCAGTACCCAGCCCACAGTCTCAAGCGCGAACTGTCCGTTGCCGACTGCCTGAAGGCGGTGGATGAGTGCGGCGCGCCCATGGTTTCGATCCCGGGTGGCGAGCCGCTGCTGCACCCGCAGATTGCGGAACTGGTGCGCGAACTCGTCGCGCGTCGCAAGTACATCTACCTCTGCACAAATGCGCTGCTTCTGAAGGAGAAGCTCGAGGCGGGATGGTTCACGCCGAGCAAGTACCTCACCTTCAGCGTGCACATGGACGGCGTCGAGGAGCACCACGACTTTGCGGTCTGCCGCGAGGGCACCTTCCAGAAAGCGATCGAAGGCATACGGCTTGCCGTGCAGCGCGGCTTCCGCGTGACCACCAACACCACGCTCTTCGATGGTGCAGATCCCAATGCAGTCCGACAGTTCTTCGATGAGATGATGGATCTTGGCGTCGAGGGCATGATGGTCAGCCCCGGCTATGCGTACGACAAGGCCCCCGATCAGAAGAGCTTCCTCAAGCGCCAGAAGACGCACGAACTCTTCGAGATGGTGCTGTCGAATCGACGCGATGGACGGCGGCGCTGGCGCTTCAATCAGTCGCCGCTCTTCCTGGAGTACCTCATGGGTCGGCGGTCCTTCGAGTGCACGCCTTGGGGCAATCCAACCTTCAACCTCTTCGGCTGGCAGAAGCCGTGCTACTTGCTGAACGAGGGCACCGCCGATTCCTTCCGTGAACTGATGGAGGAGACCGAGTGGGATCAGTACGGTCGCGCGTCCGGCAATCCGAAGTGCCAGAACTGCATGGTGCACTGCGGACATGAACCGAGCGCCGTGGATTACACATTCTCCGCGCTGCCCGGCATGTTCGCGACGGTGAAGGCGATGCTGTTCGATACCTATGCGAACCCCGTGGCGCGTGAGCAGCTGCGCGAGGAAGCGACCAAGCCCCACGGGCCGCGCGCGCAACTCGTGCAACTTGGCTTCGCCAAGGATGTCCGCGAAGTGGAACACACCGCCGCGTAAGAAAGGCCGGACGCGAATCGGTTTCGCGGGGTCAGCCGTGCGCGAGCGCTGCGCTGTTCACGGGATGTTTCGGCGAACCGCCTTGCGCGACTGTCACCACATCGCGCACCACCCAACTCATGTTCTCCATCGCGGTTTCGCTGCGGCTTGCCAGATGCGGGGCAAGGAACGCGGCGCGCAAACCCAGCAGTGGACAGTTCGCGGCGATCGGTTCGGGATCGTGCACATCCAAGACAGCGCGTGCGAGCGGATTTTCCCCGAGAAACCGCGCCAGATCGCTCGCAGGCAGCACCATGCCGCGCGAGGTGTTGATGAGCAGCACATCGGGTCGCAGCTGCGCAAGCCGATCGGCGTTCAAGAAGTGGCGATTGGACGGGCGCCCATCCACATGAATGCTGATGACATGGCTTTCGGCGAGAAGCCGGCTGAGTGGAACGACCTCGCCACCACCGCACTGGGATGGATCGATCTCTCGCAGATCATGCAGCAGCACATGAAAGCCGATCGCTGCGGCGACCTGTGCGAGGCGGGTTCCGATGCGCCCCACGCCAAGGATGCCCAGCGTGAGTTCACTCATCTGCCGATGCGCCGCAATCTCGCTGCGTGCTGCATCCCACGCGACCTGATCGAGCGCGCGGTCGAGGAACACTCGCGGGCGAAGCGCGTCGCACAGCAGGCAGAGCACATACTCCACGACCGCTTGGGTGTTGGCATCGGGCGTATGCACGACCACCACGCCGCGGCGCGCACACGCCGCGAGATCGATGTTGTCCACGCCCACGCCCGCGCGCCCGACCACTCGGAGTGCGGGCAGCCGCGCAAGCAGCGCGTCATCGACGGTTGTGTAGGTTCGAACCACCAGGCCGAGGGCCGATGGCGCCGCCGCAGCGAATGCGGGACTCTGCGGCGCAGCCTCGGTCACCTCCGCCACTTTCTTCAGCCAAGCGAGGGGGGCGTCCGCCAACTTCTCGGTGACCAATATGTGCGGTTTTTGCTGCTCCATGTTGCCTCGAGGCGGGGGAATGCTACGGTAGGGGCATGGACATGCGGTCGCGGAACCCCCAGCGCCAGTCTGCCCGTTCCGCCGCACAACGAGTGGCATCACTCCGTGCGGCTGTCGCCGCTGCTGCGCTCTGTTCGTTCAGTGCCTTCGCGGACGACATTGGCTATGAAGAACTCGTCGCGCGCCTTGGCACGGCGGTGCCCACTGGCGTTGGCGTTCGCGCCGCGCAGTGCGAAGCGCCCGAGGCAGCTGGATCGCCCGCGCCCTACGGACCCAACCAGACCTTGCCCGAGTTTTCAGGCAAGACATTCTCTGCCCAAAGTGGAACGCCCGCCGTCAGCTCACACGCCACATTCGTCGCCGGCGTTTACTACGGCAACAACAGCATCGCGCGCGGCGTCGGCACGATCTATCTGTACGAGGCGAACAACTTCCTCTCATCGCACCTGCGCTACGGGCAGGGGTCGAGCGTTGCTCCCGTCGCGCCACCGTCCGTGCTGATGAAGGTCTACAACCACAGTTGGATCGGCGGCCTCGGTACGGGCGGCGCGCCAGTGGCGGGCGATCTGGAAATCCTGCGCCGCGCGGACTTCCAGATGAACCGCGACGACACGCTGTACTGCGTTGGCATGAACAACGGCGCAACGAGCGTGACCTATCCGCTCATGGCGATGGGATACAACGGGATTTCCGTGGGGCGCATGGATGGCGAACACTCGCGAGGTGACGTGCCGGCTGCGGCGGATGGGCCAGGGCGCATGAAGCCCGAGATCGTTGCGCCCGGGAACGCCACCAGTTGGGCAGCGCCGCTCGTGGGCGCCGCCGCGCTGCTGCTGTACGACACGGCTCTCAGCACGCTCCCGATCAACCCGAATGCCGATGAAACCACGGTCATCAAGGCGTGCCTGCTTGCCGGCACGACGCACCGCGCGGGATGGACGAACAATCCAGTCACTTCGGGCGCGCAGCGCGGTTCCACGGTGAAGCCGCTGGATGCGGTCTCGGGCGCGGACCTGTTGAACATCGACCGCAGTCATCAGATTCTCACGAGTGGGGAGTTCGCCGGTGCGACGAGCGCAGCCGCCGCGGTTGCGGGATCGATCATTGGGTGGGACTACGAAAACTTGCCTGCCACCAACGCCACACGATTCTGGCGCTTCACCATCTCGCAGTCGGCCCCCGAACTGTCGGTGATCGCGGCGTGGAACCGCGTGGCAACGACATCGATTGCCGTGCCGCAACTCGCGGACCTCAGCCTCTCGCTGCTGCGGGTCGGTTCGGATGGCATCGCGGTTCCGCTCGAAGGTGATGCCGGCGCAGCGTTCTATGGATCGGGCAATGTGGCAAGCCGATCTGCGGTCGACAACATCGAACACTTGTATGTGCGCGATCTGGCCGCGGGCGATTACATCATTCAAGTGTCCCGCGGCGGAACGAGCACTGCGGCCGCACCCTTCTCGCTGGCTTGGTTTGTGACGCCGCGCGCGGCGGATCTGAACCGCGACGGCGCGGTAGGGGGACTCGACCTGACGATCCTGCTCGGCGGTTGGGGGTCGACGGGTATCGCGGACATCAACCGCGACGGCACCGTGGACGGCTCCGATCTCACGATTCTGCTGTCGAGTTGGGGCTGATCGAAGCGCCCCGGAAGGGGACTCGAATCCTCGGGGGGGGCGACGCCCCCCGCGCACAACCTCGCAGCCTCTACTCTTGCGCCCCGATGCGACCGAGGCGAACCGATGCGCTCATCATGGGCCTCCTGTTTGCATTCCTGGGCTGCTTCCTGATCTTGCCGATCGGGCACGCTGTCTCGGGCGCGCTGCATGATGGACGCGGTTGGACGCTCTTCCACCTGCAGGATGTGCTTCGCGATCCGCAACTGGTGGCTGGGCTGCGCAACGCGCTCGTCATCGGTGCATGCACCACCACGCTCGCCGCCGCGATCGCGGTGCCCGTCGCGCTCGTGAGCGCGCGGTGCGCGTTCCGCGGCAAGGGGTTCCTGAACGCACTGCTGCTGGCGCCGCTCATTCTTCCGCCCTTTGTCGGCGCGATAGGCATGGAGGCGATCCTCGGTCACGAGGGCAGTTTGAACGCAGTGCTGCGCCATCTCGGTCGCACCGGACCGCCCATCGATCTGCTCGGTGGCGGTGGATTCGGCATCATCGTGCTGCTCGAAGCGCTGCACCTCTATCCGATTCTCTACCTCAATGTGCTTGCGGCACTGGCCAACATCGACCCGGCGCTCGAGGAAGCAGCGCGCAATTGCGGGGCGGGACCCTGGCGGCGCTTCTGTCGAATCACGCTGCCGATGCTGCGGCCGGGCTTCTTCGCCGGGGCAACGATCGTGTTCGTCTGGAGCTTCACGGAGCTGGGAACGCCGCTCATGCTGGGCTTCCGCACATTGACCAGCGTGCAGATCTTCGATGGGCTGAAGGAGGTCGAAACATCGCGGCAGCCCTACGCGCTCACACTGCTGATGTTCACGGTGGCGACTGCGATCTATCTCGTCGGGCGTGCCACGCTCGGGCGTGCGCGCGGTGGGGCATCGACGAAGGCGTCCGTGCGGCGCACCGAACGCGAACTCGGAGCGTGGGGCACCGTGGGTGCATGGGCGCTCATCGGCGGCGTGTGCGGTACTGCATGCCTGCCGCACATCGGTGTCGTGCTGAGTGCGCTGAGCGTTCCAGGCAGCTGGTATGGAACGGTGCTGCCGCAGGGTTGGACGCTCGACAACTTTTCCGCAGCGCTGCAGCATCCGCTCGCGGCGCAGGCGGTGCGCAACTCGCTCTTCCTCGCTGGCTGCGCGGTGCTCATCGATCTCATCCTCGGCGTGGCGGCGGCGCGCATCCTGGTTCGCACGAAGTTGCCGCTGCGCTGGCTGCTCGACGCGCTCATCATGTTGCCGATCGCCGTGCCTGGTCTCGTGATGGCCTTCGGGTTTGTCTCGATGAGCCTGTCGTGGCCCTTCGCGGGGCGCGCGCCCGAGTGGCTCGGGTGGCTGTCGACGATCCTGCCAGCCGCGTGGTGGGAGTGGATCTCGAACGCACCGCTTGCGGCGATCGGCAACATCGTGGGTGCCACGCCCAACCCCGTGCCGTTCCTGGTGATCGCCTATGCGATCCGAAGGTTGCCGTATGTGGTGCGGTCGACCGTGGCGGGGCTTGAGCAAACGCCCGTCGATCTGGAGGAGGCTGCGGCGAGCGTCGGGGCGGGACCTGCGCGGACTCTGCGGCGCGTGGTGATTCCGCTCGTGGCGGCGAACATGGTGGCGGGGGGACTGTTGGCGTTCAGCCTGTCCATGCTGGAAGTCTCCGACTCACTGCTGCTTGCCCAGCGTGAAGCGAACTACCCGGTGACCAAGGCGATCTACACGCTCTTCGATCGCCTCGGTGATGGACCGGCCATCGCGAGTGCGATGGGGACTTGGGCGATGCTGCTGCTTGCCGCCACGCTCGCCGCGGCGAGTTCCGTGCTTGGCAAGCGTTTGGGCGCCGTGTTCCGAGGGTAGTTCCTATACTTCGGCTCCCATGCCGTTCACCTTGCAGCCCGATGAGGGCTACGGACTCGACATCGAGAGCACCGAGTACCTGAAGGATCACTTCCAGTCGCCCGACCGGTGGGTGTTGAACTTCGGTCCGCAGCATCCCGCGACGCACACCACGCTCCGGCTCGTGCTCGAACTCGACGGCGAGCGCGTCGCGCGCGCCACGCCGCACATCGGCTATCTGCACTCGGGCTTCGAGAAGCTTGGCGAGCATCACGATTACAACCAGTATGTCTGCACGATCAGCCGCATGGACTATGCGTCGCCGATCTGCAACGATGTCGCTTGGCACGAGGCGTGCGAACGGCTGATGGGCATCAACCTGACGCCGCGCTGCAAGGTGATCCGCACGATCATGGGAGAACTCGGGCGCATCCAGAATCACCTGCTGTGCGTGGGCGCGGCTGGGCTCGACCTGGGCGCGTTCACCAGCTTCCTGTACGGCTTCAACGAGCGCGAATTCATCTACGACATCCTCGAGTATGTCTCGGGACAGCGCTTCCATCCGGATTGGACACGCGTGGGCGGCGCTTGGCGCGATCTGCCCGACGACGATGTCTTCGTCCGCATGGTGCGCGAGTTCATCGATGTGCGCATGGCGAAGGCGCTGCGCGATGTCGAGACGCTGCTGAACCGCAACCGCATCTTCACCGAGCGCCTCGAAGGGGTTGGTGCGCTGCCGGAAGCGGAGGCGATCGCCTGGGGGGCGACGGGGCCATGCGCGCGCGCGTCGGGCGTTCGACGCGATGTGCGCAAGGACGATCCGTACCTGTGCTTCGCCGACAACTGGGATGGGCAGGGCGCGAGCGCCGTGCAGTTCTCGGTGCCGGTGGCGACGACGGGCGATTGCCTTGCGCGCTACCACGTTCGGCTCGAAGAGATGAAGCAGTCGGTCACGATCATCCGCCAACTGATCGATCGGATTCCCAAGGGTCCGATCGATGCGGGCGGCGACAACAAGGTCCGCATGGCGGACAAGGGCGATGTGTACGGATCGATCGAGGCGACGATCCAGCAGTTCGAACTCGTGATGCACAACCGCGGCTTCGAGACGCCCGTGGGCGAGGCGTACGGCGCCATCGAGGGGCCCAACGGTGAACTCGGCTACCTCATCGTTGCCGATGGCGGGCGTTGCCCGTTCCGCGTTCGTGTGCGACCGCCCATCTTCTACAACTTCCAGCTCTTCCCGCGCCTGATCGAGGGGCACCAGCTTGCCGATGCGGTCGCGGTGCTTGGATCGCTGAACATCATCGCGGCGGAACTGGACCGCTGATCAACGGAGAACACTGACCATGTCCTGGAAGACGAAGCCCTCCGCAACGATGAAGGTGCCCATGCGGGCGCAGCCGTGGTGCACGCCGCAGATGCTCGAGCGCTGGACGGCAACGATCCTGCCCAAGTACGCAGTGAAGCACGGTGCGCTCATGCCGATCCTGCACGATGTGCAGCACACCTACCGCCACATTCCGCAGCAGGCGATGCTCGAGATCGCGTCGTTTCTCGGCATCGCGCCGAGCGAAGTGCTCGACACCGTGTCGTTCTACGAGGAGTTCACCACCGAACCCGTCGGGCAGTGCGTGATCGGTGTCTGCCACACCTTCGCGTGCGAAGTCTGCGGGCACAAGGAGATCCTCGACCGCGTTCGCGAGCGCCTCGGCATCGAGCCGCATGAAACCACCGAGGATGGCCGCTTCACGCTGCTGACGCTCGAGTGCCTCGGGTCGTGCGATACCGCGCCCGTGGCGCTGTTCAACGACACGCTGCATGAACGCCTGACCGTCGAGCGCGTCGATGCGCTCATCGACGAAGCCATGAAGGCGCCCGCGAAGGATTCGCACGGATGAATCCGGCCGCGAACGAGCCGCAGCCGTCACTGGCGCAGAACTGTGGCGCGTTCGTGGGGCACATCATGAAGGCGATTCGCACGCCCGTCGTGCCCGACGCGCCGCTGCCGAGCGACGCGCATACCGTTCATGCCATGATGCACGAGAAGCAAGTGGGTGATGTGACGCTCCGTCGCATCGTCATCGACCAGATTGTCACCGCGCCGCAGTCGAACGCGCACCACGGCGCAGCACCAGACAGGAACCGCCCATGAGACTCGCCGAGCCGATCCTGACCCGACGCATCCCATCCGTCCCGCACGGCGACCCGAAGGACCGCCGCACGGTGGACTACGACGCATTCGTGCGTGCGGACGGATACAAGGGACTCGAGAAGGCGCTCGATATGGATTCGGCTGCGGTCGTCGCGCTCGTGAAGGATGCAGTCCTCCGCGGGCGCGGCGGTGCGGGTTTCTCGGCGGGACTGAAGTGGTCTTTCGTTGCGCCCGACGACGGCAAGGGTCATCGGTATCTCTGCATCAACTGCGACGAGGCGGAACCCGGCACCTTCAAGGATCGCCTGCTCGTGGATTTCGATCCGCACCTCGTGCTCGAAGGGATCGCCATCGCGTGCTGGGCGTGCAAGTTGGATGTTGCGTACTTCTTCATTCGCGGCGAGTACCACCATCAGGCACGCGTGATGCAGCGCGCGATCGACGAGGCGTACTCGAACGGCATCTTCGGCAAGCAGGGCTTGCTGCGCGGCAAGGTCAAGCACACCGTCGACTGCTATCTGCACCGAGGTGCAGGCGCGTACATCTGCGGTGAAGAGACGGCGCTGCTCGAAGCGGTCGAAGGCAAGCGCGGTGGGCCACGCGTCAAGCCGCCGTTTCCGGCCGTGAAGGGACTCTTCGGTCGCCCAACGATCATCAACAATGTGGAAACGCTCGCGGCGATGCCGGACATCATTCGCCGCGGCCTC
>SXGS01699111.1_pt1 | contig 44396 bp, 27 predicted proteins | sample 3174681 | NCBI WGS metagenome assembly SXGS01 (sample SAMN11356861, study PRJNA531348) | freshwater metagenome | isolation source: freshwater sample F1-80 | place: China: Fuxian Lake, Yuxi | collected 2017-12-25 | reverse complement strand
GGACCAAAAGCCATACCTTGCACACAAAATGGCGCTGTCCAACTATTCAGTACCAACAGGCTTGAGAGCTCGCAAGACTTAGGTTGTTGCCAGATTGTAGAATAACTCTTCCCGAATGTTCATGGGCCGCAGTCACTATTCAGTTTATCAACGTCGAATCGAGTAAAAATCTGAAATCTGAAGTCCGCGATTTGAGATTTCAAATACCGGGCAGGAGAATCTTACTGGTTACAAATAGAAAACTCTGCGTTGTGGCTTTGCGAACAGCTCGCGACATAGGATAATCCTTGAACGCTCAGGGCGTGGACTGATTAAAAGTGGCTAATTCACTTACTGCTGAGAAGATTTTATGAGCAAGCTGTTGATGGCGATGGCCGGTGGTTGGTTGGTGTACTTATCGTCGATTACAGTACCGCTTGCACAGGCTGAATCGCCGCGACGCTCCTTCATTGCCGCTGACTCATCAAAGAAACAACTGGCATTGATCGACGAACAGGGCAAGACCCAGTGGCAAGTGAAAATCGGTCCTTTGCACGATTTTCACTTGCTGCCATCCGGAAACGTTCTGTTGCAAACCAGTTGGACGCACGTCGCAGAAATCGAGCCTACTACGAACAAAACAGTTTGGCAGTATGACTCAGCTACATCGAATGGTAATGCGGGCTCGAAGGTCGAAGTTCACGCCTTCCAACGCTTGGCGAGTGGGATCACGATGATCGCGGAAAGTGGACCGGGCAGGATTATCGAAGTGGACCAACAAGGCAACTTGGTCCGGCAGATTCGCTTGAAAGTTGATAAGCCTCATCCGCATCGCGACACGAGATTGGCGCGCAAACTGTCCAGTGGCCACTACTTAGTTTGCCATGAAGGGGACGGAGCTGTACGCGAATATGATTCATCTGGAGCGGTGGTGTGGGAGTATCGAGTGCCCTTGTTCGATAAGCTTCCTGCGGGTGGACATGGAGTCGATGCATGGGGCAATCAGTGCTTTTCCGCCGTGCGCTTGCCTAATGGAAACACGCTGATTTCGACCGGCAACGGCCACTCGATCATCGAAGTCAACCGCGACAAAAAAATCGTCTGGCAATTGAATCAGCACGATTTGCCCAACGTTCAATTGGCGTGGGTTACCACTGTTCAAGTTTTACGCAACGGTAACATCGTGTTGGGAAATTGCCATGCCGGCAAGAACAATCCGCAGATTATCGAGATCACTCGCGACAAGCAAATCGTGTGGTCGTTTTTCGACTGGGAGCGATTTGGTGATTCGCTGACTAACAGTCTCGTGGTCACAGTCGATGGCCAATCGGTGGCTTCCAAAGTCGACGCGCACATCACTCGGGCAGGAACTAACGCAAGTCAGATCCGACAAGCTTGGGAACAGTTGGACGATCGTCAGCGAGCGGGATTGGACTATTTGCTGACCCATATGCCGCAATCCGATATCGAGGCGCTGTCGGCCGAGTTCTTAGTCGAACATGTACGCGGAGCCTATCGAGCCTGGGACGAGGCGCCCTGGAAGGCTCAGGTACCGACCGAGGTCTTTCTTGATGCGGTGCTTCCCTATGCCAATATTGATGAACAGCGCGATCGTTGGCGCGATGACTTTCGGCAGCGCTTTCAACCTCTGATCGCTGGCGTCGATTCTCCATCGGTCGCAGCGGCGCGATTGAATCAGAAGATTTTTCCACTCTTAAACGTCAAGTACTCGACTCGTCGCGCGCGAGCGAATCAAGGGCCTTACGAATCGATTAAATCGGGGCTGGCGTCGTGCACAGGCCTGTCGATACTGCTGATCGACGCTTGTCGATCGGTCGGCATTCCGGCTCGATTCGTCGGTACGCCATTGTGGACCGATGGCAGTGGCAATCACTCGTGGGTGGAAATCTGGTCGAACGGCGATTGGCATTTTACCGGCGCTGCGGAGCCCAATGGCGACGACCTCGATAAAAGTTGGTTTGTCAATCGCGCCTCTGCGGCGAAAATTGATCAGCCTCGCAACGCAATTTATGCCGTGAGCTTTCGCTCGACACCAACGCCCTTTCCGATGGTCTGGTCGCGCGGCAAACGAGAGATTTCGGCCGTCAACGTGACCAGTCGCTATACGCGTCGCGCCACAGAGGTTCCAACCGGTCAAATTCGCGTTCGCCTCAAGGTCGTCGACGGCACCAGCAATCAGCGCGTTGCGCTACCGGTCGCAATCGACTTCGAAGGTACTCGCGCCGATCTGGGCAAGTCGCGCGACGAAGGATTTGACAACAACGATCATTTGGAAATCATGGTCGCGAAGAACCAAATGCTGACGTTGTGGATAGATGAGTCGAAGTTGTCCCTTACTCCCCAGGAAAACGATCAAATATTTGTGATTACGGTTCGCGACGGCGTGCCCGCTGTGCAGAATCGATGAGCTATCCGTTGTTGCCAGAGTTATCAACAATCGAATGGCTGCTGGTGATCATAGCGGCAGCCGGAATCGGTATTTCCAAGAGTGGTTTCATCGGCGTGGGTATGGTCCATGTGATCATACTTGCCAATGTCTTTGGGGCTCGAGTTTCGACTGGGATTTTGTTACCGATGTTGATCGTCGGAGACATCTGCTCAGTATTGTTGTTCGGCCAGCACACTCAGTGGAAATTTCTCAGGCGTCTGCTGCTGCCAGCAACATGTGGAATAGTCCTCGCGTGGTTGTGCATGGACCGCATCGATGATAGTGGCTTTCGCCTATGCCTGGGCTGTATCATCTTCGGGCTGACGTTGACCCAAATCGCGAGAATTTGGAGGCCCAAGTGGTTCGAGCATTTTCCACACGCCACGTGGTTTGCCTGGGCGTTGGGATTGCTGGCAGGATTCGCTACGATGCTCGCCAACGCCGCCGGGCCGATCGTTGCGTTGTACTTGCTGGCGGTCTCGTTGCCGAAGATGCAACTGGTTGGCACCGGCGCGTGGTTCTTTCTGCTGATTAATATTGTGAAGGTGCCATTCAGCTTCAACCTGGGTTTGATTACTTTGCAGAGTCTGTCGTTGAATCTTGTTCTGGCCCCTGTAATTGTTTGCGGGATATTGCTGGGCAAGAGCGTTGTGCGACGTATTCCGCAAAAGCTGTTCGACAGCCTGCTGTTGACCTTTACCGGCATTATGTCATTGCGCTTGATCGGACTTTTCTGATGCGCCGCCGGGGATGGATTCAGGAAAAGTCCCAGAGGGACAAAAGCATCGTGCCGTGGTGAGAACCACCGGTTACTAGCGAGTTGGAAGTAAAGCAGTCCCACGGGGACGAAAGCGATTCGGCATGGGGAAATCCGGGTTGTCGAAGCATGTCAGGCTGCCCACTGCTTTCGTCCCTCCGGGACTTTCCGGTCCAGCGCTGCCGACTATTGAGCGGCGCTGCGAGAACCGCGAGGCGAGGCTCCGATTGGGATGCCATCGGGCATTGGCCGAGCTGCGCAGAGAAAACCTTCTTCGAAGAGAGCGGTTTTTAGTTGCCGAAATTCGTCGAAAGAATCTGAGTACACCCAAACGGTTACGACGGTTTCCGACGGATTGCGGCTGGCCATCTCCAACCGCAAACGACCGCCGGGCGAGAGCGACTCTGGTAACGATTCTCCAGGATTACTGGGAATTGTTTCCAGTTCAAATCGATCCAACTCGAAACCGCCGGGAACGGCATTCATGCGATATTTCAGTAGGAATCCGTCAACTGGTCCGAGCGTGTCTTCGATCGCCTTGCGCGACGCATTGCGTCTGGCGGCCAGTGGCACGTGTTCTCTCAAAGTTTTTACTAAGCGGTCCCAAGGAATCACGGTCACCAAACCGTTCTTCATGCGCACATGCATCTCGCGTCCAAAGACCGTCTTCGCCATCGGAGTCGGCAAATGCTCAAGCACGATTTTGGGACGCTTGGTCTCGACGCTGGTGCCCAGGCGCTCGTTGACTTCCTTGAGTTGCGACTGGAGCGACTCCATTTCTTGAATCTGTTCGATCTGTTGTCGTTTAGTGGAATCAATCTCGCTGGTCTGGTTGGCGACCTCTTCTCGCGCGAGCGCGACATGTTCCAGCAGTTTGTCGCGTTCCAGCCGGCGATATTCGACTTCGAATTCATGGCGAGCAAGTTGTTTGCGCGAGTCTTCTACCAACGTTCGTAACTGTACGACTTCGCCAGCCGGATCCTCAAGTTCGGCAGTGATATCGCGCGCGGCAACTTGTTCGCCATAAGCTTGAGCGTCCATTTTGGTCTTGGTGCCAATGATCATGACCAAGATGATCAAAATGCCTACCAAATTAGCCACGGTATCTAGGAACGAGTCCTCACCAATCGCTTGAGTATCCGCTTCTCGTCGTTTCATTTGGTTCGCTTGACGTCCAAGCCACTCCCTTCCAGCAATCGCAGCAATTGTTGGAATTGAGGTTCGGCTCCCGCTGCTACCTCAACTTCGAGCACGGGTTTCCAATAGCCTCCCATCAATGCGAGCCCCCAGCGATCCACACGATCTGCCACATTGTTCGCCATGCGTTCCGCGCAGACTTGAGGCGGTTCATCCAACATGATGATTTCGGTGGTCGTTCCCGATTTTGCGTCGGACCAAATAATCCACCGATCCTCGTAACATAGCAGCTTAATGGCTCGCACAACTGCGGTTCCCGAATTGGTCCGTTCCGACCAGGCCCAATTGCGTCCCTTGCGTTTGGCAACTGGTTCGGCTGCGGTGGCGTCGAATTTCAGATTCACGCCGGTCACGCCTTGAGCATCTGTTGTCACTTCCCGCGCAGCATTGCCCACAGCCATCGAGGGTGCCGCAATTCCTACTGCTCCATTGCGAGCAACCTGTCCACCGCCCGAACCCGCTGACGTGTTTGCATTGAGAGTCGCCTCCGATGAACTTGGCGTCGAAGCCGTGGAAGTTTTTGTCTTCTGCGAGCCGCTGGTTCCGCCGCTGGACGGATTCAATCTCGATGATGAAGTTGCTTGCAGCGAAGTAGTGCTTGATTCACTTCCAATGCCACCGTTAGTGACAGACGAATTCATGCCGGTGGCAACTCCACCATTACCGACCGGTTGATCTCCGGCGACTGCGGTAGTCGCATCACCATTCGAGGAGTTGATAAAGGACGCGTCAGACCCCTGCCCGAGAAAACTGTCGCCCGAGGATGTTGCTGACCGACCATAGCCGCCGGTCTCACTGCGTAGTGAATCACCCTCGGAAATGGAATCTGCCAATCCCGAACCTACAACTTCACCGGCGGCGAGGTTGAATCCGCCTCGCGTATTGGCCAGCCCACCGACGCGTGCGTTGGTGCCGTTCTCGCCCGTGCTTGTTGCGTCTGAGCCGAAGGTGCTACCGTCGGTATCCGAGGAACTCGCAAGCAAGCCATTCCTGCTGGCGTTCATTGATGCTCCAAAGCTGCCGCCGCTCAGTGGCTGATATTCCTCTGACTCAAATGCGTCGACATAGTTGCGATACTTGCCGGGCATCGCCATCACCAAAGCGGCTTGCCTAGCTCGAGCCAGCGCGAGGCTCTTTTCCATCTCGTCGCGCAAGCCGGGTTCACCATCGGGATAGACCAAATCCAAACGTTCTTCGACCAATTCGTAACCAAACTGATCGTCCCATCCAGCCATAGCCAACCTGGCCATGGCGTAAGTCTGAACGCCCGAGGGCCGGACGATCAACAGTGGATAAGCCGTGCTGGTAAGCGCTCCATTTTCGGGCACGTATCTCGAACGAACCGTGCGGAGAATCGCATCCAGTGGATTGCCTGGGCCGTATGGAGGTCGCAAGTCGACCAGGGAAACTAGCATGCCTTCGGGCTGGACAATCACGCCCTTGGAAGTGCACTCCAAATAGATTGGTCGCCGATGCGTGCCGCTGGTACCTTCATACGGAATGATCGCAAATACAGGTTTGTTGCCGGTAGGATTGTCGACCTTTGTTTTGAGTTTCTCAGCCGCTTTGGCCAGTTGCTGCTGAAGTTCTGCAACTTGCTTTTGGGTTTCATCCTCTTGTAGCTCGGAAACCGAAGCCTGATTCTCGATCAAATCGAGCGTTCTCTCGAGGTCGGTTAATTGCTGAATCGATTCTCGAATTTGTTCTTCGAAGGCTTGCAGAGTCAAACGCTTCTTCTCCAGCTCCAAGTGCTGTTTTTCGCGTTCTTTAGTCAGCGAGTCCTTCATCGCATCCAACTGTGCAGTCACGTCTTCCTGTTGTTGTTGTTTAGCGGTAATCGCTTCGTTGGCGGTCGCTTGGGCTTGTCCGACAACCAGCATCAGAATAAGCACGAGCGCTCCCATCGTGCACAGAAGCACTGCGAGAAACGGAAACAGCGACGGCGCAAGTTCATCCTTGCGTTTGCGGCTCATGCAGCTTTCCTTCGTTCCTGCTGATAGTCGTCCGGCAGATCGGCTTTGCGAATCGCTCGCGGTTTGATGGGTGTTCCACGAATGATGCCAGCTCGTTCAAGGCTGGTTGCCAATACTGCCACTGCTTCGCCGATGCACATCGCCGATTCTTGCAACAGATCGAGGTTGTTGAAACTGGCCACATTTTCCTGGACGATTGCTTCCAATCGTTTGAGTTCACACGTAGATTCAATCAAGCGTTCCAGCGATTCTGTTTGCCGGGCAACTTCCTTTTGTTGAGCCAACAGAGTTCGCGTTTGATCGCTGAGTGTAATCTGCCACTGTTGCCAGCGAGCGTCGATCTGGCGCGAGCCCTCGTCCTGAATCTTCTCCAGTCGCACGGCGTGATTTTCAAGTGATTCGCGCAACGAGGCTGTCAGTGCCGATTGAACTGCCGTGGATGCTGATTCTGTCCAGTGGGACCACTGGTGCTGCGACTCGGACAGTGATTTGGACCAGATCGCGGCTTGCTGCTTGACCAGTTCATTTACGGCCGCGACCAAATCTCCGGCCATCTGACGGACTGGACCGAGTAAGCCTTTCTCAGCATCGTGCGGGTCCGATCCCAAGAAGGCTATCAGACAATCCTGAATGCAGTTGTCCATGCGCGCCAGTAAGCTGACTTCCATGCGACTGATTGCGAACTGAATGAACATCGCCACAATCGTCAACACCAAAGCAATGGCCGTGGTGTCAAATGCCACATACAAACCAGCCGTTAACTGATTCATCGCTTCTTGCTGTTGAGTGGCCAACAGTTTGGTATCGAGCTGACCCAGCGTTTGCGAAATTCCCAACACGGTTCCCAGAAAGCCCAACATCGGCATAGCCCAGGTGATGATTCGCACCAAGCCATAACTATCGTGCTGTAAATCCGCGTCGGCTTCCGCCAAACTACGCATGTCTTGTTCGACTTGGCTGCGCTTGCCGCGCTGAATTTGCCGGTCAACGATTTCGCGAATGCGTATGCCCAGCCAAGAGTTTTGCCATACGGTGGGCTGCGCCAGCCAAGTCTCGGACAGCCACTGGGGACGCTTGGCAGGCTCGACTTCGCTCCCTTCTTTGACGATTTGCTTGAGCACCGCTCCTGCTTTGCCGGTCAACGAGCGTTGCGATTGAAGTTGCAGCCATTTGAATCCCAACACCACAATGGCGATGGAAAACAATCCTACGGAAGCTTCCGCCACCCAGTGACACAAGCAATACCTCCGCAACAGATCCCAGTTCAGCGGACCATACAGCAGCAAACCGTAGAATACTGCGGTCAATGCGCTGCCCAACAGAACCGCAGGCGCCAATGGCGTAGAAAAACTCGTCCGCGCTGGTTGTAGAATCTTTTGAATCACGTCGCATCACTTCCTTGTAGCGATCAATGCAGAGTTCACGCCGAATTGTGAAATTCTAAAGCGTTCAAGTCCAGGCGAGTTTTGACACAAAATCCGATCCGCAAGCCACCCAAAACCCCCAATCGCCTCATACTTCCGGTTTGTTTCGCCCACCGAACGCTTGCGCTGGTAAAGTATCGGCGAGTTCTACCACCCGCGTCAAAATTGACCGGCATGGAGTGGTATGGTCGGACAACAAAATTAGAGAGTTGGTTATGTTGAAAGAGAACTTACTGACCGCAAACAAGATGGCGATCAACTTTGCAAGCGGCCAAGGCGACAGACCGCAAATCCTCTTCTTGCATGGAGTGACGCGTCGATGGCAAGATTTCTCCTTGGTGATACCTCATTTTGAAACCGATTGGCAGGTCATGGCGCTGGATTTTCGCGGGCACGGTCGCTCTGGGCGCGCTGATCACTATCGCACGATCGACTACGTGGATGATGTGGTGTCTGTGTTGCAGCAACTGGTTCCTGGGAAAACAGTGCTGTATGGCCACTCTCTAGGTGCGATGGTCGCTGCCGCGGTTGCCGCTCGAGCACCGCAGCCGGTGCGCGCGCTGGTGCTGGAAGATCCACCCTGGCATACTTTGGGAACTCATATAACGGAGACCGTTTTCCATTCTCACTTTATGGGCATGTACCGAGTTGCCAAGCAAGGTGGAACCGTCGACGAGTTGGCACGCGCGCTGTCGCAGATCGAAATCAAAGCGCCTCATGCGACCAGCGGCAAGCGACTTGGAGAAGTTCGCGATGCCGTTTCGCTGAGATTCGCTGCGTCCTGCTTGAGGCAGGTCGATCCGGCGGTACTAGAGTCGATCATTTCTGGCCGGTGGCTGGAAGGCTACGACTGGGAAGCGATCTTGTCCGCAATCCAATGTCCTACGCTAATGTTGCAAGCGGATTGGTCTGCAGGTGGCATGTTGGCAGACCAGGATGCCGAACGTGCGGAAAAATTGATATCCAGTTGTTGGCGCATTCGTATGGCAGGAGTGGGCCATTTGATACACTGGCAAGCTCACGAGCGTCTGTTGGCACATGTCACGGCTTTTCTTTCATCATTGGAATAGGGCCAGCTTATGAAGCTTGCTTCCGGAACTTCGGTTATTCAAAACGGCCAAATCGTAGATGGCACAGGCGCTGCTCCCGTGCACAGTGGTGTCGTGGTCATTAACGAAGGACTGATCGATTACGTTGGCCCGTCTGCGAACGCACCTGTGCCGATTCAGGGAGCACAGATTATCGACGCGCGCGGTGGAACGATCATGCCTGGCTTGGTCGAAGCTCATTTTCACTCGACGTATTTCAATGTAGCCGCACTGGAAGACTTGGATATCAAGTATCCCGTTGAGTACGTAACGTTGCTGGCTGCGGCGAACGCAAAGCTGGCTCTCGAATGCGGCTATACTGCGGCGCGCAGTGGTGGCAGCCTGTTCAATATCGATTTTTGGCTGAGGAAAGCTATCGAGAGCGATGTCATGCCCGGACCCAGGATGGCGACCAGTGGCCGTGAGATTTGTGGCGTGGGAGGATTGATGGACTGGAATCCCGATTTTCGCAAGATCGGCATGGAGGGGCTGGTCTTGTTGGTCAATGGTCCTGACGAAGCGCGCGCGGCAGTACGCAAACTGGTCAAGGATGGCGTCGAATGGATCAAGACCTATCCGACCGGCGACGCCGCATCACCTGACGTGAACGATCATCACACGTTGTGTATGACTTTCGAAGAAATGCACGCGGTAGTTCAAACTGCGCACAACCACCATCTGAAGGTTACGGGCCATTGTCGAGCAACCGACGGAATCAAGAACGCGCTGCGCGCCGGTTATGACGCGCTGGAACATGGTACGTTTATGGACCGCGAAGCCATGGACCTGTTGCTCCAGCGTGATGTGCCGGTGGTACCCGCACTGTACTTTGAACTGGCCAGCATCGAACACGGACCTGAGTTCGGTATGAGCCAACGCGTGATCGACGGACATAAAGAGACTCTCGAAGGAGGCGCAGCCAGCGCGCGCTGGATACTGAGCGAAGGCGGGCGATTGGGTATGGGAGGCGACTACGGATTCGCTTGGAACCCACACGGCGATTATGCTCGCGAGCTGACTTTTTTCGTCAACTATGTCGGATTAAAGCCGCTGGAGGTAATTCGCTGCGCCACGCAATCAGGCGCGCAAATCATGGGCCGCGATCATGAATTCGGTACGCTCTCGGTCGGTAAGCTAGCCGACATACTCGTCGTCGATGGCGATGTCGTCGCAGACATCTCAATTCTAGAGGACCGGACGCGCCTAATCGCTGTCCTGCAAGGCGGTACCATCCAAGCCGGGCAACTATCAACGAAATAAGCATCCAAGGCAGGGTTGTGAGCAAGTACAATGAAGGGCTCCATTACCTGCTTTGTAAATTTACAAGTTGTGAATCAACGACAACATGAAACTCTGTATTGCTTGTTCAATCTTATTCTTCGTATCAGTGGCAAGTCTTGCTCGCGCCGAAGAACCTTCCAAAGTAGCAGGACACCAGGCAAAGATCGTTCATGGCTGGACCGTATTGATCAGCGATCGTTTGATCGAACAAGATAGTGCAGCCAATGAACGAGCGCTGGAGTTATTGGCGATACAACTGCAACAAATCGACGAGCGCGTTCCTGCGGCGGCTGTCCAACAGCTCAAGCAAGTACCACTCTGGTTCTCGCCGGAGTATCCCAACGTTGCACCGCGCGCGGAATATCATCCAGGAGCCGGTTGGCTGCGCGACAATAAACGCAATCCGGCGATGGAGAAAGCCGTCGAGTTCACCAATATTCGCATTTTCGAACGAGAAACCAAAAGGATGCCGAATTTCGCGTTGCACGAACTGGCACACGCTTACCATGATCGAGTTCTCTCCAAAGGTTTCGGCAATGCGGAAATCAAAGCCGCATTTGAACAGGCCAAGTCAAAGGGACTCTACGACAAAGTCGAGCAGCGATTTGGAGACGGGCGATCGGCCAACGTTCGTGCTTACGCGATCACCAATCCTATGGAGTACTTTGCCGAATGTACTGAAGCGTTTTTTGCAACCAACGACTTCTTCCCGTTTTCGCGTGAGCAACTGCAAAAGCACGATCCCATCATGTTTGCCTTGTTGCAATCGTTGTGGGGTGAAACAACAAACGCGCCTGCTGGCCAGCCTCAATCGAACCAGCCCGAATCCGCACGGTTGAGTGTGGAGCGAATTTTCAATTCCGAAGATTTTCAAGGCGACCGTACACCGATCGTGAAGTGGCTAGCAGGCGGTTCTTATACAACGCTCGCAACTACCAAGATAAATAAAGAAGCTCGCGATATCGTCCGCGTCGATCCAACAGGCAACCGAGAAATCCTGGTCGCAGCGACTGGGTTGATTCCGTCCGGCGCCAAAGAGCCGCTCGTGATTGCAGACTACGAATTGTCGCGGGATCTAGATCTGGTACTGATTTATACAAACTCCGTGAAAGTCTGGCGGCAGAATACGCGAGGAGACTATTGGACATTTCGTCGATCGACTGGCAAACTCGCAAAGCTCGGCGGTGCTGCTGAGCCTTCGGCTTTGATGTTTGCGAAGCTATCACCGGATGGTTCTCGAGCTGGATACGTTTACGCCAACAACCTGTATGTCGCCCAAGTCGATGGCAGCGAACCAGTGCAGCTCACCAAAGATGGTTCTGGCGAAGTAATCAATGGCACTTTCGACTGGGTCTACGAAGAAGAATTTTCTTGCCGAGATGGTTGGCGGTGGAGTACTGACGGTAAGCAGATCGCGTATTGGCAAATCAATACCCAGGGCGTCAAGAAATTTACGCTGGTCGACAACACAACCGAGAAGTATCCAATCCTGAAATCGTTTGCGTATCCCAAAACTGGCGAGCAGAACTCGGCGTGCCGCGTCGGCGTTGTTGCCTTGGCCAACGGGATAACTAAGTGGATCAACGTACCGGGCGATACCCGAACCGATTTCTATATTCCTCGTATGGAATGGACGGGCAGTTCGAGTGAGTTGGTTATTCAGCGCTCCAACCGTTTACAGAATGCCGTAGATGTTATGCTGGCAGATGCCTCAACCGGCGAAGTTCGTACGGTGATGACGGAACATGATGGGACTTGGGTGGACATTCACGATGACGCGATGGCGTGGACTGAAAATGACAGTGCATTTACTTGGATCAGCGAGCGCGATGGTTGGCGACAGCTTTTTATCGTATCGCGCGATGGTAGCAAGATGCGCCGTGCCATTACAGGGAACTTTGATATCATCAAGATGTTGTATATCGACAACAAAGCAGAACGCGCTCTTTTTCTTGCCTGCGGAGATAATGCCACGCAACAGTATCTGTACAGTGCAACACTTAGCGGCGATGCCCAACCTCTGCGATTGAGTCCAAACGATCAGCCCGGAAGTCACGACTACACCCTTTCTCCCGACGGGGCGTTTGCTGTCCACACGTACTCTGCTTTTGGAATGCCACCGCGCGTAGAGATCGTTTCGCTGCCCGATCACCGAGTGCTGCACACACTTTCGTCCAACGACAAGCTCGCCAAATCAATTAAGCAGTTGAGCCGATCACCGGTGGAGTTTTTGCGAGTCGACATCGGGCACGGAGTGCAACTGGACGGTTGGATGATCAAGCCAGTCGGCTTTGACGAAACCAGAAAATATCCCGTCATCTTCCATGTATATGGTGAGCCCGCAAGTCAATCGGTGCGCGATCGATGGGGAGGGAATAACTATCTTTGGCATTTGCTGCTCGCGCAACAAGGGTATGTGATTGCGTGTTTCGACAATCGTGGTACTCCGTGCCCTCGCGGTCGCAACTGGAGAAAAGCCGCCTATCGACGCGTGAGTACACTTGCTTCGGAAGATCAGTCGGCAGCAGCGCGCGAACTGCTAAAGCGACCTTATTTGGATGCATCCCGCGTTGGTGTATGGGGTTGGAGCGGAGGCGGATCGATGACGCTCAATCTGTTGTTCCGGTATCCGGATCTTTACCATACGGGCGTCGCCGTGGCAGCAGTACCGGACATGCGGCTGTACGATACGATTTATCAGGAGCGCTACATGGGGCTCCCACAAGACAATGCCGAAGACTATCGCAATGGATCACCCATCACACACGCGGCAGGATTAAGAGGCAACCTGTTGATCGTTCATGGCAGTGGTGACGACAATTGTCATGCTCAGGGGATGGAGAAGCTGACCGATCGACTGATTGAACTGAATAAACCTTTTTGGCAAATGTCCTATCCAAACCGCAGTCACTCGATCAACGAAGGCAAGACCACCAGCCTCCATCTTTACGGACTGATGACCCGCTTTATCAACGACCACCTACCCGCCGGCCAACGCGCAATTCCGTAGATATTCTGCAATGATGACACTGCGACAACTAGTGTTCACGCGCGACCTACCGCAGGCGCAACGCTGCCAATTAATATTTCTCTTGGGCATGCACAGAGGACCCAACGTTGGGTTTAGAATTCTTTACGAACAAGATAGATGCAGCCGATGGCTAGCATAACGATCACAAAGAGGCTGTTGCTGATGATAGGTTGCCAAACCTCCAGCTCGATGCGCGCGGTCTTGAGATCTGTGGTGATTAGCTCGAGGCTCTGCGTGTCTTTGCCAGTTAACAGGTAACTCATAGCGGCATCGAGCGCGGCGGGTTTCGGGTTGACGTAGTACAACGGATTAGCGAACCAGCGGTAGAAACTGTCCATTCGCGTGGGTACGGGAGCCAAGTTCTGTTCTACTTTTCCAGATGCGACATTGATCAGCACAGCTCGATTGGGCTTGACACCTAACCAAGCTCGATCGGCATCGATCCACATGGCTGCGGTACATTGATTACCCCACGGATGGGAAACGATGGTCATTTGGCCAGTTTTCGAGCTGAGTCGATACCAATCGCCCAAATGTGTAATGATGCTGAAATCTGACGAGCCTGGTATCGACGTTATTTGACGAACGTCTGCTTCTTGGGGCAGCCGCAATGCGGAATGCAGTTCATTGAGTTCGAGGTCGAAGACTTTGATTGGCAATCCATCGCGCGCTACCAAACAGAATTCGTCATTGGCGGCCAAGATTGCGGCTTCAGAACCTTCACCGTCGAGTTTCAGTTTATAAGTGACATCGAACATTTTCGTTTTCGTCGAGAAAGTTAGTACGTCGAGGGAGCTGGAATGGTAGACGAACAACTGCTGGCCATTCGGAGCAACAGCGACACTGACGGTTTCATCGATCGTGTAATCCGAGGGAGTAGCCACGACAAACGGATCAGCGGCGCCAACGACTGGCGGACGAAAACCGAAGAACAGCTTTTCGCTGGCCTCAGCCAATTCCACTTTGGTTCGGTCCAGCCGCCTAATTTCGCTGCGCGTAACCGCGACGACTTCGTCACCCATCTGCAGGAAATCGATCATCAGCCCGGGCAATTCCGGCCCTGCATCAACCAACCAAAGCGATTTCTCGCGCGCTTCTTCAATTGACTTCGGTACACTGGAGGTTGAGGCTGAGCTCGCCGGTGCAGCGTGATTAGAAGTTGGTTCGTTATCCGATTGGAGTGTGACAATCGACATTTTGCGGGACGCTGCCCAGAACATTCCAAATGGAGCTCTTTCGTCGGCTCGCAGCAATAATTGTTGGCGTTGATGATCGAAAATCGGCCCCAAAATTCGGCCATTGTGCATGCGATCGATATCAACGGCAGGTTGCCAAACGGAATATTGCTTGTTCCAAATATTCAGCGATCCACCTTGCGTAACGGTCAAGAGTTGGTCTTCCACTTGATGAAATCGCACGATTTGTGGAGCGATTTCCACAGCGGGTAAGAATCCGCCTCGCAGCGCGCCGATAACCGTGCAGAATAACCAAAACACTAGGCAGGCCACGACACAAATCACCGAGTTACCCCAAATGATGCCGACCAATGCCGAAACACTATAGAAGATGATAAACACGAACAGTAGCAGCGGTATACAAGCCAGTACACCTGGGTTCCAAATACCAAACCTCCAACCGACGATCAAAAACAGACCGACAATCAAGAAGGTGATATTGATTAAAACGAAAACAGAACCTCCAAAAAATTTAAAGAGGTACAGCAGGGGTCGCGATATGGGCTTGCTCAACAGCAGGTGTAACGATCCAGACTTGAACGTATCCGGGATCATGGGACTGGTGACGACGATAGCCACAAACACGGTCGCCATCCCGAGTCCCAACTTAATGATGATGGTGAGCACGCGACTTTCGATGATTTCGCGCAAGAATCGCCGGTCTAAACCGAGTGGTTCGCCGATCTTTAGTCCCGCGTAGCCAATCCAAATCAATTCGCCGCGAGGTGTATGCAGTTCTGACGGAAACGCGAGCTGCAACAACTTTCGGTTGAGTTCGCGCAATTCCTCTCTTCCCAACGAGCTGGTTGGTCTCTCAATCAGCGGCTTGATGTTGGAGCGCAATTCGGCAGCAGGAAACGACTCTTTAGAATACAGCTCGGGCTGGTCGAGCACATCGTTCAAAATGGTCGCAATGCGGCTGGACGAAATACGCCTGCTGTTTTGATCGTTGGGAGAGTCCGAGTTGCGTTTTCGCAAGTCTTCCACGACGTCGCTTGGCAGACAACGCATGACCGCTTTGGCAGTTTGAGTTCCTTGTCCCTTGGCGGCTCGCACCATTTTTTGTAACAGAGCGTCACGATTTTGAACGTCGCGACTCGATAATTCAAAGCTCTGCTCAATCACCAATCCGAAGGGCGCCAAACTAACGATAACGATGGACCAGCAGACCAGCAAAGCCCAGAGGACACGATTTCCAACCGCTTCCCAATACGAGTCTACTAAGATCGCCAGGTAGGGTCGCATCATGACACCGCCGAATCCGCTGAGGCGTCTACGGCCACGTGTGGCGATTCAGCGTTGCCAACTACCGACAAGAAAACTTCTTCGAGGCTCGGACGAATTTTCTCGAGTCTCAAGATGCTAATGCCGAGCTGGCGAACGCGATCGATTATGTGGTCGACTTGCGATTGAGTAGTCGCCGTGGCAACGATTTTCCTGCGACCATCGGGTAGCGGCTCGCATGAAAGTTCGAAACAAGTCGACAATTGATTCAGTTGCTCGGCAGTACACTCTATCTCGATCATCAACCGCATTTCCAAGGCGCCGTGCAATTGTTCGGTTAACTCGTGCGGAGTGCCAATTCCTCGCAAGTTACCGCGCACGAGAATAGCCACCCGATCACAAACTAGTTCGACTTCCTGCAAGATGTGGCTGTTCAAGAATACAGTTTTGCCTTGATGCTTGAGGTAGGTAATTAACTGCCGAATTTGTGATCGGCCAATGGGATCGAGCCCATCAGTTGGTTCATCCATGATCATCAAATCCGGATCGTGCAACATGGCTTGCGCGATTCCCAAGCGCTGTCGCATACCCTTGCTGTACTTTCGAACCAGTTCTTGCTCGCGACCCTTTAAACCAACCAATTCGATCAACTCCTGGCTGCGCGAACGCAGCAGGTGTGAGTCAACGTTGCTTAGTCGCCCAAGAAAATGTAGGGCGCGCATGCCCGTATGATGGCTTGGGAAATTGAGGTTCTCTGGGAGGTAACCGATGCGCATGCGGGCGGCTTTGCTGCCTGCCGGTTGACCAAGCAGATGCGCGTCACCACTGCTGGCTCGAATGATCCCTAACAAGATTTTGATGAGCGTCGTCTTGCCAGCACCATTGGGCCCCAGCAAACCAAATACCTCACCTCGGCGAACTTTCAAATCGACGCCCTGAAGAGCTGCAAAGGATCGCCGAAAAAACCAACCCTCGCGATAAGTTTTTCGCAGTTGACGAACGTCGATTGCCGGTGAGTCGAAAGCAGTCATCAGATCCAATTCAAAAACCCAACCGCAATTCTCGCTGAATGCGCTTACTCACCGCTTGCTACAGATTCATCAGCGAGGCGCCCAGCCAAAGCAACCAAAGTGAAATCAGAATCACCACGCTGGCGACCGTTAGACGTACCCAGACCTTTGTCGAAGGGCTGGCCCAAACATCCGTCGGCGGCGGTTCGGTAATCGAATGCAAGAACCGTTGTCGTTGCTGAGGATCATCCCTTAAGGCAGCGCGCACTGGCTCGAGCAAACCGTATTGCACGGAAAATTCGAGAGTACCGTACAGCCGGTGTCGGCGCCCAACCGGGTCGACACCATTGGCTTCGAAAAACCAGATCTGGTGTCCAAAATTCAACTCGCTCTCTTCGTCGAAAAACACGCAACGGAGCGACTCAATCCGCGATTGGTCAGGGCAGTACTCTTTGCGTAGCAGCGCATGCCGTGCCTGATCATTTACGGCCTGCCACACTTCTTTCGAAAACTGATAGAAACTGGCGTCTGGCGTCATCCATGCAACCCTGCAGAATTACAATTGGAAGCACTCGTCGACCGGGATGTAGGCCCGAACGGCTGACTGGTACGAAATCATTCCGCCATTGGCAGCGATTGTTGTGCATCATAATAGCCGATGATGGGATTATTCCACGCTGCCAAATTTCCACGATTATGCCTGACTTCGCGCAGCATGTCATTAGTGATTGGTGCGAAAAATTGCGCAAAACCAAATTAATGTTGCAGCGACATTTCCAACTCTGGGGCTTGTCGTACCCCCTCTCTGTGGTGATTTGCTAAGCTCGTTGTGATGTCAGAATCATGTTCGCGTAAGGCGAGCGGCAGAGGAGAGTCTACCGTAACCCGACGCGTGAGCGAGGTGATTCGCGTTGACTCCTCGCTCACGCTTCGGGTTACAATTGGTAACCTTGCATCTGCCGCCTAAGAGTTTGTTTTCTTTCGAACGCTATACGTTGACTGCGAGGAACCGCGTGGCCAAAGTTACCGTCATTGTTCAGCTAGGCATATGTCTGTGCGCGATTGGCTGCGCAAAGGCTTTTTGTCAAGATTCTCAAAAGCAAAGTTCGCCTTCAACTGAAGTAACTGCTCCCGCACCCTCGCTGCCTTTTTATCCGCTGGACGCGGTGATGGTTCCCGGTGAAAACACCGCGCTGGTGGTCGATCGGAATTTGCCAGGCGTGTGGCGATGGCAAGCTGGGAAAATGGAGATCTTCGCGCAAGGGTCCAAAAAGTTTCGTCAACCGCTGAACGCAGTTCGATGCTTGGCACTGGATCACAACGGAGTTCTGTTAGTCGGTGACACCAGCACCCGTGATATCTACCGTGTGGAACCGGGAGGAAAATTCACGCCGATCACTGGCGGAGGGATTGGAATTCCCATGGACATCGCAGTTAAAGCCGACGGCACTATCTATGTCGCTGACCTTGAAACGCAATACTTGCTGCGCATTGCTGCTAATACCGCGAATGTCGAACGGGTCGCACAAGTCAATCCGCGTGGTGTATTCGTTGATTCGCAACAACAGGTGTGGGTGGTCTCGCAAAATGCGCAACAATTGTTGGTCGTCGCCGACGACGGGAAGTCCGAAGTGATCGTCGACGGTCGGCAATTCGAGTTTCCGCACCAAGTCGTCGTCAACTCGGCGGGCGAAGCGTTCGTCTCCGACGGCTATAAGAAATCGATTTGGAAAGTGATTCGCGGCTCGAAACCAACACAAGTTGTTCAGGGACCACCTCTAGACAATCCAGTTGGGTTGGCGATCAAAGACGACCGAATTTATGTCGTCGATCCCAGAGCCTGCAAAGTATTTGAATTGACCAAGGAAAGCAAGCTGATTGAATCGTTTAGTATTGCGCCGTAGAGTTGCCGGTTTGAAACAAAATAGAATTGCTCAAGTAAGCAATTTCAATATAGCCGATCGTCGGTCGGCAATCGGCGATCCTTCAGCCACTGGAAATCCTTTTCCGCATCCGCTTGCCTACCGAGTGCTTCTAGAATCTTTGCGCGGTGATAGATGATGACTCCGGTTGACCAAAGCGCGACTTTCGCATCGCGTTTGCTGAGGGGCACTGTGTCGGCAACTTTGGCGGCCGAATTGTCAGCAGGCTTGCCTGCTGGTTGTTCACTGGCATCCTGTCTAGGAAAGAGTTTCTGTTTTTCGACAATCTCTAGAATCTGCTTGACGGCGAAATCGGCATCCTCAAGCGCTTCGCTCAACCGCCCCATTTGATAATAGACCCAGGCTCGCGTATCGCGGAAACTCACCTCATCTTTGTCGAACTCCAGAGCGCGATTGATTTCTTCGAGTGCTTTGTCCAAGTTCGTGGCTGCCAGCGAGCGGAAATAAGCGAAGGTGTTCAAAGTGCCGGGCGCCATAACAGATTGGTTTTCGTACATAAACTCTAGCATCGCGATGGCCTGCGAAAAATTGCCGCTATCTGCCAATTTTTCGGACAACTGCAACCCTAGCGTCCGAAATCTGGGCACTTTTTCAGACGCTTGCTGGTAGAGTTTCACTTGCAGGTCGGGCTGCGAATCGGCAATTTGGTGGTATCGCAATTGCCAATAGTTGAATTCGGACTCAATATCTGCATTCCAACGGCGAGCTCGTTGAACGTATTCGTTAACTGAAAAATCATCTTTCTGTTCGTAAGCGTTCATCGCGGCAGCCAAATACCAACGCGCTATTTCTCCCGGCAGTAGCGATTTGAATACCGGAACGCAAACGAGCGCCGCTGTGAAAACGACGATTAGCGTGCGACTGGTTTTTCTTAGGGATTTTTTGCTCATCGAACCAGGCTATTCCCACCGTTCCAACGGGTTAATCCACAGCGACTATATGGGCGATCGAATAAAAACAAGTGTCAGGCCAACACGCTGATTGAGTCTACGATAAACTAAATATAGTTGAATGGGCTCGACACTGCGGAATGCGATTAATCGGCCGCAGGAACATTTCCAAAGGTACTCGCTCTCGATCATGGGTAAGGAGATTAGCAATGCCATTGTATGAAGTTGAAACTGACTCGCACATAATTATTACGTGGGCGGAAGATGAACATGCGGCAAAGCTGGTAGTGAAAGAAGCATACCCTAGTGATCAAGTGATTCGAATGACCAAACGCCCTCGCGACACTTGGGTCATCTCCAAGTCGGTGCTGGGCCTGACGCCTCAATCCGCAGACGTTTGCAGTGTTGCTCGCGATTGCCTTTCCAAGTCCTCCGGCGACAAAGTTCACGCAATTCGGTTATACATGCACGAAACAGGCAGCGACCTGGAGAAAGCTCGTCGTGTAATCGAAAGCAACATGGTGATGGGCTGGTAAGAAGAGAGAAGAGCAATTGTCCCCAATTGCTCGGGAACGACGAATTCTCGAAACGACTGAACGATTAAGGACTGCCGACTATGAAGTCGTAGAGGTGGCAACGGGGAATATGGTTTTTTTATTTTCGAGTCATGTGATTTCTTTTTTGGGGCTGGTTGAGTCGGTCGAGCGGTACTGTCGCCGAGGGCGTTGACAAACCGACTATTCGAGGTTTTGCCACGCTGCTGCATGTTGACTGGTCCAGTGACCGTGTCGTCTCAAGTATCCCTGCATGTTTCAATGCTCTAGGCTTGTGTGATGCTGGGCAGCGCTACGTTTTGAGTAGCGTTGCCGCTTGGCTGGCCACATTCTTTAGAACAGCTCGTGACGAGGTCCGCCGCCATTTTGCCTTTTCTATATGGCTAGGGATTTCGCCAGGCAACTGGTCTTGGTGTTCTCAGCTCAAGGCTGCACAGATCCGAGATCCAACCCGCCGGACAACAAGCCTCCGTCACGAGCAGTTCTTTCTGCGCGTACTTTTAGGCAAATAAATTCCGCAAATGTCCAAGCGTCCTGTCGGTGGTGCAGAATCCGCCTGCTGTGCTCATCAAATTTGAATCAGGTCGGCGTACGGCTCGGTGTCTCAGGCGCGGTCTCGGTGGGTACGATTAGAATGACGCTGCCCCCGCGAAGGTCAGGCGAGTCGCAGGCCACTTCTAACAAACGCGGTCCCAGTGTTCCGAACGATATGCGGAATGAATGGCTACCTTCATCTGCCTGAATGAATTGGTAATCGTCCGGCAGCGTCGCTCGAGGATCGTCGGACGAGAAGTGAACTGTCCCACGAAAGTCATTGATGGTCTTACCGTCGACATCCACTGCCTGTACCACAATCGTTTGTGTTGTATCAGGGTTCATTCTCTGCGGCATGGCGACGCGAAGATAACCACGGGGTTTGGGATTCAGGACGACTGAGACACACTCCGATAAGTGGTTGGCCACGGCGAAATCGAGCCGTCCGTCTCGATCGAAGTCACCCACCGCGATTCCCACCGGAGTGTCGCCGACGCGCTCCTGAACGGCCGGAGCAAATGTGCCGTCTGGTCGGCCTAGCAACAGACTCACGTCGCAACTGAGATGATTCGCGACGACAAGATCAGGTTGCCCGTCCCCGTTGAAGTCGCCGACTTCGATGCCTCCGGGTCCTGTTCCGACACTAAACGCGCCACCTTTGCGGAACGTTCCGTCACTGTGTCCCAATAGGATCGAAACGTCGCTACTGCCGAAATTCTCGACCGCAACGTCCAAAGTGTCGTCGCGATTAAAGTCGGCGATCGCAAGCATCCCTGGCCCAGAACCGACGCCAAAGTGTTTGGCAAGCTGAAATCGCCTGGGCCCGTCTCCCAGCAGCACACTGATCGAATCGCTGCTGCCGTTTGACGCGATTAGATCGAGTTGCCCATCGCGATTCAGATCGCTTGTGTTCACGGCGGCAGGCGCCTCTTGAACGGCAAGGGTGGATACCCTTTCAAATGTTCCATCACCAACGCCATACCACACGGACAAATCGGTGGCGTTACTATTTGACGTTGCCAGATCAAGATGCCCGTCTCGATCGAAGTCAGCCGCTTCCATTCCACGCGGCAACAGTCCGACCGCCAACCGCTGTCCAGGTTCGAAAACCGTGTTGTCCCGGCCCAAGTGGATCGCGATCACATTATCCTCCGCCAAGGCGACGGCCAAGTCCAACCGCCGATCCTCGTTGAAGTCGCCGACAACAAGTCCCATTGGTCCCCGCCCCGTTTCAAGATTGGTTGGCGCGGAAAATCGTCCGTCGCCGTTGCCCAACAGAATGCTGAGCGAGTGACTACCGCTATTCGATACGATCAAATCCAAACAATCGTCGCGATTGAGGTCGACCGTCGCCGTGTCAAAAGGCATCCGGCCGACAGCGTACTGTCGGGCCACGGCAAATCGCACGGCCGGCAAACTGGTGGTCAACGTTGGCATCATCGCCGAAGTCGCCGGTCGCAAGTTGAACTTGCCTCCAGTCAACATCCACATGGTGACGCCGATCAATGTCGCACCGGCTGCGAGCGCCGCCAGCGTGCGGTGCGTTCGCTGCCGGTGGACGACCAGCATAGTGCCGATGCGGCGCAATTCTTCCAATACCGAACTCGAGTCTAGCGGTCGATCGCTTGGATTCCGCGCCAACAGTTTCTGGATCAACGCGCCCAGCGAAGCGGGACAGCGATGCAGTACATTGCGAGCAAGCGAACTGTTTGGCGCGATGCCTCGGGCCAGTGGATCGCGATCGGTAAAGGGGAGCACACCGGTGACGCAACGATAAAGGACACAGCCCAGACTAAACAAGTCGCCACGACTGTCGGCCGACTGGCCAAGTGAGACCTCCGGGGCCATATAAGCTGGCGTCCCCATCTGTTCACCCGGCCGCGTCAACCCATCAGAATGTTCCAGGTCGATGGCAGACGCTGTTACTGGCTCGGCAAAAGTGTATTGAGGGGAAAGGTGTGCCAACCCAAAATCTAGGAGTTTCACACGATCCTCGCGGTCCTCAAGTTTCTCCAACCAAATGTTGGCTGGCTTGACGTCGCGATGGACCAGGCCGTGGGCATGCGCGGCGGCGAGCGCGTCAGCGATTTCGCAGCCAATTCGCAACACCTCCGTGATCGGTAGTGTCGTGAGTCGTTGCAATCGCTCTTCAAGCGTCTCGCCGACCAGTAATTGCATGGCCATAAACGGCACGCCCTGGGACTCGTCGACTTGATGAATCGTGACCACGTGATCGTGAGTCAATTGGGCGGCGGCACGGGCTTCGCGCAGAAATCGACGACGGAATTCGGGGTTAGCCGCAAGGTTGCGCTTCAGTGTTTTTACGGCAACCGCTCGGCCCAAACGCTCATCTTCGGCGTGGAATACGACTCCCATTCCACCGGAGCCCAAAACGTGCAAGATACGATAATGGCCCAGCCGCCCGATCTCGTCCGCTCGCTGTGCCGGTTCCAAGATGCCGGCGGGAATCGGCAAGGTATCGTCGGCATGTTGCTGAAAGATCAACGTGTCGCGCGATGCAATCTGCTGGCGCTCCGTATCGCACTCGGCCAGTAGAGTATCGAGCGCCACGCGCGGTTCCAATTCCGGAAATCGCTTGCGCAATTCCAACCGTGTCGGACGTTCGCCGCGCAGCGCCCGCGTCACGCACTCCGCTTCTACTAAAGCCAGCATCAAATCTGGATCGGACTGAAGCACCGGCCATTCTGCTAGATAGCTCTCCATACTATGCGACTGGCCGCGTCGCAGCCGATGCTCGTGATCGACCTTGATCAATTCGACGAGAATGCGCAGCCGAAGCGACCCTTCGGTCGCCGGCACAAACTGCCGCAGGGATGGATTCGGCGACAACCGCCAGACGGCCTCCAATTGCGCGACCGCCGAGTCCAGTGTCTGCCAATCCTGCTCGCTCAGTTCTTCCCGAGGGAGGGCATCCATAACGCAATTCCTTGGATGGGGCACGACACGGGTTTCTCACAAGACAAAGACTGGGCGTTCTCTCTAAAGAACTAAGCGGAATCTGGTCCATCGTTGGTGCAGGTTTTGGGGATTACATAGCATAGGCTTCCAGCCTGTGGAATATCCTTGCTCAGGCAAGTTGCCTAGGCCACTTATTTCTTGCGGGCTGCTAACCGACTTACTCATCGCTCGTCAATTGCTTCATCAGACGCACGCCGACTCGATCGAGCGTGCGTCGGACTGTCCATCGCGAGCAGTTTGCACGGGCAGCAATTTCCGAAGCCGTGTAGCCTTGAATGGCCAATTCCAAAATCTCCGAGGCAGAATCGTCGAGTGACGCAAAAGTTGCTTCCAGCAATTCCGCCAGGGCCGCGGCTTCTGACGGAGTCGGATCGTGAGCCATTAACGCTGGATGAAAGTCGCTGTGGTCGAGCGGAACTTCAACGCCGACATCGCGTTGTTGGGCGCTATGAAACTCACCCTTACTATAAATCTTGTTTAGCGTGATTCGAACTAGGAGATGCCAGATGGCTCCACCGCGATCGGACTGCAATTTCCACTGGTCGGCACGTCGGAAGAATGTCCGAAAAACCGATTGCACGATGTCCTCGGGGTCAATTCGTCGGCGAAGTTTTTCGCCAATACGCGCGGACGCCAACGCCACCAACCGCTGCGAGTAGCGCTGGTGAAGTTCCGTCGCGGCAGATTCGTCACCCGCCAACCAACGCTCCAACAGTTCACTGGCCGTTATCTGCTCATTCATTCATTTGAAGATACTTTGCGAACTTCTACCAAACAATGCCGGCGAGGGGCGCCTAACACCAGGTCGGTTCGAATTATCGCGAATTCCCACAATGGTAACGTACGTCGTGAGGTTAGGTATTGAAACGAGAATTGGCTTCTATTGCCAGGTGGCATTCTTTCATCCTCGACTCAAAAGTGTTCGGCCTCACTGGCCAATCTCATTTTTTCTTTAATTGGTTGCACCACCGAGTACGTCGAATCTGCTTGTAATTATACACGCACGTCTACGTGTGACTGGTTTCGACAAGGAATTGCCCACCATGCTACTGCAACAAACTGGATGCCTGGAGAATGTGGACGAACCGAGTCCTCGATCAACCGACCACGACCAAGTTCGCGAAACCGATTCGAAAACTGGGCAATTTCGCTTTCGTTATACCGCAGGCGCCCCAGAATTCCTTGAGGAATTGCAAACATCTTTGTTGGTCACGACCTATCAAGCGGGAAAATTGGTCGTGTTGCGATCGCGCGCCGGGCGTTTATCGATGCTCTTGCGCACGTTTGACAAGGCAATGGGACTGGCCGTTGCGCCGGGAAGACTGGCCATCGGAACGAGCTACGAAGTCTGGACGATGTGGAATTCGCCGACAGTGGCCGCCAAGCTCAACGAGTCGAGTGAATTCAAATCACTGCAACCCTACGATGCCTGTTATCTGCCGCGGTCTGCACATGTCACTGGAACTATCGACGTTCATGAATTGGCGTGGGGTGAAGTGCATGGGCAACTCCAATCGACCGGATTGGAATTGCCTACGGAGCTGTGGCTGGTCAACACGCATTTTTCTTGCCTGTGCACGCTCGACCCACGATTTAGCTTCGTGCCGCGGTGGCGGCCTCCGTTCGTCACCGAATTGGCGCGTGAGGACCGTTGTCACATGAACGGTGTGGCCATGCAGCACGGTCGACCGAAATACGTCACTTGTTTCGGACAGACAAACACACCGGAAGGCTGGCGCGACGGAAAATTGGTCGGCGGATGCGTGTTAGAAATTCCAAGCGGCGAGGTCGTTGCGCAGGGACTTTCGATGCCGCATTCGCCCAGGATCTACGACGGGAGGTTATGGGTGCTTGATTCCGGTCGCGGCCAACTGGTCCGGGTAGACATGCAAAGTGGACAAACCGAGACCGTCGTCGAATTACCTGGCTACACGCGCGGGCTAGCGTTTGCCGGACGCTATGCACTGATCGGGCTTTCGAAGATTCGGGAAACCAATGTATTCGGTGGCGTACCTGTGGAATCAAAGCACCCCGACCGGCCGTGCGGCGTCGCCATTGTGGACATCGTCACGGGCCGGCAAATCGGGTTGATCGAGTTTTTGGACGACATTCGAGAAGTGTTTGACGTGCAGCTATTGCCAGGCGCACGCTGGCCGGCCGTCGTTGGTCTACAAAAGGAAGTCGTTCGCCAAACCAGTGTCGTCGGTCCAGAATCGCCATTTTTGTGAGTTTCTTTATAGACATCTGCATCGTGAGAGTTGAACCATGTTGAATGATCGGTTGGATACAATGAAGCGGCGAGTTCGCGAGTATTTCAAGGCACGTCGAAAGACGCGACGTCGAAAGGCTCGGATCTGCCAACTACGCATGGAATTGCTCGAGACTCGCATCCTGTTGTCGGGCACGCCGATATATACCGAGCAGCTCGGAGCCGCCAATCCTTTCAACAGTTTCGTCGCGGCGACAGGCTGGTCAAAACCTGTCTTTGGCGATGTGGATGCCGACGGTGATTTGGATATGCTAGCGGGAAGATACAAAGGCCTTTACGTCAGCGGGTTTCAGTTTTTCAGGAATACCGGAACACCTACTGCTCCCGCTTTCACGGAGTTGACTGGCGCCGCTAATCCGTTCAACTTCGTCGGATTCGGTTACAATGCAGCACCGACTTTGGGTGATCTGGATGGTGACGGTGACATGGATATGCTCGCCGGCGAGCACTACGGCATGTTCCGTTTCTTCAAGAACACCGGAACGACGACCAGCCCAGTTTTCGTCCCGCAATTGGGTGCGAATAATCCTCTCGACGGTGTCGATATCGGCGGCTACTCGACTCCAACGCTGGGCGACCTGGACCAAGATGGCGATCTCGACCTGGCCGCAGGCGAGCGCTTCGGCACATTTCGCTTCTTCAAGAATATCGGGACATCGGCCACTCCGGTCTTCAGCGAACAGATCGGTGCAAGCAACCCTCTCAACGCTTTTGACACCGGAGATTTGTCAACACCGACGTTTGGCGACTTGGACGGAGATAGCGATTTGGACCTCCCCGTGGGCGACCTGTATGGGCCTCGCTTCTTGAAGAATAATGGCACAGCGGCCAGTCCAACGTTTGTCCAGCAGTTCGGCGCTGCCAATCCATTCAACAGCGTCGGCGGTTCCTATACTGCGCCCACGCTTGGCGATTTAGACGGCGATGGCGATTTGGATATGCTGATGGGCGCGAAGAACGGCACCTTCCGCTACTTCCAAGCTGCCTTACCCGAGACAGACGTCTCCATAGTCGGCGGCAGCCTCGTTGTTACAGATTCGAACGGCGGCACAAGTAACGATACGCTCACATTGTCGTTGAACGGAGCGAACGTCCGCGTCACAGACCCAAACAACACGCTGGCCGCCAGCGCGGGTGCGACTCAGATCAATCCCAATACGGTCGACGTCCCAATGGCCTCGATCACCGGTAACATCCAAATCGCGACACTCGCGGGCAACGACACGCTTACCTTGAATCTAGCGAGCGGCGATTTCATTCCAGCCGGCGGTGTGAACTTCGCGGGTGGAGATCCCGTTGGTGCGCCGGGCGACGCGCTCATCATCAACGGCGGTGCTCAAGGGACGGTAACTTACAACTACACGAATGCCACCGACGGCAGCATCGTGATGAGCAACTTCGGCACGGTGACTTACACGGGCCTTGATCCCGTCACCAACACAGGCACGGCGACCGACATCATCTTCAACCTGCCCGCCGGTCCCAGCACGGCGACGCTCGGAGATGACGGCACCAGCGGCAATGGCCTGTCGCGGTTTAGCAGCGCGACATTCGAGACCACCGATTTTGTGAACCCGACCGGCTCGCTGACCATCAACCGAGGCAATGCCGCCGACACGCTAACGGTCAACGCTCTTCCCGACTTCAACGCCAGCCTGACGATCGGCTCGGCGGCGAACCCCTTTGGCGCGGTGACCTTCGCTGGCGCGGTCGCACTGGCTACGAACAAGAATCTGACCGCCGACGCCAGCGGCACGATCAGCTTATCAACGTCGACAAGCGATTTAGCCACGAGCGGCACGGGCACAATCTCGCTTAAATCAGCGCGGGACATTACGCTAGCCTCAGGGTCTAGCATGATCACGGTTAACGGCAGCATCCTGCTAGAGGCTGCGGGAGTTGCCAGCAACACGACGGGCATTCGCCTGGACAACGCCATTGTCAGCGCGACTGGCAGTGGCAACGTTCAGATGACCGGGACGGGTGGAACATTGGATTCCACCAGCAACAACGGAATCCAGTTGACCAACTCAAGCCTTGTTCAAACGGTTGGTGGGTTTGTTACTTTGATGGGGACCGGGAAAGGTCAAAACGTGGGTGGGACCGCTTTCAATCTGAACCACGGCTTCAACGCCAACAACAGCGCCAGAATTCAAACCACATCCGGTGCGATCACCATCAACGCCATCGGCGGCGAAGGGAACAATTCGCATGCCGTGGATATCCGCGACGGAGCGTTCGTCACGACGGTGACTGGCTCGATCGACATTGATGGCAATGCCTCGGCAGGGGACGCGGCCTGCATCGGTGTGAGTTTTGTAAGTTCCTCCTTTGCATCGATCACGGGAGCGGGCGGGGCTTTGACCGTCGACGGGATAGGCAGCAATGGCCCGAACAACGGAGGCCACGGCAACCACGGCGTGAGCGTGATCTTCGGTTCCCATCTCACCAGCAGCGGTACGTCGGTGACGGTCACTGGTACTGGCGGGATTGCTAGTACCCAAAACAATAACCTCGGCGTTGTTCTCAACAGCGGTTCGATCAACGCCTCCGGTAACACGTTCATCTCCATCGTTGGTACCGGTGGCACGGGCGCGGGAATCAACGATAGTGAAGGTGTGCAACTCCAGGGCTCTTCGCTCGTGCAGGCCGTCAACGGCAACTTGGCGATGACCGGCAACTCGGGAACCGGCAGCGGTGGGATCAAACTGATCGGTACATCCCAGGTCAGAACAACTGGCGCCGGCTCTCTGTTGCTGACCACCGCGAAGAGTATCTCGCTCGCAGCGGGAACCAGCGTCACGACGGTGAACGGCAGCCTGACACTCTCGGCCAATCAGCAGGTGGTTCCGAGTTCGGGTAGCTTTGTCGGCGTCGATGTGAATGGTGGTTTGATTCAGAGTACGGGCGTGGGCGTCGTTACGGTTCAGGGCAAGGGCGGTACCGGTTCCGGCAGCCAGATCGGCGTGCGAGTTTTGAATAACGGAGACATCATCGGCGGCACGAGTGGAACGATGACGGTGATCGGAACCGGTGGCGCTGCGGGCAGTGGAAACCACTTTGGCGTTCAAGTGGACGGGGCAGGATCCCGCCTTACTTCGAACGGTGCAAATGTCCAAGTCAACGGTTCAGGCGGCTCTGGAGGCGACAATGTCAACGGCGTGTCCGTATCGTTCAGCGGTTTGATTTCCGCTGGTTCGACCGGCACGGTCAATGTTACCGGAACTGGCGGCAGCTCAGCCGGCCCGTTCAATCACGGCGTCTCCGTGAACTACGACGGCAGCATGATCACGTCTAACAATGGAGCGGTCCAAATCACGGGAATGGCCGGAACAGGAGTGCATGCCATTGGCGTATCGGTTTTCTCGGGCGGCACGATCTCCGCCGGCGGCGCAACCAGCACAGTGACCTTGCATGGCACAGGCGGTACAGGCTCAATCAATTCCGGCAATAGCGGCGTTACGGTCGGCGCATCAATCACAGGCCCGCTTTCAACGTCACAGATAACTTCGTCCGGTGGCGCCGTGCAAATCACTGGCATCCCCGGCACAGGCGGCTGGGGCATCGACGTGATCGACTCATTCGGCTCGATCAATACGCCGGCTACCGGTGGAAACATCACACTGATCGCTGACAGCATGCGAATCGAAAACACGGTCAACGCCACCAACGCCAGCAGCGTCATTACGCTGCGGCAAAACATGAACGGCACTTTGATAAATTTGGGCGGCGCGGATGTAGCGGGCACCACCCTGGGCCTCACGGATGCCGAGCTCGACCGCGCCAGCGCCGGCGCGCTCCAAATCGGCGATGGCAACAGCAGCACGATTACGGTGAGTCAACCCATTAGCAGAGCAGCCGCGACGAACGTTGGTTTGACGACCGGCGGCAATATCGCCTTCGGTGGCAGCGGCTCATTGAACGCAAACGGCGGCAGCGTGGCACTAAGCGCGAGCAACTCAATCACCACGCCTGCCGGCACTTCGGGCACCGATGTGACCGCCGCGACGACGACCATCAACGGCACTGTTCGCCCCGGCGGATCGCCCGGCCAGTTCGTCGTTAATGGCAACCTCGACTTTAGCCCCGCTGACACTTACGCTGTCGAAGTCGATGGCACTACTCCCGGCACCCAGCACGATCAGATCGTCGTCACGTCCGGCGGAGTGACCCTGGGCAATGCCGCGCTCAGTGCTAGCGGCACCGTGACTGCACCGGCATCCGCCATCGTCATCATTGACAACGATGGCGCCGACGCTGTCGTCGGTACGTTCAACGGTCTACCAGAGGGGAGTACGGTAACGATCAATGCAATCCCTTTCAATATCTCCTACGTCGGCGGCACCGGCAACGATGTGGTGCTCACCGCCGCTTGTGTCGTGACCAATACCAACGACAGCGGCGCAGGCTCGTTGCGCGAGGCCATCAACTGCGCCAACGCCAATCCTGGGCTGGACACCATCAGCTTCGCCATTCCCGGCGGAGGACCGCACACGATCAACATTGTTGGCCCAATGCTTCCGTTCGTAATTGGTCCCACGATCATCGATGGGTTTACCCAAGCAGGATCGAGCCCTAACTCAAATCCAATTACGGCAAACGACAACGCCGTGCGCAAGATCATCGTCGATGGCACCGGGATTACCAGCGGCAGCCCTGCATTGATGCTGTTCAGCGCCGGCGGTTCGATCGTGAGGGGAATTCAATTTCAGGACAGCGTAAACAACGGCATCATTTTCTTTAACGGCAGCGGCAGTACATTTGCGGGCAATTTCGTGACGGGTGTGGCTGGCTTTGCAGTGCAAGTGTTCACCAACGGACACACGATTGGAGGCAGCAACCCGGCGGACCGAAACATAATCTCGGGTAACGGCGTGGGTGTCCATCTGTTTTGCGGAACGGCCGCCGAGCAGCCGTTCGGCTGCGCGGTCGGCAAAGCTGCGTCGAACGTTGTCGTGGCCGGCAACTTCATCGGTGTCGCTGCCGATGGCGTGACTCAACTGGCCAATTCATCCAACGGCGTACGCATCGACGGTGGTTTCAACAATACGATCGGCGGCCCGAACTTGGCCGACCGGAACGTTGTCGCCGGAAATGGTGGCGATGGAGTGGAAAATGGCAACGGAGTCAACAACACTTTTCAAGGCAACTACATCGGCGTCAATAGACTGGGAAATGCGCTTGGCAATGGGGCAAACGGTGTCGCCTTTGGGAACAACGCAACCAATAACCTCGTGCTCAGCAACGTCATTGCCCACAACTCCAATCGCGGCATCTATCTGCAAAATGCTGGTAATCGGATCTCTCAGAACGCGATTCATTCCAACGGAAACATCGGCATCGATCTCAACTTCGACGGCGTCACTCCAAACGATCTTGGGGACGGCGATTCCGGCGGCAACAATCGGCAGAACTTTCCGGTGATTACGTCAGTTACCGCCAGCACTATTGATGGCACGCTCAATAGCACGCCAAATACTCTGTTTACGCTAGAGTTCTTTGCCAATGCTGCCGTCGACGCATCGGGTCACGGCGAAGGCCAAACGTATCTAGGTGCGATGACCGCAACAACCAACGCCGGCGGAAATGCAACGTTCAGTTTTGCGTTTACACCGGTCGTCGGCCAGCCATTCATTTCAGCGACCGCCACCGATCCCTCTGGAAACACATCTGAGTTCTCCGGTGTGATCGTCAAAGTAGAGCTTAGCACGGCAACCAGCAGTGACAACGAGAACAGTGGCGGTAACATACCGAAACTACTGTTGCTGGGCACAGTCGGCTCGCCGCAAATCATTGACGTGACAGTTACCGGTGGTTCAGCGACGGGTGCCGACTTTACTAACACAGTCAGCGTCACAATCCCAGCCGGAGTCTACGATGGGACGCTAGCGACAGCGCTCCCGATTAACCTGGCTATTACGCCCGACGCAATCGTCGAACTCAACGAAACGATCGAGTTGACGCTCGCCAACGCCAGTTCTGGTCTGACCATCGGCGATGCCAACGGCAACAGCACCATGCAAAGTACGCACACGTATACGATTGTCAACGACGACAGCGCAGTGCTGAACTTGAACAGCGTGAGCGGTAATGAGAATGCTGGCCCGCTGACGTTTACGGCTACTTTGACCAACCCTGTCGATATCACCGTGACCGCCAAGGCCGACTCGTCCGACAGCACGGCCATGACTACCGATAGTGACTACGCGACGTTGGTATCCAAAGCGATCAGTATTGCCGCTGGTTTGACGAGCGATACGTTTAGCGTCACTATCACACCCGACAACAAGGTCGAACTCGATGAGTTATTCAATGTGCTGCTATCGAGCTTGTCGACCGGTGGTCGAGCGGTAACGCTGGGAACAAACGGCGTGGGAACAATTGTCAACGACGACAGCGCGGTGATCAGTGTTAACGCGCCGTCGTCGACAGAAGGGACGGCTCTAGCGTTCTCGGTCTCGATCAGCAACCCGGTCGACGTGCCGGTGACGGCGAACCGCGCGACATTGGATGGTTCGGCAACGACTGCCGACAGCGACTACACGCCGTTGGCTTCGTCCAACGTACAGTTGTTCGCGGCTGGTTCGACCGCGGCCTTCTCGATTCCAGTTAGTACGACGCCTGACAATATTGTGGAACTGAACGAGACGCTGAACCTGTTGCTCAGCACACTGGCGGCCAGCGGCCGCGCCGTGACCTTCAGTGGTGGCGGAGCGACGCTCACCGGAACGGGCACGATCCTCAACGATGACATGGCTACGGTGACGATCGACGACGTGAGTCTGGCTGAAGGGAACGCAGGCACTACAGCTTATACGTTCACGGTTGGACTGTCGAAGGCTTCCAGCGAAACGATCACCGTGGACTTTGCGACGGGCGATGGTACCGCTCAAGACGACAGCCCGACGATTGAAGACAACGACTATCAGCCTGTCAGCGGGGCACTGACATTCCTTCCCGGCCAGACCAGTCGCCCGATTACTGTCCTGGTCAACGGAGACTTGGCAAACGAGTTGAACGAAACCTTTTTCGTCAACTTAAGCAACGCCAGGTTCGCCGGTTTGGCGGATGCAACACGAGTGGCGATCGCGGTCACTCAGGGCCTTGGAACAATTCTCAATGACGACGTTGGCAGCGACCCCACCGGCACTGTTCAGTTAGTCAGTGGCGTGCTGAAAATTGAAGGTACTGAGAACAAGGATATTGTGGTTGTTAATCTTGTTGAGGGCGGCTCGCAAATCAAAGTCATCGCCAATTTCAGTATCCCGAACGGTGATGGCGATGGCGGGGCTGAGATCTTCACCTTCAATTCGGCCAGCGTAAATTCGATGCGCATTGTGCTCCGCGGCGGAGATGACCATGCCAACGTCGGTTCGACCCTGTTGATTCCAGCGTTGATCAAGGGCGGTGCAGATGACGACCACTTGAGCGGCGGCGGAGGGAACGACATCCTGCTCGGCGGACTGGGCAAAGACAAGCTGAACGGAGGCAACGGTCACGACGTTCTAGTTGGCGGCGAAAACGACGACCAACTGAACGGCGGCGATGGCCAGGACGTATTGATCGGTGGACGCGGCAAGGACGACTTGAAAGGCAATCAGGGTGACGATCTGCTGATTGGCGGCTTCACCTCGTACGATGACGATCAAGCATCGTTGAAGCTGCTCATGGCCGAATGGTCGTTGACACGCGACTACAATACACGAGTCGCGAACTTGCGCAGCGGCACAGGACCAGTACTGGGCGTCAGTGGCGTGAAGCTCAAGGCCAGTGGCGTTGGCCGAACGGTATTCGACGACGGAGCGAAGGACACGCTGCAAGGCGGCAACGACCGCGACTGGTACTTCGCCGATTTGGACGGCATCGGGGGCGACGACGATAACCTGAAGGACAAGAAGACCAATGAATTGGTGGACTTGATTTTTGACTTGCCGTAAGTTGCCTTTTGCACCCAAATGACAAACAGGGCGCGAATCGTGTCCTTAGTCCGAGTGACGCATTGGTCGAGTGACTTGCGGTACTTGACCAGCAATCGCAACTGGCGTTGATCGGGACCGGATGTGAACCGGCTTGAGCGAATTCACGGCCGCCAATCTAGCCAGCTTGAGCGCGTCGTCGCGGTCGGTTTTCGGCGAAGATCTTCCGCAAGTGTCGCAGAGTCGTGTCGGTGGTGCGGAAAACCGTTTGCTGAGTAGTGGAATCATACAACCAACACATGGTATTATGTTCACCGATGTAGAGTGCCAGAATCTTCATCGTAAGCTCCGAAGGATTGGAGTGCGAAAGTGTGACGTGAATCACTCACGGTCCGAGTCGCCCGTTTAATCAAACGACTCCCGCCCCAATCCAACGCCTTATGTCGATTCTTGCTTCACTGCCAGTCAATGCGATCTTAACAACCATGGTGAATCGATGACCCTTGCCGCAACTCTCCACTCCGCCTCGCGCAGCCAAGAGCAAGTGATGGATATGCGATTAGGCATGTCAATCGAGAATCTCGATACACCTACCCTGCTGCTGGATCGATCTGCCAGCGATCGAAATCTCGACAAAATGGCAGAGTTCTTTCGCGCGCGTTCTGCCAAACTGCGCCCTCATTTCAAGAACCACAAATGTGTTCCATTGGCTCGCCGCCAAATGCAACGAGGCGCTGTCGGCATGACGTGTGCTAAGCTAGGTGAAGCAGAAGTTCTGGTGAATCACGGTTTTACGAACCTCCTGGTCGCAAACCAAGTCGTCGGTGAAATGAAGATCGCTCGGCTTGCGCGACTGAACAATCGCGCTCGAGTGGCCGTGGCGATCGACCACTGGGATCATGCGCAGGCGCTGTCGACGGCAGCTCTCGAAGCAGGGTCGACGATACCGGTGCTGATCGAAGTCGATATCGGGATGGGACGCTGTGGCGTACAACCCGGCGAGCCAACCCTGGAACTGGCGCGGCGCATATGTGAGCTTGACGGAATTGAGTTTGCCGGAATTCAAGCCTTCGAAGGACATTTGGTCAATGTCTTAGACCGCAACGAGAGAACTGAGAAAGCGACGGCTGCCATGTTGCTGGCGATCCAGACACGGCAACTGCTCGAACACTCGGGAATTCCTGTCAGTTGCATCAGCGGCTGTTCCACAGCCACTTACAACAGTACAGGAGTAATGCACGGCATCGACGAGGTTCAGGCGGGGACCTACGCGACCATGGATCGCCAGTACCACCGTCTAACACCCGAGTTTGAAATCGCCTTGTCGGTGCTCGTCCGAGTCATCAGTCGTCCTGCGGCCAACAAGGCAGTCTTGGATTTGGGTGTCAAAGGAGCTGGCGGCGAATTTGGCGTGCCAGGGATTCGCGATTTCCCCGATCTCGACATTCCGTACTTTCTATCCGAGGAGCATTTGGTAGTGCGCAATTGCCCCGACTGGAAAATCGGACAACCGCTACATCTGATCCCCAGTCACGCGTGCACGACTTGCAATCTCTATCGAGAAATGGTCGTCCACGACAACGGACAAGTAATCGAAGTTTGGCTGATCGAAGGTTCGGGGAAGCTGATCTAACTTCCGCCACTGAAGAACGCGGAAGGACACAGAACGCAAGAAGGACGAATGCCGAACGTGCGAAGTGGGCAGTACATTACTCGAGTCTCGATTGACTCTCGTGCCGCAGTGGAAAGAACAAGTCGTTGCAGCGAAATCGTTTAACCCGCAGCCGCTAGGCGAGGATTGGGTTGAGCTTTCGAACTTATTGCAAAGCCCAATCCTCGCCTAGCGGCTGCGGGTTAAACGACGAAATGGCTAGGGCCAAAAGCCATTCCTCGCACACAAAATGGCGCTGTCCAACTAATATCGTGAACGCACGAGAAAATTATGGTATTCGGCCCAAGCCAAACTGATCTCCAGCGAGGGTGGGATCGCCGGCGCGCAGGACGATCTGCACCATTTTCTCGCTCTGCACTTTGGCACCGGTTTCATCGGTCAATTGATAAGCAATTTTTCTAGAGGCCACTTCGATGACTTCTCCGGTGGACGGGTATGCCCAGCGACCGTCGAGACTGAAAGTAATCCAGCCCGGTTCGTCGCGCAGCGAAATGCTCTGCAATTGCTTAGGCGGCGTAGCACGATTATCGAAAATATGCAGTTTTTGATTAAACGCATCCACCACCCAGACTTCCTTTTCATCTGGCGTCAAACCAATGCCATGACTCGGACAGCCGTGCCGCTTGACGGGTCCTTTTGAAAACCCCGCCACTTCGACGCGAGCGAGTTTCTTGCCAGATAACAAATCTCCCACTTCGAAACCGAGCAGTTCATTGATGCACACATAACATTTGGATTGGTTGCCGTTGACCGTAAAGGGACGAATACTGTGCGCGAACGGACCGCAGGTGCGAGTAATCGTCTTGGAAGCATGATCCACGATCGACAGATACGGCGACTTGAGCCCAGCCAGATAGGCCCATTTTCCATCCAGACCAACAATCGTATTGTGGGCTCCCGAGTTAGGTTCAAGTTTGGCCACGCTGTTCCCCTGATCGGCTTCCACGACGTGCCAATGCGGTCCTTCCAGCGACGGCAGATAGATGAACTTGCCATCGGGAGTCATCGACATGCGATCACAACCACCTGGGTAAGATTTTTCCCAAAGCAGTTTTTCTGATTTCAGATCGACGCACTGCAGCGACTTGATCGTACTGACATACATGCGATCAGTGTTGGGATTCGCGCATACACCTTTGACATTCATCGGTTTGCCTTGTTCGTCCAAACCGCCCAGCGGAATCCGTTTGACGAACTTGTGATCGTTGACGATATCGAACACCAACAATCCATGCCCACCATACTCGAGATAGTTGCGTACTCCAGGAGTCGCTACATATAGCAAAACGCGATCACCTGGCACCTGAGCCAACGTTTGAGGAGCAGTGTCGAGAATTCCGCAAACGATACAAATGAGGGCTAGTATGCCGATTTGGAGACATTTCCGTTTCATAGATAGTTCTCGTCCCAAGTGAGTAGGTGACACAAAATGAGGACAAAATAATCACAGGTTGCGATCGTTTCTCGGACTGGTCAATTTCTAATTCTTGAACTTCGGGTTGGACTTCGGCATTTGCGCGCCAACTCGGTCACGCCACGCCGCCAAACGAGATTGTAATCGCTGCGCGTCACCAGGCAGCTCCAGTGCCAAGTTCGTTTCTTCGTTGGGATCGCGCGCGAGATCAAATAGTTCGAGTCGATTATCTTCGAAATACTCGATCAGCTTCAAATTGCCGCTGCGCACCGCGCCAGCGGGAGTCATACGTGGGGCATGATAGTAATGTGGATAATGAAAATAGAACTCTTCGCGCGAGTTAGGTCGAGCTCCACTCTTCAGGATTCCAGTTAGATCGACGCCATCGTCTGGTAACGCATCTTTCGATTCGACATCGGACAATACGAGCATCGTGCGGAACAAATCGGTTAATACCACCGGTTGATTTCGTGTTTCACCTCGGTGTTCGTTGCCTGGCAGCCGCACAATCAAGGGAACCCGGAGACCTCCTTCGTACAGCGAGCCTTTGCCCGAACGCAGTGGCCAGTTCGTGGTTACAGGCATCGTTTGTTTACGGTCTTGACCAATATAGCCACCATTGTCACTGGTGAAAATGAACAAGGTATTCTCATAGATACCCAGCGACTCCAGCCGATCGGCCACGCGTCCTACACTCTCATCGAGGCTCTTGATCATCGCCGCGTAAATCGGATTGCGGTGCCGTAGTTGGTGATCCAACTTGCGCTCAAAATATGCCACATCGTCTGGCTTGGCCTCGATCGGCGTGTGAGGCGCGTGATGGGCCAAGTATAAAAAGAATGGCCTTTTGGCTTTAGCGGCGAAGTCGATGACGCGCAGCGCTTCGTCGGTCAATCGATCGGTCAAATACTCTCCCGGCTTACCAAACTCAAGGTGCGGGACGTAACGAAACTCTTGGCCAAATCGTCCGGCTCCGCGATAGGGAAAGAAAAATGTCTCGGGTGCACCCCAATGTGTACCGCCGATGCCGATATCAAAACCCTGAGTTTCGGGAAAGTTAGCTGCGTTGCCCAAGTGCCACTTCCCGATGGCGGCCGTCAGATAGCCGCTCGCTTGCAGGTACTCCGCAACTGTCTTTTCGGCTAACGGCAGGTCGTGAAGCGAATGAGCTTGCAACAGCTTACGGTTCGTTGGCCCAGCTAATGAGCCTTCCGACCAGATCGTCATATGCAATCGCGCTGGATGCTTGCCGGTCAGCAACGAAGCTCGTGTGGGTGTGCATACTGGCGCAGGTGCATAGGCTTGCGTAAACCGCACGCCCTGTGCGGCGAGTTGGTCGATATGAGGTGTTTCGTGATAGTCTGCACCATCGCAAACCAAATCTCGCGCTCCCAAATCATCGGCTAGTACCAACACGATATTTGGATGCTTGGTGTGCGATTCGGTGGCTGCTGCGGCCACCAGCGTTTGACCACACCATACCATGATCCAGAAATAGACTTGCTTGGATACCATGGGTTGCTACGTCTTGGATTTTAAGTATCGGTCAAAGAACCCGAGCACCAGCGGACGCAGATCGCGCTGCTTGGGCTGCAAGTGAAACGTGTGTGGCGCGTCTGGAATAATCTCTAGTTGGTGCTCGACACCAGCTTTCTTCAAAGCGTCGGCCATCAGCTCGGATTGTGCAACCGGGACGGTCTTGTCGGCAGTACCATGCAGGATCAACATCGGCGGATCATCGCGGCTGGCGTGAGCAATCGGGGACGCCTGTCGATACAGTTCCGGAGCTTCGGCTTGTGTCTTGCCGAACATGGCATGATGAGGTCGGTCCGCGAAACTGGCGGGACCGTACATGTCCACAGCGCATTGCACTCGGCAGGAGAAATCTGCATACGGACTCGGCGGATCGAGACTCGCATCGGGGCCGGCCAGTCCAAGCATGGCTGCCAAATGGCCTCCCGCCGATCCTCCAATTACGCCGATGTGTTCGGGATCGATTTGCCAGCGATCTGCGTTCTTCCTTAACCACCGCACTGCCGTCTTGCAGTCGTACAGATTCTGTGGCCAGGTTACCAATCCATCGACCGACAACAAATAATCGATGCTCATCGCAACATATCCGTTGGACGCTAAAGTTCCGCCAATATTCAATTCACGAGCGGCATCTTTCTTGCCTCCAGTAAATCCGCCACCGTGAATGATCACGACTGCCGGCATCCTTGCGCCTACGGGGGGCGCCAACGGAACATAAAGATCTGCTTTCTCGTTACGGTCTGGTGCTAAGTACTGCAGGTCTTTCTCAACTCGATAGGCGAGCTGCTGCTGGGCGGCTGCTCGGCTGGAAATCATGGCCACGAAGATCGCTAGATAGATCGCCAGTTTCATTGGTTTCTCTTTTCAACTAGGCATCGACAGGTTTTTTATTGTCGTCTTTCGCTCCGCGAAAGAATGATGTAACACTACTTTCGCGGAGCGAAAGGCGACACTCATTGTTCGCCCGATGCTAGGTCGAGTGTTGGGCGAGTTATTTTCGGTTGTCACTGCGGTCGCGTACCATCCATCGATCATCGACTATTGGAAGAGCAAGTGCTTTTGGGAAAGTTAGTGAAGCGCTGGTAGCTCGCGCCAACTTCCAAATTGATCCCTGATCAGGCGGTCTGAGCGCCGGCTTTTCCGTTTTCGATGACGAATGAACTACGGGTAATCAGCGGGGCGTCGGGGCGATCGACATAGGGGACTATTTGGTAATCGCTCTTCCATGTATCCGTTGTAACCGTACAACTGACGTATCCCCGTTCCGTATTGTAAAAGTGAACGAATGGATTTTCGGCGAGCATAGTGGCCATGTCTTTGGGTTCTCGAGCACCGTTGCCGCCCGACGAGATCGACGAACCGACGAACTCGGTGCCCACGACTGGATCTCTTGGGTTGTCGAAATCGACTAAAAGATCGTTGACCCAATTCGAGTGAATGTCGCCGGTCAAAACAACTGGGTTAGGCACACGACGTTCGCCCAGGAAATGGAGTAATCGCTTGCGCGCCACGTCGTAACCCGACCATTGGTCCATGCTGAAACGAGCATCTTTGCCTGGCATACGATCGGCGCGGCCCATCATGATTTGCTGGGCTAGGACGTTCCATTGGGACGGTGACTTCAACAGTTCGGACATTAGCCACTGCTCTTGACCGGGCCCCAGCAGTGTGGCACGCGGATCGAATACGGCACCTATCAACGGTTTGTTGCCGTCCCCGTTAGGTTGGTCGCTGCGATATTGCCGAGTATCGAGCATCTCGAAATTTGCCAAGCGCCCAAACCGCACGGTGCGATAGATCTGCATATCTGGCCCCAGCGGTAAACTGGTGCGGCGCAACGGCATGTGTTCGTAAAAGGCTTGATAAGCGTTCGCTCTACGCAACAGGTAATCGTCGCGCAGGACATGCGGCTCTTCCGAAATATCTCCCGCACAATTGTTATCAAATTCGTGATCGTCCCACACGACCAACCAAGGGCACAGTGCATGAGCTGCCTGCAAATGTGGATCCAGGCGATACTGCGCATACCGATTGCGATAATGCTCCAAAGTAGTAATTTCCGGCCCCTCATGCTTGCGGACCAAATTCTCCTTGCCCGCATATTCGTAAATGTAATCGCCCAAGTGGACGACTAAATCGAGGTCCTCGCGCGCCATATGCTGGTAGGCAGTAAATAATCCTTGCTCGTAATGCTGGCAAGATGCGAACGCGAATCTTAGCTTGCTGGGCAACGTTTCGTCTGTCGGTGCAGTGCGCAAACGCCCGATACGCGACGACGCGTCGCCGCAGCGGAATCGGTACCAATACCATCGATCAGAAGCCAATCCAGTCACTTCCACATGGATCGAGTGTCCGAGCTGTGGCGTTGCCAAAGTGCTTCCTTTGAGCACCACGCTGCGCATCGAATCGTCGTTGGCAACTTCCCACGTGACTTCGTAAGTAGAGTTCGCGGGCAATCCGCCACCTGACAACGGAGCCGGAGCCAATCGTGTCCAGATTACGGCACCGTCAGGACTCGGATCGCCGCAAGCGACTCCCAGGGGAAACGGGTCCGCAGAAAATCGCGGATTTTGCTCGATCGCGCCTGTGGCAAATCTACTCAGCCAAGGAATCGCGGCCAAGGTGGCTCCGGCCAACACGAATCGGCGACGATCGACCGCCAATTCCGACGCCAGTGACATGAGCTGAGCAGACGATGGTGCCAAACGAGCCACGATCATTCTCCAAAATTTCTGAATTGAATTTGTTCGCTAACAATATAACACGTCTCCTAGCGCAACTCACCGCCGAATCCATTATCAAAAAAACAGCCAACTGGCGCTGGACTATCCCTGGGGGTCGTGCGTACTATGAGTTCGGCCAAACAGTTGGGGTGAGACGCCTGCGGATGTTCATACCGACCAGCGGAACGAAAATCAAACGATTCTTCGCTGCCGCGAACCTGATCTCGGTAGTGTTTATTGGGATTCGTGTTGCAAAGCACGTGCGCCCTGCGACCAATACAGACCAAACGGGTAACATAGGTGACACCGATGCCTCGACCCTAGCAACGAATTTCGAGGAAATGAGGATCGGCAATGACATCAGCGAGGCAGAATTCCGAACTATAAAGTCGGTGCTCGAAAAGAAGCTAGCCGATTAACGTGGCCAACTCTGCAAATCCACACAATCGTAACGGTCGACTCACAGTAGTGAGCCGAAAGGGACGAGGGTGCGGGTTGCAACGCTTCTACCAGTCTGGGAGACTGGAACCAATCGGCACTAAGTAGATTTGTTTCCCAGTGGCTCGATCCCGCGGACACGGACGCCCGGCAGCGTATTTGTGCGAATGTGAAAGATCGCTTCGTGCAGAACCGCTGACCCTCGAGCATAATATACGTGTAAGCCCATATAGTATCGCTATTCGCAGCGCTTCGAGCACGGCTCAGGAAGCTGAGAGTACGATCAGGATTCGAGCTAAGGAGTCGAGTATGCCTTCTGGTAAGGAAGTTGTGTCCGGACGTCGCGGCGGCAATAGCGGAACGACGAAAAAGAACGCGTTCTGTTCGTTCTGCCGAAAAAGTTACCGCGATGTCGGGCCGTTGGTTGAAGGCCCAGGCGATGTCTACATTTGCGGTGAATGCATCGAGTTGTGCCAATCCATACTCGACCAAGAACAAAAACGACGTGGGCCCAGCAACAAACTGTTCAACGAAATTCCCTCACCGAGGGAGATTGTCGAGCATCTAGATCAGTATGTGATTGGGCAATCTCCCGCCAAGCGAGTTTTGGCGGTCGCGGTTCACAATCACTACAAACGGTTGACCAGCGGCTGGTCCGGCAGCGATGTCGAAATTGAAAAGTCGAATATCCTCCTGGTTGGCCCAACTGGCAGCGGCAAGACTTTGCTAGCACGCACGCTCGCCAAAATGTTGAACGTTCCGTTCGCCATCGGCGACGCGACCACGTTGACCGAAGCGGGCTACGTTGGCGAAGATGTTGAAAATCTGTTGCTCAAACTATTGCATGCCGCAGATTTCGATGTCGAAGCGGCCCAGCGCGGAATCTTGTACATCGACGAAATCGACAAGATCGGCAAGACCAGCCACAACGTGTCGATCACTCGCGATGTTTCTGGCGAAGGAGTTCAGCAAGCGCTACTGAAAATGCTGGAAGGATCGGTTGCCAATGTGCCTCCGCAAGGTGGACGCAAGCACCCAGAACAGCAGTACATCCAGATGGATACCTCGAACATCTTGTTCATCTGCGGCGGTACTTTTGTCGGTGTAGAAGATATCATTCGCAAACGTCTCGGCAAGAAATCGTTGGGCTTCGGAGCCGCGGCCAGTCACAAGGATGATTCGACTCCAGCACAGTTATTACCCCAAGTAACATCCGACGACATTCTGCACTTCGGTATGATTCCAGAATTCGTTGGACGCCTGCCCGTGATCTCCGCACTCACTCCGCTGGATCAAGAGGGCCTGATCAAAGTCCTTACCGAACCACGCAACGCGCTAGTCAAGCAATATCAAGCTCTGTTTAGCATGGAGAGTTGCGAACTCAGTTTCACCGAAACCGCATTGCGTTCGATCGCGCGCAAGGCACTCGATAAAGGCGTTGGAGCTCGCGGACTGCGCGGTATCATCGAAGGAGTGATGTTAGACATCATGTTCGATTTGCCCGAACAATCCGAAGGCACTCGCTATACGATCGATCACGACGAGGTCGACGGAAAACTGCGCCACTTCAAGGTCTGCAACACCGAGAAAAAGAGCGCCTGATCGGACTTTGCGTCGGACAAATTAGTGCAAATTCGAAACCCGATGCGTAAGCGAGGTGATCTCGTAAACGCTTACGCTTCGGGTTCACTTCTTATCAGCCCAGCCCCTTCCGCTCATTTTTTTGTCACCCCAGGCAAGCGCAGTGGAGTACAGAGTTGTCGGCCAAAGTGATCTGCGAGTTAGTGCCATCGGCTTGGGCTGTGTAACCTTTGGTCGTGAGATCGATCGTCAAGCTGCCTTCGCTGTGATCGATCACGCAGTAGAGCGCGGCATCAACTTGCTCGACACCGCAGCCGCCTATGGCAACGGAGCGTCTGAGAGCGTGCTGGGCGATTGGCTGGCAAGCCGCAACACACGTGGTCGAATCGTATTGGCTACCAAGGTGCACGGCAGTTTGCAACGAGAGCAGATTCTCAGATCCATCGATGAGAGCCTAACTCGCTTGCGAACCGATTTCATCGATTTGTTTCAGCTCCATCTTTGGAACGCAAGCACACCGCTGGACGAAACGCTCGGCGCTTTGGAAACAGTAGTTCGACAAGGCAAAGCTCGTTATGTCGGTTGCAGCAATTGGCGCGCCTGGCAACTTGCCAAAGTGCTGCTGATGTCGGCTAAGTCGGGTTTATCGCGATTGGAGTCAATACAGCCTCCGTACAACTTAATTCAACGCGAGATTGAACAAGAACTTCTGCCGTTGTGCGCCGATCAGCGGATTGGAGTGATCACTTACAGTCCACTAGCAGCAGGATTCCTAACCGGCAAATACCGCCGCGGTCAACCTGTCCCGCCAGGAACTCGATTTGACATCATGCCCGGACACCAGCCGATCTATTTCACGGATCGAGGTTTTGAAATGCTCGATCAACTGGAACGAGTGGCACAGCAGGCGAGGCGATCAATGGCTCAACTGTCACTAGCATGGGCATTGAATCGGCCGCACGTTACGTCCGTGCTGATCGGAGCCAGAGAACTAGCGCACATCGATCAGGCTCTCGAAGCACAAGACATCGCTTGCAAAGATACCATCGACACAACTTTGGCTCAGTTGTGACCGGCCAGTTGGAGGCAATGGTTAGTTGGACAGCGCCATTTTGTGTGCAAGGCATGGCTTTTGGCCCTAGCCATTTCGTCGTTTAACCCCAATACCGTTCAACGAACGTGGGATAAGCTTCCAGCTTGTCAACCTGTAGCGGAGTTTCACCATTGCTTGCACAAGATATTGACAAGCTGGAAGCTTATCCCACGTTCGTTGAACGGTATTGGGTTTAAATGCGCGTAATT
>SXGS01237372.1_pt1 | contig 44433 bp, 35 predicted proteins | sample 3174681 | NCBI WGS metagenome assembly SXGS01 (sample SAMN11356861, study PRJNA531348) | freshwater metagenome | isolation source: freshwater sample F1-80 | place: China: Fuxian Lake, Yuxi | collected 2017-12-25 | reverse complement strand
GACACGGACGCCGTGCGCGCCGATCGTATGCGAAGCTGGTGTCTCGAACGCAGCGTCAGCCTCCTCCGAATGGCCCTGCACTTTTGTCTGCGTGAAGGGCGCATACACGGCAATCCGCTGGGCAATCTGAATCAGGATCAACTCGAAGCCAACGTGCGCGCGGCCATGAACCCGCCGCCCGACAATCTGCTCAACGAGTTCATCGCCGCCGCGCTCTGATAGAAAGACGCGGCAAAACGAAGCACCGCGGCAGAAAGACATATTATGGCTGGACACATCCCATTCACCGACAACTACGACGACCTCTCCACCGATCGCGGCTTTCAGTTCCGGTTCAACTGCGAGCGCTGCGGGAACGGTTATATGTCCTCCTTTCAGGCCAACCTGACGGGAGTGGCTGAAGGTGCGCTGCGGGCCGCCGGAAATCTCTTCGGCGGCCTCCTCGGGCGAGCGGCCGACTCCGCGTTTGAAATCCAGCGGGCGATCGGCGGCCCGGCGCACGACGGCGCGCTGAAGAAGGCGGTGGAGGAGATCAGCCCCCAGTTCAAACAGTGCCGGCGGTGCGGCCAGTGGGTTTGTGAACCGGTCTGCTGGAATCACGAGCGCAATCAGTGCGTGGGCTGCTCGCCGCACATGGATCAGGAAATCACGGCGATTGAGAGCGAGGCCACGATCCAACAACTGCGCGAAAAGGCGATGAGCGCGGATCTGACCGGGGGCGTGAAACTGAGCAGCGCCGCGGCGGCCTCGAATTGCCCGGCGTGCGGCACCGACTCCCAGGCAGGGAAGCGCTTCTGCAGCGAATGCGGACACAACCTGGCAGCCAAGCCCTCCTGCCCCTCCTGCCGCGCGGAGGCGAAGCCGGGCGCGAAGTTCTGTGCGGAATGCGGCGCGCGGATCGGCGGCGGATAAAGGACGCGCATCTGCTGCGAAGGTGCGCGGCGGGTGCGTGCCGAACCTTCCCTTGAGAACATTCGCAATAGTCACCACAGCGAGGGATGACGCCTGTGTCGCCCGGCACTCCATTTCGATATCCGGCGCTGGCTTTGCTGGCGGGCCTTCTCTTTGCGTTCGCCGGTCCCGTACCCGGGCGCAGTGCGACCGGACAGCGCGACGCTCCGGCGTCGCCGCCGTCCGGTCGCCGGCCGGGCGCAACAGCCCTCGCTGCACCTTCGGGCCGGGAACTGCTCTTCGAGCGTGACGTCCGTCCCATTCTAAAGGCACACTGCTGGCAGTGCCACGGGGAAGAGGACACGATCCAGGGCGGGCTCGATACTCGCCTGGCCCGTTTGCTGGTGAAGGGGGGTCGCTCCGGCGCCGCTGTGGTCCCCGGTAACCCCAACGACAGCCGGCTGTACCGCCGGGTTGCTGCGGGTGAAATGCCGCCCGGCCCCAAGAAGCTCTCCGCAAGGGAGTTGCGAACACTGGCGGAGTGGATCGGAGCGGGGGCCCGCACCGCGCGACCGGAACCCGCGGCGCCGTCCGCGGCCGACTCCTTCACGGACGAGGAGCGCGCGCACTGGTCCTTCCAGCCGATCACCACGCCGGCCGTGCCCCGGGTCAAGCGGCAGGATCGCGTGCGGGCCCCGATTGATGCCTTCCTGCTCGCCCGCCTGGAAGCAAAGGGTCAGGGTTTCGGACCTGAAGCGGACCGCGAGACACTGATTCGCCGGTTGTATTTCGATCTGACAGGGCTCCCGCCATCCCCCGAGGCAGTGAACCGCTTCACGGCAGACGTATCCCCAGACGCGTACGAGAAGCTCGTGGACGACCTGCTCGCCTCGCCCGAGTACGGGGAACGGTGGGCCAGGCACTGGCTCGACGTCGCAGGCTACGCCGACAGCGATGGCTACTCCGAACAGGACTCCCTCCGTCCGTGGGCCTACCAGTACCGCGACTACGTGATTCGCGCGTTCAACGCCGACCGTCCCTGGAACGAGTTTCTGGTGGAGCAACTCGCCGGCGATGAACTGGTCCCCGCACCCAACCGCGACCTGACACCGGAGCAGGCCGACCGGCTGATCGCCACCGGATTTCTCCGAATGGGGCCGGACGGCACGGGCGCATCCGACGCGGACGCCCCAACGGCACGCAACCAGGTAATCGCCGAAACCATCAAGATCACCAGTACCGCCATCCTCGGGCTGTCCGTGGGCTGCGCCCAGTGTCACAACCATCGCTACGACCCGATCACCCAGGTGGATTACTACCGGGTACGCGCGCTCTTCGCCCCCGCCTACGACTGGAAGAAGTGGCGCACGCCCGCGCAGCGCCTGGTATCCCTCTGGAGCGACGCGGAACGCGACCGCGCGGCCGCAGCAGATCGCGAACTCCAGGCGTTGTCGAAGCAGCGCCAGGCCGAACTGGATGCGATCGTGCAGTCCACCTTCGAGCGAGAAGTGGCGAAGCTTCCGAACGACGCACAGCAAATTGCCCGGACCGTCCGGTCCACCCCTCCGGCCCAGCGCACCCCGGCGCAGAAACAGTTCCTCGCGCAGCACCCGTTCGTGGGCGTGGATGGCGCCTCTGTGGCCCGGTTCCGGCCCGATAAACTGGCCGAATTCACGAAACGGTGGGACGACCTCATCGCCGCCGCCGGGAAGGCGCGGCCGGCCGATCGCTTCGCCATGTGCCTGACGGAGGCGCCGGGGCCGCTCCCCCCGACCCACCTCTTTGCACGAGGGGACTTCCAGCAGCCGCGTCAGGAGGTCGCGCCCGGAGAGCTGAGTGTGCTGAATCGGGCCGGGGCAGAGATACCGAGCGACGACCCGTCCCTCCCGACCTCCGGCCGTCGGCTGGCCTACGCCCGCCATCTGACGAACGGCCGGCACCCTCTCGTAGCGCGCGTGCTCGTCAATCGCTTCTGGCTCCATCACTTCGGGCAGGGGCTCGTGTCCACGCCGGGCGATTTCGGCACCCAGGGGGAACGGCCGTCGCACCCCGAACTGCTGGACTGGCTCGCCTCGGACTTCATGGCAGGCGGCTGGAAACTGAAGCGCCTGCACCGCCTGCTTGTGTGTTCCACCGCCTACCGGCAGACATCCAGACGCCGCTCCGCTCTGGATGCCCTGGACCCTGAGAACCGCCTGCTGGGGCGGATGCCGGTCCGTCGCCTGGAGGCCGAGACGATCCGGGACTCACTTCTCGCGGCGAGCGGTCGGCTCACACGGAAACTCTACGGGCCACCGGTGCCGGTAAGCCCGGACGAGGGGGGACAGGTGATCATTGCGGTAGACACCCGCGACGGATCCGGGCGCCCCACCGGGAAGTTTGTGCCGCTGGGCGACGAAGAGTTTCGACGCAGTATCTACATCCAGATGCGCCGGACAATGCCCCTCGGCGTGCTGGAGCCGTTCGACCTCCCGCCGCTGTCGCCGAATTGCGAACGCCGTGCGTCGTCCACCGCTCCGTCGCAGGCACTGCTCATGCTCAACAACCCGTTCGTGTTGCAGCAGGCATCCCTGTTCGCCGATCGGGTCCGGCGCCAGGCCGGAGCTGACCTCGCCACACAATGTCGTTTGGCCTGGCGCCTGGCACTCGGTCACACACCCTCTCTGCGCGAGGTCGAGGACGGGGTAGCCTTCTTACGCGACGAGCAGGCCGCGAACACGCCGAATGCGGAAGCAAAGCCTGCGGAGGTGGCGCTGCCTGCACTCACCCGTTTCTGCCACGCCCTGGTCGCGTCAAACGCTTTTCTGTACGTCGAATAGGAGCCGTCCATGTCGCACTTCACCCGTCGCCATCTTCTCGCACAGAGCGCGTTTGGTCTGGGAGGGCTGGCCCTCCTGGACCTGCTTCGACAGGACGGCGCCCTCGCCGCGCCGCCCAAACCGGAATTGGAGCGGCGTGACTACGACCTGAAGCCGCGCCTCCCTGCCCGCGCGCCGCAGGCCCGGGCTCTGATTTCGATGTTCATGCAGGGTGGACCGAGCCACCTCGATCTGTTCGACCCGAAACCCGAACTGGCGAATCACCATCTCCAGGAAACGAAACTCCGGTTCCAACAGGACAATACCGAACAAGCCAGCCAGAAGCTGTACGCCAGTCCCTGGAAGTTCCTCCCACGCGGCGAATGCGGGATGGCACTGAGTGAGTTGCTTCCACACCTGGGCCAGGTCGCGGACGATATCTGCCTGATCCGCGGAATGCATACGGGTACCAACGGGCACGAGACCGGCATCAGCGCGATGAACACGGGCCGCATCCTCCGCGGGCGGCCGGCCCTGGGCGCGTGGTTTACCTACGGTCTCGGCTCCGAGAACCGGAATCTGCCCGCCTTCGTCGTGCTGACCGACCCAACGGGGATCCCCGTGCTCGGGGTTGAGAACTGGCAGAACGGGTGGCTGCCATCTCTGTTCCAGGGCACCGTCATCCGGCCGCGGGAGCCGCGCATCCTGAATCTGGACCCGCCCGCCCACCTCCGCGGCGCACCCCAGGGTCGCACGCTCGCCTATCTGCAGCGCCTCAACCAGGCCCATTCCGCTCGGCACCCGGGCGAGCATGACCTGGCTGCCCGCATGCAGAGCTACGAACTGGCCGCCCGCATGCAGCTTGCCGCCGCCGAGGCGCTCGACATCTCCGGTGAGTCCGCGGAGACACACCGGCTCTACGGATTGGATCACGACGACAGCCGCGACTATGGGACCCGCTGCCTGATCGCTCGGCGACTGGTGGAACGCGGCGTGCGCTTCGTGCAGATCCATACCGGCAACCAGACCTGGGATCATCACGGCGGAATTCAGCGAACACTCCCGAAGGTCTGCCGCAAGATAGACCAGCCGGGCGCCGCCCTGGTGATGGACCTGAAACGCAGAGGGTTGCTGGACACGACGTTGGTACACTGGGGAGGGGAGATGGGCCGCCTGCCCGTGGTACAGAACGAGGCTGACATCGGCCGCGACCACAACGGTCAGGGCTTCAGCATGTGGCTGGCGGGCGGCGGGGTGAAGGGCGGGTTGGTCCACGGAGAGACCGACGAAATCGGGTACAAAGCGGTGCAGGACACCGTTAATCACTACGACTACCACGCCACACTGCTCTACCTGTTCGGACTGGAGCCGCAGCAGTTGACCATCACGCGACCGAATGGGTTCGGCAGCTTGCTGGACGGGCAGCCGGGACAGGTCGTCGCGAAGATTCTCGAGCGCCCGCCCTCGCCCGCATAGACTCGGGATCCTGCATCGGACCGGAAGCGGACAGAACCGCACCACTCACTACCCGGTGAAAACACGATGACCGGGGTTCCACCGGCTGGTTACCGGTGGAACCCGGTCATCATGCGCAGCGGGCCGGCGGCTACTCGATCCGTGTGCCGTTCCATTCCGCGCCGGGGTCATCCGGTTTCCGCTGTCCGTACCAGTAGCGGCCCGCGAAGGTCCTCCCGTCGTCGCTCAGCGTGAACACGATGTCCCCCGCATCGTTGGGCGGCTGATAGGTAGGACCTTCCGACCAGGTCCCGGTCAGGATCTTCCCGTCATCGGAGAGAAGTCCGTCAATCTTGCCGCCGTCGTGTGGGTAGGAGCCCGTCACTGTCGTGTTGCGGACGCCCAGCTCGACAATTCCCCACGCCGTCTTCCAGCGGCCCGCAAACCCCAGCTTGCCTCCGGGCACGGGGGCTGCACCGGTCGGTGACCACCGATACCGGTAGATAAGGGACTCCCCGAGTTGGCGCCCGGCTACTGCCACGGTCACCTTCAGCGCGGCGTCGGGGGAGTCACCTGCTGGGACGGTGAACTTCCCATCGGTGTGGCTTACCTGCTTCGGATTGCCGCTCGCATCGGTTACGAGCCCAACGGAGAGGACATTTTGGATCTTTCGGTCCGTCCCCAACCCGGGCACATAGTCGGCCAGGATGTCGCAGCGGTAGCCGATAGCCGGATTTGCCGGGGACAGCGTGTCCACCATCGAACCGGAGACGTTGACGGTTTCCCCGGGGACGAGCGTGGCAAGATCCGGCGCCGCCGCCCAGTGAAGACGAAGCCGAGCCACGTACTCCTTGTCGTCATTGAACGCCGTCCAGATCCAGAAGAACCCATCGGTTCCTGCTGCCGCGATCTGCTTCGGCGCCGACTTGTGGTAACCCGCGGTCTCGATCAGACCCAGTTTCCAGTGCGCCCGAGACGGAGTCGCTCGCTGCGGTCGCGGCAAGTCACCCGTTGCCGTGAACTTGCCGTTGCCTGCCTCCAGGGCCTTTGCCACTGACGGGTGCCACGTGTTGCCGATCAGTTCGCTTGTATGCGTGTACACCTCATAGCCGTGGCGCCGCATCTTCCACTCCCAAAGTTCGATCGGGATGCCTCCGAAGTCCATCTGCTCGGAATTCGCATAGGACTTACTAGTCAGGTACGCCGGCAGCCATGGATCAAACACGAAAGGCATTCCCTCGATGACCGCCACCAACGCACCATGGTCCATGTTCACGCCCTTCGCGATGCCGGAGAGGGTAGAACTCGGCGTACCGCGAATCAGAAAAATCTGAAGGCCACGGATCCCGGCTGCCTGAAAGAGATGTTCCAGATTCAGCGCATGGTCGGCGCACGCCCAGGCGTACAGCCCTACGGTACCTCTGCCCACAAGGGAACTGTTCAGCGGACAGGAATGCTTGACCAGCAATGCGCAGTACTGCTGATACAGGTAGCGCAGCTTCCCGTAGGGTTTGCCGCTGCGGATCTCTGCGGGTGCGGACGCAATCCAAAATCTGCCCGCCTCGTTCCACCGAGACTTGGTTGTCACCCAATCCTGGGGCCTGCCCACCGGCATCGCCGGGCCCTGGGACCTGTATGAGAAAAAGAGAGCTGCAGCCGCGGCGAACGCTGCCAGGGAAAGCCTTCCGAGCATCTGTGATCCTGAAACGGGAGCGTGCGCGCGGGACTGGCCGCCCGCACCGGACGAGTACTTTCAGGATACCCGCCGCGCAGGACACGAAAACACTCCGGGCGAATCAGCAACCTGATTCGCCCGGGGGTCGTTTGGGCATACTCCCCGGAGGCGTTGGGCTGAGGTCGGCGGAGCGTCCGGTACGCGGCGAACTGGGGGCTGAGAATGCGGCTGCTGTTCAGAAAACCGGGGCCGACCGGTCGCCGCTGCTACCCCGCCGGGACTACCGGTTGAGGTCACCTCTGAGGCCCGTCCCAGATCCGAAGCCGTTTCAGAGAACCGCCCGATGCCTCGGCGCCATCTGTGCTGGTGTCGTCTATGAAAAAGTAACCGACTCCGCCCGCGAACACGGCAGTCCCTTCCGTATCCACGAACTGGAGAGCAGGGACGCCGTTGATGGAAGCACGCACGGCACGCGTGGTCCGATCCCGTTCCAGACGAATCTGGTAGTCCTTGCCCGGCTCAATCCGGCCACCCGTTTCGTGACCGTAGAACTGCAATTGACCCTCATAGACGTAGAGGCCGGCGTCCTCTTCCCGACCGCGGAAGTCCACGATCTTGCGCCATCCTTCGACCTCGTCCAGACGAAAAGTGAGTTCGAGCGTGTAGTGGTCCGTGACGCCTGTATGGTCTAACCGGAGGCCGTTCCCGGCGGCAAACTCGTACGAGGCAGTGGCTACTGAACCGTTCAGCGCCGTGAGCACGGGCCCCTGGTTGGTCGTGTCGGCGAGGGTTTTCGCGAACTGATAGTCCCGCACCAGCTTCGACGGGACGGCCGGAGGCGGAATCAAGGAGCGTTCCGGCTGCTGCGTTCGGGTACGCCGCAGTTCGGCGATGAGTGCCCGGATCTCGCGCAGTTCGGCCTCCAGCCGGTCCACCCGCGTCTCCAGTCGGTTGACCAATTCGTCGGACGAGCGTCTGGCTCCACGCTCCCCCTCCGGCAGCGGCAGCACTCCCAGCACCGTCTTACCCACTGGCGTGGGCTTCGGCGCCCGCGGTTCGGCGCCGGCCGGCGTCCGTCCCACGAAGAACGCGGCGGGGAGAAGCAGGATAAGGCAGAACACGCGGCGCATGAGTCATCTCCGGGACTGTGGGCGCCGTGTTGAAATCTCGCGGCGCCAGGAATTAGATGCGTGAGCCGGCGCACGGGTTACATCCTCACCGCCCACGCTCGGTCCGCCTGCTCGATCAGGGCCGTACGGAAAACAGGACGAGCCCTCGCCGGAGGAGAACTCTCAGACGAGGAGCCAACCATGCCGACCCACCGCTTTCTTGGAATCACCGTGCTCACCGACTTCGTCCTGAACGAGGGCGTCGAGGGAATTCTGGACAACATCGCCGGGCGAGCCGGGGCCTGTGCGGTGGCGTGCAATCCAACGGTTACAGCCCCCGGGGATGCCGCAAACGGCTCGTGGCAACCACCGGCAGATGCGGGGGCCAGTGTGCGCCTGTTCGACCGGCCACTCTGGGGGAAGCGCGAACTCTGGGTGCGGAGTGGTCCCAGTTTTGTCCCGAACGCCGACCTGTACGCGGACACGCCTTATCGTCCTCGAGGCGCCAACGACCTGACGGACCGGGACGGGCCGGTCGTGGACTGGTTCCTTGAGGCGGCGCATGCGCGGGGTCTCCAGGTTTACTTCCAGGTGGGCGCCGTCCAGCCCCCTGGACTGCGCCCGGAGGACACACCGCGGCTGCCCGACGGCGCCATCCCCTCCAACCGCATGGCGGATACCGGCAGCCTGGCCAGTGAGGCGATCCGCGCCTACAATCGCGCCTACGCGCACGATCTGCTCGCGCGGTATCCGGAAGTGGACGGCCTGCGAGTAGACTGGCCCGAGTATCCCTGCTACACGTTTGGGGAGCTGTTCCAGGACTTCGGCAAGCCCGTCGAGACGTGGGCCGAGGCGCATGGCTTCGACTTTGCCGGCATCCGACGGGATGTGCAGGCGCTGTGGGACTACCTGCATGGCGACCTGACGAACGCGGACCTGACCGACCTCGCCTCTCCGGACCGTGGGAAGTTCACGTTACTGCGAGACCTCGGACGGTTTCCCGGAGTGGTCGGGTGGCTGCGCCTGAAGGCGGCGCTCTCACGGGATCTGCTGCGCGATTGGCGTACGGCACTCACCAGCGCCGGTGGTACGGGCAAACAACTCTCGGCCAATGCGTTCATGCCGCCCTACACGCTGTTCACCGGCATGGATTTTCAGGGCGCGGCGGAACATTGCGACTCCATTTCCGCCAAGCTCTACACCATGCACTGGGCCCTGATGGTTCGCTTTTGGGGCGATGCCCTGATGGCGGCCAATCCGGGGCTGGACGAGGCTCTGCTGGTGCGCGCACTGGTGAACCTCATGGACCTGACTGACGGTGAGCCCGCGGGTCTGACTCTCGCCACCTACGACTACCCTGAACCCGACGCTCCGCACCCCATTCCCAACGAGCCCCAGCGGCGCAAGATCAACCAGGCCCTCGCATCCGTCGGCGGCGCGACTCCGCTGTATGCCCTCGTCCACGGCTATGGGCCGACCGATGACTTCCGCCGCCGCCTCCAACTCGCGGCCGACAGCCCGGTGCAGGGAGTCTGGATCAACCGCTACGGTTACCTCAGCGACGAGAAGTTGGACGTCATCCGCGAGGTCTGGCATTAGCGCGGTGGGCAGCTTCGAGACGCATCACAGCCGCGCTCGCCCGAGCCCTTCGTCCCAACCGGGAAGAAGGACGCCGGCTCATCCCGCTACGAACTGACTTGCAGGAACCTGTGACAAATCGGGGACGGGACTTCCAGGTCGGCGCCGACCTGGGTCAGTGAACCGTCCTGCCGGTTCACGCGGCAAATGCGGATGTTGTCTGAGCTCCCATTGCCGATCAGCACCCAGTCGCCGGTCGGGTCAAAGTTGAAATTGCGCGGCCACTTGCCTCCGCTGGCAGCGTGACCCGTGGGAGTCAGCAGACCGGTGGCGCCGTCAACGGCAAAGATCGCCAGCGAGTCGTGCCCCCGGTTGGATCCGTACAGGAACCGACCGTCGCGATGCGCTACGATCTCAGCCGGATAGTTTTCGCCGGCGAATCCCTTCGGCAGGGTAGAGATAGTCTGAATCACAGCGAGTGTGCCCGCTCCCGATTCCCATTGGAAGGCGGTAACGGTGGAGTCGAGCTCATTGATGACATAGGCGAAGCGACCGCTCGGGTGAAACGCCAGGTGCCGCGGACCGGCGCCGCCGGCCGTGCGCCCGAACGGGGGATCATGGGGCGTGAGCGTATGCGCCGCCGCATCGAATCGATAGATCAGCACCTGATCCAGGCCCAGATCGGCGGTAAGGGCGAAACGTGCCGAAGGGTCCAGGTTGACCGAGTGGGCATGAGGGCCCTCCTGACGACGCGGATTCACGCTCGACCCGACATGCTGTATCGCCGAGACGGGAGGTCCGAGGCGCCCATCGGCCTCGATCGGAAGGGACGCGGTACTGCCTCCGCCGTAGTTCGCCGTCAGCACGGCGCCCCCATCCGGCGAGACGACCACATGACAGGGACCGGTACCCCCCGAGGGCTGCTGGTTGAGCAGCGTGAGCCCCCCGGTGGCGGCATCCACCGCAAAGGCACTCACGGCGCCGGTGCGCTCCCCATTGAAGTCAGAGATCGCATTCACGGAGTACAGAAACCGTCCACTCGGGTGGAGGTTCAAGAACGTGGGATTGGGGGTTTCAGCAGCCAGCTCGACGGGGGACACGGGCGCGCCGGTGCTGGAATCCCACTGGAACCGGTAGATACCCCGGCTCTTCTCTCCGGTGCTCGTGCCGACGTAGACCCAATAGTGGGGCATCCTGGTTCCCTCATATGACGGGCGAGTGCGAGAGACAACCGGAAACAGGGCGTGATTGTCTGCGCGACTGCGGGAGGTTCTCGGGCCAGCCGGACAGCAAACCTGTTCCGTCTCATTCCCTCATACTTCCTTTCACCCCGTGGTGTCCTGTTTCCTCTGACACCTCGCCATGTCTACCACTGTCCGCCTCCCTGTCTTCCCGGCGGGATCGAGGAACTTCCGGGTCCGGCGAAGAACGAGGACCCGCAGCCCCGATCGGCGGCTCGGACGGACCTGAGAGAAGGGAATGCACCGACGCACAGCACTGGTGGGAGCACTGCTCGGGCTGGGAGGGGCAGCGATGGGACGCGCAGAGGAGCCGAAGGTGGTACCGGTCTGGCCTGGAGCTCCGGCTGATGACCATGCGGAGACGATCCCGCCGGAGAAGTGGCTTGACCCGCGGCCCGGCGACAAGTGGCAGAAGTGGGTGACCAACGTCACCCGTCCGACCCTGACGATCTACCGGCCGCCGCAGGAAAAAGATAACGGTGCGTCGGTCATGATTTGTCCCGGTGGCGGCTACCACGCGCTGATGTGGGACCTGGAAGGAGAGGAGGTCGCCGCGTGGCTGAACTCTCTGGGTATGACGGGCATCATCCTCAAGTACCGTTGTCCCAGGCGTCCGGGCGACACGCTCGGGGTGCCGGCGCCCGGACCATTGAAGGATGCCCAGCGGGCTATCAGCCTCATCCGGAGCCGCTCCGCTGAATGGAAGCTGGATCCGAACCGGATCGGCATGGTCGGGTTTTCGGCCGGCGGGCACCTGGTGGGGGCCACGGCCACGAACTTCGCACAGCGCAGCTATGCGCCCCATGACGATGTGGACCGCGTGAGTTGCCGCCCCGACTTCGGCATCATGGCCTATTCCGGGTACTTCTACCCTCCCGCCGAGCAAAAACTCACACCCACCGTGCGTGTGGCGCCGGATGCCCCACCCGTCTTCTTCGTGCACGCCTCCGACGACCCCGTAAAGGGATCCGAGGTGGGGAACAGTGTGATGTTCTACATGGCCTTGAAGCTGGCCGGGGTCTCCGCCGAACTGCACATCTTCAACCAGGGCGGACACGGTTTCGGTGTCCGGCAGGACGGAAACCCCTGCGCGTCCTGGACGAGGCTCTGCGAAGCGTGGCTGGAACGGATCGGGGTGACGCGTTAGGGGAGCGTGGTGGCGAAAACGGTGGGTGGTGCGTGGCGCCGAAGCACAGCCCGAAAGCCACCGCGAGGAGCGATGACCTCCTCTCTCGTTCACCCAGGATTCTCACACATTTCCCCTGCCGCCACTGTCCTCCTTCCTCCGTCCCTCCTTCCTTCCTCCTTTCTCCTCTGCCCTCCTTCCTCCTCTGCCCTCCTTCCTCCGTGCTACTTCCTCTCGCGCTTCAGTTCCTGGAGGACCTGGAGTAGATTGCTCGTCGCCTGCTTCCCGTCCCGACGGTAGTAGAAATTGGTAAACACCCAGCGGCTGCCGGCACGGAGCACTTCCGGGGTGACGTCCGGCCGGGGAGATTTCCTGCCATTCCAGTAGCCGAATACATCCACCCGGAACCGAACACCCTGGCGCCGGACAGCCCCAACGATGTATTTCTCGGCGATGTCCTGTGCGTTCAGCACCGGATCGAAATCCAGACCCACGATCTCGCCCGGCGCCTTTGCGGCGGCAGCGGCATCTTCACGAAGCCGCCGGACCAACTCCGCATCGAACACGCGCCGCCGCTCCTTCAGAGCCTCCTCAATTCCGAAGGCGCCCTTGTGGCTGCGCTTCGCGTACCAATCGTAGAACTCCTGGACAAACGCGCGACAGGCCTTCTCAGGCGGGTCGGGCACAATGGCCGCTGCGGGCGCCGCGCCACCCCAGGCAAGCACCAGAAGCGCGGCCGGGACCAGCGCCCCCACGGCCCGCAGCGAAACCAGGCGCAGCTGCCGCCCCGAACCCAACAGGCAAGCAGTACGGGCGAGCCCGGTGGGCGCCGGATGGGTGGACCGGGAAGGCGTGCGCGGGCGGGCGAACCGGGACATGGTGTTCTCCTCGAGCAGTTTGCGCTACAGTTGCGCGAGCGCAGGGGCGGCTCCTTCCGCCGCACACTCGTACCCCTCGCTCCCCTTGCCTGACCCGTCGCCCTCAGGCGGCTCGGGAGCTTCCCATGCGTCATGCCGTGCTCTCCATCGCAGCGCTCCTCAGCGTGCTGGCGCCGCTCGCATCCACGTCCGTCCCGCCTTCCGGCGCTGACCTGGATGCACTCGGGCCGCGGACCGGGGCAGTGGACCTGGCCGCCTACCGAGTGGTGCGATACGTGGCGCCCTACCGGGGATCCGACTCGCAGGGAGACGGGTCCCGCACCCGACCCTGGGCCACGGTGCGGTACGCCCTGACGCGCGCGAACGCCACCAGTGAGCGCCGGTGGGCGGTCCTCGTAGCGGCCGGGACCTATCGAACAGTAGCCCTCCCACTCCGGCCATACGTGGACCTGTTCGGAGGCTTCTCGGCGCCCGGCTGGGAACGCGACCTCCAGAGATTCCGCACGGTCCTGGACGCGGCCGGGAGAGATCGGCTGCTGATCGGCGCCAACCACGCACGACTCGATGGGTTCGTCCTGCGGGGTGGACGGAGCCGGACCCCGGGAGGCGCGTTGTTGTGTGATCGCACGTCGCCGACACTCACCAACAACACGTTTGTGAACAACGGCACGCGGACACCGACCGGATACCTGCAGGGCGTGCTGCATCAGATCGGGACGGAAGGCGGCGCCGTCGCCTGCCTGAACTATGCCGCTCCGCGCATTCAGGGGAACATCTTTGTAGGCAACACTACTGAGGTCGGGGGCGGGGGCGCCATCGGGCTGCGCAGCCAGAGTGTCCGCCCGCGAGAGGAGATCCCCCCTCCGATCATCGCTGAAAACCTCTTCATCGGCAACCGGACCGGGATCGCAGACACGGATCCGGACCGCAAGAAGCAGGGCCGCAGCAGCAACGGCGCGGCGATCTCACTTTCCAATGCCCTGGCGGACATTGAGGGCAACGTCTTTGTGCAGAACCGCGCCGGCGGCAACAGCGACGCCGGCGGAATCTACTGTGAATACGAGTCCTCTCCCCGGATCGCGCGCAACACCTTTGTGGGGAACTCTGCCGAAGACGACGGAGGCGCCATCTACTCGATGAAGTTGTCGGAGCCGCACATCGTGGAGAATCTGTTTTCGGGTCACCGCGGCGGCGCCACGGTGCGGCTGAGCAAGGATGGGCGCGCCCGCATCGAGCGCAATGTCTTCTTCGCCAATCCGGCAGGCGGCGTCGGGTGCGGCAACTCGTGGATGCTGCTGGCCGAGAACACACTCGTGCACAATGGTGCGGTCGGCATCTTCTACAGCAACCGCGCAACCGACTACCTGAAGCCGTCCACCGTGCGGGGCAACCTGGTTCGCGGCCACACCACCGCTCAGGTAACCGCAGAGACTCCCGATCTGGTCCAGGAGGGGAACCGGATCGAGCCCCCCTCGCCGGGCCGGACGCGCACCCCGGGCCCGGAACTTCGAATCCGACGCGTGCCCATCGAAGCTGCCCGCCACGATCCCCTGACGGGCACCACCTTGCTGCGCCTTGCCGCTTCCCCGGCCGGGGTCGGCGCACAACGTCCTGGTCCTCAGATCGGCGGAGACGACCTTCGCGGCATCGTCGCGCGCCTCGGTGAGCGCTTCGGCCTCGTGCGCGCCCGACACGGCGGCGAGTGGGTAGTGTTCGGGGATCTACGTGGGGATGGCCCGTTCATCCCCACCGTGGAACTGCTCGATCTGGAACTCCCGGGCGGACCGCGAGCCCGTTAGGCGAACCAGGCCGGCTGTTCAGCACCCGGCGCAGTTCCCGCGCTGCGCACCAGGCCAGGAACAGGCCCCTGCCGACCGAGTGTCACTACTCGTGGGTGTACTTGACCAGCCACGGGTCCTTCGTCTGGTCCTGCCACGTACGCAGGCGGGTCTGCAGGTCGGTCAGCACCGGCTTGAGGAGCGGATCCGACGCCAGATTCCGGGTTTCGCCCGGATCTTGCTTCAGGTCGTACAACTCGTGGCGCGGGCGGTGCAGGAAAGCATCCAGGGTGCGCTGCCCCACCCGCGTGTCCTTGCGGCGGAGGACTCCCTGCCAGGTCGCGGAGTTGTACAGATCAGAGGCGAACGGGGCCGGCAGGCCGTGGGCGAGGTTCAGAATGTACTTGTGGCGTCGGGTGCGGATCACTCGCATCGGGTAGTACATGGTGATCTCGTGGAATTGGTGGGATCCATAGACCACGTCCCAGCCCGCCGGGTTGTCCTGGTCCAGCACACCGAGGAAGGAGCGCCCAGGGAGCGGGTAGGCGGGCCCGGCCGTACCGGTGTACGCCAGCACAGTCGGCAGCACGTCCGTCCAGCTCACCATCGCACGAGACACAACCCCGCGTCGTTGCTGCGCCGGCGCGCGAACGATGAGCGGAAGTCGCATCCCCGGTTCATAGAAAGTCGTCTTCGCCCCGGGGAACGGGATGCCGTTGTCACTCAGATAGAGGATGAGGGTGTCATCCAGGTGCCCGGAGTCGCGCAGCACCCGCAGCACGTGGCCCACCCCCTGATCGAGGCGCCCGACCGACTCGTAGTAATCCGCGAGGTCGCCGCGGGTATCCGGATGGTCGGGTAGGAAGGGGGGCGGCGTGACCCGGGCAGGGTCATACCGGTCCCGGGTCATTCCGGGGTAGTCGCCCTCGTTGGCAAAGCCGCGCGCGCCCCGGTGGGGGTCGGTGAACCCCATGTAGAGCAAGAACGGCCGCTCCGGGTCCTTCCCGAGCCACGCGGCCGCCGCCTGCGCCATCCGGGCGCCGTTGCGTCCGCCACCCTCGTTGGAGTACTCGTCGAAGCGGTAGGACGCCTCCGGGGCGACGTGATACTTACCCACGCAGAGTGAGCGATAGCCCGCAGTGCGCAGCAGATTCGGGAGCCCACGCACCGAATCGAGCGACGATTGCTTGTGCACGGCGTGCTGCAGCCCGTACATCCCATTGGCGTGTGTGTGGAGCCCGCTCATGATGACGGAGCGGCTGGGGCTGCAACTGGACACCGTGCAGAACGCGTAGTCGAAGCGCGTTCCCTCCCGTGCCAGGCTGTCCAGGTGCGGCGTCCGGACCGGGGCGCCGTAGCAGCCGAGGTCACGCCCGTGGTCATCACCCACCAGGATCAGCACATTCCTGTGCCGGGCTTGCGCGTGCAGCGACCGCACAGGAGTCGCCGGAGACACCAGCAGAGCCAGCGCGAACAGCAGGGCCGGCAGCGGGACCAAACGGCTCGTGGAACGCACTTCAGATTGCCTCACTGTAGGATTTCACGCGCGAGGGCAAGATTTCTCTCACCAGGGGCAGGTCACCTGGAAGCGCGCAAACGCTGTTTCCAGACCGTCCCGCACTGCCGCGGTCAGCGGAACGCCGTCGCGGATGTACTCCTGCCTTCGGAGCCATTCAGGCTCTCCCGGCACATAGATGCGATCCACGCCCTCGGCCGGCCGGCTGGCGTGGATCTCGCGGATGGCGGCATCCACACGGGACTTGAAACGGGCGGGTTCCTCAAACGCGGAAACGCGGAGCGCCAGCATGAAGTGGCTGTCCTCTCCGGGGATCGGTCCCGCTTCGAGGCTCCCAAGTTCGGTACCGTAGAGAGCACCGGAAAGGTGGCACGAGAGGATGCCCATCATCAGTGCGAGCGCCGTCCCCTTGGCGCCCCCGACGGGAGCCAGCATGCCTGCCAGCGCCGCCGCGTGGTCGGTAGTCGGGCGGCCCTCGATATCCAACGCCCATCCCTCGGGAAGGGGCTTTCCCTGCTGCTGCAGGATACGAATCTTCCCGTGCGCCGACATGCTGAACGCCCCGTCATACACCAGCGGTAGCTCTTCGTCGGTAGGGATCGCGATGGCAAGGGGATTGATGCCCAGGATGCGCTCTGCACTCCCCCACGGCGCCATGGTAGGCAGCGCGTTCGAGGTAGCGATCCCAATCATATCGTGCGGGAGCGTCTGGCAGGCAAACCAGGCCATCGCCCCACAGTGGTTGCTTCCGCGCACCGCCACCGCAGCTACGCCGGTGGTCACGGCACGAGCGATCGCCTGTTCCATCGCGAAGGCGGCGCCTATCTGGCCCATGCTATTCCCGCCGTCCACCACCAGGCACGCACCCTCATCGCGGACGATATGCGGACGCCCCTGCGGATTCACACCGTCGGCGGTGAGCTTCTTCACGTATTCCGGCACCCGCAGCAGCCCGTGCGAATGCACCGCGCGCAGATCCGCCTCGACGAGCGTGTCCGCCAGTAGCCCGGCATCGTCCGGGCTCATCCCGCAGCGCTCAAACACCGCCGTCACGGCCACCCGCAGCAACCCGGCGGGCAGGCGCGCTTCCGTTTCCCCTTCGACCGACATTCGTGCTCCCTCCCGGCTGCCGGACCTCACCAGGGTGGGGCCGACGCCCTCCCGTTGTTCCACCCCACCCGCGCCTGTTCCCTCCCCGGAATTTGTACTCCGCAGTGCGAATGCGCCATCGGGCGGCTCCTTGAGCACCACGGTGTTTCACTGAAGGCTCATGGTGAAGATCACCGCCGAGCAGTGCGGATGTCGCCTCGGCGGGTGCTGAAGGGGGTTCCGCGGCGCCGCGCCCCGAACACTCGGAGTGCCTCGGAGGTGTCACGCGTCACCATGTAGAACTGGTTGTGGTCGTCACGGCAAGCTGCAATGCCCAACGTGCACAAGGCGAAACACGGGCGCGTGTTCGGGCGAAAACGTCATCCCACAAGCACCCCACAGTTCGTGGTCTCGGGCCTGCCTTCAGCGCGTCAAACTGCCCCACGTACCCGAGCCACGCGCGTGAGCAAGTGGACCCACGGTGCGCTACTGCACCTCCGGACGCCAATGGAAGCACTTCGGTGAAAACTCCGAAACACTGGGTCGCCGATAGCTTGCCGGTTTGTGCTCATCCGCCCTCCCGCCCCGGGTCAAAACCGCGGGGCTACTTCCGAGGAAAACCGGTTCAAATCGGTTGCCGGCCCTGGCCTCCGCCAGCAGCCTGTCCGCGGATAACGCTTCAGCGGGAATAAGGCGATCGCGAGGCCCGCGGTCGCCCGTTCCGGGGCGGGGGGTCGGTAAGCTCGGCCGAACGCTCTCGCTCCCAAGCCGAGTAGGGCAGGCTGCCCAGAAGCCGAGGAAGACTCCTTTCGTCCGCGTGCCGGGCCCGGGTATCGCCAGTTCCCGTCCGGTAGGACGCTCCCCCAGCGAGGCGATTTCAATCCCTCGCGGCCCGGCGGACGAGCGCTGACTGGCGAACTATTCCGTGCGACCTGCGTTCTCATCATTTCACCAAGAAGGCGCTTCCCACTTTTGACCTGGAACACCCAGGGTAGCCGGGGGGGTGTAAGTCGGGGTCGTGGTGGGGTGGGGAAATCGCTGGCTGTTGTGCGGGGGACCACTTGCTACGCCCAGGGGGCACCCAGCGTGGCTCGGGTACGAAGGGGATGGCGGCGGCCTGGGGCGTCGCGGGGGACCACTTGCTACGCCCAGGGGGCACCCGGCGTGGCTCGGGTACGGGGGGAGCACTCGCAGGGGCACACGTGAGGAACGAGTACGCTGCGATGCGCCGCCGTCCTCGGGGATGATTGGGCAGCGGCGGATGGAGAGAAAGAAGAGGAGCCGGTCGGTGACCGGCTCCTCTCGAGTGTGCGGCGAACCCTGTACAGGGTAGCGGCGTTAGCGGGAACGGGGCTTTGCGTCCGTTTTCGCCGGGGTCGGCTTCGCCGGGACTGCTGCCGGCGGCTTGGCGGCGGGCGCCGGCGCGGCCTTCGGCATCTCGATGATCGTGCTCACCGTCTTGCCGTCCGCTGCGTTGATGATGCGCACTGTGCCGTCGTAACCACCGATCGCGATCAGCTTGCTGTCGGGGCTGAAGACCACCGACTGAAGACCGTCGCCGAGGTCCTTGATGTGGTGGGTGGTGGACCCGTTGGCGGCATTCCAGATCTTCACGCTCTTGTCATCACTCACGGTCGCCATCGCGTTGCCGTCCGGCGAATAGGCCACTTCTTCAACGGCCTTGTCGTGAGCCGTCACATTGCGCGCCTGGTTGCCGCTCTGGGGATTCACGTTCCAGGTGCGCACGGTCTTGTCTGCGCCCACGGAGGTGATCTGGTTGCCTTTCGGGTTCCAGGCCAGAGAGTACACGGTGTCGGTATGGCCCGCCAGCGTGTAAATACGCTTTCCGCTTTTCACATCCCAGACCTTTACCGAACGATCTGCGCTGCCGGAGGCAAGCAGGTTGCCGGTGGGGTCGAACGCCACAGCGTACACCGCGTCCGCATGGTCCTTCAGGGTGCTGACTTCGGACCCGGTGGTTGCGTCGAACACCTTGATGGTCTTGTCGTAGCTGGCCGTGGCGATCCGCTTGTTGTCCGGGCTCCAGGAGATGCTGTAGATGTAGTCGGTATGGCCGACGATCGTTCGGATCTCTTTCCACGTGGTCGTGTCCCAGAGCTTGATCTCGCCCTGTTGGGCGGGCGGTCCGCCCGCCGCCGCGAGGATCTTACCGTCCGGGCTCAGTTGTAGATCGTGGATCTTGTCGGCATGCCCCTTCAGTTCACCGATACGCTGACCTGTGGAGGGGTCCACGATCAGGACGGTTTTGTACGTCCCAATCGCCAGGAACTTGTTGTCCTTGCTCCACGCCAACGCGAGCGCCTCCGGCAGCACCGGCACCTTCACCGCGATCACCGGCGTCTTGACGGCCGGAATGGCGGAGTCCGGAATGACCACCAGCCCCACGTCCACATCCGACTTTCCGCCCTGGGTAATCCACGCGCGGAACTTAGCAATTTGTTCCTTGGTGAGCGAGCCCCCGATCGGCATCTTCGGCTGGAGCGTGCCCTCCAGGTACTTGATCAGCCGGCTGTCATCCGGCTTGGGCGCCAGTGCCTTGCCGCCCTTGCCGCCCTTTTCGATGGCGGCGAACGTGGAGACCGCAAAGCCCCCGGATGGCTGCCGGGTGCTGTGGCACTTCACGCACTGCTCCCGCAGGATCGGCACCAGATCCTTACTGAAGCTTACATTTTGCGCGTGGGCCGTCCCCGGTAGGAGCAACACGGCAGCGACGGCGGCGCTGATCGTCACGAAGCGCATTTTCATTCGTCTCTCCAGACTTGCCTCTCCCCATATGACGGAACCGCCGCCGACATTCGCTGCATTGCATTTGTGCAGCGCTGCCCGGCGGCGGTCCGTGGGTCAGTGAGACCGGGCCCGTGTTCGTCCTAGTGGTTGAACACGAACTCCTTTCCGTTGATAAGCGCCCAGAGCAGATCTTCGAAGACCTGGCGCCGGGCCACGACCGGATCGAACTTCGGCGGCTCGGCCGGCTTGGCGGCCTTGGGGTCCGCCGGCTTCGCGTCCGCGGCCTTCGCGTCCGCTGCCTTCGGGTCAGCCGCAGCAGCTTTTGGGTCCGCAGGCTTCGCTGCGGCCGGCTTCGGCGGCTCCATCGCTTCCTTCACGGTCTGGAGGGCGGCATCCATCTCCTACTTGGTCGGGAAGCGGCCAAAGCAGGTGAGATACATCTCCTCCACGATCTCGTTGTCTTTCTTCGGAGACTTCAGGAGCTGATCCACGAAGCCGCCATTCGCCGAGATTTTCTGGTTGACGCCGGCGCCGTTGATGAGATGCAGCGCCTGAGCCATGTTCGGCTCCTGCGCGCGCTCACAATCGCAGGTGATCTGCCGCGGCGGCCGTCCGAACACGTCCAGGAAGTAGTTCGCTACCTTGGTGTCCGGCAACTGGATGGCGCGGTAACCCGCAGGCAGATTGGAGAATTTCTCCTGCTGCTGGGTAACTTGCGAGATCGCATCCAGAAGCTGCTCGGCCGTCAGACGACGCACGAAGTACCGGCTGTACTGCTTGTCGTCCTTCTTGTTTTCCGGCCGGGGCCGCGAAGTGAGCTGATAGGTGCGGCTGGTCGCAATCTGGCGGATGAGGTGCTTCAGGTCGAAGTTGTGCTCCACCAGGTCCTTACACAGCGCCTGCATCAACGGCTCATTCGAGGCCGGGTTCGTGGCCCGGAGGTCATCCACCGGCTCAATCAAGCCGCGCCCCATGAAGTGGCGCCACACGCGATTGACGATGGACTGCACGAAGTAGCTGTTCTTCGGCGAGGCCAGCCAGTCAGCCAGGTAGACACGGCGATCCTCCGCGCTGTCCGTGGCCATCGGCTTCCCGTCGTACGGGGCGGGAGGCAGGGGCTTGCCGGTCTTCGGGAAGGCGATCTCCCCGGTAGCGGCAGCAGTGATGACCAGATCCTGCGGATGTTCGCCCGGCTTCCGGGTCACCCGCGAGAGGAGATTGGCGAACTTGTAATAGTCCTGCTGGGTCCACTTCTCAAACGGATGGTTGTGGCAACGGGCGCACTGCACGCGGATTCCCAGGAACGCCTGGCTCACCGTTTCGGTGAGATCTTCCGGCGTGCGGCTGATCCGGTAGAAGTTGCTGGGGCCATCCGAGAAGGTATTCCCGTTGGCGGTCAGCACGTCATGCACAACCCGATCCCACGGGCGATTTTCGGCAACTGCCTCGCGCACCCAACTGTAGAAGGCCCACATGCCCTTCTCGGTGAGGGTTTCGCGGTTCACGCGGAGCAGGTCGCCCCATTTGTACGTCCAGTAGTCCACGTACTCGGGCCGCTCGAGCAACTGATCCACCAGCTTGGCGCGCTTGGTCGGATCCTGGTCACCCAGGAAGGTGCGCACTTCGGCTGCTGTCGGCAGCGTGCCGATGAGATCGAGATAGGTGCGCCGCATGTACTCGGCGTCTTCAGCCACATCGGACGGCAGCAAGCGAAGGGCTTCGAGCTTCTTCAGCACCAACCGGTCAATGTAGCTCGGGGCCGGGATCTTCGCATACTGGGCGGGCAGCACCTTGTTCGGGAACGGCACTGATACGCGAGCGAAGGTCACCTTGTCGATGTACATCACTGTAATCGCGGTCTCGCCGTTGCCCTGAATCCGCACCTTGCCGGTGTCATCCACCGTGGCGACGCCTTCCTCGTTGGAAGCGTAACGTGCCCAGTGGGTAACATCTTCCACGTGCCCGTCGCTGAAGTGGGCACGCACCAGGAGCTGCTGTTCGGCCTTCTCCACCAGGATCCGCTCACCGGGCGCGACTTCCAGTCGTACCAGCGTCGGGTCGGTGGCGCTGGGACCGGCCATCCCCTCGGCCATCCACTCGGAGAGGACCTGGTACTCCAGGCTGTCCGTCTTGAAGCGTTGTCCGCCCGCGTGCGGCACAGCGAGGGAGCCCTTGAGGAGCACCAGGCTGTTGCCCGGATCGGACTTCGACAGACGGCGGGCGCCGCCCTCACGCAGAAGGCGCTCAAAGTCCAGGTCCGGATCATAACCCCGCAGGGTGAGACGGAAGCCGTTCTTGCCGGCTGCGGCCCCGTGGCACGCACCCATGCTGCACCCGCCCTTGCTCAGGACGGAGATGACATGGTTCGAGAAGTTCCACGGAGCCGGTTTGTCCGCATTGCGGACGGTTAAAGCCAGTGCGGCACGTCGCCCTCCGGCGGTGACCAGAATCTTGCCCTGGCCGTTGCCGGTCGGAGTTGCGACGCCGAACGGACTCACCTGTGCGACCTTCGGCGTCGAACTGATGAACTTCGCCTGACCGGTCAGATCCACCTGGGTGCCGTCCTTGCGGACGCCTGTGACCAGGATGCGATGTACGGACCGGGGGCCGTCGAGTACGATCGCCGTCGGGGTGAGCGACAGTGATGTGATGGGCGCCGGGCGGGCCGCAGGCGCCGACTTCGCCGGAGGCATACCTGCCGCGGCGACCTGGATCGGTTTTTGCCACGTGCTCGGGGCAGCGTCGGCGGGAACAGCGACGAACCCTGCCGTCATCACGACAAGGCACGGGACCGTCGCGCGGGACCATCTCCCTGAGGAAGCCATACTCCACTCCCGTCCGCCGCCGGCGGCCGCAAGACGCGGCTCGCCGAGACCGAAGTCTCGGGCGAACAAAAAAGATTCCGTGTTCAGGATGTCCGATCCGACACTCGGAAGCACCTATAGTTTCGCGTGTCTGCGCCCCGTTTTCCGAGGTCAACAGAGTATCAGTACCTGCCGTCTCCCTCAGCGTATGCCGAAGCGCGGGGTTTCGTAGCTCACGAGGCTGTGGACGCTGCCCTCCGCCGCTGCGTTCGGGGTCCGGCGTTCGAGGCGGAGACGCCCTTCCCACAGCGCCGCATGCAGTGACGGAATGTCGGCATACCCCATGTCCTGAAACGCCTGTTGAAGACCTTTCATCAGGTACGGGACGTAGTCAACGAGCGAGCCTTTGTCCACCACGGTGCCGGAAACTCCCTGGGGGACTTTGATGGGGTCATTACGGTCCGTCAGGTAGCGCTTGGCTCCCCCCTGCCCCATCGCCTCAAGGCTGGCCATGCCGCGGTATCGCTTGACGCGCACCCCATTGTCATAGAAGTATTCTCCGGGCGCCTCCTGGGTGCCGGCGAGCAGGTTCCCCAGCATCACCGCACTGGCGCCGAGAGCCAGCGCCTTGGCCATCGGTCCGATGCCGTTGATCCCGCCGTCTGCCAGCACCGGTACCCCGTACTTGCGCGCGAACTCGGCGGTGCGGTACACCGCCGTCGCCTGCGGCCGTCCGACCGCCATCATGTTCTGGGTGATGCAGATGGAACCCGGACCCATCCCGACCCGAAGCGCGTCGGCTCCTGCGTGGATGAGTGTCTCCGCCTGCTGCCGGGTGACGACGTTGCCCGCAATCACGTCCACATGTGGATAGCGCCCCTTGATGTACCCCACCATGCGCTGCTGATAGATCGAGTGCCCCTGCGCGGCGTCCACCACAATGACGTTGGCGCCTGCGGCGGCTAGTTCGTCCACACGGTCTCGATCTTCGTCCCGGGTCGAAACCGCGGCGCCGCAGAGGAGCTGCTTGGAACCATCCTTGGAGGAGTCCGGGAAATTGAGGTTCTTGAGCAAATCCCGTCGGGCCAGGAGCGCCACCAGCCGCCCCTGGTGATCCACCACCGGCAGTTTCCCCTTCTTGGAGGCACGCAGGATGCGATTTGCCTCGCTGAGTGTGATGCCCTTGGGCGCAGTGACCAGTTCCGTGGTCATCACCTCCCGCAACTTGCGGCTGCGGTCTCGCTCGAAGTCTGTGTCTCTGTTGGTGACGATCCCGACCAGCGGAGACTCCAGGGTGCCGTCCGCAGTGATCGGAATCCCCGAAAAACCGTACCGCGCCGTGATGGCGTCTACATCGGCGATGGTGTGTTCCGGCGACAGGGAAATCGGGTCGGTAATGAACCCGTTCTCGTAGCGCTTCACCTTGCGTACCATCTCGACCTGCTCTGCGACGGTGTTGTTGTAGTGCAGGATTCCGATGCCGCCGAGGAGCGACAGCGTGATGGCCATTGCCGCTTCCGTCACCGTATCCATCGGCGAGCTGATCAGCGGCCGTTTGATGCGGATGTTCCGGGTGAGGTGCGTTTCCAGGCGCACATCCGCCGCCGGGAAGTCAATGTATCCCGGAAGAACGATGAGATCGTCAAACGTGAGGCCGGAACCGGCGCCGAACACTGATTCGGCGTCGTACCCATCCAGCGAATGCTCGGCCAGAGGGTCCATCCGGGCCTCTGCAGGCACCGAGTCGGGGGGTCGGGTGCCGGCGGCACGTCCTCCCTCGATCAGCGTCTCCATTCTGATTCCTCCCTGAACCGGAACTCCAAACCGCATTGTGTTGCCGAAGTTTATGGGCTAAGCAGCAGCGAAACGTCAACCACGCGGGGCGCACCATCTGCGGGCAAGAAGTGCCAGTAGAACAAAAATACGTCACGACGTCCCGTGACGCAGGGATCTGCACTGGTGGCGGCGCACACTCCTACTGTCAGTATCTTCCGGAGTTCCAAAATGCGCATCACCTGCGTGGAGAAGTGGCAGGTCGTCGTCCCGTGTCGAGAGGGTGTTCTGGAGCGGAGTGGCCGATGGTGGGATCCTGGCCTGGCCACTTTCGACGCGGTCCCCAAGTGGATCATTCGACTGCATACCGATGCAGGAGTGGCCGGGGTGGGCGAGAGTTCGCGCGGCGAGAGCGAGGCGGCCATTGAGGCCGGAATTCAGGCGATCCTGGGGAAGGATCCTCGGGGCTTTCCGCTGCACAGTCTGCCGCTGCCGCCCGAAGCCGCCTACGACACGTTCGAGATGGCGATTCTCGATCTGCTCGGACGCACGTGGGAGGTGCCGGTCCATCAACTGCTCGGGGGCGCGCGGCAGAAACAGGTTTTGGTGGACTACTGGGCGAGCCGCCGAAGTCCGGAAGACACCGCCGGACAGGCGCGGGCAGGCCTGGAACGCGGGTTTCACGGCATCAAAATCAAGGCAGCCCTGGCCAATCCGAACGCGCGGCGGCAGCCGCCGCGAGGCAGCGCCGACGCGGCGGTCAGTTCGGATCGGGGAGCGTCACCGGCCGGCGCCGCTTCCCCCGGCGACCACGCCCGGTGGGCGGCCATCTCCGAGGATGATCCCATCGTCGAACGCGTGGCGGCGATCACGGACGCATGCGGACCTGACTTCACCATCACCGTGGATCCCAACTGCCGGTTCTACGAGCCGGCCCAGGCGCTGCGGATGGCGCGGGCGCTGGAACGCTTCAATGTCCTCGTGCTTGAGGACCCGGTGCCGTGGCGGGACAACCTGGAGGCGTACGTCCACCTGCGCCAGGTGTCGCCCCTGCCGATCGCCATCCACGCATCCACTCCGGCTGCCGTGCTCGCTGCCGTGCGCTTGAATGCGGTGGATTATTTCAATCTCAACGGGTCCATGGCGTCCTTCGTGCGCATGGCTTGGCTGGCGGAGCAAGCGGGAATCCGGGTCTGGCACGGGAGCGGCGTGGATCTGGGTATCCGCGACATGGCCTATGTGCATGCCAGTTTCGCCGCAGCCAATTGCACACTACCAGGTGACATGGTGGGCAATTTTCTCCGCTCGGACGATCTGATCGTGGACCCGATTCCGATTGTGGGCGGATATGTGCCACTGCCGACCCAACCGGGACTCGGGGTGGAATTGGACGAGACAGCGGTCGCGTTGCACCGCGTGGACTGCTGAACTGACACCGGAAGGATGCCCCGATGGCTGAAGAATCCACCGCCGAGACACTGCGTGGGCCCGACCTGCTCGACACGCTGAAGGAGTTCGTGTTTTCCTTCGAGCGCCTGGCTGCCATGGCGGGCGAAGAAGTCGAACTCGGGTTTGAAACGCGCGGAGGCGGTTATCACCGGAGCCGTTACTATCCGACGCTTCAGGACGGTGTGGGGACGGTGCTGCCGTCCATCATCCGCGGGACGGTAGTATCTGCCGATCCGGGGCGCCGCGAGGCCCGCCTCTCGAATCCCGAAGGCGTGGAGGTGACTCTGGTGGGGTGGCGGCCCCGGTTCGAGGCACGGCACTACTGGCCGGCGACGGATCCCCCGGGTGGCACGGACTACCTCGAAGTCCGGGTGCTTACGCCCTGGTCGCTGGAACTCATCCTCCGCTTCCCGTTGGATCGCGTGTACCTCGGACTTGCGCCCGCGAACAGGTAGGAGCCGTAGTTCGATGCGTCTCTTCTTTCTACGTCATGGCGACGCCGAAGACCGGCAGCCGGGCCGGCCTGATGCCGCCCGGCGCCTGACGCCGAGCGGGATCCAGGAACTGGAATTGGCGGCGCGTGGGATGCTCGGCCTGGATCTGCGCCTCGACGTGATTCTGACCAGCCCCCTGGTCCGCGCGCGGGAAACGGCGGACATCGTAGCACGGAGCCTCGCATGCGAGGCGCACGTGCAGGAGGTCCCTGCGCTCGGCGGCGGGTGCGGCCTGGGAGACCTCCAGGCGCTATTGGCCGATCAGGCCCCGCGCGCGCGGGTGCTGCTTGTCGGTCACGAGCCGGATTTCAGCACGCTCGTCGGCACGCTGATCGGCGGAGGACACGTCCGGGTAGCAAAGGCGTCGCTCGCCTGCCTGGACGTTCAACGCGTGGAGCCCGGGGGCGCCGAGTTGCGCTGGTACCTGCTCGCCGAACACCTGGTCCGTCTCGGCGAATAAATTCTCGTCCGCGACTTGACAGGCGCAGACAGGGCAACCCGTTCCATTTGCCGGGAGCCCCGCCGGACGCCTCTCGGGTGAGCAGGTGGGCCAACATAGCAGTCTGCAACCTTGGCCGTGCCCGGTCCAGGGCACACCTCCCAGCGCCGCAGACTGACCCGCACGTCGGCGCTGCTAGACTTTGCGGCGGCCGAATCGTCCGGATCGCTGCGTGACCGCGTGCCGGGCACGCATGAGCTTGCGCAGAAGCCCCTCGTGCTGAACGCCTGCGTGCTCATAGAGTCGTTGCACCTGCGGTTGAGTGCCGATCGCGATGAGCGTGTCGCCCGGATGCAGCAGCACATCCGGCCCCGGGTTGCTGTGGAAACCGGTCTCTCCGCGACGGCGGATGGCGAGCACGGTGCACCCGGTGTTTTCCCGGATGCCGCTGTCACGCAGGCTCCGGCCGGTCAACGACACCTGATCCCCCACCGGAATCTCCGTGAGTTGCCATTGCACACTTCCCTGATCGTTCTGCACGTCCAGGAACTCGGCCACGGTCGGCTCGAACACAGCCGCCGCGATGCGGCGAGCGCCGCTGACGTAGGGAGACACCACCCGGTCAGCCCCCGCCAGTTCCAACTTGTGGACATCCTGATCGTAGATGGAACGCGCGACGATGCACAGATCCGGATTCAGGGCGCGCGCGCTCAAGGTGATGAAGATGTTGTCGGCATCGCGCGGGGCAACCGTCACGAGTCCCGCTGCCCGTTCCACGCCCGCAGCCTGGAGCACAGCATCACTGGCGGCATCCCCCTCTATGTGCGGCAATCCCAGTTCCTGCAGCAGGCGACACTTCTCTTCGCTCACATCAATCACAACGACCGAGGCGCCCCGTTGGGTGAACAACTGAACCAGCTCTTGCCCCATCCGGCCGTAGCCACACACGATGTAGTGATCCCGCAGGCGGGACAGTTCTTTTTCCATGCGCCGCTTTCCCAGGATCGCGCGTAACTGCGCGCCCACAACAATCTCCACCACCGCCCCGGCCATCAGCGCGGTCGCGGCCACTCCGGCTACAACCAGGGCCCCGTTGAGCAGTCGCCCCCACCGGGTCCGGGTTACCACGTCCGTAACCGCCCCCACACTCATGATCGTCGAGTAGAGCGCCTCGGGGAACGACTGTCCCTCAATCGTCGCATAACCGGCTACGCCGCTCAGAATCACCATCACGAACACCGCCAGCGCAAGACGGAGACGGTGCAGCGGCCCGGGCGCCCTCATGACCGGAAAATTGCCGAAGGACGCCCCCACCGGCGTCCTTCGGCTCCTGACGAAACGCGCATCGCCCCGACTCTCAGGCCGAAGTCACCTTGACCAGACTGGGTCGCAGCACGCGGTCGTGGAGGCGGAAACCACCCCGGAGTTCCTCGATTACCGTCATCGGCTCCTGACCTTCCTCTGCCGGAACCTGCATGATCGCTTCGTGCAGATTGGGGTCAAACCGTTCGCCGAGAGCGGAAATCCGCGACAGGCCCGCCCGTTCCAGCGCATCCTCCAATTGGCGATGGATCAGCGTCACCCCATCCTGCAGCGCCGCCAGGTTATCGGTCTGTGTGGCGGCATCCAGGGCTCTGAGAAAGTTGTCCAGGACGGGGAGGAGATCGGTAATGAGACGCGAATTCGCAAACCGGTGTGCTTCCTCCACATCCAGACGCGCTCGACGCCGGACATTCTCCATCTCCGCCACGCTGCGCAGAAAGCGATCTTTGACCTCTCCCAGATCCGCCTCCAGCGCCGTAATTCGCTCGTCCGCAGCCGTGGCCGCGCCCGCGGCCGTCCCGGCGGGAGCATCCCCCTCCTCGTAGCCCATTTCAGGATTGACCCCATCCCCCGCAACGTCGTCGGGGCCTAGCTCTTCCGCTTCGGAATTCACTTCGCCTTCACCGTCTTGTCCGGGCGCGCTCTGCGTCCAGGGCATTCTCCATCTCCTCATTCTCCGGCCGACCGCGATAGCGCCTCGGTGAGAGACTGCGCCGCAAACTGCACGGCCGAGACTGCCTGATCATAGTGCATCCGTGTCGGTCCCAGCACCCCGACCCAACCTTCGGCAGCTCCACCTGTGGCGTACCGCGCCGCAACAAAGCTGACGTCGCGCAATGCATCGTGCGAGTTCTCGCTGCCGATGCTGACGGTAAGCGCCCTCCGCGCCAGCAGGCTGCGCAGCGTTTGAAACGCGGTGCGCCGCTCCTCAAGAAATCGGATCAGCGGTTCCACGCGGTTCGCCTCGCGGAACTCCGGCTGCTCCAGGATGTGGCTGGCCCCTCCCAGCATCAGGTCGCTGTCGTCTCCGGACACACCCAGTGCGAGCACTTCAATCAGCGACCGCAGAATCGCATCCAGCGGCCCGAGTTCGTCGCACGGGCGCGCTTCCGCGCACAGCGACGACGGGGAAGCACCACGCACCCGTTCGTCCAGCGCATTGGAAAGCCGGGTCACTTCCGCCGGAGTCAATGCCTGCTTGACGTCCAGGAAGCGGTGGACCACCTGCCCCCCATCCAGCACCACCACTGCAAGCAAGCGCGACGGGGAGACGGAAATCACGTGTGCCTGACGCACCAGGCGCTCGCCGCTGCTCGGCAGTGTGGCTACCGCCGTGTACTGCGTCAGGCTGGAAAGCACGCGGCAGGTCTGGTAGAGCAGCGCCTCTACATCGCCCGCACTGATCCGCTGCGCGCCTCGCAGTGCCCGCACACCCACGGGCCCCAACCGCGCCCACGACATCAGGTGGTCCACATAGTACCGGTACCCCTGCTCCGTGGGGACGCGGCCCGCAGACGTATGCGGTTGTCGCAGGTACCCCATCATCGTCATCTCCGCCAATTCATTGCGAATCGTGGCGGAGCGCACTCCGAGGCTTGGCTGGGACGCGAGAAACTGCGACCCTACCGGCTCCGCGCTCTCGACATACGCGACGACGATGGTCTGAAGCAAGTCTCGTTTTCGGCGATCAAGGTCCATATCCGCAGATACGCCCGACGCAGCCCTCTCTCCTGCCGTGTCGTTCACAACCCGTCTCATGTTAGCAAGCCGGACTGTGACTGTCAATCCGGAATGTTGTGCTTATCACTAAATCACGCCTGCCGCCGCTCGAAGAGCAGCGAGATTGACCGGGTCCATCTCACCTTCCTTCGGAGTCTCGAGCACCACCGAGGCCTCCTTCAGGCGCCCATCGTTGAGGAGGAGCCGAAACGCAGTGGTCCCGATCTCTCCCTTCCCCACATGATCGTGGCGGTCCACCCGGCTGCCGCAGGCGCGCTTGGCGTCATTGGCATGCACCAGCCGCACGTGGCGCAATCCGACGCGGGCGTCAAACTCCGCCATCGTCGCGGCGTAGGATTCTTCGTCCCGCAGATCGTATCCTGCCACGAACACGTGGCAGGTGTCGAAGCAGACGCCCAGCCGTTCCGGGGCAGCCGCAAACTCCAGCACTCGCGCCAGATGCTCGAAACGATACCCGAGGCAGGAGCCTTGACCTGCAGTAGTCTCCAGCAACAGCCGGCTGGTGGCGTTCGGCGTGCGTTCGAGCACCACTGCCACGCTTTCTGCGAGGCGCTGCAAGGCCTCCTCTTCGGGCGCAGCGCCCGCCGCACCCAGATGCATCACCACGTTGGGAATCCCCAACACACTGCTCCGCTCCAGTTCGTCGGCGAGAGCCGCCCGGCTCTTCTCCAGCAAATCCGCGTCGGCGGCCGCGGGATTGATGAGGTACGTGTCGTGCGCGGCCAGACAACGCACCGCGCTGTCCCGGGCCGCGGCGTGGAAACGGGTGATCTGGTCATCGGTCAACGAGCGTGCGCGCCACTGCTGCGGGTTCTTCGTGAAGATCTGAATCACGTCGCAGCCGACAGCCTCCCCGGCAGCAAACGCATGATGCAGCCCCCCGGTAGTGGGCATATGGGCGCCGAATCGGCGATCCGGCCCCGCGGCGCCGGCCACAAGATCGGGAGATGTGGTGGACTTCATTCCCGCCCCTGAAACGCTCTTTCCTGCGCTCGCTGCGCCTCACGCTCGGCAATCGCTTCGCGCTTGTCGTACAGCTTGCGCCCTCGGGCAATCGCGATCTCTACCTTCGCAAACCCGTTTCGCAGATAAACGGAGAGCGGGATCAATGCCAGCCCACGCTCCTGCGCCTTGCCGTAAAGCCGCTCGATTTCGCCACGATGGAGGAGCAGTTTGCGCTGCCGCATGGCGTCTGCATTGAACCGGTTACCCTGTTCGTAGGGCGCGATGTGCATGTTGTGCAGCCACACCTCCCCGGAGGTGATCTTCGCAAACGCATCCTGAAGCTGGACTTTCCCGGCGCGCACGGATTTGATTTCCGTCCCGGTAAGCACGAGGCCGGCCTCTACGGACTCGATGATGTCGTACTCGTACCGCGCACGCCGGTTGGTCGCCAGCATCCGACGGGCAGGGGCCTCACGCCCTCCGGACTTTTTCTGTTGCAAATTCATGGTGGTCCTCGATCCAGAGGTCAGCGGGACCGGGACCGGTCATCCGGAACGTCACCCGGCTCCGACCCACTGCCACGCAGCTTGTCCAACACTTTAACCGCATTCTCGCGATTCCGGAAGGCCCCTGCTTGAACTCGGAATCCTTCGGCGGTGGGAATCAGTTGAGTTTTCAACCCGGTTTCGCGACGGATTTGCTGCTGGAGGCGCTCCGCTTCGCGCCGATCGCGGGCACTGCCGACCTGCACCCGGAAGAGGCCCGTTTCGTCCGCGGTCACCCCACCTTCCACCGGCCCCAGCCGCGCGGGCACGGTGGGGGGATTGTCACGGGCCGGCTGAGCGGACGCCGGCCCTCCCGGATCCGGACCCGCTCCGGGGCGCGTGCGGGGCCGAGGCCCGGTGGCGGCTGGGTCGGGCCCGGCAGGCAGGGCGTCGGCCCCTCCCCCGGTCGAGAGCTTCCCTGCCGGGCGCGGCGCCGCCAGGCCTCGCGCCGCACTCCCGGCAGGGGACGGCAACCCCTCCGGCGCTTCGCCACGGGCCGGAACACTCCGCACCCCACGGGACCCCTCGCGCGCGCCCGGGCCCAGGACTCTCTCCGCGCCGGCGCCCGTGGAGGCGGGATCTGCGCTGCCGACACCCGCTCCCCGGCGAGAATCCAGAGGCGAGGGGTCGGGAGTGAGAACATCGCGGAAACTCGCACGGTCCCTCGGGGTGTTGCCGGCCGGTTCGGCGCGCTCTTCCTGCCGCCCGGCAAGGCTCCTGCCGGGCAGCCCGCGGTCCGGATCAGTCCGCGACGCTGCCTTGGCACCCGGATCACCCGGCATCCCAACCCCAGGCGCGCCGATCGGGGGCGCGATCACTGCCGACGGCGGCGCCTGCCCCCGCATCTTGAGCTGCTCTAATGGGCTAATCCATTGCTCGGTCGGCCCGAGGGTAGCATTCGGGCCCGGCCGATCGCCCGGCACGATGCCGCCGCGAAGAGGATTCGGCGCGGATGCCGCCGCCGCCGGAGTACTTCCCGCGCCCAACTGTCCCTGCGGAACAGCAGGATCTGCGGTCGCAGGGACCGAAACGCCCGCCGCGCCTCCGCCCGGGATGGGTGGCGCACCCCCCGGCGGGCTGACACTCGCAGAGGCGGGAAACGGCGACGGGAGCGGCGGTGCGGCTAGACGCGCCTGCCGGCCCTGCGGCTCGACCCCGCGCGCGCTCGCGGGACGCAGCCATCGGCCCACTGCCGGTGCGGCGTACAGCCCACCGAGCAGAACGGTTGTGCACCAGAGCGCCAGAAGCCCTCCGGTGGTAACCCGGCTCGTCCGGGTAGCGGCACGCGCTTCGAGTTGGTTCATGTTTCGCCCCCGAATCATCCTGGAGGCGGGCACACCGCGTGACCTAGAGAAATTGGCTGCACACCGTATTGGCGAGCAGCAATCCCGCACGGGTCAAGGCAGTCCGCGCGCCGTCGCGCACCAAAAGCCCATCCTGTTCCAATCCGCGGAGTGTTGCGCCGAACTCGCGCTCACCATCCACCCCATACCGGGCGGCCAGTGCCGCTATGTCCGCGCCCGCGGAGGTCCGCAGGGCAAGCATGATCGCCTCACCGCAAGCGGCCCGAGGAGGGAGTGTTTCCTCGACGGCCCGCTCCGGCCCGCCCGGGCGGGCTGCCGTGGCAAGATAAGCCTGCATGCTGCGGGTGTGAGTCCAGCGCATCCCATGAAGGTACGCACTGGCGCCCACGCCGAAGCCGAGGTATGGTTCGTGCCGCCAGTAGAGGCTGTTGTGCCGACTCGCCTCTCCGGGACGCGCGAAGCTGGATACCTCGTACAGCGCAAACCCTGCCTCACTCAAGCGATCCATTACCCACTCGTACATGTCGGCTGCCAGGTCGTCATCCGGGAGTTGCATGCACCCGGCGCGGTGCCGGCGGCCGAATTCCGTCTCCGGCTCGATCGTCAGGTTGTAGAGCGACAGGTGCTCGGGTCCCAGCAGGAGCGCCTGCTCCACATCATTCTGCCACTCAGCGAGGGTCTGATCCGGGAGGCAGAAAATCAGATCCACGCTCAGGCGGGTAAATCCGGCCCGGCGGGCCATCTGCACCGCCTCGGCCGCCTCGGCCGCGGTGTGAATCCGTCCCAGCCGCTGCAACTGAATGTCCGAGAACGTCTGCACGCCGAGGCTGATGCGGTTGAATCCCATCTCGTGCATCGCCGTGAGCGATTCCTCACTAACCGTTCCGGGGTTGCACTCGATGGTCCACTCGGTAGCGGTAAGGGGCGGAGGAGGCGGGGGAGGTTCCACCGGGCTCGCGAACGCGGACCCCGGTAACGGCAAGCAAGGACGGGCGTCGGGGAGATCAGCAGCAACAAAAGAAAATGAATCCCGCAGTGCGGCGACGATGCGGGCCAACGCGGCGCCGTTCAACTCCGAAGGCGTACCTCCGCCGAAGTACACGGTGCGCACCAGAGCTCCCGCCAGCGCGCAAGCCCGAATTTCCGCTTCGAGCGCCGCCACATACGCGCTGCGAATCTCATCCGGCGCCGGTCCCGCGACGAAGTCGCAGTAATGGCACTTCCGCACGCAAAACGGGATGTGTACATAGATGCCCAGGGGCAGATCGGGGACACCCACTGCGACGCACGGCTCCGCTCTGGCTGCGGGATCAAGCAACGAGAGCGGGAGCCATGCTGTCGCAGGCGCCGGAGAGCGCACGCCAATCAATCGTCGTCGTCAGCAGGCGGATGGAACCGGGCAGCCGGGAAAGGACGGTGGGGGAATTGCGCGTGCCACACAGCCCGCGCGACCACCTCCGGTTCGGCCCGATCCACGTCGCTCCAGTCCTGCCCGCCGGACGCCTCGGCCAGACGCCGGGCCTCGCCTCGCAGAGCGCTCGTGGGCGGGTTCATCTCATCCAGACGGATGTTGTTTGCCCGCACCGAGTACGCGCGAGAATCCGCCTGTGCCTGGAAGCACTGCGTGAGCGGCAGACCGGTGCGGTCGAACCGATTGAGCGCCGGGAAGCCCAGCACCAGTCCGATGGTGCGGGCAAACGACGTGTGGTTGTAGGCCTCGCTGACCACCGCGCCCCGGCGCGTGTAGGGGGAAATGACGAAGGCGGGCATCCGATGCCCGTCCACATGATCCAGCCCGAGTTGCGAGTCATCCTGCACAACGAGGATGAGCGTGTCCTTCCAGAAGCGAGACCGGGTGATCGCTTCCACGATGCGTCCCAGCGCCAGATCGTTGTCCGCTACCTGCGCGCGCGGGGTCGGAATGCCGGCCCGGGTCCCCGAAGTGTGGTCGGCGGGCAGGAGCATCATGGTCAAATCCGGCATATCTCCCCGCAGCTCCCAGCGCCGGAAGTCGGCGAGGAACTGGTCCGCCCGCCACTGGTCGGTGACAATCAGCGGGAAGCCGATGAAATGCGGATGGAGAAACAGCTTCAGCGCCGCATTGTCCGTATCGGCCGTGATCCGGAAGCGATTTCCCCCGGCGCGGTAGTCCTGCCAGAGCTGCGTCCAGGTCGGCGTGCGCCCCGTCGCCGGGTCCACGATCGAGGGCTTGTTCACGAACTCACCGTAGACCCGCACGCTCTTTCCGGCCCGGCTGGCCGCCGTCCAGAGGAATCCGGCCGGCGAGTAGGCCAGGGGATCGCCCCCGTCATACGGATAACTCCGCACGTGATGCCCGTAGTTGTGCTCCATGTATCCGTTCGCCACCGACGACGCGACCCACTGATGCCCGTCGGCCGAGTTGGTGCCCGAACTATACGTATTGTCCAGAAGCACAAACTCGCGTGCGAGGGCGTGGTGGTTGGGACTCACCTGCTCCGGGAACAGGGTGAGCGAAGCATCACCGTTCCCGGTTGACAGATCGCCCAAAACCGAATCGTAGGTGAGGTTTTCTTTGATGATGTAGACGACGTGGCGGAAGACGGACGGCTCGCCGACCCGCGCGGGCACCGGCACGGGAGCCACGTCGGCGCGCGCCCCGGGTTCGTCGCCCCACCGGTTGTTGCGGGCTACCTGGCGGGTCAACGGCGCCAGGCGCCGAAAATCGGCGGCGGCGATGAACTGCACGGAACCCACCGAGGCGTGGACGCCGAACTTGCCCTTCTCATTCGGATTGCGGGCCCCGATGCCCTTGGCGTTTGCCACCACGAGGCGACCGTCCCTTTCCCGCACCTGGATGGGGAACCAGCCGCATGGGATGAAACCGCGCAGCTTCGGGGTGCCGCGCGCCGTGAGCACCGCGATCGCGTTTCCGCCGCCACACGCCACGAAAAGGGTGTCGCCATCGGTGGAGAGCGCCAGACTCACGGGAATCTGACCGAAACCGGGGTCGTCGGGGGGACGCACCGAGACGGTGTGCGTGACCTTGTGGGCCGCGAATTCAACCACGGAGACGCTGTCCGAATCGGAGTTGGCGACGTACAGCGTCCGGCCATCTCTGGAGATGGCCATGCCACCGGGCTGCCGCCCCACTTCGACCGCGGTTGTCTGGAAGCTTGTGGTGTCTACCAACGAGACACTTCCGCCGAGTGCGGCATCCGTCGCGGGATCCACCCGCACGCGCGATTGCGCCGACAGAGCGGCGTGGGTTTCGGCGGACGGAGCGGCGGCTCCGCCGCGGTTGGCGACGCAGAGCGTGCGCCCGTCCGGAGTAAGTGCCACGTGATACGGCGCCACCCCCACCGGGACCGTGCGTTCCACCTGGCTGTTGGAGAGATTCACCACCGCAACGGCGTTGCGGATGCCGAGCGCGGCGTAAAGCCGGGCGCCATCGGGCGACACGGCGAGGCCCCCGGTCTGCGGGTTTCCGCTCCCCCGGCGGCCGCCCCCGGAGCCGCCCACGTCCACGGTGAGCTCGCCGTCCTTCTTCCACTCGCCGCTCTCGACGTGAAGCCGGGCGACTTTGCCGCTCGTTTGCGACGCAAACAGCCACTGCCCATCTGGACTGAACGCGACTCCCAACGCCGCACCGGTCAGATTCGCCGTTCCGGCGGGCGCACCATCCGCCCGGAAAAATGCAACCCGGTTGGTCGCCAGGACCGCCACCCACGAACCGTCCGGGGAGATAGCCACGTCCTTGGGTCGCGAGCCGGGGAGCTGGTGCACCGCCCCTGCCGGTGTCACGGTCTGATTGGTCGGGACGACAGCGCTTCCGTCCGACTGCGCGCCCAGGCGCACCACCAGCCCCGCTGCGCCGGCGCCGATTCCGCTGATTGTCGCAAGACCCAGGAGCACCTGTCCTGCGGTGATCGCTCGTGGCCGCGTACGGCCTTTTCCTGGTGACTGTGGGTACATGGTGTCCGATGTCCTCAATGCCAGAGTTCGTACCCGGCCGGTTCGCTAGGGCTGACGATACGTCACGTTCTCAAGGCGTACTTCGGCTCGGGGTCTGACGTACCCTGTGTCCGACTTCTTCGGGTCGAGTTTCTTATCGTACCGGTTGTACCCGCGGACCGTCACGCCGAACCACGCGACGCTGCTGGTGAAGTCCTTCAAGTCCTCCAGACGGCGGGAGGCGACGGTCTGACCGGTGTTGTCCTTGACGACGAGGGCCGCCGAATGGGTACGCCCGTCGTAGGTGAGGAAACAGTGGTACTTGACCCCTACCCGGATTTGCACCGGCGGGCTCGGCTTGAACTCCAGATCGAGGTCTTTGGTGCCCGATTCGGTGGAGGACGAAGTCTGGACCAGGAAATTCGCGTCGCTGGCCCGCAGCCGGACATCATCCGAAAAGCAGGCTTCGATCGCGCTTCCGCTCACGTGGTCGCGATCGTCAATATTCGCCGCGTTCTGATCCATCAGGCCGACGGCGCACGAAGCGTAGTCCAGATCGGAGCGAGGCACGGATTTCCGGACGCCTCCCACTTCCAACTGGATGGGATCCCGTTTCCGGTCCAGGTGCGTGATGGTGACATCCCACTCGGCTTCGAAGCGATTGGCTTCCCAATCCACAGGAAACACCGCATAGCGCCCGCTGCCCGCTTCCAGATTCGCGACCAGCGCCTTCCCCTCCCAGCGCAGGGGTCCGTCCACCGAGATGGGCGGATTGGTGCACCAACTGTCCTGTCGGGTCAGTTCGACCGTAGTGAGCCGCGCCAGGGCGAGACTCGGCCACGCCGCAAGCCCGCCTCCCAACACGAACACGATCAGCCCGGTGATCACGCGAGTCCGATCCGGACCGGACTGCGGCGCGGCCGCCGCTGCGCCTTCCGGGCGCCGAAACGCGGAGAACACCACCGCGATCGCGATCACCACCAGCATCCATCCGAGCACGCCGATCATCTCTGTCTCAACCCTCCGGATTCAACCCTTCACCCTCGCCGGCGGTGATTCCTGCCGGATCGGGCGAGCCGCGAACCGTACTCCGGGATATGTGTGTCCAATGTTCGTTTTCCGCCGGCCGTGATTCGGGGAGGAATTCCCACTGCGAACCGGGGAAACTCTCTATCGGCAGTTTTCAGGCAATCCCGACTCCCGGGGGAGCCCCCCTCACTCGGACCTGGACCTTTATGAAACGCGCGACTCTCCTGCTGTTCGCTCTCAGCGCTGCCCTTGTTGTCGGGGTCACCCGGCCCGCGCTCGCAGCGGGATCCGTCCGCGCACAGGTCAGCCCGAATGTGCTCCTAGCCGACGGCATCAGCACCGCCATGATTACGGCGGACATTCGGGCGGTCAGCGGCCGGCCGGTCCGGGACGGAACTGAGGTCCGGTTCTACACGACCGCAGGGAGCATCACCCCTCTCGCATTCACCTCCGCCGGGGTGGCCCGCGCAACACTGACGTCCTCAGCCGTGCCCCAGGCGGCAAATGTTACCGTTGCCGCCGGCATAGACCAGACTGTGATCAGTGTGCCGATGGTGAGCAAGCTGCTGGAAACCTCCGTCGGCGGCCGAGTGATGCGTATTGACGCCAAGTACGTGGCCTACAGCGAGGACAAACGCTTCATCCAGGCGGACGAGCAGGTCCGCGTACGTTTCCGCGGGATCACGCTCGACGCGAGTTCCGTGCAGGTGGACTTGAACCGGAACTCGGTGAAGGCGCTCGGGAAGGTCAGCATCGCCGCCGATGACAAGACGCTCTTCGGTCAGCGTCTCTGGCTGGATCTGAAGTCCTTTGAAGGCTACGTACTCGCAGTCGGCGTCCGGCAGTGGTTCAGCGGGTACGGCCTCACCGACCTGCCGGAACGACCGCGCAACGTCAACCCAGACTTCGAGCTCGTGGACCTCAGCGACAGCAAATTGCTCTGGGTCGGCAGGCACGCCAACTACGTTCTGGACGACCGGGTGCAGATGCAGGGCGCGCGCGCCTTCGTCGGCGGCGTGAAGAGCCTGCGGATGAGCTACCACGAGACCAGCCTCCGAGACGGCTTCGACGGCCCCCGGCAGTACGTCGGGCTCGGTTCTGAGGGCCTAACCCTCGACCTTCCGCTCTACCTCCGGATGTCTCCGGGCTCCAGCACCGCGCTCCGCCTGGGCTACGGCGCGAAATCGGGCGGCATCGGCAACTTCACACGCCAGCGGGGTCTGAGTGTGGATCTGGTACAGAAGTACGGGTTTTCCGGATCCAGCGAGGGACAGGCTATGTTCACGAACCTGTCTTCGCCGGATCGCTGGGGGTTTCAGTGGAACCACATTCAACAGCTCAATCCCACTTCGCGTCTGGTGGCCGACCTGCAGTTTCCGGCGCACCGTGACTTCTACGGGAGCGTGAATCTGACCGCCGGCATGCCCAACATCGGCAATGTGCAACTCGCACTCACCGGCTCCAAGTTTCAGCGCGCCAATTTCGCACGCACACTCTCGTTCGCCTTCGAAACCAAGCCGCGTCCCGTGGCCGACGGCAAGTTGATGGTCTCTGCGGAAACCAGCTTTTATTATCGTGATCAACAGCCGGTCGCGATCCAGGGTCTCACCGGGCTGGACCGGACCGACCGGCGGCGCCTCATCAACACCCCGGGGAGCCAGTTTCAAGCAGTTGGGGTGAAGGTGCGCCCGAAGTCCGTCACTCTGGGCGGCGGCTTTAGCCTGGACAGCAGCCTGGCGCTTCGGGGGGTGGCCGGGAACTCACTCAATAGCGGCTTCGGTCCCGCGCTGGACGCCACCATCCGGAAGGCGCTGCCCCGCAATGGGCAACTGTCGTTCGGGCTGACCCACAACTCGCTCAACGCCGCTACGAGCCTCTTCCCGTCCACCGGGCGCACCAACGCCACGTTCAACATGAGCTTCGCGGTGACGAAGCGCCTGCAGCTCACGGCTCTCGGTTCAACGGCTCTGGATGCAAACAACCGGAACAGCATCGTACAGATGAGCTACCGGATGGGCGCTAACTGGCGGTTTGATGTGCTCCACTCCCTCTACTCGTTTGGGAACTTCGGGCAGCAGGATTACCAGCTCGGCATCGTGCGGACGATCGGCGGGCGCGACCTCGGCATCTACTGGTCGCAGCTCGAACACCGCTTCATCATTGAGTTCGGCGCGGCCCGGTTCTGAGCTCCTCCGCTTCACGGAGCAGGTTGCAGAATAACGCGCCCTGCTCCAGCGCGTCGTCGAGCGCCCGGTGCGTGTGCGGCAGCGGATCGAACCACCGCTTCGGCATGTTTCGCTTCACCGCGGCGCGGTACTCTCCCCCGAGCAGGGTCATTGCCAGCGTCTTGATGTCGAGCGCTGAGTGGGAGAAGGGACTCTCGCCGGCGAAGCGGATCAGATACCAGTAGACGAAGAGAAAGTCGTAGGCCGCAGGGTAGCCGACAAACACCGGCCGGCCGGGGAGTTCCTTCAGCCAGCGCGCGTAGGCCGGGAGGGCGACGGCCGGCGCCTGCACGTTTTCTCGGCAGGCGACCCACGCGTCGGGCTGGCTTTCCCACCACGCCATCGTCTGCGGATGCGGGCGAGCTTCAGGCAGTTGTTCCAGATTCGCGCTGAACGTCCCTACCAATGTCTTGTCGGCAAGGTAGGCTGCAGAACCAAAGCTCAGCATCGAGTGCGGCCCCGGAATGGGGCCGTCGGCCTCGACATCCGTGCTGACGTAGACTTCCGCCACGGCGCGCTCCTCGTTCAGGCGGAACCAACCAGATCCATCTCTTCTTTGTAACCGATCCCCATGTCGTCCGAGACTCCACCTTCCTCCGGAGTCGCCTCCCGCAGGCCCGCAGTGGAGCCGTGGGTCGCGGCCCACTCCTGGGACCACGCCACCGCCCGGTGAATCCCATCTCGCAGGGATACCTGGGGCTCGTAGCCGAGCAACTGGCTGGCCTTGCTGATGTTTGCGACGTAGTGGGTCACTTCGCCGAGGAGCGGCGGCTTCAGCGTGACGTTGGGTTCCTTACCCAGGGCTTCGGCGATGTACTCCGCCATTGCCACCAAAGTGTTCCCTTCACCACAGGCGAGATTGATCGTCTGATTCATTACACGTCTCTCAGCCAGTGCATGAATGCCCCGCATCACGCCTTCCACGCAGTCATCCACGTAAGTGAAGTCGAGCACCTTGTCCTTGCCGAAAATGGTGATCGGTTCGTCGTTGGCGATCCGATGGACGAAGAGGGGGATGACGCGAACCATCCGCTCCAGGTCGTTGTCGAACCGGCCGTAGACGTTGCTGAACCGGAACACGATGTACGGCAGTCCGTAGCACCGGGCATAGGAGTACACCAGCGCCTCTCCGGCGATCTTGCTGGCGGAGTAGGTGCTCTCGGTAAACGCGAAGTCCGCGCTCGTCTCGTCGGTGCTGAAGCGCCGGATGTCCCCGTATACCTCCCGGCTGCTGGAGAAGAGGATCGGGGTCGTGGTCTGACGGCAGTACTCCAGCACGTTGTAGACCATCACCATGTTCTCGAGCGCGCGGTGCGGCTGGAGCACGAGTTGATGGACTTTGGCATGGGCAGCGAGATGCACCACCACATCGCAGGGCGGATAGTCTACGCCCCCGATCCCGGTCGGGTGCGAGGGGTAGTGGGAGCTCAGGTCCTGGAGCAAGTAGCGGAACCGATCAGTCCAGGTGTTCAACCGTTTGTCCACGCCGAACACCTCGTGGCCCTGCTCCAGCAGCCGGAGCGCGAGGTTCGTTCCAATCTGTCCGCTCGACCCTGTGATGAGTACCCGCATGGTTTCCTTTGGCTCACCAGCGCCCGGTGCGTCGCCCGCCCGGGTCGCTTCTTGGAGGAATACTGGCCGGCGCCGGGGATACTCTGCAGAGCAGTCGGCGCGGCTCATTGAAATTCTACCGCAGTGGGCCAGCACGCGCGTGTGGGAACCCTCACTGCCCGCACAGCCGCATCACATCCGGAACCTCCACGCTCCGACAAGAGTCAGGAAGTAGACGTTGGATGGGGGAGGTCCGAAGCGAGGTCGGCCCGGTCGTGTTGTGGGTGCATCAGGCTGGCCCAGCGCGACCGCGACCTACAGTGGACCGCTGGTTTCCAGGCCGCGCCCCGATGTTTACCGGCTCGAAAGAGAGTTTTTACTGTTTGCCCACGTCGCGCGGTAGTCCGGGGACAACCAGCCCAGCCGGAGGCCCGCGCCATAGCCGGCAGGCTCATGGCGGTGGCAGTCACCTCCCGATAGCAGCCCGGCTGGTCCACCACCTGCCGCCGGGTTCCCTCCAGAGTGTGGCGAACTCCAGGACAACCGGGGCGGGCCGGTGCCCGGGTCTGCACTCGATGACTGCCCGGCCCTCTTCGACGATGAGGTGGAGCCTGTCGTCCGCTGGACGAGCGGAGCCCGGGTGGGCAAGCTGGCCGGGCAGCCGCTCCGGCTGCGTTTCGAGCTCACCGACGTCTACGCGACGCAGTTTCACCTGTGATTTCCTCGCGGCGACCGCGCGGCGCAAGATCTGCTCGCAGCGGATCGCAGTGGTGCAACAGTCGCCAGATTCCGGCGCATGGCGCTTTGACCGAGTCCCGCTCCGACCTGCCCAGGATCGGATACAGTGGGGCGGGAGGCACCACAACGGGAGTGACCGATGGTGATTACGGTACAGCTTCTAACAGCACTTGGTCTGGCTGCACAGGAGCTCTGGGCAGCAATCCCCGCCGGCCTGGCGCCGCAACTCCATCCAGTGTCCGTAGGTTTCACAGCCGCCATCGGCGCCAAGCTGGGCGCCCTGGTAGTTGTCTTGCCGGGCGAGCGTCCGCGGACCTGGCTGGTACACCGTCACGGCAGGAAAACGGAGAAAGGACCACAGGGAGCTATCCACAAGATCTGGAGCCGCTATGGAGTGACAGGGTTAGGACCCATGCCGCTAGACAAGTGCCTGTCACCGGGTGACACAGAGGGTGGCTCCATGGGTATCGTTCAGAGGATTGGCAACCACGAACGTACTGGAACCACCCCCTCGTGCGTTTTGCCCTACTCACCGCTTCCCAGGACGGTCCCTGTCACCCGGAGCACGCGCTGGCGGCGCTGACCGAGGTCCTCACCCCAGAACGGTTACAACAGGCTCTGGCCGCAGCCGGTCTCCACACCCAACGGCAGCGCAAACTGCCTTTCGAAGCGGGGCTCTGGTTGGTGATGGGCATGAGCCTCATCGCCACGGCGCCCATTCCCGCCGTCTGGGACCGGCTCATTGCGGGCCTCCGCCTCCTGTGTCTGCAGTCGCCCACGCGGGTCCTCACCGTGGTCACTCCGGGCGCCCTCTGCTCCCGCCGCTATCAGCTCGGCGTCCGGCCCCTGCGGCGCTTGTTCCGTCGTGTCTGCCGGCGCTTGGCTACCGCGACCACCCGGGGCGCGTTCCTGGGACCCTTCCGGCTGCTGGCCTGCGACGGACATCACCACGATGTCCCGGACACCCCGGCCAATGTCCGGGCGTTTGGGCGCCCCACCGGAGGTCGCGGCGACAGCGCCTTTCCGCAGGTGTTGGGGATGTACCTCTGTGAGTGTGGTACGCACGCCGTGGTGGACGCGCCATGCGGCCCCTGCACGCAGAGCGAACACCAGGTGGTGCGCCATGTCCGGCCGTCTCCTGTTCTGGATCTGCCTTGGCGTCATTCTCTGGAGCTCGGGGTTGACGTTGGCCGGCGCATGGGGATTGGCCGGCGTCGCTGCGCTGCGGCACTGAGGAGTCGTGCGAAGACAACTCATCCGCTTCTGCGCGGGCGCCACGGCGAAAGGGCGACGTTCCGATGCCCGCTCTCTGCCCGACTACGCAGGCAGCCGGGCCGCGGAGCGCGGGGCTACTCCCGGAAAGCCCGGCGCGCGGATCAGCGGAACAGTTCCAGCACCGGCCGCCCCGTGCTCACCGGCCCGATGAACCCATCCACGCCGAATCGGGTCTCGATCGGGACCCCCAGCGCGTGGAACAGCGTGGCGCCGAAGTCTTCCGGCGTCACCGGGCTGCCCGCCGGGTAGGTGCCGACGGCATCCGAGCTGCCATGAACGTAGCCGCCTCGGATCCCCCCGCCCGCCAGGAGGGCAGTGTAGCAGCTCGGCCAGTGGTCACGCCCGCGGAACGGGTTGTGGACGATCTTCGGCGTGCGGCCGAACTCACCCACCACGACAGCGGGCGTTGTCTCCAGCAGACCGCGCTGGTCCAGGTTTTCCAGCAAGGCGGACACCGCCTGGTCGAACCGAGGGAGCGCGAAGCGGAGCCCGTACTGGTCCCTACCGAAGATGCTGCCCTGGTTGACGGTGCCGCGCATGTCCCAGCCCTGGGTAAAGACGAAGCGATCCCCCGGCGGATAACCCAGCCAGGCGTTGACGCAGACCATGCGCACCCCCGCCTCGATCAGGCGCCGCGCCGGCCGCAGGTTCTGCCCCAGCGGGTGGCGGCCCTGGCGGTCTCGGAGCGTCTCGGGCTCGCGCCGGATCTCGAAGGCACGCTGGGCCCTGCCGGAAGTGATCGGGTCAAACGCTTGTTCCGGCAGCCGGCGCATTCCCTTCCGGGCGGGGGCGGCGGTGCGGCCGCTCCGGCCGGCGCCTGCCCCATGTCGCCGACCAGCCGCCGCCGCGTCGCCAGCCGCTCCGGCCCTATCGACTCCAGCGGATCGAAGCTCCGCACGCGGAAGGTCGGGGAGGCAGCGTTGTCCTCCTTGATGCCCACGCGCATCGGGGCGTACTGGGCGCCCAGGAATCCCCCCTCAAGGT